>OLSN01002946.1_pt1 | contig 11568 bp, 12 predicted proteins | sample 1672411 | NCBI WGS metagenome assembly OLSN01 (sample SAMEA3136683, study PRJEB25190) | human gut metagenome | biome: human gut; feature: human-associated habitat; material: faeces | place: Austria | collected 2013
CGTCCAGCACCACCACCTTGACGATGTCGCCTACGGACACCACCTCGGAGGGGGGGCGGATAAACTTGTCCGCCACCTGGGAGATATGCACCAGGCCGTCCTGGTGGACGCCGATGTCCACGAACACGCCGAAGTCGATAACGTTGCGCACGGTGCCGGTCAGCTCCATGCCGGGCTTGAGATCCTTCATCTCCAGCACGTCGGTGCGCAGGATGGGCTTGGGCAGCTCGTCGCGGACGTCCCGACCCGGCTTCAGCAGCTCGGCGGTGATGTCCCGCAGAGTGGGCACGCCCACGCCGATGGCCTGGGCGGCCTTCTCCTCGCCGTAGGCCTTGATGCGCTGCGGCAGGTCGGCGATGCGCTCGGCCTTCACGTCCGCCAGGGTATAGCCCGCCAGCTCCAGCAGCGCCTTGGCGGCGTCGTAGCTCTCCGGGTGGACGGCGGTGTTGTCCAGCACGCTCTTGCTCTCCGGCACGCAGAGGAAGCCGGCGCACTGCTGGAAGGCCTTGGGCCCCAGCTTGGGCACCTTCTTGATCTGGGCACGGGAGGTGAACGCGCCGTTCTCCTCCCGGTAGGCCACCACGTTTTTCGCCGTGGTGCCGTTCAGGCCCGCCACCCGCTGCAAAAGGGACGGCGACGCCGTGTTGATATCCACGCCCACGGCGTTGACGCAGTCCTCCACCACGCCGCTGAGGGCCTCGTCCAGCTGCCTGGCGGGCATATCGTGCTGATACTGGCCCACGCCGATGGCCTTGGGGTCGATCTTCACCAGCTCCGCCAGGGGATCCTGCAAGCGCCGGGCGATGGACACGGCGCTGCGGAGGTTCACGTCGTACTGGGGGAACTCCTCGGCGGCCAGCTTGCTGGCCGAGTACACCGACGCGCCCGCCTCGGACACGATCATATAGCTGACGTGGGCGCCGGTCTCGTTCACCCGGCGGATCAGCTCCACCGCCATCTGCTCCGTCTCGCGGCTGGCGGTGCCGTTGCCGATGGCGATGTGCGCCACGCCGTGCTTCCGGATCAGCCTGGCCAGGGTCGTGATGGCCTCCTCCTTCTGCCGCTGGCCGTAGGTGGGATACACCACGGCGGTATCCAGCACCTTGCCGGTGCCGTCCACCACCGCCACCTTGCAGCCCATGCGGTAGCCGGGGTCAAGGCCCATGGTGACCTTGCCCTTCACCGGCGGCTGCATCAGCAGCGGCTTCAGGTTCAGGGCGAACTGGCCGATGGCGCCCTCGTTGGCGGCGTCCGTCAGGGTATTGCGGGCCTCCCGCTCCAGCGAGGGGTAGATGAGCCGGTCATAGGCATCCTCGCAGGCGGCCTTGACGAACTCCATGGCGGGTGAGCCGGGCTTCACCACGGCGCGGCGCAGCAGCGGCAGCGCCGCATCCCGATCCAGCAGCACGGTGACGGAGAGGACGCCCTCCTTCTCGCCCCGGTTGATGGCCAGGATCTGGTGCCCCGCCAGCTTGGAAAGCGGCTGGTCGAAGTCGTAGTACAGGCGGTAGACGGTGTCCTCCTCCGTGGCGGCCAGGCTGCGGAGGTGGCCCTGCCGCGTCAGCAGGCCCCGCAGGGCCTTGCGGATGTCCGCATCGTCGGACAGCAGCTCGGCCACGATGTCGTTGGCGCCCTGCAGGGCGTCGGCCACGGTCTCCACGCCCCTTTCCGGGTCGATGTAGTCCTGTGCCGCGTCCTCAGGCGCGGGACAGTCCTTTTCCTGCGCCAACAGCAGCATGGCCAGGGGCTCCAGGCCCTTCTCACGGGCCGCGGTGGCGCGGGTGCGGCGCTTCTGCTTATAGGGACGGTAGAGATCCTCCACCTCCGCCAGCGTTCCGGCGCTGTCGATGGCGGCGGACAGCTCAGCCGTCAGCTTGCCCTGCTCCTCGATGGCCTTCTTCACCGCCTCGCGGCGGTCGGCCAGGTTGCGGAGGTACTGGAGCCGTTCCTCCAGGGTGCGCAGGGCGGTGTCGTCCATGGCGCCGTGGAGCTCCTTGCGGTAGCGGGCGATGAAGGGGATGGTGTTGCCCTCATCCAGCAGGCGGACCACGTTTTCCACATGCTGGGGGTTCTTGTCAAGCTCCTGTGCCAGGGTCTGAATGATATCCATAGATTCTCCTTGTCTTGTATCCGGTAGTGATGGGGCGCGGCCCCCTGCGTTTTTCTGCTTTATTATAGCAAACCGCCCCGCCGCTTGCAACCTTCGCCCGGTGGCGGAAATACCGTATTGCCGTGCCGGAGATTTTGTGATAAGGTATCATAAAAAGGAGTGTGAGCGGATATGACAGTAAGACCGGTAAACAGGCAGGAGATCGCGTACTTTGCCGATGCCCACCGGCGGGTATATCGTGAAGAGTATCGCTGGGGGCCCGCCTTCTGCGATTATGCCGCCCATATTGCGGAGCCCTTCGTCAGAAGTGAGCGGGACGAGTTTTTTGCCGCCGTGGCAGATGGCCGCCCTGTGGGCTGCATCATGCTCTGCCAAACGGAGGAGCCCGCCGTGGGGCAGCGGCGTCTCTTCCTGGTGGAAAAGGGGCAGCGCGGCGTGGGCGTTGGCACGGCGCTGGTGGATGCCCTGCTGGAAAAGGCCCGTGCCTGCGGCTATCAGCGGCTGATCCTTTGGACGGCCTCGCCGCTGGTGGATGCCATCCGGCTGTATCAGGAGTACGGCTTCCATAAGACGGAGCAGCAGCCCAACACCACCTGGAGCCTTGACGGCGAGACCGTCATGGAGGAGAAGTTTGAGCTTGCCCTGTGACCGGGGGCGGCTTGTTGAACAGAGAAAAACGACCCCGCCGTATGCCCGGCGTACGGCGGGGTTCCTTTCGGGAAACGCTGCGCTATACGCCCAAAAGGCGCTTGGCGGTCTCTCCCAGGATGGCCCGGATGTCCTCCTCCGGCAGCGGAAGTTGGGCGATCGCGTCGGCGTTTTTGCCGATGTCCACGCTGGGCCAGTCGGTGCCGAACACGAATTTGCGGGCCAGCCGGGGCAGGTCGGGAAAATAGGTCAGCAGCTTCTTCGGCGGCAGGCCCGCCACGTCGATGTATACATTCTTGTGCAGCCGCGCCACGGTAAAGGCCTCACGATACCAGCAGTCCCGACCGCCGTGGCACATGACGATCTTCAGCTCCGGGAAATCCACCGCGATATCGTCGTAAAAGATGGGGCTGCCATACTTCAGCCGCGAGCTCTTGAATACCGACAGTCCCGTGTGGAACATCACCGGCAGACCCAGCTCCTGGGCCGTCTCGTACAGTGGGTACATCATGGGGGCGTTGGGGTAGAAGAAATTATAGGTGGGGTACAGCTTCACACCCCGGAAGCCCTCCGCCGCCAGCTGCCGCAGCTGGCCGGGCATATCTTTTTCCTTCAACGGATCAAAGGTGCAGAAGGGCAGCAGCTGGGGGTGTCCCTTGCAGAAGTCCGCCACCATCCGGTTGTCCGCCACACCGGTGACGGCGGGGGTGTCCTCCGCCAGGATCACGGCGTAGTCCACGCCCTTCTCCGCCAGCATGGCGCAGAAGTCATCCGGCGAGGCGTTGGCCTCGCACACCGCCTGATACGCGGCCTCGGAGGGATACAGGGAGATGAACCAATCCCGTGTGCTGGCGGACAGCACCTCGTACCGGGCCAGATGGACGTGCATATCAATGAGTAAGCTTCCGTTGTGCATGGCTGCTTCCTTTTTGGTATCAGTGGCGCTGTATCGTATCGGTGAAACTGAAGGGCGATCCTCTCGCTTGCGCTCCGTCAAGTCGGAGCTCGTTTCGACGCCCTTTATTATTGGTGCCTCGGAGGGGTGCTCAAGGATGAACACCCCTCCGAGGCACCACCACTGCCTTCGAATACAGATTCTATATCATCCAACGGGACATTGTCAATGCTCAACGGCTTCTTGCTGGCGTTGATGATGAGGGTAAAGTGGTCGTCATACAGATAGATGGAATGAACAAAGATATTGATGATAGCTCGGCGCTTGTTCACATCGTCGGCGGACATCTCGCAGACATAGTCCAGAAAGGCCAAAATCTGCGCCTCCGTCAGCGTGATCTTCTTGTTTTCCTCGACAGCGAGCTGCGCCTCCAGCTCCGCCTTTTCCGCCATGCGCTTGTTGAGTCGATCCGTCAGCATCTCCACGGCCCGCCCCCGCTCAATGGCTTTCCAGAGATTTTCAATGGCCGTATCCGCCTCTCGGATCGCTTTTTTCAGCGCCTTGGAGGTAAGGTTATCCGGGCTTTTGGCGCACTCCTCAGCCACCTTCTTGACAATGAAGCGGATTTTCTCCTCGGTCAGCATTTTCAAACACTCGTTGACCACACGGTCCTCGATATAGGACTTGCTGACGATCTTCTTGCCGCACTTTTTCCTGCAGGCATTCTTGCACATATAGTAGTGATATTGCCTGCCGGTCTTGCTGGTGCCGCCGTAGCCCACCATCATTTCCTTGCAGTGTCCGCAGAACAGCTTTGTGGTCAGCAGATATTCGCCCTCACCGTGAGTTCGGGCCGGCGCATTTTTGTTTTTGTTCATCATTGATTGCACCCGGTAAAATAGGTCATCATCCAGAATGCGAGGCATCCCGCCGGGTGTTTCCTTTCCTTTGTAAAGATAGACGCCGATATAACGCTTGTTGCTGAGCAGATGACTGAGGCTGTTGGGGCTGAATTCCTTGCCGAGAGAGGTCTTGACCCTGCGCCGTTTCAGATCCCGGATGATCTCCGCTTTCGTCTCGCCGCTGGCGTAACGCTCATAAATCTCACGGACAATGGCGGCTTCCTCCTCATCCACATAGAACCGCCGCTCGGCATCGACCTTGAATCCTAGGCCGGGGTTGCTGCCGTTGGACAGGCACTTTTCGGCATTGATAGCCATACCCCGATGGATCTTCTGAGAAAGCTCCACGGAATAATATTCCGCCATACTTTCCAGAACGCCCTCCACCAAGATACCGGAGGCGTCGTCCGCAATATTCTCCTTGGCAGACAGCACCCGGACACCGTTCTTTTTCAGCTTCGCCTTGTTGATGGCGCTGTCATAGCGGTTGCGGGCAAAGCGGTCCAGCTGATATACCAAAACGCCCTCAAAGGTGTGCTTGTCGCTGTCGGAGATCATCCGCTGAAATTCGGCACGGTTGTCCGTGGTGCCGCTGATGGCCCGGTCGATATACTCTCCGACAACAATATAATGATTCGCCTCCGCATATTCATAGCACACCTTGAGCTGTCCCTCAATGGACTGCTCCGTCTGACTGTGGCTGGAAAAGCGGGCGTAAATGACTACATTCATACAGAATCCTCCTCTCCGATTTTTATTATAGTCATCCGCTCTCCGGTGTCGAATGTGCCGCATATTCCGGGTGCTTCAGAAGCCACTTTGCAAAATAGGCCTTGCCCTCATCGCTGGCGTAAAACTTACGCAGCTCCGGGAGCATGGCCTTGGCAAAGGAGGTGAGCAGTTCCTCCGGCAGTGCAACCTGCGTGTAGTCGATCTTGCGATATTCTCCCATAGGCCGCACCTCCTTATCGCTCCCGGTCGGTTCGTCGGCGGTAGTCCCGCTCGCAGAGCTTCACCACGGCGTCCTCAATCTGGGCAGCGGTATAGCTCTGGGGGAAAAACTTGCGAATACGCTCCATTGGAATTTTAAGGCGGGCCTTCTGGTTGGCTTTTTCCTCCGACATAATGGCTTGAATGATCGCCGAGGTGAGCGTCCCCTCCCGCTCAGCCCTGTGCATCCGCCACGCCTGCGAATAGGACGGGGTGCAGTCATTAATGGCGCATTGCTCCAGCACCTCCCGCTGGCTGAATTCGTCAAGAAACGAAAGTTCCGCACCTACGGACAGGGCGATTTCGCCTTGATCCATCTTTTCAAGGAACTCTGGGATGAGATAGGTCAGGCGGATATATCGCTTAACGGTATCCTTGCTGATTCCTTCTTGCTCTCCGATTACCTCCGTGGACAACTTCGGCGCAATTTGCTCCGAAGTTATGTCTGTTCTTTGTCCCTGATGCTTTAGGGCATCAGCTTTCAACTTATACGCAAACGCCTTTTCAGAGGGCAAAATATGCTCCCGGTGGAGGTTGCTGTCTACCACCGCAATGGCGGCAGCATCCGGGTCGAGGGCATAAATTAAGGCAGGGACCTCGGTGATCCCTGCCTTTTGTGCGGCGTGTAAGCGGCGGTGGCCGCTTACTACCTCATATTCGTCTGTGTTTTCAATCGGTCGGACGATCAGCGGCGAGAGAATGCCTTGCGTCTGTACGCTCTCAATTAGCGTGTTCATCTCCGCATCGTCCCGGACCTGATAGGGGTTATTTTCAAAGGGGCGCAGCTTGGAAACTGCAATGTTGGTTTGTTTCATCGTTCAATCTTCCTCTCTTTCTTTCGTGTTAGGTTGTTGTGTTCCATTTCGGTTTTACGCTCGGCATCCAGAAGCTCCTGTATTTTGGGAATGTGCTCTGCGATACGCAGAACGGTTTTCCTCTCCCGTCGCAAAGGCGTGAGCTCTTTTGTAATCTTTTTGCAGTGTTCCTTCAGGCCAGCTTCTTCCTCCGGAGATTTCACTCGGCGCAGCTTCAGGCGCAGGGCGTAGCGCTGTTCCTCCAGCGCCGAAATCCGGGCGGTCAACCCCTCCTGAAATGACAAAAGCTCTTTTGGCGACTCAATACGGTGGTCGCAAAGGAGCTTATATTCTTCCAGATATTGATCCAGCTTCCGTACCTCCGCCCGCATGGCCGGTGATAAAGGGCGGCGGTCGGTGTTTTCAATGTTGCTGCCGGTGCAGATTTTCAGCAGTTCAATGAAAATCTCGAACAGCAGCGTAACGGTATCTTGCCTCTGCGCCTGCCGCAGGTGATACTCAATAGCTAGCAGCGGTGCTCGTTTTCGCTGCGGATAGGCGTATCCGTACAGCTCCGGCTTCCGCTGGTTTTCAAGGCACCGCTCCCGGATGGCTTCTCTGCTAAACTGTGGCCCAAGGCTGTCAATGCGAATAGGGCGCTGCCAGCCGTCGATGATGACGGAGGGGTGGGAATAATGGAAGTCCCGCTGGAAGCGATAGCCCAAACATTTCAGGTAATACTCAATTTCACGGAATGAACCGCACTTGGCCAGCGCCTCCTCCGCATCCCGGCACAGCATATCCCGGTGGGTCTGCTTACCTGCCTTGTGAACCCAATATTCCTTCTTCTTGCCCTTGGAGTAGAAATCGCTGTTTTCCAGCACAGACAGCTCGTGTTCCCGGCAGATCTCATCGGAGATTTTCCGCAGCTCCTTGTGGTCACCGATTTTGTTTTTGAACTTTGCGCCGTCCTTGAAGGACACGGGATTCACCACAAAATGGCAGTGCACATTGTCGGTGTTCAGGTGGACGGTGACAAGCACCTGATACCGGTCGCCCCACATTCTTCTTGCTGTTTCCTTGCCGATGGCGAATGCTTGCTCCGGCGTTACCTCGCCCTCACGAAAGCTCTGAATGCCGTGGTAGCCGACGACCTTTCCACGCAGACCGAATCGCCGCTGGACGGCGATCATCTCAGCGTAGGCATTCTGTGCCGAGCAGTTGATGCCGCCCACAAACATCTTACAGTCGGTCTTATCGTCGTTCTCTGCGTAACGCAGGGCGGCGTACAGATCCTCGTCCAGATATTCCGGTGCGGTGGTCTTGTCGGGATTGTCGGCGTAGTCCAGCGTGGCTTTCAGGTTTTTGAACACAGGCCAAAAGCCTGTAACAGCCATACCGCATCACCCCTTTCCGGGAAGCAGGAATTCTGCTGTGATGTGTTTCAGCACCGTGCAGATTTCTTTGTCCAGATCCGGTGAACTCGCCTTGTCCGCAAGCTCGCCAAGCTTTTCAAGACAAGCAAAAAGAGCGTCAGGCGGAACCGCTCTCGGCTCGTACCCCAACGCTCTTTGCTTCACATATTCGGTTGTACTCAGCCCGCATTTTCGGGCTTTGGACTGGATTTTCTCTTTTTCCTTTGCCGTCACACGGACGGCAATTCGTATATCTTTCCCCATACACATCTCTCCTTTCACTGGGGGATTGGGGGCTGCGCCCCCAAAGAGTCAGCCGATTTCGGCTGTGATGGGGACTTTTGCGGCACACAAAGTCCCTGCTTGTTATACCGTGAGACGCACCCCGCAGGGCATAAAGAAAAGCGGATGTCAGATACCGAGATTTCAGCATATTTCTGCTCTGCACGATGCCGCAAACCGCTTTCTTGCCCTTTGGGATACATCTTGTTTTTGAGCCATAATGGCTCTGATTTTGCTGCAAATACTATGATTTGAGCCACATCTCGGCATTTTGGCTCAGCCGAACATTTCAAGGTCATCCAGCACGCTTTTTTCGTTTTCAGCTTGCTGCTCCTCGGTCAGCTCCGGTTGTGCCTGCTCAAAAACAGGAGATGCCGCAACAAACGACACCTCCTGCAATTCCTCCCGTATGACCTGCCGAATGTCCTCCAGCAAACCCCCGCTTGCGGATGACTGCCGCTGCATTTCGTTTAAGACCGCCGTTACCATAAAAGCGTTGCGGGATTTGTCCAGCGACTGTAAATATTGTGCGGCGTTTGCCTCCATCGGCTTGCCCAAATCAAACCGCACATTGATCCGATACTTGCTCATTTCTTCGCCTCAGCTTTCATCTGCGCCTCGGCCAGATACTCATATCCCTTTGCGGCGGCGCAGATGTCCTCAATGAATTTCACCCGGTCGGCGTTGAACTTATAAAAATTCTTTACAAGGCAGCCGCCTCCGCCGGTCACATACAAGGTCATCGTATTCTCGTCATAGCCGTGCTCACGGAGTCTGCGGAAGATGTCCCGTACATACTCGGCGGCGACAATCTTGATGATTTTCAGGTCGGCAGGCGCAATGTTTGCTGTGCCGGTGATCAGCACCTCGTCGATGATGGCATCGTTGATCTCCCGGTTGGTTTTCCGCATAAACTGCTCCCGAACGCTGAGAGTACACTGGTAAGTACCGAATTTCTCGGTGAACATCTTGCCCTGCTGCGGCTTGCCGTTGATCATATACAGGGTGTTCATTGTGCCGTTGCCGATGTCGGCGATCAGGTTCACGCCTTTAAGAGTCGTTGCGAAGCTCGCAATGGCGGCGTAGCCCTGCGGATAGATACGCACATCGTCAATATAGAGGTGGTAGTTTCCCTTTTTGTAGGTGAACTCCACCTCGGCGTTTTTCATCAGGTATTCCTTGAAGTCCGCCTTTTGTCCGCTTGTCCAGGTCAGGGGCAGACCGGCGGCAATCGCAATGTGCGCCTCGGTAAGATTTTCGGCTTTCAGCTCCTTGGCGATGGACGCAAGGGTCAGCACATAATAGTCCTCATCCTTGATCTTGTCCGGCGCAAATTCCTTGTGCCCCTCGCCGATAAGATAATACCTGCCGCCGTAGACCAGCATATCCGCCGTGAACAGCGGCTCGTGGTCATAGGCGGTGATACCGGTGGGAAAACAGAAATTTGCCGTTTTCATATTCCCGTACCCGTGGTCAATGCCGATGATCTTTGTGTTGTGGATCGTTTTCATTTCCGTATCCTCCTCATTTATTCTGATCTCTGATTTGTGCATACAGCTCACTGTCGGACGGCAACACCGCCCGGCGGAAATAGTTGCAGTAAATGCCGCTCCGGCTGATGATCTGCACACAGCAGTGCGGCTCTCCGTCATCCAGCAGGATGCAGTTACCGTGGTCATAGCAGCAACATCGCCGGCGCACCAGTTTGTTGACTCGCCCTCGCTGGGACGGGTATATTCTCCATTTCATAATCTCCACCTCCGTTTGGGCATAAAAATAACACCTACCGATTTCCGATAGGTGTTACCCGGTGATTTTGCCGCCCTCAAAGCCATAGTCCACGCCGGCATAGGCTTCATAGGCCTGCCCGATCTTGCGGATACGCTTGAGAACGCCGCTGTGATTTTTGTAGCCCAGCTTTTCGGCAATCTCCTCCAGCGTGTCGCCGCTCATACGCAGTTCAAGGATCTGCATATCCTTTTCGCTGAGCGTGGCCTTGAACTGATCCACCAGAGCCTGTGCTACCACTGTTTCCTCCACATTCTGCGACGGGTCAGGCTCCTCATATTCCTGTCCGCCGTGGGCGTCGGCATAGGCCTCTTGAAATTCCTCCAGAGAGATCATCGGGTGCTTGGTGCGGGTGTGGTACCATTTTCGGATGAAGTCCGTTTTCTGGTTGCTCTTTCGGAAGTCAAAGTCCTCAAAGCAGGGGTACTCCCGCGCCACTTGGATGATCTCGTCCATCCGGTGCTTTTTCATCACATTGGGCACAATGTAGCGCAGATAGATGTCGATCTGCCATTCCGGAACATAGCCTAATTCCGAATGGCAACCTTTGAATAATTCGCCGGCGGGCGCCAAGATGCCTTCGTCCGTCAGCTCTTGAATCCAGTAGTCCGGGCAGTGGGCGAACCGCCACGCCGGGTCGTAGCCGGAGTAGATTTCCATATACTCGCCGAAGCCCATATACGGCCAAACCATAAAGGCGGTGGCGTCAATGATGAGCAGTCGGAACAGGTCGCTCTCCACGAATTCACAGGCGGCACGGTTGTGAAATAGCTCCTGCGGATTCCGTGGAATGGCGTTCAGCTCCGCCCCACAGCGGGACAGGATGCTTTTCGGGATGAAGTAGTAGAACGGGATGTACTCTGCGTTGCGGAACGGCGTAGGTGGGCCGTCCTTTCTGGTCAGCATAATTGGCATTTTTATCGTCTCCTTTCCAGAGGGCCAGCGCCCTCTATTTTTTAACGGCATAAGCAAACGCCGATTGTTCCTGCTTTTCAAAAATAATTTTAGCATAGTTGCTGTCCGATAAAAATCCCTATAAGCGCGGAAAACGAAAAAAGCCCCGGTGCGGATCAGGAAACCTGAAACGCACCGGGGCTGAACGAAAATCCATAGATTCGATTCCTGTCACCGTTTTTCTTACAATAAACGGTGACAATTTTGTTTTCATACTTTTCGGGTAGAATAATGAGAAAATACTCGGAGGTAAATCCACAATGAAGGGACGATTACTCACAGCGGCGGAGATCGCCGAATTTACGGAACATCTTGTCTTAGAGGAACGGAGTGCCGCAACAGTCGAAAAATATGTTCGGGATGTCCGCGCCTTTGCGGCATACGCACCGGATGGAGAAATTACAAAGGAAACCATGATCGCATACAAAAAGCACCTGCAAGAAATCTACGCCGTGCGGAGCGTAAACTCCATGCTAGCCAGCATCAACTGTCTATTCACCTTTCTCAGCTGGCACGACCTGAAGGTAAAAACGCTGAAATTGCAGCAGCAGGTTTACTGCCCCGAAGAAAAGGAACTGACGAAAGCGGAATACACACGGCTCTGCCGGGCAGCGATGCGAAAGCACAATAAACGGCTCTGTCTGATTTTGCAGACCATCTGCGGCACCGGCATCCGGGTCAGTGAGCTGCAATTTATCACTATTGAGGCAGCACGGTGCGGCGAGGCGGTGGTAAGTGATGCTATTATAAAAGTAGACACGGAAGGGTAGAAAAAAGCCTGTCCGTGGAG
>OLSN01002947.1_pt1 | contig 11562 bp, 11 predicted proteins | sample 1672411 | NCBI WGS metagenome assembly OLSN01 (sample SAMEA3136683, study PRJEB25190) | human gut metagenome | biome: human gut; feature: human-associated habitat; material: faeces | place: Austria | collected 2013
GTTGCCACAAAAAAAGATATAAACGACATCGAAGTAAGTCCTGCTGCATAACTTACAATATCAAACGAAACAAACGGAAGCAAACGACAGATCAGAACTGTATTCTTTCCATATTTTTTAAAAAATGTATCTATCTGCTGCATTCCAGCTTTACTCGTAAGCTTTTCTGCCACATCACGTCCAAGTATTCTTGCAATGAAAAAGCATACCGCTGCTCCTGCCATCGCACTGCTCCATGACAGAATAGCTCCCTGCCACCATCCAAAAAGATTCGCATTTGCAAATGTAATCAGAAATGCCGGAAGAGGCGCTGCAATCGACTGAAAAATCATAAGCAAAAATGAAATCAATGCCGCATATGCCCCATAAGATGCTACAAAGTCTCTGACCACTGCAAAGTCTCCACTAGCAAACATCTTAAATACCTGATTCATCACATGTTTTACGGACGGAAATACATAATAACTTCCGATTGATACAATAATCAAAACAATCACTACTATTTTCCCCACCCAAATATTTTTCTTTTTTTCCATACTTTTTACTCCTTATTCCTTATTTTCTTCCAGGTCATCTTTCAGGTAACGCTTTTTCAGGATCATCCCGATTATCGTGACTACAACTGCCAGCACTACTGCTATTCCAATATAAAGCAACCTATTCTCCTTATCCGCAAGACCTGCTATACCAACCGTATACATCGCTGTACCAGGTAGCATAAATATCAACGAACCAATTGCATACGTACTAAAACGGATATCTGTAATACCATACGCAAAATTCTGCAGATTAAATGGAAATACCGGAACCAGACGTGTAATCATAAGAACAAATAATTCATTACAGCCAGTATCGTCAAACAACCATTTTTTCAAGATACGGTTTTTTGCAACCACTGGTCCAATACTGTCTTTCAAGAAAAAACGTCCTGCAATAAATGCAAGAACCGCCCCGATCGTTGTTGCCATAGAACAACAAATCGTACCGATTACTGGTCCAAAGAGAAGTCCTGCCAGTATCGCAAACGTCACTCCCGGAAGCGCAAGCACCACACACCCTACAACTGTCAATACCATATACAATAGAATTGCCAGAGGAAGATTATTCTGCACTATCCGCTTCATAAATTCAAGATTTTCTGTAGTACTTATGTAAGAAGACCAGTCAAAAATATGATTCAGGATCACAATCAAAAGGATGATTCCCCCAAATATCCATAGCTTCTTGTTTTTCATCTCTTTTTCCTTTTCCCCTTTTTGAATTTTGCTATCTAATGTTATCACATTTTCCCTTCTATCTCAAATACATTTATACTATAATTGTATATCCTTATCGTGTTTTTCTATAGCAAAAAGCAGCCCTTGATGGACTGCCCTTTACGCTTTCTGAATAACTCAGATTATTTACCTTCTTTTTCGTATTCTGTAATTCTTGCCACCTTTGGCATAGAACGGGATTCCGGATCGAAAGTTACGCTTAAGTACTCTTTTACGAGGCATTTTGCGAGCTCAATTCCTGTAACCTGTGCACCAAGTGTGATAATGTTGGCATTATTACTGAGCTGTGCTCTCTGAGCCTGATATACATTGTTAACCAGTGCTGCATAAGCTCCCGGAACTTTGTTGGCAGCAATGCTTACCCCGATACCTGTTCCGCAGATCAGGATTCCTCTTGCAATTTTTCATTTTTTCTTTTTTATTTTCGATTATTCTTGTGTTTTGTTTTTGTTTTCTTTCGTTTTCGCCGGTTTTCTGTTTATCTGCAACTGCAGGTTCACCCCAAACGGATTGACTGCAACGCCAAATGCTTCCGGTGAAAGAATTTCCGGAATCTTACTTCCTTCTACAACAGCGGTTTTCAAAGTCACACCCTTGTTCAGGTTCTGGAATTTCTTAACTTCCTGGACATCCGTAAAGATTGGCTGATACACTTTCCCATCTTTCTGTTTCAGAATCGGAATTCCTTTGTCCTCCTGAACAGTCACAATATAACGCCCCTCCTGATAATGGGCAAGCATTTCTTCGTTCAGTTCTTTTAACTCATCCGTCATCTCCGGTTTATCCGGCTTTCTCATCTGTTGCATAAAATACGCTGCAGTCAGCACCAGTTCCGGATTCTCTACACGTATTTTTCCTTCTGGCAGTTCTTCATCCTTCGGTCTCGTGATCAATTCGTCAAGCTGCACAGTAATCTGTCCGTCCAAACCTTTGTCCACCAGAATACAGTTGACTCCCATTGGAAACAACCCGGTAAAAAATGACAGGCGGGAATTTTCATCCACCTTGACAAGCTGCATTGGATTTCCCTCCTTCTGAAGCTTCATAGCCTCTTCTTTCGCTTCCGCTTCTGTGTAATAAAGAAGGATCTCATCATCAAATGTCTCCGGGTCGCAGACCACATATGGCATTCTTGTACAGGATGACATCAGTACATAAATTGCCTCTACAGTACGCAGTTTATTTAAAGTTTCGATTTTCTGATTTGTATTACTCATTCTAGTATATCCCTTTCCTATTTCTCCATATAACAAGAATTATACCCGTCTGTCCGAAAGAAGTCAATTTATACTCCCTTATTCCACTTGATTATCTTCGTATTTTCCTATATCATATGTGTTTAGTGGCTGTTTTTACAATATTTTTACTCTTTTATCAGAACAGAAAGGAATGAGAAAATGAATCAGGAAAATACATCTGCACCTGCAGAAAACAAAATGGGTACCATGCCCATCGGAAAACTATTATTTAATATGTCTCTGCCTATGATGATTTCTATGCTGGTACAGGCTTTGTACAACATTGTAGACAGTATTTTTGTCGCTAAATTATCGGAAAATGCACTGACCGCCGTTTCACTTGCCTTTCCACTCCAGACACTGCTTATTGCAGTTGGAACCGGAACCGGTGTCGGCATGAATGCACTCCTTTCCAAATCACTTGGAGAGAAAAATTTCAAAAAAGCAAATGCAACTGCAAGCAACGCTGCCATTTTATATTTTTTCAGCTATCTCGTATTTTTCATTCTTGGCTTTACGATCGTCCGTCCTTTTTACGCAAGTCAGATTGGAAATGCTGACCAGGAGATCATGGAACTCGGAATTGAATACTTAAGCACCGTCATGATTTTTTCTTTCGGGCTGCTTGCACAGGTCTTCTTTGAGCGTCTTCTTACTTCAACCGGAAGAACCATCTTCAGTATGACTTCCCAGCTGACAGGGGCAATCACTAACATCATTCTTGATCCAATCTTGATCTTCGGACTTCTCGGAGCTCCGAAAATGGGTGTGACCGGAGCTGCTGTTGCAACCGTGATCGGACAATGCGTTGCCGCACTTGTCGCCGGATTTTGTAACCACCGGTACAATCATGATGTAAAACTGAAGTTTCATGGATTCAGACTCGATTTCCATATTATCGGCACCATTTATGCAGTTGGAATTCCAACGATTATTATGGTGCTTAAGAGAACAAGATCTGATTCAGATATTCTCATTATTGATGCATCTAAAAAGTTCGAGAAAGTCGGAAAAAATAACAAGTTAAGAGCAAGAGATATCAGAGAAATAGTTGATACATTGAAGGCAAGAAAATCGGTGACAAAATTTGCAAAATTAGTTACCAAGGATGATATACGAAAAAATGAATACAACTTAAATATACCTAGATATGTTGATTCATCTGATGACGAGGAACCATGGGATATTCATTCTATTATGTTTGGTGGAATATTTTACCATTTGAGCTTGTACAAGAAGAGTTTCATCACGGCGAATTGTTTGCAATTCAGTCAGGAGAAGAGCGATTGGTTGAAATAAGCAATATGTATACCGAAATATTAGAATCTCTTGAAGAGGATGAGCTTACAGAACATGAAGAAATCATGCTTGCAAAAGATGTTCCCTAAGGATGGTGCTACTGTTCCTGAAATAAGATTTTCTGAATTCCAGGGAGATTGGGAGGAACGAACACTTGGTTCGTGCTTTGATGAGCGATTAGAAAGTTTACCAGACGGAGAATTACTATCAGTTACAATTGGTTCAGGAATAAAGAAGTTTTCTGAACTAGATCGCCACGACAATTCAAATACTGACAAATCTAAATACAAAAGAGTTTGTATTTGAAAATAGAAATGAAAAAATTAATTAAATTATTTACATATGTAGCAATGATATTAATATTATCAGTTGGATGTGAAGATATAGAGAATATAAATTATAATGATGAAAGTCAAAGTGTTAATTATGATATAGAAACGACTTCCAATAATTTGTTGGATGAAAATGAAATTGAAACTAGTACAGAAGAGTTTGTAAATGTTTCAGTTAATGAGGGAGAATGTAATATATGGGTGCTGGATGTAGGCCAGGGAAGTAGCACTTTAGTTGAAGCAGATGGTGAATATATGCTTATTGATGGAGGAGACTCAGATAAGTCATCATATGTGGTAAGTTATTTGAAAAAAAAGGAAATTACAAATTTTAAATATGTAATTGCGACGCATTATGATGCAGATCATTTAAACGGAGTGGTAGGGGCGTTAAATGTTTTTGATGTAAAAAATGTTATTTGTCCTGAATATACAACTACAACAAGAGTATATAATTCGTTTATTAATATTATTGAGAATAAAAAAATAAAACAAATAAAACCTGTTGTAGGAGAAACATATTCATTAGGAAAAGGTAAATTTACTATAATAGCGCCGAATTCTACAGGATATAGCAATGTAAATGACTATTCTGTAGGAATACGATTTAGTTATAACGATAAAAGCTTTTTGGTTGCAGGGGATGCAACTAATGTTTCAGAAGAAGAGATTGTAAAAAATGGAATGGATATAAAATCTGATGTTTATATAGTGAATCATCATGGAAGCAGTGGTTCGACTTCAGATGAATTTTTGAATAAAGTCAATCCGGAATATGCAGTAATAAGCGCTGGAAAAGGCAATTCATATGGACATCCAGCATATAAAACATTGGAAAAACTTAATAAGATAGGAGCAAAAATATACAGAACGGATATAGAAGGTGAGATTGAATTCTCATTTTCAGAAAAAGAAATAAGATTTAATAAAGATTCATATAATAAATTAGAGTCGGGAAAAAAATTAAATGAAAATTCGGATTATAATAAACAAGATAATAAATTTGAAACTCAAAACGAAGATAATAATCAGGAGAACGAAAATATAATTTCAAATGAATCAGATAATAGTGAAAAATATGTATTGAATAAAAATACTAAAAAAATTCACAAAGCAGATTGTAAGAGCGTAAAACAAATGAACGAGAATAATAAAGTATACTTTGATGGTACATTAGAAGAGGCAGAGGGACAAGGATATAGTAAATGCCAAAATTGTTTTAAGTACTAGCTGAAAATAAAAAGTGGGTTCAAAGAATCAATAAATTTTATAACTATAATTTTTTTTACTATTTTTATGAATAAATGAAAATATTTGAGACATAATACTTATGTAACAAAAATGAATTTAGGAGGACATTATGTCAAAAAAATATTCAAACGAATTTTCAAATTCAAAAAATAGTGCTTCAAATGAAGAAAATAAAGCTGTAAATAATTCAACATCAAAAAATGCAGCTTCAAAAAATTCAACATCAAAGAATTCGACATCAAATAATTCAACATCAAAGAATTCAACTTCAAAGAACAAAGAAGAAGATTGTTCAGATAAATATTAAGATGTTTTTTTAGAAAACTTGCTTTTTGTAGAGGCATTTTGCAATTTAGTGCAAAATACCTCTATTTTTTGTTAGTTGAATAAAAGTAAGATGTTTATTAAAAAAGTATACAAATTTAGTTAGCTGGAATCTTTAAATGAGCAATATAAGGCATATAAGAATTATAAAAACAATTTTACATATGGTGTTCAGAATATGTTACAATAAATAATATTGTTATAAGAGAAGGAGAAAATATAAAATGAAAAAGGCACTTATTATAGGGGCAGGCCCAGCAGGATTAACAGCAGCATATGAATTACTTGTTAAATCAAAAGACATACAGGTAATTGTGTTTGAAGAGAGTGATTGCTTTGGTGGAATTTCAAAAACAGTAGAGCACAATGGAAACAGAATGGATATGGGAGGACATAGATTTTTTTCAAAAATACCGGAAGTCAATGAATGGTGGGAAAATATGCTCCCAATGCAGGGAAAACCATCTATGGACGATAGGATTTTGGATAGAGATGTAGTACTTGATGAAAACGGACCAGATCCGGAAAAAGAAGATAAGGTGATGTTATCAAGAAATAGAGTATCTAGGATATTTTTTAATGATAAATTTTATGATTATCCGGTATCATTAAAAATGGAAACTTTAAAGAATATGGGATTTTTTACAACTATGCAGGTGGGGTTTAGCTACTTAGCATCATTAATACATAAAAGACCGGATGATAATTTAGAAAATTTTTATATTAATAGATTTGGAAAAAAATTATATTCGATGTTTTTCGAATATTACACAGAAAACCTTTGGGGAAGACATCCAAGAGAAATAGATGCATCATGGGGAAGTCAAAGAGTTAAGGGATTATCAGTAGTTGCAATTATAAAAGATATATTCGGGAAAATAACTAATAAAAAAGATAGAAAGGTTGAAACCTCGTTAATCGAAGAGTTTAAGTATCCTAAGTTAGGACCAGGCGAATTATGGGATGTTACAGCAGATAAAATACAGAAGTTAGGTGGTATTATTATAAAAAATGCTAAGGTAACAAAAGTATGGAAAAATGACGACAATAAAATAATAAAACTTTCATATGAGGAAAAGGGAATCGAAAAAGAAATGTACGGAGATTACTTTATATCATCTATGCCTGTTAAAGATTTGATTATGGGAATGAATGATGTTCCGGACAATGAAAGAAGAATTGCAAAAGGATTACCATATCGTGATTATATGACATTGGGAGTATTAGTATCAAAATTAAATTTGAAAAATAGAACAAAGATAAAAACAGTTTCCGACATTGTTCCTGATTGTTGGGTATATGTGCAGGATAGAAGAGTAAAGATGGGGCGATTTCAGGTATACAATAACTGGTCTCCTTATATGGTTAAAGATTTAAAAAATAAAGTATGGATTGGATTAGAATACTTTGTTACAGAGGGAGACGAGTTTTGGAATATGACAGAAAATGAGTTCTCAGATTTTGGTGTTTCAGAAATGATAAAAATGGGATTGATAAACGATAAAAAGGAAGTTTTAGATACTCATATGGAAAGAGTAAAGAAAGCATATCCGGCATATTTTGATACATATAATGAAATTGATACGTTGATTTCATATATTAATAAAATTGATAATCTTTATTGTGTAGGGAGAAATGGGCAGCATAGATATAATAATATAGATCATTCTATGGTAACGTCTTTTGAAGCAGTAAAGAATATTTTAAATGGAAACAAAGATAAATCAAATATTTGGAATGTCAATACAGAGCAGGAGTATCATGAAGAAACAAAATAAAACAAACATAATAAAACAGAATGGTCTAATAAATAAAATAAAAAAAATACATACTATTAATTTAAATGAACTTTCAGAAACAGAAATAGAGAAAATATGTATGCGAATATTATTAATTGGAAGCATTGCAAAACTCATTTATAGTCTTATTGTTCCGTGTAATATTTCCAGACATGATTTAGGAGCTATTTCCGATTGGAAAACAATAGAAAATGGACACTTAGGATATATACAATATATATATCAGTATAAACACTTACCTGATTTTTCGCCGGAGGGAATGTTTCAATTTTACCATCCACCATTTTTTTATATTGTGTCAGCAATTGTAATGGGAAGTGTATTGCTGTTTAATTCTGATGTTATATTTGCATTTGACGTAATACAAGTATTTGTTACTTTGATTGCAATATATACAACAATGCTCTTGTTTGTGATGGCAAAAAAGATTGGAATTAAGGGAAGAAACTTAGTATTTTTAGCAACATTTTTTTCGTTTTGTCCTATTTTTTACATATTAGGGGTAACTCTTAATAATGATATGCTGATGATAATGCTAAGTGTTTTAGCAATGTATTTTACATTGTGTTGGTGTGAAAATCATTCCCTTAAAAATATAATAGGCATTGCAATATCTATGGGACTTGCAATGATGACTAAAACTTCTGCAGGTATCATTGCACCAGCTATAGGTTTTGTATTTTTACACGAATTAATAGTAAATAAAAATATGAGAAAAAAACTGATAATACAATTTGTATTATTCGGGATTATATGTGTTCCTTTAGGAATGTTCTGGGCTATAAGAAATAATGTACTTTACGGAATACCGTTTAATTATGTACTTGATCCAAAAAGTGATGAAATGTATGTAGGATATCATACTTTAATTGATAGGATTGGTTTGCCAAGTATTTATGAACTATTTGGGTATAGAATTGACATTTCGCAAACTGATAAATATTATAATATCTGGGGACAGACAATGATGTCAATGGTATTTGATGAAGGAATTTTAAGTATTAAATCAATTCCTGAATGGGTAATGGGAATACTTATGATGTGGAGCTCTACAATTCTTTATATTATGGGATTAGTTTCTACTGTGAAAGGAATAGTAGATAAAAAAATCAACATAAATAGAAGGATTTTGTTTATAATCAGTTTTTGGAGTGTATTTATAAGTTACATAATATTTTGCTTTAAATATCCTTATATTTGCACGATGAACTTTAGATATATAGTAATAACCCTGGTATCAGGAATGATGATGCTTGGATTAATGGAAAATAATAAGCAATGTATGAAAGCTAATAACAAAAAAAAGAGTATAACCACTGTTTTGTTTAATCTGTGCGTTATAGTCACAAGTATTTGTAGTTTTATATTATTTATTGTTTGTGCAGAAAGCCCATATTAATATAAAAATGTTTAATATTTATAAAAAAGAAAAGGAATATCATATGAAAAAATATAATTTTGTTGCACCGTGCCATTTTGGAATTGAAGCGGTACTTAAAAGAGAAATTCAGGATTTAGGATATGATATCGTTAAAGTTGAAGATGGAAGAGTAACATTTGAGGGAGATATTTCAGCTGTATGTAGGGCAAATGTTTTTTTGAGAACTGCAGAGAGAGTATTACTTCAGGTTGGACGAGTTAAGGCGACAACTTATGACGAATTGTTTGAAGCCGTAAAAGCTATGGACTGGGAAGATTATATACCTGAGGATGGAAAATTCTGGGTTAAAAAGGCAAGTTCTATTAAAAGTAAGCTATTTAGCCCGTCTGATATACAAAGGATTGTTAAAAAGGCTATAGTTGAAAAATTAAAATTAAAGTATAGAGTAAACAGATTTGCAGAAACAGGAAATGAGTATCCTTTAAGAGTTGTTTTTTACAAAGATGAAGCTATTATAGCACTTGATACTTCAGGAGATTCTTTACATAAAAGGGGATATCGTAAAAATACAGCAAAAGCGCCTATTTCAGAGACATTGGCAGCAGCATTAATAATGCTTACACCTTGGAATAAAGACAGAATTTTAGTTGATCCATTTTGCGGAAGTGGAACATTTCCGATTGAGGCAGCTTTAATAGCAGCAAATATTGCACCGGGAATGAATAGAGAATTTACTGCAGAAAACTGGGATAATCTTATTGAAAAGAAATTATGGTATGACGCAATAAATGAAGCAAATGACATGATAAATGATGATATTGAAGTCGATATTCAAGGCTATGATATAGATGGAGAAGTGGTAGAATTTGCACGTAGAAATGCTGAATTAGCAGGTGTAGACCATTTGATTCATTTCCAAAGAAGACCGGTTAGTGAATTAAGACATAGTAAAAAATACGGATTTATTATAACAAATCCTCCATATGGAGAAAGACTAGAAGAAAAAGAACAATTGCCACCAATATATCAGGCGTTAGGAAGACAGTATAAGGCACTTGATAGTTGGTCTGCATTTGTAATAACATCATACGAAGATACTGAAAAATATATGGGGCTAAAAGCAACTAAAAATAGAAAAATATACAATGGAATGATTAAAACATATTTTTATCAGTTTATGGGGCCAAAACCGCCTAAAAAGAAGGAAAATTTGCGATAAATGGCGGAATGCTTTAATATTTGTTCGAAAAAAGATAGGAGAGAGATAAAAATGAAAGAAATAATTTTTGCAACAACAAATCAAAATAAAGTAAGAGAAGTAGGAATGATGTGTAATAATCCTGATTTGAAATTGTTAACTTTAAAGGACATTGGCTTAGATGTAGATATTGTAGAAGATGGAAGTACATTTGAGGAAAATGCAATAATTAAAGCTAAAACAATTATGAAAATGACAGGAAAAATAGCTTTAGCAGATGATTCAGGCCTCGAGGTTGATTATTTAAATGGAGAACCGGGAATTTATTCAGCAAGATATTTAGGGGAGGATACACCTTATTCAGAAAAAAATGCCGATATTATTAGAAGACTTGAGGGAGTAGAAGGGAGCGACAGAAGTGCCAGATTTGTATGCGCAATGGCTGTAGCATTTCCTGATGGAAGAATAAAGACATGTCGAGGAACTATTGAGGGAGTAATAGATTATAAGGAAAAAGGAACAAATGGATTTGGATATGATCCAATAGTTTATGTACCTGAATATGGAATGACAACAGGTGAAATGGAGCCTGAACTAAAAAATAGTATTAGCCATAGAGGAAAAGCTTTAGAACAGGTAAAAAAGATACTTGAGGAAGAATTGCAGTAATAGATAAACGAATATAGTTAGTATTTGAAAGTGGTGTTAATATGAAGAGAGTATTAGTTGTAAGTGATTCGCATGGAAACATGGGAAATTTAAGTGAAGTAATAAAAAAATCTAAGGATATTGATATGTTAATTCATCTTGGAGACATACAGGGAGAAGATGAATTGTTACGTTCAATGTGCGATTTTCCTGTTGAAATCGTACGTGGAAATTGTGACTTTGAAACAAATAATAAATTATACTTGACAATTGAGCTAGAATGTCATAAGATATTTGCGACCCATGGACATGCCTACGGCGTTGAATGGGGAATAGAAAGATTGTCATATGCAGCTTTAGAAGAAGGTTGTGATATTGCGATGTATGGACATACACATGTTCCGGAAATTATTCAGGGAGATGACATTACGGTTATAAATCCTGGAAGTATTTCAAGACCGCGACAGATGAACCATAAACCAAGTTATATTTTGATGGAATTACTTGATAATGGGGAAGTTTTTTACAACCTAAATTACTTTGAAAAATAAGTAATTAAAAAAAAAAAAAGTTTAAAAAAGTTGTTGACAAGTTGAAATACATAATATATAATACATCATGTTGCTGCTGAAAAACACAGAACAAAACAGCAACGAAGACGCGAAGTACTAACACCAATCGGGGTGTGGCTCAGTTTGGCTAGAGCGCTTGATTTGGGATCAAGAGGTCGCAGGTTCGAATCCTGTCACCCCGACTGTAAGCGGGTGTAGTTCAATGGTAGAACTCCAGCCTTCCAAGCTGATCACGTGGGTTCG
>OLSN01002953.1_pt1 | contig 11543 bp, 10 predicted proteins | sample 1672411 | NCBI WGS metagenome assembly OLSN01 (sample SAMEA3136683, study PRJEB25190) | human gut metagenome | biome: human gut; feature: human-associated habitat; material: faeces | place: Austria | collected 2013
GGGTCAAGGGACGAAGTCCCTTGCGGAGTCCAGAGGCAGCGCCTCTGGTGGGGGTTAGGGGCAAAGCCCCTCGGTTCTCCCTTTACCCCAAAATCTTCTCAATCGCCGCTTTTTCCTCGTCTGTCAGCGGCACATGCTTTTGGACCGTTTCCACGTTTTGAAGAATCTGCGCAGGGCGGCTTGCGCCGGTAATCACCGTCGTAATCGCCGGGTTTTCCAGAACCCATGCCAGCGCCAGCTGCGCCATCGTTTCGCCGCGCGCCGATGCCATCGCGTTCAGCGCCCGCACGCGCGTCAGAATATCCGCCGTCACGTTGCCTTCGTTCAGGAACACGCAGGAGGACGCCGCGCGCGAATCCGCCGGGATGCCGTGCAAGTAGCGGTCAGTCAGCAAGCCCTGATTGAGGGGGGAGAACACTGCCGCGCCGATGCCGCGATTCAGCAGCACGTCGCATAGGCTGGGGGTGCCGCGCTCAATCCAGCGGTCAAGCATGTTGTAGCGCGGCTGGTGAATGGTCAGCGGCACGCCGAAGGTCGCCAGCAAGTCCGCCGCCTGCGCCGTTTGCTCGGCGGAGTAGTTGCTGATGCCGACGTAGAGCGCCTTGCCCTGATGCACAATGTCCGCCAGCGTCCGCATGGTCTCCTCCAGCGGCGTGTCCGGGTCGAAGCGGTGATGGTAGAAGATGTCCACATAATCGACCTTCATGCGGCGCAGGCTCGCGTCGAGGCTGCTCATCAGGTACTTGCGGCTGCCGCCGTCGCCATACGGGCCGTCCTGCATGGTGTAGCCTGCTTTGGTGGCGAGAATCAGCTCGTCGCGGTGCGGACGCAGATCACTGTCCATAATTTTCCCCAGCGTTTCTTCTGCCGCGCCGGGGCGAGGGCCGTAGTTGTTTGCCAAATCGAAGTAGGTGATGCCCGCGTCGAATGCCGTCAGCAGCATGTCGCGCGCGGTATCCTGCGGCGTGACTGAGCCGAAATTGTTCCACAAACCGAGGGAGACGCGGGGGAGCTTCAGCCCGGAGCGGCCGCAGCGGACGTAGGGCATGTGCGCATAGCGGTCAGCGGCGGGGGCGTAAAAACCGGGTGCGGGCATGTTCATTCTGGTCAATCCTCCTTACTTCCGTTTGGCTGATTTGGGGTCAAGAAACGTCATAAATTCGCACTCCAGCCGTCCGTTGTACAGGCGGCGCTTCTTGTCCGCGCGGCGGCCGAACGACCGCTCGAACGTCGGGTCGGACGTGATGGCGCACAGGCTCCAGCCGGGGTGGCGGCGCATCATCCGCCCCAGTTCGCGGTAGATGCCCTCGCACGTCTTGCGGTCTTCAAGGCGCTCACCGTAGGGCGGATTGCACAGGAATACGCCCGGTTCGCCCTCCAGCTTCAGCTTTTCCAGCGGCTGGCACGTCAGCTCGATTTTGCCCTCGAGCCCCGCTTGACGCACATGCCGCCGCGCCAATTCGAGCGCTTCGGGGTCTTTGTCCGATCCGGCAATGCCGAAAACGTGGTCGGGCAGCACGTCCGCCTTGCACGTCTCGCGGATTTGACGGCACTCATCCGCCGGGAAGATGGAAAACTGCTCCATGGCGAACGCGCGGGTCAGCCCCGGCGCGCGGTGCTCCTGCCGGAACGCGGCTTCAATCAGCAGCGTGCCTGTGCCGCAGCAGGGGTCGTAGAGGCGCATCCCTGGCCGCCACGGGGACAGCTCCACCAAAGACGCAGCGAGCGTTTCGCGCAGGGGCGCTTCGCCGTTCCAGGTGCGGTATCCGCGGCGGTTGAGGGCTTCGCCGGAGGTGTCAAGGGTGATGCGCGCGCGGTCTGAGTGGATGGCGACGTCGATGGGGTACACCGCGCCCGTCTCCGGGAAAACCGCGCGGTGTGTCGCCGCTTTCAGCCGCTCGATGATGGCTTTTTTGGTAATCGCCTGACAATCGCGGACGCTCATCAATTGACTGCGGACGCACTTGCCGGACACGTTGATTTTCGCGTCGGCGGGCATGATGTCCTCCCACGCGATGGACTTGACCAGCTGGAACAGCTCTTCGAACGTCCGGCATTCGTCCTCCGCCAGCACGATGAGCACACGGTCGGCACTGCGCAAGCGCAGATTGCACAGGAACGCGTCTGTCAGCGTGCCCGTGAAGCGCGCGCCGCCAAGTTCCGCGCGGACATTCTGCATTTTCAGGCGCTTGAGCTCCGCGCCGACGATGCCCTCCAGCCCGAACGCGGCGGTGGCGTAGAGGTTGTATTCTTTGTTGTTATTCATGATGATTTGCTCCTAATATTGTTGATGATGATGCGGAGAGTTTGCACTACCCCCTCACAACCCCATGCCTTTGCCATATATCGCCATCATACCCCGCGCCGAGTGCCCACAGCCCCCACGCGCGCCGCTCCACCTGCGCCCACGCCGCGTCTTTCCCGCACTGCGCCGCGCTGCTGACCAGCGGAATCGCCCCCTGCGCCAAATGCGACAGCAGCGGTTCGCACCCGCGACGGAATCCCAGCAGGAACGCGGCGGACGGCAGCGGGTTGCTGTCAACGACCGCCTGCGTCACGCCCAGCAGCGCGTGCGTCGCCAGCCGCGACAATCGCGCATACGGGTATCGCCGCGTCTTGGCGGCTTGCAGGAGCATCTCGCGCGTGCGGGCAGTGTCGGCAAATCGGCGCAGTCGGCGCTCGATGCCTTCGCTGATGTCCGGCAGCGCGGCATAATCCGCCTCATCCATCAGCCGAAGCCGCGCCAGCAGCACGCTGTCCAGCGATTCCGGACGATGCAGGTGATTCGCCAGCGCCGCCTCATCCAGCCACTCCGACGCGTTTTCCGGCATGGCGGAATAGGCGGATGACCAGTCGCCGCGCAGGATGGCGGAGCGAATCGCCGTGGCGGACGAAAAGCCGTCCCCAATGGCGGACGCGTGATAATCCGACGCGCGGGCAATCGGGTACACGTCGGTGGACGCCCCCAATCGCCGAAGCGCGCGCAGGTAGCACACGCCGAGCGTGTTGTTGGGGGATTGAAGGACGCGCGCGGCAGCCGGGGCGACCTCCGCCATCGCGGCGGAAAGCGCAGCGGGATAGGGCAGCCCGGCGGACAGATGCGGCTGAATCGCTGCGGGTAAATCGGGGGATTCGAGCGCATCCGCCGCCGCTTGCAGCAGGGGAAGATCCGCCGTTTCCGCGCCGAAGGAGAGCGCGTCGCAGCCCAAGCCGGTCAGCAGATGTACGCCGCCTAAGGCGAAGTGCTCCGCGTCGCGGACAGACCACAGCGCGGGCAGCAGAATCACGGCATCCGCGCCGTTTTGCAGCGCCATTTTTGCGCGGATGGCGGGGGAGACAATCGCCGCGTCGCCGCGCTGCACGAAGCAGCCGGACATGACGGCGACGACCGCATCCGCATGGGCGGCTTCCCGCGCCTGACGCAGTTGGTGCGCGTGCCCCGAATGGAAGGGGTTGTACTCGGCAATCACGCCGACAATGCGCATGGAAAAAACTCCTTTTAATGAGCAATGAGGAATAAGCAATGAGGAATGAGCAATGTAAAGGTGCGTTCCTATTATAACAAAAAGAACAGAAACGTCAAGCGAACGCGCGAAATGACGTGGAATGATGCAATTTTGCCGCCGTTTTTGCCTTTACAGAACCGCCGAAAGATGGTATAATAGATTGGGTTCATCCCCAAACAAGACCATGAAAAGGAAGTAATTCATATGAAGCAGTTCATCGTGGAAACCTCCGCCCGTCACGTTCATGTCACCCAGCAGGATCTGGAAACCCTGTTCGGCAAGGGCTATGAGCTGACCGTCAAGAAGATGCTGTCCCAGCCCGGTCAGTATGCCAGCGCGGAGCGCGTGGACGTTGTCGGCCCGAAGAAGACCCTGACCGGCGTGAGCATCCTCGGCCCGGTTCGCAGCGCGACGCAGGTGGAGCTGTCCCTGACGGATGCGCGTTCCATCGGTGTGACCGCGCCTGTGCGTGAATCCGGCGACATCGCGGGTTCGGGCGCCTGCAAGCTGGTTGGCCCGGCGGGCGAAGTGGAGCTGACCGAGGGCGTGATCGCCGCGAAGCGCCACATCCACATGACCCCCGCGGACGCTGAGGAATACGGCGTGAAGGACAAGGACGTTGTGTCCGTGAAGGTGGATACCGACGGCCGCTCCCTGATTTTCGGCGACGTGGTTGTCCGCGTGAGCGACAAGTACGCGCTGGCGATGCATATTGACACCGACGAGTCCAACGCGGCTGGCTGCGGCCGTGCGCAGATGGGCGAAATCGTTAAGTAATGCCAAATTTCATGCAGGGTTTTCCTCTGCTGGAACGTTATAATGTTCACAGAAGCGTCACAAAAGACGCGCTAAGGAGGAGAACCCTGCATGAAAAAACGGCTGATTTCCCTGATTTTAGCGGCGATTGTGCTGCTGTCCTGCGCTTTTGCGGAGGAATCACAGAGCGAAGAGTACCTGCTGCCCTACATTGACCTGTACGCCGTCCCGCTGGGCGATAATGCCATTTTCGAGATTCCGAACGAATGGGGCTACCAGACGTCGGATGCTGCGGACGTGCCGCCGATGACCTCCCTCCTGACCGACCAGAACCAGATGGTGATGGCGATGAAGCTGCCCGCCGACTGGGAGGCCACCGACGCGAGCGACGCGCTGGGCATCCAGTCGTTCATTGTTGAGGGAACGGCGCTGATGCTGGGGCTGACCACGCCGCAGAGCACCCGCCTGCAGGAAATGACCATCAACGACATGCCCGCCGTGCTGGTGGAGATGAACGGGCAGGGCTTCGATATCCTCTGGATTGGGGATTCGGGCGACCTGTACTTCTTCATCTTCCCGAACGACGACGACGCGCTGGTGCAGCAGATGATTTCTGTCGCGCAGTCGCTGTGCGTGTTCCACCGGAAGGGGGAGCAGGTCAATCCCGCGTCGGATTTTGCGTACACGGCGGATGGCGGCGAGGTCACCATCACCGACTACATCGGCACAAGCGAACATGTGCTGATCCCGGACACCATCGACGGCTTGCCCGTGACGGCACTGGGGCATCAGGCGTTCTACGAGAAGACGGTGACGACGGTTGTCGTGCCGGACGGTGTGACGGAAATCGGCGCGGCGTGCTTTTCCGGCGACAACTATCTGGTTAGTTTGACGCTGCCTGACGAATTGGCGGAACTGCCGCCCGCTTCGCTGGAAAGCTGTTTCCGCCTGATGGATTTCGACCTGCCACAAGGGCTGAAGAAAATCAGCGGAAGCGCCCTGCAGTATAATTACTACCTGACGCACTTGACGCTGCCGAGCAGTTTGACCGAAATCGAGCAGCTGAACTTCATCGGGCTGTACGGCTTGCAGTCGCTGACCCTCGCGGAGGACAATGCAGCGTTCAAACTCGACGAGACGAACGGTCTGCTGATGACGGCGGACGGAACGAGATTGCTGCACTGCTTCTCCGACATTGTTCCGGCGGAAGAAATCATCCTCCCGGAGGGCGTCAAAATCGTTGACCCGTTCGCGTTCCATTATGATTACGACGTCAAGCGCATCGTTCTGCCCGAAGGCGTCGAAACGATCGGCGCGATGGCGTTCGCGATGTGTCCAAACCTGACGGAAATCGTCATTCCGGCAAGCGTGACGGACATCGGCGTGATGGACGGGCTGGAAGGGCGCACCGGCATCATTTCCTACAAGCGCAACGTCATTGTGACGCCGGAGGGCTGCCCGGCATGGAACTGGGCGGTCGAAACGGGCGCGACGGTAAAATCCCCCGAAGAAAATTAACGAAACATCTGGTTGATAGAAATAGAAGGAGTGTAACCATCCATGAAGGTTCTGATTGTCAACGCGGGTTCTTCCTCCCTGAAGTACCAGCTGGTGGACATGGACAACGAGCAAATGATCGTCAAGGGGCAGGTGGAGCGCATCGCGATTGAAGGCTCCCACCTGAACCAGAAGACCCCTGACATGTCGAAGGTCATCGACCTCTATGAGCCGATTCCGGACCACGTCGTGGCGACGAAGCTGATGCTGCGCGCGCTGCTTGACCCGGAAAAGGGCGTGCTCAAGTCCGTGGATGAAATCGGCGCGGTGGGTCACCGCGTGCTGCACGGCGGCGAGGAGTTCACCGCCAGCTGCATCATCACCGACGAAGTGAAGGCTGCCATCCGCAAGTTCATCCCGCTGGGCCCGCTGCACAATCCGGCGAACCTGATGGGCATTGAGGCGTGCGAGGAAGTTATGCCGCACACGCCGCAGGTGGCCGTGTTCGACACCGCGTTCCATCAGACCATGCCCCCGAAGGCGTTCATGTATGGCGTTCCGTACCGCTATTATAAGGAAATGGGCGTCCGCCGCTACGGCTTCCACGGCACGTCCCACCGCTATGTGAGCAAGCGCGTGTGCGAGTTCCTCGGCGTGAACCCCATCGGCAAGAAGATTATCATCTGCCACTTGGGCAACGGCTCGTCCATGTCCGCGGTGGTGGATGGCAAGTGCGTTGACACGTCCATGGGTCTGACCCCTCTGGAAGGCGTTGTCATGGGCACGCGTTCTGGCTCCTGCGATCCGGCGGTTGTGCAGTTCATCGCCAACAATGACCACATGACCGTCAACGAAGTGCTGACGATGATGAACAAGCAGTCCGGCCTGATGGGCATTTCCGGCCTGTCCTCCGACATGCGCGACATCGACAAGGCGGCGGATGAGGGCAACGACCGCGCGGCGCTGGCGCGTGACATGCTGCACTACGGCATCAAGAAGTACATCGGCTCCTACGCGGCGGCGATGGGCGGCGTGGATATTATCGTGTTCACGGCGGGCATCGGCGAAAACGGCCCGGAACTGCGCGAATCCGTCATGAAGGACATGGAGTGGATGGGCGCGAAGCTGGACGTGGAGAAGAACAAGGTGCGTGGCAAGGAAGCCGTCATCTCCACTGACGACTCCAAGGTGACGATCTGCGTCATCCCCACGAACGAGGAAATCATGATTGCGCGCGACACCAAGGAACTGGTCGAGGGCGCGAACAAGTAAGTTTCAGTCAGACGAGGGCTTTTTTCGCGGGGGCGCGCAACTTTTTTCGGGGAAAAGACGCTTTTTTCCGCGAAAAGGTGTTGACAAAACCCGCGAAAAAACCTATAATATGAAATGGTCTAATTTGAGGTGGTGAGCATTTGAAGCTGGATGTACTTCATGCCCTGCGTGATCCGGGAACGGCTTACGCATTCGCTGTGGAGCAGACCATTGCCCCGCAGGATGTGAGCGGCGAAGAGGTCACGTTTGACCCCGTGCAGCTCTCCGGGCATCTGACTGCCAATGAAGATGGCAGTGTTGTGGTAGAAGGAAGTCTGACGACAACCGCTCATGCCCATTGTGCCAAATGCCTGTCTCCTGCGTCCTGCCCCGTTACGGGGGATTTCCGGGAAACGTTCCTGCATGGGGGCGACCCGGAGGATGATGAGATTTTCGCGTATGAAGGCGCACAGCTTGATTTTGCGAAACTCACCCTGACGCATGTGCTGCTCAATCTGCCGATGCGCTTCCTGTGCAAGGAAGATTGCAAGGGATTTGAGGAGTACGAGGAGGTCAACCAACACAAGCATTGCCGGGACGATGCGAATGTACAGCGTCCTTTTGCGGCATTGCAGCAGTTGCTGGCTGAAAAGTCCGACAACAAAGAATAATTCGGTCAGCAATTTGGCTGCCAATAACGAGGAGGTGTAACCATGGCTCTTCCGAAGGGAAAAATCTCTAAGGCTCGCAAGCACAGCCGTCGTGCGAACTGGAAGCTCACCGTGCCCGGCATCGTTGAGTGCCCCCAGTGCCATCAGATGAAGCTGGCTCACCGCGTGTGCAAGCACTGCGGTTTCTACAAGGGCGTGCAGGTCGTTGCGGTCAACGAGGAAAAGAACGCCTAATTGGTATCCGGGGGCAAATGAGGGGAGGAAGGCAGCAGCGGGGTCATCCTGTTCTGCCTGATTTCCTACATTTCCCGCAATTCCATATGCTCGCAACGTGATGAGGAGTACCCTGATTTTGCTGGCTCAGAGAGGGTGGTTCACCGGCTGAGAGGCCGCTCGCACAGCCGTCAGGGGAAGGTCGCTTCACAGAGCGTTCGGTGAGGATGATGCAGGATTTTTTTCCGCATGGAAAGTAGCCGAATGCGGTTCGCACCCGTGACCGTGCGCTTGAGGCAGTGTTTGCGCTGCGAAGCAAGGTGGTACCACGGAAACAGCTCCGTCCTTCGGGATGGGGCTGTTTTTGCGTTTTGGCAATCATTTCACGCGGAAAGGACACCCGTATGAACTACTTCCAGCAGATCGCGGAGCGCTTGCTCCAGCCGGGCACATTCCTGCTCGTGCTGGGCGCAATCCTCGTCTATACGTCCGGCATCGTCGCCCGAAAGTTGTTTTCGGGCAGCGAAAAGGCCGATATCATCACCAAAATCGTCGGCTGCGTCGTCGCACTTGTCGGCGCAATCTTGATATTCTCTTAAACAGGAGGTCATTCACATGGAAATGGAGAAAACATTCAATCCCCAAGCCGTGGAAAGCGAAATTTACCGCGACTGGGAATCCTCCGGCGCGTTTGAGGCGCACCGCGTGGAAGGCAAGAAGCCCTTCACCATTGTCATGCCGCCGCCCAACATCACCGGTCAGCTGCACATGGGCCACGCGCTGGACTGCACCCTGCAGGATCTCGCCGTCCGCTATCACCGCATGAAGGGCGATCCGACGCTCTGGCTGCCCGGCACGGATCACGCCGCCATCGCGACGGAAGTGAAAATCGTTGATGCGATGCGCAAAGAGGGGCTGACCAAGGAGTCCCTCGGCCGCAAGGGCTTCCTTGACCGCGCGTGGAAGTGGAAGGAAGAGTACGGCGGACGCATCGTCACCCAGCAGCGCCGCATGGGCATCAGCTGCGACTGGAGCCGCGAGCGCTTCACGATGGACGAGGGCTGCTCCAAGGCAGTGCGCGAGGTGTTCGTCCGCCTGTACGAAAAGGGGCTGATTTACCGCGGCAACCGGCTGGTCAACTGGTGCCCGTGCTGCGAGAGCGCGATTTCGGACGCGGAAGTGGAATATCAGGAGAAGGAAGGCAATTTCTGGCATCTGCTGTACCCTGTGAAGGAAACGGGCGAGATGCTGGAACTGGCAACCACCCGCCCCGAAACCATGCTCGGCGACACCGCCGTGGCGATTAACGCCGCTGACCCGCGCTATGCCCACCTGCACGGCTGCCATGTGCTGCTGCCGCTGGCGAACCGCGAAATCCCGATTATCTGCGACGAACACGCCGACATGGAAAAGGGCACGGGCGTGGTGAAAATCACCCCCGCGCATGACCCGAACGATAACGAAGTCGGTCAGCGCCACAACCTGCCTGTCGTGCGCGTGTTCACTTATGACGGCCACATGACCGGCGCGGAGGAGGCCGCGAAGGACGCCGACGGTCAGGCGATTGACTGCGGCAAGTACGCCGGCATGACGACGCTGGAAGCGCGCAAGGCGATTGTCGCGGACTTGCAGGAATTGGGGCTGCTGAAGAGCATCGAGCCGCTGACCCACGAGGTCGGCACCTGCTACCGCTGCCATACGGTGATTGAGCCGATGGTCTCCCGGCAGTGGTTCGTGAAGATGAAGCCGCTGGCGGAACCGGCGATTGCCTGCGTCAAGAGCGGCGAAACGAAGTTCGTGCCGGAGCGCTTCACGAAGCAGTATATGAACTGGATGGAAAATATCCGCGACTGGTGCATCAGCCGTCAGCTGTGGTGGGGCCACCGCATTCCGGTGTGGTACTGCGACGACTGCGGCGCGATGACCGTCAGCCGCGAAGACCCGACTTGCTGCTGCAAGTGCGGTTCTGCGCACATTAAGCAGGATGAGGACGTGCTGGACACTTGGTTCTCGTCTGCCCTGTGGCCGTTCTCCACGCTCGGCTGGCCGGACAACACCGAGGATTTGAAGTACTTCTATCCCACGAACCTGCTCGTGACGGGCTATGATATTATTACCTTCTGGGTTAGCCGCATGATTACGATGGGCTTGGAGGAAATGCAGGTTCCGCCCTTCCAGACGGTGCTGATTCACGGCCTGGTGCGCGACGAACTGGGGCGCAAGATGTCCAAGTCGCTGGGCAACGGCGTTGATCCGCTGGAAGTCATCGACCAGTACGGCGCGGACGCGCTGCGCTTCTCACTGGTGATGGGCGTGAGCGCGGGCAACGACACCCGCTACATCCCGGCGCGCGTGGAATCCGCCCGCAATTTCGCCAACAAGATTTGGAACGCCAGCCGCTTCGTGCTGATGAACGTGACGGAGAAAGCGCCGCTGGACACCACGCATCTGACTGCGGCGGATCAGTGGATTCTGTCCCGTTTCCAGGACGCGACGCGCGCGATTTCTTCCAATATGGAAGAAGGCGAGTTCGGTCTGGCGGCGGACCGCATCTATGATTTCGCGTGGAGCGAGTTCTGCGACTGGTACATCGAGCTTGCGAAGAGCCGCTTAAATGGCGACGATCCGGCGGCAAAGAAAGCAGTGCAGGGCGTGCTGCTGTATGTGCTGGAAGGGCTGCTGAAGCTGCTGCACCCGTTCATGCCGTTCCTGACCGAGCAGGTGTACAAGTTCCTGCCGGGCAGCGAGGGCTTCCTGATGCTCAAATCGTGGCCGGAAGTGAAGCCGGAGCTGGACTTCCCGGACGAGGAAGCGAAGATGGAGGGCGTGATGGAGGTCATCCGCACCATCCGCAACCTGCGCGCGGAAATGAACGTCGCCGCGGGCAAGCGCACGCACCTGATGCTGCTTCCCGCGGATGGCTGGGCGGAGACGCTTGCGCACGCCGGGCAGTATTTCCAACGTCTGGCAGGCGCAAGCGAAACGGCAATCATTGAAAGCAGCGCCGCCGTGACGGAAAAGACCGTTTCCGCCGTGACGAAGGCGTGCACGCTGTACATCCCGCTGGGCGATTTGGTGGACTTCGAGAAGGAAATCGCGCGCCTGAGCAAGGAACTCGACAACCTGCACAAGGAAATCGCCCGTGCTGAGGGCAAGCTGAACAATCCGGGCTTTGTGAGCAAGGCGCCCGCCGCGCTGGTGGAGCAGGAGAAGGGCAAGCTGGCGCTGAATCAGCAGAAGGCGGAGCAGGTCGAAAAGCGCATTGCGGAACTCAAGGAATCTATGTAAGTAGTATGTTTTTTTCAGGGGGATTGTCTCGTGCGGGGCAATCTCCCTCTTTTCTGTGTGATTTGTGCTTCCACGCGGGGGGTCGCGTCTGCGGACGCGACGAGGGGGCTTTCCGCTCGCCCCCTCGACCCCTTCGGGCTGCACACTTCTCCATGCTTGGTTTTTATCGGAAGTTTTTATTTTGGAAGCTGCTTAAACCATCGACTATGAAATAGTGACCAGTTTGGCAACCGACCGCCGCTCTTTCCCGCAAGAAATTGCAGTGGCGGGGGGAGTCCAGAGGGGGCTGAAATCCCCGCTCTTTAACTTTTCAGCCCCCTCTGGGCGTTCTTTGGTTACTTTCTGGCGCGCCAGAAAGTAA
>OLSN01002955.1_pt1 | contig 11530 bp, 16 predicted proteins | sample 1672411 | NCBI WGS metagenome assembly OLSN01 (sample SAMEA3136683, study PRJEB25190) | human gut metagenome | biome: human gut; feature: human-associated habitat; material: faeces | place: Austria | collected 2013
GGACATCTTGGCGGTTTAAACTTTGCTAATTTGGGAACATGCGGACATTCATTAAGATTATCCAATTCATACCTATGATTTATTAAATTCGGGCGCAAAAATAAACAAGTAATCCCTAACAACTTTTTGCATTTGGCAAAAACAGATTTTGCATTTGATAAAAAACAGCTGTTTATTCTCGTTTCCGTATGCTATTTTATAATTTTGCACACCGACAACAGAAATGAACTATGGATATAAAGGAAATCATCAACCAAAGATATGCCATGCCGGACACATCTTTGAACAGGTTGTGGCAATGCCTGACGGAAGTTTCATATCCCAAAGGATTCCGAGTATTGGAAAACGGCAAGGTGGAGAAAGACATATTTTTCATTAGACAAGGCATTGTACGTGCCTATACTTCGGTGGACGGGAAGGAAATTACTTTTTGGGTCGGCAAAGAGGGAGCAACCCTTGTTTCTATGAAAGGCTATGTAAATGACGAGCCGGGATATGAAACAATGGAGCTGATGGAAGATTCCGTCTTATATGTATTGAAAAGGAAAAAACTGAAAGAGTTGTTTTCGGAAGACTTGCACATCGCCAATTGGGGGCGGCGTTATGCGGAGATGGAGTTGCTTGCCACTGAGGAACGGCTGATTTCTATGTTGTCCGCTATCGCTTCGGAACGGTATAAGGAACTATTGGAGAAAGAGCCTGATTTGTTACAGCGATTGCCGCTGGGAAGTATCGCCACCTATTTAGGCATCACGCAAGCGAGCTTGAGCAGGATTAGAGCACAAATAAAGTGACGTTTCAACCAACGGGAGTATTGCAAGCGGTTTGGGTCTGCCCGAAACACAAACTTGCTACCCTTCCGTTGTTATTATTTATAATCCAAAACCTTTGCCCTTTCAGTGCGGTGTAACAGTCCTCCTAATGGACGAGGACAACTTGTCAAACTGCTCCTTGAACCACTCACCAATCAGTTGCCCGTTGATGGCAAGCGCAAATTTAGCTTTGTCTGTCGGGTCTTTCACCACTTGGAAACCTGCCCTTTCAGTCTTAAACTTGCGCCTGTGTTCCTCCGAATAGAGTTCGCCCTCGTAGAACAGCGGCTTGCCGCTGATGAGCGTGGTGATTTGCCTTTCGTTGAAACCGACTTTAAGACAAAATTTCTTCATGTACACCAACTCTTGGAACAGCGGAAACCATTTTTTTGCTTTAATTTGCTTTAAGACGGTTTTCAACTGTCTGCCCAACTTCTGTGTTTTTCTTCTAACTCCCTAATTATCAAATCCTGTTGCGTTAATCTGCAACAAATCGGCGGATATTCAAGAGATTTTGTGTATCTTTGTATTTCATAAAAGTGCCCTGAGCCTTAGCCTTGTTATGGAGATATGACCATAGAGGCGGCTGATAAGCTTTATGGCTTAACGGAGCATTTTATATAAATGACGTGTGGCTAATGGCGTTGTTGTTGGCATAAGACAGAAAAATAACGAACATAAAAATAATAAAAGTATGATTATTGATTTTGAGAAGATTAATGAAGAGTCGGTTATGAACTTTAAGGGCGGTGAAGGACAGCTCGACACACGCAACTTTGTTGACTCTGCCAATAAAATAATGATGAGCCGACTGAAGCCGGGAGCTTCAAGCGGATATCACACTCACGAGAACAACAGTGAGATAGTTTACATAATCAGCGGCGTAGGCCATTTCCGCTATGACGATACCACGGAGAACGTGAAGGCCGGCGATGTGCATTATTGCCCGATGGGACACTCTCACGCCATGTTCAACGACGGCACAGACGACTTGGTTTATTTTGCCATCGTGCCGGAACACAAACTTTAATTCATAATTCACAATTTATAATTCATAATTGGGTTGCTTAAACGTAGTTGGGCAATCCAATTACTTTTTTATACATCAAATACGAATTATAAATACCTTTTTACCGAATACTTAATACTGCAGAGCTTTACCAACAAGGCAAATTATAATTGGCTTGCGCCGAACTTTGTTTTTCCATTCTCAATTCACCATTTTCAATTATTTTAGGGATTTCCCTATGTTTTTTAGGAAGTTATAGCGTTGCGTTATTAAAAATAATCCGTAAATTTGTAATGTTTAAAACTTATATATCTGCGCAAAACGCAGGAACTGACTTATAAATTGGCATTGTCAGAGTTCTGCCGTGTTCAGAACCTTAAACGGAAGGAGAGTTATTTATGAAAAAAACATGTGTATTGCTTTTGTGCGCATCAATGATAGTGGCGGGCTGCACCACAGGTGCGGGCACCGGAGCTTATGCCGGTTCAACGCTCGGCGCGCTGCTCGGATCGGCCATTGGAGGCATTGCCGGCGGACCGCGCGGCAGCGACATCGGCACGCTTGTGGGCATGGCAGGAGGCGCTGCCGTTGGCGGAGCCTTGGGCGCACAGGCCGACAAACAGCAGCAGGAATATCAACTATATGAAGACGCAAGGTTTGAGCAGAAGTATGCCGAGCACCGTCGGGCTGCCACAGCCGGAAACGACGGCTACGACAGGCATTACGATGACAGCTATTACAGCCGGAGCTACGACGATATGAATAACGGCGGCGGATATGAAGACAGCGGATTCGACCCTACTAACAGCGGCGACGATGTGCTCTACGACTTCAACGGCTCTGACTATACGGGCAACTACACCGCCTCTCATCCGGAACATGTCGTGCCGTCGGCGCGGTATGACGAGATAGGTACGCCGGCAAAGGTGGCCGACAGGCTGCCGCTGGAGGTGCGCAACGCACGCTTTGTTGACGACAATCAGGACCACAAGCTGAGCGGCGACGAGCTGAGCAAGGTGATATTCGAGATTTACAACGTGTCGGGCTCAACGGTCTATGACGTTCAGCCAATGGTGGTTGAGACCACAGGCAACAAGCGCATATACGTGTCGAACAGCATACACGTGGAGCGCATAGTGCCGGGCAAAGGAGTAAGATATACGGCAATGGTGAAGGGCGGCAAGAAACTGAAGGACGGTACGGCCTGTTTCCGCATATATGCCGTTCAGGGCAACGGCAACGTGGTGTCTAACGTGAGTGAGTTTAACATTGCAACTGCCCGGCGCTGAGGCTTGCACGGAGTGGGGCAGGGCACAGGCAGAGCTTAAATAAGGAGGAAAGAGCAGATGAAGAAAAAGAAGATTGCCTATATTTCTGTTGCGGTTGTGGCCGCATTGGTTTTGCTGACGTTCGGCGCCGGCTGGTTTATGCTCGACTATGCCCTGAAGCCCGATGAAGGACGTAGGGACACCACGGCGTTTTATAAGCAGATGAGGCAAGAGTATCCATGGACAACTCCCTGGCTCGACAGTCTGAAGCATGCCGGAGCGCTGCGTGACACCTTTATAACAACGCTCGACGGCGAGCGCCATCATGCCATCTTCGTGCGTAATCCGCGCTCAATGGGGCGCACAGCCATACTGGTTCACGGATATAAAGACTGCTCTATACGCATGCTGCCAATAGCAAGCATATACGAACGCATGGGGTATAACATACTGCTGCCCGACCTGCATGCCCACGGACTCAGCGACGGCAACGACATACAGATGGGGTGGAAAGACCGCAAGGACATAATACGCTGGATATATGTTGCGCGCGGAATGTTCCGCAGCACCAAGTATCAGCCACGCATGGTGCTCCACGGCGTGTCGATGGGAGCCGCCACGGTGATGAACGTGTCGGGCGAGAATCTTCCTGACGGCATCTGTTGTTTTGTTGAAGACTGCGGCTTCACGAGTGTATGGGACGAGTTCAGCCGTCAGCTCGGCGACCAGTTCCATCTGCCCGATTTTCCTGTGCTTCATGTGGCAAGCCTGCTCTGCAAGCTGCGCTACGGCTGGACGTTCGGCGAGGCGTCTCCGCTCAGTCAGTTGGGCAGGCAGCACACGCCTATGTTCTACATCCACGGCACGTCTGACGATTATGTGCCGTCGGCAATGGTACTTCCGCTCTACAACATGAATCCGGCTTACGAAAACAAGGCTGACAAGACGCTGCGCTATAATGACATCTGGCTCACGCCGGGCTGCGCCCACGCAAAGTCGTATCACGACTATCCGTATGAATATGAATGGAAGGTGAGAAACTTTGTAAGCAAGCATGTCGGAATGTAGTAAGGGTTGAACGGATAACGGAATTTATTAACAGGCGGAGAGCAAAAACGTAGGGACGTTCCCGAGGCGCATCCGCCTTTTGGCTTAGAATGTTTTTATGTTGATGATATTGCTTTTATTTGGACGCACCTGGGGTACGTCCCTACAGAAAATGTGATTGGAATATTGCTTGTGATTACGTTGTAAGGCTATGTAAATCATAGAGTTATAATGATGTTAACGTAAAAAATATAGATATAAACAAAACGGACAACAGTATAATGCGTTACTGTTGTCCGTTTTGTTTTCTGTATGTCAAAATGCTTAGGGCATATCCGTAAGAGCCTGATTAAGCCCTTTATAGATGATGGTTGTTCCCGTCATATTGTTTCGGCTGTATACTTATACCTGTTTCTCGGTTGAGGCTTCTTCGAGCAGTAGGCGTATGGCGTTGCGTATGTTGTTGCGTGCGTTGTCTTTCTTCATCGCTTCGGTTATGTCTGCATCGTCAGGCGTTACGGCCGCTACATGCGTAAATCCGGCATCAAGCAGCGCCTGTCGGTCGTCCACTTTTCCGGCGATGAGCCATGTCGGCAGACCTTTAGCCTTTGCCGCCTTCATCACGTGATAAGGCATCTTGCCCATTAGCGTCTGGCGGTCGGCATGTCCCTCGCCCGTAATAACACAGCAGTCTTTGGTCAGTCGACTGTCGAAGTCGGCCAGGCTGAGCATAAGTTCGGCGCCCGCCTTCATCTCTGCTCCGAGATATTGCATGAAGGCATAGCCCAGTCCGCCTGCCGCTCCTGCTCCGGGCCTGTCGGACAAGTCGTAGCCGAAGTGGCGAGCTGATATTTCGGCAAATCTCATTGCGCGGCTGTCGAGCGTCATAATCATGTCGGGCGTTGCCCCTTTCTGCGGTCCGAACACGGCAGCAGCCCCGTCGGGGCCGTAGAGCGGATTGGTTACGTCAGAAGCAAGAGTGAAGCGGCAGCCGTCGCGCAGTTCTGCGGCAATGTCGTCAAAGTGGCCGCCCCTTGGTGCCATCTTGTCGGTTATGGCCATCATCATGCCTATGCCCGCATCGCTTGTGGCGCTCCCGCCCAGACCTACAATAAACTTTCTGCATCCGCGCTTGAATGCCGACGCTATCAGTTCGCCTACGCCATACGACGTGGCGCGCATGGGGTTGCGCTCCTCCTCGTCTACCAGCGTCAGTCCGCATGCCTGTGCCGTCTCTATTATAGCCGTGCCATCGGCCGTTACTCCATACTCAGCCTCCGTGAGCCGCATCATTGGGCCGTGTACGGCTGTTGTAACGATATCTGCTTTGAGAGCGCCGGCAAATGCCTTCAGCATGCCTTCGCCTCCGTCAGAAACAGAAATGAGTTCTGTCTGAGAACTGCTGTCGTAGTCGGTTATGGCTTCGCTGACTGCCTTTTCGGCTTCGTATGACGTAAGGCAGCCCTTAAACGAGTCTATTGCCAGAATATATTTCATGTCTTATATGTTCTTTTTGAGTTTTTCTTCGGTTAATGCTCATCTTCTGCACGCCGGTTACATTCATGTGCGATGCGGTCATTGCAGACTTGGCTTTAGGCGTCAGTCATGCAGTTTTTTTATTAAAACACCGCAGTCAAACTGTTTGCCGGCTGTGCCGCCGTAAAAAATCTGTACAGGCTTTAATTTGCACAAAGGTAAGCATTTATTATGATTTGCACAAACAATGAAATCATGCATGTTGCATTTGTGCAAGTTTTGTCCTTTTTGAAAACAGATGACGTTCCTTTTTGTTTTTCCATTGGTGCGGGACATTATGTTAAATAGGTGAAAATAAATAGGACGATATTCGTCGGCTACGAAAAAATGTTGTAATTTTGTGTTACCAAAATCTCTTAAATTTAATATTATGCTCAATTTAGATGATCTTTACAGAGCGCGGTATGTGCTTGGTGAAATATTAAGACGTACTGACCTTGTCAGAGCTCCTAAGCTTAATCCGGAAAGTGATATATATCTGAAACCGGAGAACCTTCAGATAACAGGTTCGTTCAAGATCCGCGGAGCTTATTACAAAATATCTCAGCTTACAGAGGAAGAAAAGAAGCGTGGCGTTGTGGCCTGCTCAGCCGGCAACCATGCCCAGGGCGTGGCTCTCGGTGCTACGTCACACGGCATCAAGTCGCTCATCTGTCTTCCTGAAGGCGCGCCTATCAGCAAGGTTGAGGCTACGCGCCGTCTCGGTGCCGAGATTTGTCTCGTGCCCGGTGTTTACGATGATGCATATCAGCGTGCAATGCAGTTGCGCGACGAGATGGGTTACACCTTCGTTCATCCGTTCAACGACGAACACGTGATAGCAGGACAAGGCACAATAGGTCTTGAACTGCTCGAGCAGCTTCCTGATGTTCAGGCTGTTGTCGTGCCTATCGGCGGTGGCGGTCTGATCAGTGGTGTGGCATACGCCATGAAGTCGCTCAATCCTAAAATAGAGATTTATGGCGTTCAGGCTGCCGGTGCTCCAAGCATGTATGAGAGCATCAAGCAGAAACAGGCTATAACATTGCCTCAGGTGTCTACTGTTGCCGACGGTATTGCCGTTAAGACTCCTGGTGACCTTACTTACGACATCTGCTCAAAGTATGTTGACGATATCTGCACCGTGTCTGAAGACGAGATATGCGCAGCAATCCTGCGTCTGCTTGAAGAGGAGAAGATCGTTGCCGAAGGAGCAGGAGCTGTAAGCGTTGCGGCTGCTATGTTCAATAAGGTGCCTATCAAGGGCAAGAAGACCATCTGTCTTGTCAGCGGCGGAAACATCGACGTTACTATTCTTAACCGTGTTATCAACCGCGGTCTGGAGAAGGGCGGCCGTATATGCACAATATCAATGGAGCTTGACGACAAACCCGGACAGCTCTATGAGGTCAACGGCGTTATCGCAGGCATGGGCGGCAATGTGCTTAGCGTATATCATGAGCGCAGCGCATACAGCAAGAAGATCAATGCATGTGAGCTGAGCGTAAAGATTGAGACACGTAACCACGAGCATGTGGAGGAGATTAAGGAGAGCCTGAAGTCAAAGGGTTTCAAACTTAAATAGTCAGCCTTCAATCGGCGTGTGTACAGTCATGGCGCGGCAGTTGCTTATGCGTATGGTGTGTCATGCAGAACAATTAAAGCAATAAGACAATAATAACAATAAAATTTTTAAAATTAAAGAGAAATGAAAGCACTACATTCAGACAAAGCTCCTAAGGCTTTAGGTCCTTACAGCCAGGCTATCGTAGCCGGCGGATTCGTATTCGCATCAGGTCAGGTGCCAATCGACCCTGCAACAGGTGAATTTGCAGAAGGCGGTATCAAGGAGCAGACAAAGCAGTCGCTCACAAACGTTACCAACGTATTGGCTGAGGCTGGTATAGACCTTACACATGTTGTTAAGACAACAGTATTCCTTTCAGACATGGACAACTTCGCTGCCATGAACGAGGTTTACGCTACATTCTTCAAGGAGCCGTTCCCGGCACGTTCTGCTGTTGCCGTTAAGACTCTGCCTAAAGGCGCTCTTGTTGAGATTGAAGTTGTTGCAACATTAGAGAAATAATATTGCCAATAATAAAGTTTATGGGGAACCGGCTTTGACCGGCTCCCCATTTTTTGTTGTTTGTCTGAATATATTGTGTTCGGGCGTATTTATGGTTCTGTGGCTTTATTTCGTCTTGCAGTAATGGCTGTGCGCCTATTGCGGTGATATATAGCTTCTCAGCGCCTCTACATATTCCTCAAAGGCCTTCAGTCCCTTATCGGTTATGCGGCACGTGGTGCGCGGCTTCTTGCCTTGAAATCCCTTTTGGATCTCAATATATCCTGCGTTGCTTAGTTTGTCAAGCTGCACGCTCAGGTTGCCTGCCGTGGCCTTGGTCTGTTCTTTCAGATAAACGAAGTCGGCTTCGTCTACGCTCATCAGTATCGACATGACGGCCAGTCGCAGTTCGCTGTGCAGCAGCGGGTCAAGTGGTTTAAACATTCTTGCTTTTCAGTTATTGTTCTTTCTCGTTCAATTTTGCTTCGTTCTGTCTGCCTTTTGGCTTTCTGTTCTTGTATAATGCGATAGCCCCTGGTATCACCATCATCAGCATTCCGCCAAAGATAACGGCCGCCATCTCTTCCGGTCCGTTACAATCAAGGGCTGCTTTTATGCTGGCATATGAACCACTGCAGGCGAACAACGATATTATCTCGCTTTTCAGCACGATGCCGGTCATTATGGCTGCAAAAGTCATACAGATGTTTATCGTGGCAGATATCGGCAGTTCTTGGGCTATAGGGTCATTTCCAAAATTGGTAACCTGACTCGCCACTATTGAAGTGAATATTACCACTGCAAATGTTCTCCATATATTTTTTGTGATGTCGTTTATGAACGATTTTGGTACACCGGCAGTTTCTTCTTCTATAATCATCTTGCTGTTGATTAACAGCCCGATGAAGACCATCACAATCCATCCGAGATTGCAGTAATAAGAGTTTGTGTAGCTCCACAACAATCCTATAACGGTTGCCGTTACGCATATAAGAATGCCCCATGTCAGAAGAGTTATTGCGCAGTTGCGTGTAATTACTTTTCGGCTTTGCTCAATAGTTTCGCGTATAATCTCGATACTGTGTTCTGCTGAAAGCTTCTTGTTTTCTTCCGTTTCCATATCGTCATTTTTTATATTGTCGGTTAATGATTATTCCGGGTATCACAAGAATGAAAAGCGATGTAATGCATATTGCAAGCGATTCATACGGGCCGGGATACATAAGTGCAAAGTTGGCTGGCACCACTGATGCCACGGAGAATGCGGTTATGAATGTGTGGCGGAGCACAAGGCCCGTAATCAGCCCCGTTAGCCCAAGCAGAAGTATCAGCACTGTTGTTATCGGCAGCTTGACCATATACACCGTGCTGTCAAACGAAAGCGTGCCTATGACGGCTGCTATGAGTGCAAACAGACCGAAAGATATCCATGATATTTTGAGCACTCTGCTGAAGAAGTTCGTAGGCCTTTTCTTGTCCTTGCGGCTCTTTGCAGCCGTAACGCTCCATCCAATGACGGCCATCAGGAACCAAAGTGCATTCCATGACGGATTGTCCGTTGCCTGCCATAAATAACACACAGCCACAGATGTTATGCATGTGAGTATGCCCCAGAATATCATCGGCATTCCGGCGTTGCGCATTATGTCGGTGCGGCTTTGCTCAATGGCCTCGCTTATTATCTTGAGGCTGCGTTCAGCCGAGAGTTTCTCGTTGTTGTCCATTTCAAATTTAATTTTGTTGTTCTTAATATTGTATAATCTCCGGCACCGGCCCGCTTTTATAGGCCGGTGTTAGGAGGTTGTCAGCCGGTCAGTCTGCCTGTCTGTCATGTCCCTTCATCTTGTCGGGGACATATATAAGCTCGATGTCTACCTTGCTGTTGCTTTCGCTCAGTTCATAGTCTCCGAAGGCGCAGTATTCCATTGGTATATTGTCCTTCTCGTCGAGTTGTCCGTTGCCGTTCTCGTCATGAAAGACATATATGGTGCCCTTTCCGTCGGGCACGTCCTTTATGGTGGTTTCAATCTTGCCTTTCTCGGCTTTCACCTTAGCCCATTGTCCGCTCTTCGTGGCTACAAGTATCTGCCCCTTGTCGTTCGGTATGTTGCTTACGGTGAGCTGCATGTCTCTTTGTGCCGAGGCGGTTGCTGTGGCCATAAGTGCTATGGCCAGCATAGCGGTGTTTAATATCGCCTTTTTCATAGGAATACGTTTTAACTGTTATAAACTTCATTTACAGTTCTCACACTCGTTTCAGTCACTCTGCAGCTGTGGCTTCACGAGTTTTATCCGGATATATTGCAAATATAAAGCTGTTTATAATATAAACCAAATAAAAGTGAAAATAATAGTTGTTTGGTTTGAATATTTTAACATTATAATGGCTCTACTCAGGGAAAACGCCAAAACGTTAACTCATTGTCTTGAAAATTATATTATGCAGAACGCTATGATTTACATTGTAAAACACCGTCTTTTGTGTTCTCATATGCCGTGTTTTGCATTATGAAAGGTGCCCTTTTGGATTGTGGTTAGGCATATCTTGATAAGTAACGGCATGATGTATGCCACTTAATGGCGGCAGGGTAGGGGGAAACAAAAAATTTTTTTGTAAAAGAAACGTCACTCGTCACAAACGGCCATAACCTGCTGTTATGTAGTCAGTTATAGTGTGACGAGTTGAAAAGACAACTCATCACGGCATGTCTCTTTATCTGATTTGGTCCTGTATGTCCTCTCCTAAATTTTAGAACTTAAACAGGGTATATCTTGATAAAGCTCAAATTGGGTATTTGATTTTTGGTGAAATCTCTTCGGTTAAGCAGACAGCTGTTGAGGGTTGGCTCTGTTATTCGATGAAGAGAATATTATTGTGAAATTTAAGGCATGCATTTTTGTGCTTGACGTATGCCGGTATGTACATCTTGCAGTATTGCTGCGTGCTCGGTTATGCCATATTGTGGCAGGAAATATTAATATGTGATGAGTTGAGAATGCAACTCGTCACACTGTATGTTGTTGAATACGAATGTGTTACGTGCAGATGTGATGAGTGACGTTTCTCTTTGAAAAACTTTTTCTGTTGCGTGTGCGTTGTGAGTTTTGCCGTGTAAGCCACGCGTTATGCATACGGGAAACATAAGTCAGACTATTGTTTTTTGTTCTTCTTGTTATGTTCCTTATGTTCTTTATGCTTCTTGTTTTCCTTATGTTTCTTGTCTTTTGGCTCCTTGCCTTTGTGTTCTTTGCCTTTCTTGCTGTTCGTCTTGCTTTGTTCTGTGCCGTTTCTCATCCATTCCGGCGTGAAGTCGTCGTCCTTCTCCGTTATCTCATAGTCAAGTTCGGGCAGCTCAATCTTTTTTTCGTTTCTGAACGGAACGCCCTTCTCCTCTTCATATTTTTCCACCCTGACCATGGCCACTCCAGCCCTGATGATGCCTATCTCCTTTGCAGCAGCGTATGACAGGTCGATAATGCGGTGACCGCTGCATCTGTCGGCCACTCTCACGACAACGCTTTTGCCGTTTTTAATGTTTGTAACCTTCAGCATGGTGCCCAGTTCGTATTTCTTGTGGGCGCAGATGAGGCTGTCTCTGTGGTATCTTGTGCCGTCGCTCATCCTCCGTCCATGCAGACGGTTAGAATAATAGCTGGCCATACCTTTCTCCTGTGCCGGGAGAAAAGTATGGCCAAGCCATAAAAATGTAATTATGAGAATTATTCTGTTTATCACTTATATCTCTAAGGTATTAGATAATATGAATGTCCGCAAGTTGCCAATTAGTAGATTCTATGTTTGAAGTCCGCC
>OLSN01002957.1_pt1 | contig 11525 bp, 11 predicted proteins | sample 1672411 | NCBI WGS metagenome assembly OLSN01 (sample SAMEA3136683, study PRJEB25190) | human gut metagenome | biome: human gut; feature: human-associated habitat; material: faeces | place: Austria | collected 2013
AGCGGCCGACGATGACGCGCTTCAGCGGATCCCAGTCGTTCCAAGAGCTGACGATTTTAGCCATGGTTCATTCCTTTCTTGAGCACGCCTTAACCGTGCTCGCGACGATGAGGAATAATTACTATCGACAAAACCGATGAGCTGATCGGTCGGCTTTATCGATGGGTTCAATATAGCACCATTTTTGTTCACCTGCAAGAAAAAATTTCCCAGTTGAGCAACTATTTTTTTGTTGACCTGTTGTGCATACGAGCAGAATAGGAAGAGCGCGTTCTCCACCTTCGCGGAGAACGCGCTCTTTTAATACATTAAGTTAATGTCAAGGGGCGCCTATCGCACTCCCCCTGACAGGTTGCGCATCGGTGCCTAGTCGGCGACGATGACGGTGCCCGTCTCGCCGCGCAGGCCGGCGGCCGCGCACTCGAGCGACGTGATGAGCGCCTTGCCCTCCGGGTAGGCCTCGACGTACTCGATGCAGGCCTCGACCTTCGGGAGCATCGAGCCGGGGGCGAACTGGCCCTGGGCGATGTACTCGCGGGCCTGGGACACGGTCATCTCGGAGATCTGCTCCTGCTCGGGCGTGTTGAAGTTGATGCACACCTTCTCCACGGCGGTCAGGATGATCAGCATGTCGGCACCGAGCTCGGCGGCCATGAGGGCGCTGGAGCGGTCCTTGTCGATGACCGCGGGGGTCCCGACGTAGCCGTTCTCGGTCTCGAAGACCGGCACCCCGCCGCCGCCGGTGGACACGACCACGTAGCCGTCCTCCACCAGGTCGCGCACGGCGTCGAACTCCACGATGCGCTTGGGGATCGGGGAGGCGACCACCTGGCGCCAGCCGCGGCCGGCGTCCTCCTTGACGGTGATGCCCATGGCCTCGGCCTTGGCCTTGGCGGTCTCCTCGTCCATGAACGCGCCCACGGGCTTGGTGGGGTTCTGGAACGCGGGGTCGTCCTCGTCGACGACGGTCTGGGTCACGATGCAGGCGGTCGAGCGCATGATGTCGCGGGACTTCAGGTCGTTCAGGATGGCCTGGGACAGCTGGTAGCCGATGTAGCCCTGGGACATGGCGCCGGCCTCGGGGAAGGGCATGTCCGGGGTCTTGTCGTCGTTGGCCGCCGCGTAGGCGAAGGCGTTGTTGATCATGCCGACCTGCGGGCCGTTGCCGTGGGAGACGACGACGTTGGTGCCGTCCTGGATCATGTCCACGATGTGCTTGGCGGTGTTCTGCACGAGCTCGAGCTGCTCCTGCGGGGTGTTGCCGAGGGCGTTGCCGCCCAGGGCGATGACGACGGTCTTGCCGTTGCCCTTTTCGTATGGCATAAGCGTTCTCCTCCTCTTTTGGGAATTCAACCTGAAACGCCAAGGACAGCCTGGCACAATGGGCCATCCTTGGCGCTCACTCTAATGTGACTCGAGAAATTGAAAAGTCCGAACTCGGTTTATTTTCTTTCTGCCCTCTGTCTAATCCAAAGTAAACCACTCAGCTTCTATGCCGCGTCCTCCTCGGGCCACGGGCTGGCGTACACGGCATAGCTCGCGTACTGAGGAGCACCCACGGCGTAGATGTCGTAGTCGGCCGCCTGACCAGGCTCGGTGTCGACAATCTTGAAGTAACCGCCCTCAATCTTCCCGTCTTGATCAAGCAGCACCACGTCGACGCGCGACTGCGTGGCGCCATCCAGCGACTCGGACGCCGTCACCGTGCCTGTGAACTCCTTGGCGCCGAACTGAGTATCGGTCGCGCCCCCGTCCTGCACAGCGTACACATCAGCCAGCTTCTGGTCCGTGGCCTCCCACGAACCCTCGGGCGTCGTGATGGAGAACTCAACGGTCGCCGGCTTCACCACCTCGGTCGAGTTTGCCGAGGAATCAGCGGTCGACCCCGCCACGTAGGAATAATAGTAAGTGGAATCGGGCAACACACCCGGAGTTTCAATCGTCTCGTCGAAGATGACGTTGCCGCTATCGTCCTTGCCCACGACCTCGATGACCGGATCGATAGCCTCTACGGTTTTGTTGGGGTTCTGCACCTTCACGGCAAAATCGACCATGCCGTTGTCGGCAGCGAACCAGCCGGAATCGACGATTTGCAACTCGGCGGGGTTCGCGGCCTCCTGCTCGGCCGTGGCGGCATCGGCCTCGGCGTCGGCTTGCTCATCGACGGCGGCCTGCCCCGCCGCCGGGCCCTGGGTCTCTTCAGTCTGCACCACCGCCTGCTCCGATCCGGCCGGTGCCGTCTGACTACTTTGGGCCGCGCACCCCACAAGGCTTACCGCGAACAGACCGGAGAGCGCCACCCAACCTATAGCCCTGAATTTCATTGTCATCACCATTCCCTTGAAGGCTCTTGTTTGCGAAAATTCTTTCAGTGCCGCAGTCCTCAGACCGGCCGCTTTTCAGGCAGACAGCCGGGCGACCCGCGCAGCATGACCCTCAGATACTCTGCCGGAACGCGTCCGCTCCGGCTTTGCCATCTCTTGAGTCTGCAAGTAAATGATGACCCCTCGCATGCACTAATTAGGGGTGCAGCAGCCCTTCGTAGCCCCTATGCCACTGCTTTGTTTCAGTCGAAATCCCCATGTCAACGCCAGGAAATCAAAAGGAAGAAGGTCATAGTTCGCACACAGTCAACCAAAGTATCCTCCCCTCAAACGCCTCGTGTCAGTTCCATGGCGAAACAGGAGATCCGGCCCGAAAAACACGAAGGCCCGCGGGAGGGGGGATCCGCGGGCTTCGTGTTGTGGCGATAGCGAGACGAGGAGAAGCTTCGCCACCCAGTAAAACAAGAAGAGAGGAGGTGTTGCAGGGCTTCGTTCCCTCGGCCCTGCTGACAAAAGTTATAATAAGCTAACTGATCCGCTAGCACAAGTGAGTTAACCTAGGTTTACACTTTCTCCATAACTCGTCGGTCCAGATCCGCGGCCGGATCCGCGGGCAGCACCCAGATTCACTGGGCAGCCCGACCGCGCCTTCTTTGTTTAACGGAACCGTGCACGCTTATTTACGCGATGGTAACTGCAGCACCAAAGGGCTCCCCCAAAAGCCGTCCCTCCCCTATACTGCAAACCAGCGAAACGGAAAAGAGCTGATAAGTCTTCTCCTTTCCCCTTTCCTTTCCTTCTTCTCTCTTTTGGAAGCGGGTACCCCTCAACAAGCCCGCTTCCCGAGAACGAGATTTCCCCGATCCGTTCTCGAACCCCTGCAATGAGGCGGCTCCCCCAAGCCGCCTCTTCTTTTTGGCACGCAAAGCCTCTCCCGAATTCATGCGCGTGAGAAAAGGGGTGCCAGATGACACCCCTTTCGCTATCGTCGCCGAACGGCACGTGTCGGATCGCTCTTACCGAGCGCCCGTCTCCGCACAGCCGCTACGGGCGCGCATCCAGAATTTTGAGCGCTTGCTCGTAGCCGCCGGCGCCGTAGCTGAGGCATTTGGAAACCCGGGCGATGGTCGTGGCCGAGGCGCCCGTTTCCGCCTCGATGGCCGCGTAGGACTTCCCCGCCGCCAAAAGACGCGCCACGCCCAACCGCTGGGACGTCTCACGAATCTCTCGCACGGTGAACAGGTCTTCCAAAAGAGCGAATATGGTGTCGGGATCGTCGATGGCGGCCAGAACGCTCAGCAGGTCGTCCACATCGGGGGTGCGAATCTCAGCCATTAGACCTCCGTGAGCCAGTCAGCGTATTCGTCGATACGCCCGTAGACCAGGTCGAAGAAACGGTCCTGCAGCGCGCGGGTGATCTCGCCGGGCTTGCCGATGACGCGACCGTCCACGGAACCCACGGGCGTCAGCTCGGCGGCCGAGCCGGTCATGAACACCTCATCGGCGATGTACAGGTCGCTGCGGGTGAGGCTTTCCTCCACAGCAGGGATCTCCAAATCGTCGGCCAGACACAGCACCGTGTCGCGGGTGATGCCCTCGAGAAGTCCGTCGGAAAGCGGCGGCGTGGAAAGCACGCCGTTGCGCACGATGAACAAGTTCTCGCCCGTGCCCTCGCAGACGAGCCCGGCCTCGTTCAGCATGATGGCCTCGGCATAGCCGTGGGCCTTTGCCTCCATCTTCGCGAGGATGGAATTCATATAGGAGGCCGTGGCCTTCACCGCCGGCGGAATGGCGTTGTTCGAGCGCTGACGCCACGAGGAGATGCCCACGGCCACGCCGTTTTCCAGCGCGTCGGCGCCCAGGTAGGCGTCCCAGGGCCACACAGCGATGACGACGTCCACGGGCGCCCCGGTCGGGTCTACCCCCATGACGCCGTAGCCGCGGTATACCAATGGGCGGATATAGCAGGCCGGAAGCCTGTTGGCACGGATGACCTCCAACGTGGCGTCCATCAGCTCGTCGACGCTGTAGGGCAACTCGATCTGGGCAATCTTGCAGCTGCGATGCAGCCGTTCCATATGGTCGCGCAGGCGGAACACGTAGGATTTGTCCTCGTCGGGCACCTTGTAGCAGCGAATGCCCTCGAACACGCCGGAGCCGTAGTGCAGCGAATGCGACAGCACATGGGTCGTCGCCTCCGCCCACGGCACCAGCTCGCCGTTCTTCCAGATGTAATCGACCTCGGTGATGTCGGACAATGGAACCATCCCTTTCTCAGACTAGAAAAGCCCTCGTCGCGTGCGCAACGCGAGCAAGGGCCATTGTACTCCAACACGCTAAAGCGAAAGAGCAGTTCCACGAAGGCGGCAAAACCAGAGTCGTCCCCTCAGGGCCAAAGCGAGTTCGAAGCCGCAGCATGCCACTTTTACGTCGGAATAATTGGCATCCGTGCCACTTTTACGTCGGAATAATTGGTATCCGTGCCACTTTTCAGATGGAATATTGCTCTGAAACATATTATCATGGCATTCGAACCGATGACTGGCGTTGGCAGAAAGGAGCTTGCCGTGGAGCGATTCGCCATAAAAGACCTCATTGCCTGGAAGAACTCCCCTCGCCGACGACCGCTGCTCGTGCAGGGAGCACGACAGGTGGGCAAGACGTGGCTCATCAGGGAGTTCGGGCAGACCCACTTCGCCGCAGTGGCTTACGTGAACCTCCTCGAAGATGAGGCCATGGCGCGTCAGTTCGAAGGTGAGTTAGCTCCGGCGAGGCTGCTCGACGCCGTCACCTTGTACACCGGCGTTAACGCCAAAGACCCGAACACTCTCGTAGTGTTCGACGAGATTCAAGAATGCCCTCGGGCCCTTACCTCCCTCAAATCGTTCGCCGAGCGCAGCCCTGAAACCGCCCTCGTCGCTGCCGGGTCGCTTTTGGGCGTCGCCCTTCACCGGGGCGTCTCCTTCCCTGTCGGGAAAGTCGACCACCTGCTCATCTACCCCTTGTCCTTTGACGAATTTCTCCTCGCAACCGGCAACAATCTCATGCTGGATACCCTGCGACGAGGAGATCTCGCGTTGGCCGATTCCCTTTCGGAGCGTTACATAGAGCAGCTGCGCAATTACTACTTCGTCGGCGGCATGCCAGAAGTGGTTCAAACGTTTTTGGATACGGGCAGCTTCAGCGAAACGCGAAAGCAGCAGAATCGGCTGCTCTTCGACTACGAGCACGACTTTTCCAAATACGCCGACGCTGCCCTCGCCGAGAAAATACGGCTCGTGTGGAACTCGGCTCCCGGACAGCTCGCCCGCGAGAACAAGAAGTTCGTCTACTCAGCTGTGCGCACGGGCGCCCGCGCACGCGGCTACGAAGAGGCCATCCAGTGGCTCGTGGACGCAGGACTGCTTCTGCGCGTCAACCGCATCACGAAGCCGGGACTGCCTCTCTCCGCCTACGAGGATCGAGACGCTTTCAAGATATACCTGCTCGACGTGGGACTCCTCGGCGCGGCAAGCCGTCTCGATGCCTCGGTTCTCGTTGACGGCCATGAGCTGTTTTCCGAGTTCAAGGGGGCCCTCACGGAAAACTACGTGTGCCAGGAGCTCGTTGCCACAGGCAAGGTGGTTCCTTACTACTGGTCGGCCGAGAACTCCTCCGGCGAGGTCGATTTCGTGTACGATTACGGCCGCTCCATCGTGGCCGTCGAGGCGAAGGCCACCACGAACCTGAAGGCGAAGAGCCTTCGCTTGTTCGTGGAGCGTAACCACCTCGGCCGGGGCCTGCGCCTGTCGCTGTCGCCCTTCAAAGAGCAGGACTGGGTAGTGAACCTGCCCCTATACGCAGCAGGGCTGCTGCCCGAGTGGTTCGCACAGATGCGGAAGGGTGCGATCTAGAATCAATCCGCACACCTATACAGGCTCTCGCAATAAGGGGAAGGCGGGCCCCAATCGAGTCCGCCTTCCCAACGTCAGTACTATCACAAAGTGAGAAACTTGCTTAGGCTTGCTGTGCGCTGAGCGATTCCAACGCGTCATCGATCATGGCCTCGGCTCGGGCCAGATAATCCATCGATCCATCGAAATTGTGAGCCGCTGTACGTCCTTGTCCATCAGAGCCCGCAAGCGGATTCGTGGTAAGATGGTGCAGCAGCTGGAACTCCTTGGGTGTGAGCACCACCGGCTCGCCGCCCTTCAGCACCTCGTGGCGCACCTCATCGAAGGTGAAGGGGCCGAGGGCGAACCGTTCCGGGCGCTCCGGCGCGGCGGCTTCTCCATCGCGCCGGCTGCGGCGGCTGCGGCGCACCAGGGCCTCGATGCGTATGACCAGCTCCTCCTCGTTGAAGGGCTTTACCAGGTAGTCGTCACCCCCGAAGGAGAACCCGATGCGCTTGTCGATAATGCCATCGCGGGCCGACAGGAATAGCACGGGCACGTTCTCGTCCACTTCCCGGATGCGGCGGCACACCTCGAAGCCGTCCACTTTCGGCATCATCACATCGAGCACCACCACGTCAGGCCATTCCCGCTGGAACAACGCGCAGGCCTCCTCGGGCTTGTCGTTCATGGCCTCCATCTGGCGCCCCTGCCGTCGGAGCGCTCCGTTCACCGCCACGGCCACCGCCACGATGACCGCCGCAAGCGCCCCGAACAGGCTGACGTTGGCCATCGTGCGCTCGCGGGCCTCCGCCTCGTACACCTCCATGGGGGATGGAAAGGCTCACCGCGCCGGCCAGATCGCCTAGCGCATAGCCCTCGCGGGGGAAGCCGGTCTCGTCCGGTTCGCCGCCCTCGCTGCCGCGGGCCTTATGCGCCCACGTCATGTTCAGCTTTCAGGATACCGCAAAAACGGGCGGGGAAAATATTGTCCTTTTATTGCGGGAGGGTGCAACGCGGCAGCTGTGGGCAACCCGCCCGCCCTCTGTTCCGCTATACTATCGGTACGAGCTGCACGGTCATTCGTCACAAAGGAGGCCCCATGCTTCTCTATCATGGCTCACGCCACGGTATTGACGGCCCCATTGCGCCTCTTAGCCGGGATCGATGTGATTTCGGACGGGGTTTCTACCTGGGCACCGAACCCCTGCAGCCGCTCACCCTTATCTGCGACTTCCCCGATGCGCGCTTTTACACCGTGGAGCTTGATCTCGACGGCCTCGATGTGCGCGAGCTTTCCGCTGACGCAACCTGGGCCCTCGTCGTCGCCTATCATCGCGGCAAGATGGAGCAGGCCCGCGGCACCGCCCTCTATGCAGAGACAGCCGCCGTGCTTGAGGGTGCAGATGTTGCCATTGGGCCCATTGCCAACGACCGCATGTTCGTCGTCCTCGACCGCTTCTTCAACGGGGACATCACTGATGTCGCCCTTATAAAAAGTCTTTCCGCGCTGCAGCTGGGCAACCAAGTAGTGGCGCTCACCCAAGCCGCATGCGATGCCGTTCGCATCGTGGATGAGCGTAGCCTCAGCGAGGACGAGCGGACCGAGCTGATTGCCACGAGCGAGGCGAACCGGGCCGAGGGAGTGGCTTTGGCTGTGCGCATCTGTCGCGAGCACCGCCGCGAGGGACACTTCTTCGACGAGATACTGGAAGCCGGTGTTCCCCTTGGCTGACCTGCGATTAGACCAACGACAGCTGTGCGACATCCAGGGACGTCTCTTCGAACTGGCCCGCGCGCGCGGCTACGATTGCCCCACCTTCATCGAGGCCTTCATGAACAGCGACGTGGCGCGACGTATGGATGGGGTCTTCGACTTCCTGCAGTGGGCCGGGGAGGAATACCTGTTGGAAGAGCTTGACGACGAAGTGGGCGGCCTGCCCCGTGCCGGAGCTTCCTGGGGCCGGGAACCCATGTACTGGACCGGCTACCTGTACCGTTTGTGGCACTATCTCACCGGCGAGACGAGTCGCGCCATCTACGCCACCGCCGATGCCGACACCATGGGCGGCGCCTACCTCGGCATGCACGTGCTCGATCCCGAACTGGCCATCGAGAACCTGAAAGAGCTGGCGGCGCAGCGCCCGTAACGGCTTTGAGAGAGTCCGTCATGCCGGCTTCCGACGAACGCCGACGTTAGCCTTACCCCGCATCAGCATTGTTGCGCCTCCACTTCCACAGCTGTCGACAGGCCCAACGAGCGAGAAGCGAGCCCATCGCACAAACGAGGGCCGCGAGCAGCCAGGCGCCTTCATAGCCAAGGGCGCTTTGGGTCTCCCCCACCGCGCCTTGGATACCCGACATTGTGCCCACAGAGACAAACGGTCCAATAGAAGCAGCAATCTGGACGGCCATCGTCATTATGGTGACGCCCAGGGAGTGCTGGTTCAGCGCCAGGCACCGCAGCCCTGTAGTCTGGAAATTGGCGCACACCGTGCCGCAGCCGACAAACACCACCAACATCCCCGCCAGCAGTGTGATCTCGCTTGCCATCCAGGCGGCTACGGCCATCAGCACCGATCCAGCAGCCGCCACGGCCAAGCCTCGAGAAAGCAAGGGGGCGGGACCTCGGCGGTCGAGACGGCGACCGCCGGCAAGCGACGCGACAGCATAGGCCACCACGAGCGGGCCCAGGCACAGCCCCGAGAGGGCCGGGCCGAGGTGGGCGCATTCTTCCAGATACAGCGGGCCCATGACGTTAAGGGAAAAGTAAATGCTCATGGTGAGCACCACGAGCAGGGCCGCGGCGACAAAACCGCGGTTGAGCAGCACCCCGCGAAGAGAGACGAAGTTCCCTTGGACGTCGCCGCGTCTCGAGGGCCTGACGGCGACAAGGCCCCACAGACCTATAAGCGCCGAAGCCACCAGGGGAACCACGAACACGCTATGCCAGCCAAAGGCGCCGACGAGGGCACCGGTGGCCACAGGCGCCACGGCGGGGCCCAAGGCGATCATGCCGTTGCCCACGGCGAGATAGGTGCCCAATTTCTCCGATGCCACCGTTTCCAATATGGCGTTCATCATAAGGGGGATGAAAATGCCCGTGCCCACGGCCTGCACGAGCCGCGAAGCAAACAGCACCGCAAAGGTAGGGGCCACCAGACCGCCCATCGATCCGAGCGCGTTGCACGCCAGAGCGACGAACAGTAACGTCCGCGGGCCGAGCCGTCGATACAGGGCCGCCATGGCCGCCACAACGAACACCGTGACCACCATGAACCCCGTCACAAGCCACTGCGCCGTCATGGCATCCACGGAAAACTCGCCCATAATGGCAACAAGCGCCATGTTCACCAGGTTCTCGTTAAAGCCGGCGATAAAACCGCCCGCAAAAAATCCTATGAGACGACCCGCGGCATTCCGCGCACTCATGAAAGAACCAACCGCCTCACGCCTGCCCCTTCTCGTTCGATCCGTTCTCGGCCCGCTCGAAATCGCGGGCCAGATCATCATAGCTTTCCCGCGGTACAGGGGGAACCTTTTCGGCCCCCGCATCGGCGGAACGGCCGGGTAGCACGAGGTTCAGCACAATGCCCAGCAGCGCCGCCACGGCCAGCCCCGGCACGGAGTACTCACCGACGGGAATGCTCACGCCCATCGACTGCATGCCGATAGCCGCGATGGCCGGACCGCCGAAAATGATGAGGTTCCGGGAATCGGTCATGTCGACGGCGTGCTCCACAAGCATCTTCAGGGCATTGCAGGCAATCAGCCCGAATATCACGATGGACACCCCGCCGATAACCGGATCGGGAATAGTGCCCACCAGCGCCCCCAGCTTGGGACAGAATCCGCCAACGATGAATGCCGTGGCGGCAGCATACCAGAACACTTGGGTCGAATAGACGCGCGTCACGTTGAGCACGCCGATGTTCTCAGCGAAGGTCGTCGCCGGAGGTGCCCCCAGAAGGCCGGCGACAGTGGTGGCCAGGCCGTCCCCCAAAAGCGAGCGCCACAGAATGGGATTGTAATTCCTGTGGGTCATCTCGCCGATGACAAACAGATGCCCGATATGCTCGATCACCACGATAATCGCGATAGGGCTCACCAGCACAATGGCCGTCACATCGACGACGGGCACCGTGAACTCGGGCAAGCCGATCCAAGCCGCCTCAGCCACAGGGGTGAAGTCCACCATACCGAAAGCACATGAAAGGCCGTAAGCCACCGCTGCCCCGGCCAACACGGGGATGGTATTCAGCACTCGCTTCCCGAAGCACGTGCACAGCACGACCACGAAGAAGGCCACCCCCGCCACAACGAGCGTCTGCCACAGCGTCTCGCCCTCGGGCACGGTGAGCGCCTCCGAAACCGCCGTAGTAGCCAGGCCGCAGCCAATAACGAAGATGATCTCGGCCATGACCACCGTGGGAATGAGTCGATCGATCCAGCGCGTTCCCGTCTTGCGCACCACCAGAGCGCACACGACGAACACCAGGCCGGCCCCCACAATGGCCGAGCCGACCCCGGCCACTCCCGCCGTAGCGCTCGCAATAACCACTGGCCCCACGAAACTGAAGGAAGGTCCCAGGTAGCTCGGAATTTTCCCCTTCGTTGCCACGAGGTACAACGCCGTTCCGATACCCGAGCACATCACAGATACCGACGGCGAAAATCCCATGAGCATGGGCACGAGCACCGTTGCTCCGAACATTGAGAGGAAATGCTGTAGGCCCAGAGGCAGCGCCTGGTACCAGGGAAGCCTTTCCTCGACATCTACCACTCTCTTGCCCATGATGGACACCCCTTGTCAACGGCGCGGTGCCGAGCGAGCGCACAACTCTCTCGGCACCGCGACCCCTTGCTTGAACGGATGGGAAACCACAGCGCCTTAGGGCTCGACCAACTCGTCGTAGACCTGGACCTTACCGGCGCCCTCGGCCGCCGTCGTCGCCGTCACCGGCTTCTCGCCCTGAGACTCCTTGGGCAAGACGAGGTTCAGGATCACAGCCAGCACCGCAGCCAGCAGCAGGCCGGGAACATTGAAGGAACCCAGGGGGATGGACACGCCGGTGGTCATCATGCCGATGCCGCCGCGGCCCTGCGCGCGGGAAACGAAGGCCAGGCCGCAGAGCTTCTCGAGCGCCAGCGATCCTTCTTCCGGGCCCATGTGGCCTCGTGGGTACGGGATTTTCTGGCCCAGGCGCGGCTGATGGTGGAAACCCGATTCTACCGGGGCGTCCTCGCGCTGACGGAAGCCTTCGTCGCCGAAGAGGAACGCTCCTTCGAAGAGGCGGCATCAGCGGCCGCATAGATACGGGCGCCCCGA
>OLSN01002968.1_pt1 | contig 11502 bp, 7 predicted proteins | sample 1672411 | NCBI WGS metagenome assembly OLSN01 (sample SAMEA3136683, study PRJEB25190) | human gut metagenome | biome: human gut; feature: human-associated habitat; material: faeces | place: Austria | collected 2013
TATGGAAGTCTGGAACAACGTATTCTCCCAGTTCAATAATGACGGCAACGGCAATTATACAGAGCTGGCCCATAAGAACATCGATACCGGCATGGGCCTGGAGCGTCTGGCCGTTGTGTGCCAGGATGTAGACAGCCTCTTCGATGTGGATACCGTCATGAACATCACCAACAAGGTCACGGAGATCACCGGCGCTTCCTACGGCCAGAGTGTCAAGATGGACGTGTCTCTGCGGGTCATCACGGACCATATCCGGGCATCTACCTTCATGATCGCTGACGGCGTTCTGCCCAGCAACGAGGGCCGGGGCTATGTGCTGCGCCGTCTGCTGCGGCGGGCTGCCCGTCACGGCAAGCTGCTGGGTGTGAACCATCCCTTCCTGCATGAGGTGGTGGAGACCGTTATCCACGAGAACGAGAGCCACTATACCTATCTGCGGGAGCGGGCTGCTTATATCACCAAGGTGGTCAAGGTGGAGGAAGAGAACTTTGCCCGGACCATCGACGGCGGCATGAAGATCTTTGCCGATATGCTTGCCGAGCACAAAGCCAAGGGCGAGACCGAGTTCTCCGGTGCCGATGCCTTCAAGCTGTACGATACCTATGGTTTCCCTATTGACCTGACCCTGGAGATGGTGGCCGACGAGGACATGACCCTGGACCAGGCGGGCTTCGAAAAGCTCATGCAGGAGCAGAAGGTCCGCGCCCGGGAGGCCCGGAAGGCGCTGGGCGATCTGGCCTGGGCCGGCATTGACCTGGGCCTGGATAACACCCCCACCAAGTTTGTGGGCTACGATGTGTTCAACTGCGAGAGCAAGGTCCTGGCCATCTGCGTGGGCGATGAGGTCTCCGGCGCCATTTCCGGCGGCGAGAGCGGCATTCTGGTGCTGGATAAGACCCCCTTCTATGCGGAAATGGGCGGCCAGGTGGCGGATACCGGCGTGATCATGCTGGGCGAGAGCCGCTTTGAGGTGACCAATGTTCAGAAGGACAAGGGCGGCAAGTTCCTGCACTACGGCAAGCTGAACCGTGGCACCATCCACGTAGAGGATATTGTATGTGCCTCCATCGATGTGGACCGCCGGAAAGCCATTATGCGTGCCCACTCCGCCACCCATCTGCTGCAAAAGGCATTGCAGACGGTGCTGGGCGACCATGTCCATCAGGCGGGTTCCTACGTGGAGCCTGACCGGCTGCGCTTCGACTTCACCCACTATTCCGCGCTGACGCCGGAGGAGCTGGTGAAGGTCAACGCCATCGTCCAGAATTCCATTCTGGAGGGCTACAACATCGTGACCCGGGAGATGCCCGTTGACGAGGCCAAGGCCATGGGGGCCACCGCGCTGTTCAGCGAGAAGTACGGCAGCACGGTTCGTGTGGTCAACATGGGCAACTACTCCATCGAGCTGTGCGGCGGCACCCATCTGGACAATACCGCCAAGGTCGGCCCCTTTGAGATCGAGAGCGAATGTTCCGTCGCCTCCGGTGTCCGCCGGATCGAGGCCATTACCGGCAAGGCGTGCCTTGAGAGAATGGAGCGGAACCAGACCATGCTTCTGGAAGCGGCTGCCAAGCTGAAGACCAAGCCCATCGAGCTGGGCACCCGGATTCAGGCGCAGCTGGAGGAACTCCGGGAGCTGCGGCGTACCATCGAGGCGTACAAGGCCAAGGAGACCGTGGGCGAGATCGACCGCATTCTCTTCGGCTCCCACAATGTGGACGGCCTGAAGGTCATCACCGCCAGCGTTCCCAACGCCGACACCGGCAGACTCCGCCAGATGGGCGACGTGCTGCGGGATAAGGATGCTTCCGTGGTTGCTGTGCTTGCCACGGTCAACGAGGGCAAGATCACCTTCCTGGCCGTCTGTGGCAAGGACGCCATTGCCCGGGGCATCAAGGCCGGCGACCTGGTGAAGCAGGTATGCTGCTGCTGCGGCGGCAGCGGCGGCGGCAAGCCCGATTCCGCCATGGGCGGCGGCAAGGACGTCACCAAGGTGGACAACGCCCTCGCCATCGTGGACGATTACGTGGTTTCCAAATTGAAGTAATAAGAAAGGCGCTGCCGCAAAGGCGGCGCCTTTTCCAACGATAAGGAGGCGGCAGGATGCGTAAACTGGTATGGTTTTCTCTGGGCTTCGGCGCGGCCTGCTGCCTGTGCGCGTATGTTATTACGGGAAGTACGCGTGTCATTTTGGCCGCAGCTGTCGGGTTTCTGACGCTTTTCGCGGCGATTGCGGGGAGAAAGTTCGCATTATTCCGGCGGATTGCCGCGGTTCTTCTTGGCTTTGCCATGGGAATGGGCTGGTTCATTCTGTACGACGGCTTTTATCTGAATGCCGCCGGAACGATGGACGGAAAAACGGCAAACGCAGTCATCCGGGTGTCGGACTACAGCTACGAGACGGCATACGGTATCGGCGTGGACGGCACGGTGCAGATGGAAGGAAAGTCGTACCGCCTTCGGGCGTATCTGGATTTGGGCGAAACGCTGGAACCCGGGGACACCGTCTCCGGCCAGTTCCGTTTCCGCGCCACTACGCCTAAGGAAAGCAGAACCTATCACGCGGGCAACGGCATTTTCCTGCTGGCGTATCAGGTGGACGAGGTTTCCGTTTCGCCCCATACAGACGCGTCTTGGCGGGATATCCCTGCGCGGCTGCGGCACCGGATTCAGGCAATTTTGCAGACCTGCATTCCGCAGGATGCCGCGCCCTTTGCCCGGGCGCTTCTGCTGGGCGATACCACCGATTTGAGCTACGGGGTGGATACCAGCCTGAAAATCAGCGGGATTCGCCATGTGGCGGCTGTTTCCGGACTGCATGTGTCGATTCTGTTCGCTTTGCTTACTGCCGTTACTTTCCGGAAGCGGTTTCTGACTGCCCTTGTGGGTTTTCCAACGCTGCTGCTTTTTGCGGCGGTGGCGGGCTTTTCCCCGTCGGTCAGCCGTTCGTGCATCATGTGCGGACTGATGCTGGCGGCGCTGCTGCTGAATAAGGAATACGACGGCCCTGCGGCGCTGGCCTTTGCCGCCGTGGTGATGCTGATTGGCAACCCGCTGGTCATCACGTCCGTGGGTTTTCAACTGTCCGTGGCCAGCGTGGCGGGGATTTATCTCTTTGCGCCGGGCATCCGCAAGTGGCTGGTTTCTCTGTTCCCGGACAGCAAAGGGAAGGGCGTCAGACCCACGTTGATTCGCTGGTTTACTGCTTCCGTGTCCATCACCCTCAGCGCCATGATTTTCACAACGCCGCTGAGCGCATGGTATTTTGGTACCGTCAGTCTTGTTGGCGTGGTGACCAATCTGCTCACTCTGTGGGTCATCAGCTTCATTTTCTATGGGCTTGTGGCGGTCAGTCTGGTGGGTGCGTTCTGGACGGGCGGGGCGATGATTCTTGGAAAAATCGTCGCGTGGCCGATTCGCTATGTTCTGTTGATCGCAAAGTTACTGGCGGGCTTTCCGCTGGCGGCGGTGTATACCAGAAGCCCTTACATTACCATCTGGCTGGTGGCCGTGTATGTATTGCTGCTGGTGTTCCTTCTGAGCCGGAATCGCCGCCCGGGCGTTCTGCTCTGCTGCGGCACGCTGGGGCTGTGCCTGGCGCTTCTGGCATCCTGGGCGGAGCCGATGCTGGACAGCACCCGGGTAACGGTGCTGGATGTGGGGCAGGGGCAGTGCATTCTGCTGCAAAGCGAAGGCCGGACGTACATGGTGGACTGCGGCGGGGACAGCGACACCGAAACTGCGGACATTGCCGCCGAAACGCTCCTGAGTCAGGGGATCGCCCGGCTGGACGGCCTGATTCTGACCCATGGCGACCGGGATCACACCGGCGCGGCGGAAAATCTCTTAAGCCGGGTGAAAGCGGACATCCTCATCCTCCCACCGGAGGAAGGTATGCCGACATCTGATAACGCAGAGGTGGTATACGCCGAACAGGATTTGCTTTTGACCTACGGCAAGACAAATCTGCACATTTTCACCACCGATTCCAATAGGAGCGAAAACGAAAACAGCCTGTGCGTCTTGTTTGATACGGAAAACTGTGATATACTCATAACGGGAGACCGGAGCGCCTACGGCGAGCGGATGCTGCTCCACGCCGGGAAAATCCCGGAGGTGAACGTGCTGATCGCCGGACATCACGGCTCCAAAAACTCCACCTGCGAGGATTTGCTCACCGCTGCCCAACCGCAGACGGTCTGCATCAGCGCAGGAAGGGACAATCTCTACGGACACCCGGCGGCGGAGACCTTGCAGCGGCTGGAAAATTTCGGCTGCACGGTGTACCGGACAGACCGGGACGGAACAATTACCATCAGAAGGTGAAGCCATGGCAAAAAAAACAGCCCCCGGGGGCAATTTACAGGAACTGAAAACCCAACTGAAAAACAAGGATTTGGGGCGGCTGTACATTTTCCATGGGGAAGAAGTCTTTCTGCTGCACCACTACTGTATCATCGGAGATGTATGCCATTTCGTGATCTCTTCTGTAAATATTGTCCATTGTAAATCCCTCTCTTATAAATACACTTTGTTTTCTTCAAAAAAATGCCCGGTGTCTCCTGACGCACTGTGAGTGATTCCGGAGAGGACGGCGGCATGCTCCACTATATCTGCCTTACAGTTTACGCGGACATTGACCGAAGCATCTTTTCGTTTTATAATTATATTGTATATTTTTAAGTTATTCTATCGGTTTTCTATCTAACTTTATAGCAATCCTGCGAGGTATGAATATGATCTATATAGACTTAAAGGATGACCTTTCTGAAAAAATGGTCTACGATTATCCTGACTGTCCGGCCTACACCATCCATGAAATGCTTTCCCACTATCCCAATTATTCCGCTATCAGCCACTGGCATGATGACATTGAATTTCTGATGATCCAGTCCGGCCAGATGCAATATAATGTCAACGGAAAAATCCTCACTCTGGAACAGGGACAGGGGATTTTTGTAAATTCCAGGCAGATGCATTACGGATTTTCTGAAAGTCACAGGGAATGTGAATTTTTTTGCATCCTCATCCACCCCATGCTTCTGTGCACATTACCTGCTTATGAAAAAAACTTCGTCCTTCCTCTGATCCGGAACAACGAAGTTCCCTTTTTTATCTTTGATCCCGGGATTTCCTGGCAGGCACAGATTCTGAAACAAATGGCCGACATCTATGTGCACCGTAAGAGTAAAACTGCTCCTTTACGGATCCTGTCCTCTTTTTCCCTGATCTGGGCTCTGCTTCTTGAACATCTGCCCTCTGCCTCCCGGACCGAAAACCATACCAATACAGATCTTACCGCCATCCGGAACATGACCGGTTTTATCCAGCAGAACTACACTTCCAGGATTTCCCTTAAGGAAATTGCGGCTGCCGGTTCCGTAGGTATCAGCAAATGCTGCAAACTCTTTTCCAGATATTTCAGCCAGAGTCCAAATCTCTATCTGAATCAGTACCGCCTGAATAAAAGTGCTCAGCTTCTCCGGGAAACCGATATGACTATAACAGAAATCGCTCTTTCCACCGGCTTTGGCAGTGCCAGTTATTATGCGGAATCTTTTCGAAAATGGGCAGGCATGAGTCCCGGGAAATTTCGCAAAGCCTGATAACTGCCCCAGGCAGATCACACTGTCTTCCGGAATTTTGCCGGTGACACCCCGAACTGTTCCCGGAACAGATGATAAAAATGGCTCACATTAGAAAATCCACAACACTCACAGATGTCCAGGATCTCCCTGTCTGTCTGCGCCAGAAGATAGACCGCGTATTTCAGACGTTCCTGGTTGATATACTGAGTAGGAGTTTTCCCGCTGATCTGCTTCATCAGCCTGCAGAGATGGCTCGGAGAACAGGGCGCCAGCTCACACATTCTTTCATAGCCTTCCTGAAGATTTTCGATCTTGGACATATTTAAGAGAAGTTCTGACAGCCAGGACGGCATCTGATTCCAGGGATCCTTTTCATCGTAAGTGAAAAAATAATCCTCCAGAAGAAGCGCAATGATACACTGTGCATGATATCTTGCATGCCTGGGATGGCTTTCGTTTACCAGATTTCCGGCAGTATCCATGGCATCCAGGACTTTGCGGAAATTTTCCCCTTCCAGATGAACATAGGCCGGCATCTCGCTGTTTATCAGTTTATCCATCTTTTCCTCCTGCTCCAGAAACAGGGAAACATTCCGGAGCACCTGAGTAGAAAAGCCCAGATTCCGGACACAGAAATTCTCTGAATGAAAAAAGCTGTAACTGTGCATATCATTGGGGCGTATAAAAAACAGGTCTCCTTTTTTCACCGTCTGCACGGAATCATTGATCAAATGATAGGCCGTACCCTCTGAAATAATAAAAAGTTCATAATGATTATGGGTATGTAGCGGCACATGCTTGTAAATATCCGAGATCGTATAGGAAAGTCCGGACTCTTTGCGCAGTGGATATTGTTCTTTTCCAAATACCGGTATTGCCATTTTTTCTACTCCTCCCCGTTTTCTGATATCAATATACTACAAAAATCTGACAGCTGTAAACAAGAAACACGGTGGAAATTATGATATTCTTTTACCGCATTGAAGAAGATTTCTCTGATGCAGAAACTTGATCTTTATTTTTTCAGGGAGGACTTATTATCATGTCATCATCCAAAGCTCGATTTTTTAATCCGGCTGTTGTAGGCCTGATCATGCTCAGCTTTTTTCTGGGTACCAGTGAATATACAGTGATCGGTATCCTGCCGGAAATTGCTGACGGATTCGGGATTTCACTGACACAGGCCGGAAGTATTGTATCTCTGTTTGCTTTCGCCTATGGCCTGGGCACTCCGTTTCTGGCTGCCTATGTGGGAAAATACAACCGTTTCCGTATTACCATGCTTGGAATTTCACTGTTTGCACTCTGCAACCTGATCTGTGCCATTGCTACCAATTACATGGTATTTCTGGTATTCCGTATTCTTACGGCTGTCGTTTCCGGTACTGTGGTTTCCATCTCCATGACTTATGCGGAAGATGTTGCTTCCATCCCGGAGCATATCCCAGGTGTGATCGCAGGTGTTTTTTCGGGCTTCAGTATCGCTTCTGTTATCGGTGTGCCGATCGCTTCCACCATCACTCATGTTTTTGGATGGCGTGCGGCTTTTATCACGATCTTCGTGGCGACTCTGGCTCTGCTGGCACTTCTATTTATGAAACTGCCACGTCAGAACCGGCTGAAAGCAGGAAGTATCCTGGAACAATTTAAGCTTTTTCTGGATAAAAGGATCTCCATCGGCTGTGCCATTGTTTTTCTGGCCGGTGCTTCCACTTACTGTTTTTATACATACCTGACACCGATCTTCCAGCAGGAACTTCACATTCCGGATTCCATGTTAAGCCTTGCACTTCTGATCTTCGGTATTGCAGCTATCACCAGCAACGTAAGTTCCGGTCAGGTGGCAAACAAAACCGGCATCCGCATGCTGCCTCTGATCTATGTGATCCAGACTGTATGTCTGCTGCTTCTTCCCATTGCCACCCACAATCTGGTAAGCGGAGGACTGGTACTTTTTATCCTGGGTGTTGTGATGTATCTTCTGAATTCACCGCTGCAGATGCATTTCCTGAAGATCGCCACCAGGGATCACCCTGCCTGTGTAAACCTGGCTTCTTCTCTGATCTCGGTTTTCTTTAACTTCGGTATTGCAGCCGGTTCTGCCATGGGTGGTGTGATCGTAAAATATGCCGGACTTCGGTTTGTGGGAATCGGCGGTGCCATTCCCGGTATCGGAGCGATCATCTGTGCGGTGATCCTGCTTCAGATCATGAAACCGGGTGCGGATATCCGGTAAATCAAACAATACTGTCCATTTACCGGGACTATAGCATTTCCATAAATTACTGCTATAAAAAATACAGTCAGGAATATATCAGAATCTACCTCCGATACTCCTGGCTGTATTTTTATCTGCATCTTGCCTTGTATCACTCTTTTTATTTTCCTGTAATTTTCATCATTCGTCGTTTTTACAGTCCAATAAAAAGGACTTTATATCTTTCTTATTTCATCTCGATCATAAACAGTCTGGCTGCTTTTTCCTGCGGCATCTTCACTACAAGATTTCCATTTTCGATCTTATATTCGCACATCTCTTCTTTCGGATAGATTACGGATACCTTACTGATCTGCTCTGCGTCTTCCAGCGGGATCACCGCTTCTGTTGTTCCCGGTGTCCATACAGAAAGATAGGTATTCTTCTCTGCTTTTACTCCGTAAGCGAGAACTTCCGACTTCAGAGTACCGAAGCCCAGCGGGAAGAACGGCACACCGTCACGGACTTCCTCACGGATTTCCTTATACAGGGCGATTCCCTCTTTCATACGGTTCATGGAATTCTCGCCAAGCTTCCATACCATACCGCTGATATACGGGCGAAGGAGCATACCGTTTACCACATTGTAGATCACATGCTCTTCTTCATCCTCATACGGATATACCCACATGCCACCCTGCTCAGGGGCAACCGCACTTGCCACATTGGCTGCAATATTGGCATTGTAGAGATAATCGGTCTGGTCACTGGTTGACTGAAGGCTTAAGACTTTCAGCATACCATAGTCCATACGCTGTCCGCCGGAACCGCAGTTCTCCACAACAAGATCCGGATAATCACGGAAGATCTCCTCATACCACTGATGGAGGCATTCATAATGCTCACGGATGGCATCTGCACAGCTGTCGCTGTTCAATTCACTTCCGTATCCCATCGTTACGTTATAGTCCACCTTAAAGTACTCTACGCCATAATCACGGATCAGCCTGTCCACTACATCACGGCAGTATTTCCGTACTTCCGGATTGCGGAAATCCAGCATGTAACGTTTGTTGTCAATGTGGCGTTTTCCATGGCGGCAGACAAACCAGTCATCCGGAAGTTTATTTGCAAGCTCACAGGCAACTCCCATAACTTCGATTTCCAGCCAGAGTCCCATTTTCAGGCCTTTGCTGTGTGCGTAATCGCAGACTTCTTTCAGGCCTCCAGGGAATCTTCCGGATGCTTCCTTCCATTCACCGACACGGTCCCACCAGAATCCGTCGTCATACCATCCTGCATCCAGACAGTAATATTCGCATCCCAGCTCTGCCGCCTTGTCAATGATGGAAAGCTCCCGCTCTGTTGTGGGATCTCCCATCAGGCAGTTCATGTAATCATTAAATACCACGTTCAGTTTCTCATCGTCCGGATTCGCTCTGCGTACCTTTCTACGATATCTGGTCAGCGCTGCTACTGCCGGATTCAGACCTCCTTTTACAACGGCTGCCCCTGCCGGAACAGTTGTGAAGCATTCTCCCGGTTTCAGATTCTTATACCATCCATGCTCCTGCTCTGTAGCACCGCTTACAGTAAGATACAGATTCCCACCCTGGGCGGAACCATATTCTATCAGCCACTGTCCGGAACTTTCAACCTGGAAAATATAAGTTTCCCCTGTTTCTCTGTCTTCGGCAATTCCCATTGGAAGATACTCGCAGGTAGACCAGGTTCCCTTTCCACTGTAACAATAACGGTTCAGTCCATATCCCTGATGATTAAATCCGTCTACGACCATTCCGTTTAAGTTCAGTGTCTCTGCATCATATTTCTGCCACTGTGCCTCACAGCACCAGCTGTTAAACGGTACATAGATATCTGTTTTTTTATAATAAGGCTTCTTGCCGCCTCTGGAAATCCCCTGATACATAAAAGAAGAAACATAGGTCAGCCCCTGATCCTCGCTTCCCTCGTTGATGATCTCTGTCCAGGTCTGTACTACCGGCACTCCGTCAAACAGGCGCATATGATATACGGCTTTCAGCTTTTCCGGAGAAACCATTACGATCTCCAGTTCTTTTCCACCGTCCTGCTCTTTCAGTTCATGTTTCTCATAAACAAAGTCTACAGAGGACTGATTGATGTTGTTTTTGTAAGCATGCATATTCAGGCTTCCGGTGCCGCTTCTGTGGATCTCAACAGCCGGATAATAAATATCTTCCTTCGGCTCCATGGCTGCCTTTTTTACTTCCTGTGAAGAAAGATCTGCCAGCTCTACCACGCCGTTTTCACGGATACGGAACTGGATATCCAGGCCGTTTTCATGTAATTCAATTGTTTTCATGTTCCCGTTTTGGTCGCTCATACAAAATATCCTCCCGTTTTTGTAATCTTGCTTTCAGTATATCATCGGATTTTCCGCAAGGTGACAGGTATCATCCCCTGAATAAAAAAATGCAATATATTGTCGCATTTATTTTTACGTGATATACTGTTCACAGACCACAAAACGGACATTACAGCAACTGTGGATTGAGAATATACGAGTCAAATGGATATTCGTGATCTCACCACATGCTCAGGAGGTTTTTCATGCCAGACATTTTTCAGGATTCTTCCAAATATTTTCATATTTCCGCCTTTTATGCCCTTTCCCTGCCGTATTATCATATGGAACATCACACACATTCCAGTTATGAGATCATGTACATTACTTCCGGTTCCTGCCGGGTTTTCTGCATGGATGAGGAACAGGACATGGAATTTCCGCTGAAATCCGGGCAGTTTATCTTTATACGCCCGGGTATCCCGCACAGGCTTGAGATCCCGGACGGTTTTCCATGCTCGATCCTGAATCTGGAATTTTCCCTCACCTCCGAAAAAAGCCCGGTTTCTCTGGACCTTCTTCTGAAAAAAGATCCCGGATTTTCCCGGTTCTGGAATTTTATTGCCTCCTCCCGGGGATTCTGCTCCGGCACGGATTCCCGAAGCTTAGGATACAGTCTGAAGGATCTGCTCACCTTTCTGCAGCACAGCTCCGGTCAGATAAATGAGGAAGGATTTCTCTTCTTTCTTCTTTTCAGCCGAATGCTTACAGAGCTTGCATTCTGCGCCCGCTCCAGCCGGAGTGCCCAGGGAATCGTCTATCTGAAAAAAGCACTCCGCTACATTGATGAGCATTATCTGGAAGACATCGATATTCCTGCCATTGCCGCATATGCAGGGATCAATAAATCCTACCTCCAGGCACTTTTTACAGAAAAAAACAGCTGCACCATCAACACTTACATCAACCGCAAGCGTATGGAGCAGGCCGCCTTTCTTCTGTGCAACAGCACTCTGCACATTACGGATATTGCCTTTTCTTCCGGATATAACAGCCGGCAGCATTTTGCACATACCTTCGAAAAATTTTATCACATGAGTCCTTCCCGGTACCGGAGCCTGCATACCCGTCCACTTCGCTCGGATACCGAAAAGAAACGCTATCATATGGCGGACGGACGGAAGCTGGAAAGTGAACCTTTTCCGCAGGAATAAAACTTACCATCTCAGATCCATCTTCAGGCTGATACCTGCAATACACGTCTGATCAACCTGAAAAAAGCCGGCCAGGCACGAAGATCTTATCTCTTCGATAACCTGGCCGGCTTTTATATTTATGTCAAGCGGATATTCGCAATCCGCTTCGCTACGTAGCTCTACACCAAATAACTG
>OLSN01002982.1_pt1 | contig 11449 bp, 10 predicted proteins | sample 1672411 | NCBI WGS metagenome assembly OLSN01 (sample SAMEA3136683, study PRJEB25190) | human gut metagenome | biome: human gut; feature: human-associated habitat; material: faeces | place: Austria | collected 2013
GGTGTGGAGTGGGGGAAAATCCGGCGATAACTTCAAAGGATTACCTATCACTATAATCGGAACGGCTGTTCTACACGGCCCTGATCGGCTATATCTGGCAGGAAGCGCCGGAGGAAGAAATGAACTTCACGACGTTGCTTGAAATGATAAATGCCAGCGAGGCCCGCGAGGACGACCCGGAATTTCAATCGCCGGTGGATATGATGTTTGAGCGATTGGAGGAACGCGACCCCGACCATTTTGCCGTCCGCCAGTATAAAAAATTCCTGCTTTCGGCGGGCAAGACACGTTCCTCTATCCTTATCAGCGCAGGTGCGAGAATGGCCCCTTTTGACATTCGGGAAGTCCGGGAGCTGATGGAGGACGACGAACTGGAACTTGACACCATCGGGGACGAGAAAACGGCGCTTTTCCTGATTATGTCGGACACGGACACCACCTTTAATTTCGTTCTGGCAATGGTACAGAGCCAGCTTATCAACCTGCTTTGTGACCGGGCCGATGATAAATACGGCGGGCGGCTGCCGGTTCACGTCCGCATGATACTGGACGAGTTTGCGAACATCGGCCAGATACCCAACTTTGACAAGCTGATCGCCACCATCCGAAGCCGTGAAATCTCGGCTTCTATTATTTTGCAAAGCCAGTCACAGTTAAAGGCCATCTACAAGGACGCTGCGGAAATCATTTCCGACAACTGCGACTGTACGCTTTTCCTTAGTGGGCGGGGCAAGAACGCCAAGGAAATCTCTGACGTGCTGGGAAAAGAAACCATCGACAGCTACAACCAGAGCGAAAACCGGGGCGCACAGACCTCTCACGGATTGAATTATCAGAAGTTAGGAAAGGAGTTGATGTCACAGGACGAAATCGCAACGATGGACGGAGGCAAGTGTATTTTGCAGGTGCGCGGTGTCAGGCCGTTTTTCAGTGAGAAATACGACATTACCCGTCACCCCCGCTATAAATACCTTTCCGACGCCGACAAGAAGAACTATTTTGATGTGGACAGCTACCTGTCGTCCCTGCGCCGGAAAAGGCGGCGCGTGATAACGGAGGACGAACCCTTTGACCTCTACGACATTGAGCTGTCGGAGGAAGATTTTTCCGCAGAATAAAGCGGCCATAGAGAAAGGAGCGTGACCGATGGGACACTCGGACGAATGGACATTTGCGGATTATTTCAAGTATGAGAAAGAAATCTACCGGGCAATCATTTCCGCTGCGGTGCTGTGCCAGTGGATCGCAGAACATGATACCCCGCCCACGGACGGGGAAGCCGAAGAACTTGCAAGGGAAATAGACCGCAGACTGTGTGAAGCATGGGGCGAAATTTTTTCGCTGGCTGTGCTGGAATGGCGGGACGGCCAGTAACTCCGGGACGTCTGCGGATTGTGAGGCTGCCGCTGTGAACGGCGGCTTTTTTTGCACCCAAACACCATCACAATCTGAATTTATGGAGGTATATTTATGGAATTTTTCAATAGTGCAGTTGATACTTTGCAGACCATCGTTGTGGGCCTCGGCGGCGCGCTTTGCGTATGGGGCGGCGTCAATCTTTTGGAGGGATACGGGGCGGACAACCCTGCAAGCAAGTCACAGGGAATCAAGCAGCTTGTCGCCGGAGGTGGCGTTGCCCTCATTGGCATGACCCTTGTTCCGCTGCTGTCCGGGCTGCTGGGATAACCCCATGTGTGTTAGAAAACCCTCCGCGTCCTCTCTGATCTGGGAGGGCGCGGGAAAGGAGGTGTCCCCACATGATCGGTGATTTAATCGGGGAATGGATCAAAGGAATCCTGATCGACGGTATCATGGGCAACCTGTCCGGCCTGTTTAACACGGTCAATACCAAAGTCGGGGAAATCGCGTCGGATGTGGGCAGTACCCCGCAGGACTGGAACGGCGGCATTTTCTCCATGCTGCAAAACCTGTCCGAAACGGTGATCGTCCCCATTGCGGCGGCCATTCTCGCCCTTGTGATGTGCTATGAGCTGATCGACATGATTGTGGAAAAGAACAATATGCACGACTTCGACAGCTCCATGTTCTTCCGCTGGATTTTCAAAAGCGCCTTTGCCATTCTCATTGTGACGAACACATGGAATATCGTCATGGGCGTGTTTGACGCCACCCAGCAGGTCGTCAACCAGAGCGCCGGGGTGATTATCGGAGATACCAGCATTGATTTTGACACGCTGCTCCCTGATCTGGAAAGCCGCCTTGAAGCAATGGACATCGGGCCGCTTCTGGGCCTGTGGTTCCAGACCCTTGTTGTGGGGCTGACGATGAACATTCTTTCCATCTGCATTTTCCTTGTGACCTATGGAAGAATGATTGAAATTTACGCCGTGACCGCATTGGGGCCGATCCCCCTTGCCACGCTGGGCAATGCAGAGTGGCGCGGCATGGGCCAGAACTACTTGAAATCCTTGCTTGCGCTGGGCTTCCAAGCCTTTTTAATCATGGTGGTTGTCGGGATTTATGCGGTGCTGATCCAGCAGATCGGAACCGCCGACGACATATCCGGTGCGATCTGGGGCTGTATGGGCTATACCGTTTTGCTTTGCTTCTGTCTGTTCAAGACGGGAAGTATCAGCAAGGCCGTATTTACCGCCCACTAAAGAAACGAGGTGACTTTTTATGGCTTATGTAACTGTCCCCAAGGATTTAACCAAGGTCAAATCCAAGGTAGTATTCGGGCTGACGAAACGCCAGCTCATTTGTTTTGGCGGTGCGCTGCTTGTTGGCGTCCCGCTTTTCTTTTTGATCCGGGGCCGCGTCCCGACCAGCGCGGCGGCGCTCATTATGGTGTTTGCCATGCTGCCGGGCTTTCTGCTGGCACTTTACGAAAAACACGGCCAGCCCCTTGAAGTGGTGGTGCGCCAGATCGTAGAGTGCTGCTTCATCCAGCCCAAGGAACGGCCCTACCAGACCAACAACGCTTATACCGCCCTTGTGCGGCAATCCCAAATGGAAAAGGAGGTCAACGCCATTGTCCAAAAAGCAAAAGAACGAAACGAGCGCAAAAGCGCCGGTCAAGCTCACCCGCGCCGAAAAGAAAGAGATTCAGGCCGTCATCCGAAAGTATAAGGGCGACGGCAAGCCCCATTCGGCGCAGGTCAGTATTCCCTATGAAGCCATGTATCAGGACGGCGTGTGCCGGGTGACGCCCCGCACCTTTTCCAAGTGCATTGAGTTTACGGACATCAGCTACCAACTGGCGCAGGCGGACACCAAGACCGCCATCTTTGAAAACCTGTGCGACCTCTACAACTATCTGGACGCCTCCATTCATGTGCAGTTTTCCTTTATCAACCGCAAGATCGACCCCAAGCAGTACGCCAAGAGCTTTGAAATCCGGGCGCAGGGGGACGACTTCGACGACATCCGCAGCGAGTATTCCGACATTTTGCAAGACCAGCTTGTGAACGGGAACAACGGACTGATGAAGCGGAAATTTATGACCTATACCATCGAGGCGGACAGCCTGAAAATGGCCCGCGCCAGACTGCGCCGGATCGAAACCGACCTTTTGGGCTATTTCAAGAGCATGGGGGCCTCCGCGTGGGGACTGGACGCCAAGGAACGGCTGGAAGTCATGCACAGCATTTTCCACCCGGACGGGGAACCGTTCTCCTTTGACTGGAAGTGGCTTGCCCCGTCGGGGCTTTCTACCAAGGACTTTATCGCCCCGTCCTCGTTCCGCTTCGGCAATGCCCGGATGTTCGGGCTGGGCGGCAAATACGGGGCGGTGAGCTTCCTGCAAATCCTCTCCCCGGAGCTGTCGGATGAAATGCTGGCCGATTTTCTCAACACGGAAAACGGCATTGTAGTGAACCTCCATGTGCAGGCCATCGACCAGAACGACGCCATTAAGACGGTCAAGCGCAAGATCACCGACCTTGACGCCATGAAGATTCAGGAACAGAAACGGGCGGTAAGAAGCGGTTACGACATGGATATACTTCCCAGCGACCTTGCCACCTACGGGCAGGACGCCAAGGAGCTGCTAAAGACCTTGCAGAGCCGGAATGAACGAATGTTTCAGTTTACCTTTTTGGTGCTGAACACCGCAGACACCCGGCAAAAGCTGGAAAACGATGTGTTCTGGGCTGCCGGGATCGCCCAGAAATACAACTGTTCCCTTGTACGGCTGGACTACCAGCAGGAACAGGGGCTTATGAGCAGCCTGCCGCTGGGGGCCAGCCACATCCAGATTGAACGCTCCCTGACGACTTCCAGCGTGGCCGTGTTCGTCCCCTTTGTAACGCAGGAGCTTTTTCAGGGCGGCGACGCCATGTATTACGGGATCAACGCCAAGACCGGCAACATGATTATGCTCGACCGCAAACGGGCGAGGTGTCCCAACGGGCTAAAGCTGGGGACACCGGGAAGCGGCAAAAGTATGAGCTGTAAATCAGAAATTTTGAGCGTGTTCCTCTGCACCCCGGACGATGTGTATATCTGTGATCCAGAGGCCGAGTATTACCCCCTTGTGAAGCGGCTGCATGGGCAGGTGGTGAAGCTGTCGCCTACCAGCAAAAACTATGTGAACCCGCTGGACATCAACCTGAATTACTCCGAGGACGAAAACCCGCTGGCCTTGAAATCCGACTTTGTGCTGTCGTTCTGTGAGCTTGTCATGGGCGGCAAGAACGGGCTGGAAGCCATTGAAAAGACGGTCATTGACCGTGCCGTGCAGGTGATCTACCGGCCCTATCTGGCAGACCCCCGCCCGGAAAATATGCCCATCCTTTCGGATCTGCACAAAGCCCTGTTAGACCAGCATATCCCGGAGGCCGACCGGGTGGCGCAGGCCCTTGACCTGTATGTGTCCGGCAGCTTAAATGTGTTCAACCACAGAACCAACATCGACATTCAAAACCGCATTGTGGCCTTTGACATCAAGGAGCTGGGCAAGCAGCTAAAGAAAATCGGTATGCTCATTGTCCAAGACCAGATTTGGGGGCGCGTCACCCAAAACCGCAGCAAGGGCAAGGCGACATGGTATTTCTGTGATGAGTTCCACCTGCTTTTGCGTGAGGAACAGACGGCGGCCTTTTCCTGTGAGATTTGGAAGCGTTTTCGTAAGTGGGGCGGGATTCCCACAGGTGCGACGCAGAATGTAAAAGACCTGCTTTCCTCCCCAGAAATTGAGAACATTTTGGAAAACAGCGACTTTATCTGCCTGCTCAATCAGGCCAGCGGCGACCGCAAAATCCTTGCGGAACGGCTAAACATTTCGCCCCAGCAATTACGGTATGTGGACAATTCCGAACCCGGCGAGGGGCTTCTCATTTACGAAAATGTGATCCTGCCCTTTAAGAACCCCATCCCGAAAAACACCCAGCTCTACCAGATCATGACGACCCGGTTAGGCGAGGGGGCGACGGTATGAGCGCCTTAACACATTTCAGCCTGTTTTCCGGGATCGGCGGGATCGACCTTGCGGCGGAAGCCGCAGGGTTTACCACCGTATGCCAGTGCGAATGGGCGGATTTCCCGATGGAAGTTTTGAAAAAGCACTGGCCGCAGGTACCAAAATTCCGGGACATTACCACAGTGACAAAGGAGGCATTTTTTGAAAAAACAGGACAAGAAACCACCACACTTATTTCCGGGGGATTCCCCTGCCAGCCTTATCCCGAATAAAATAAGAAGCCCGAAGCCCAGCCGGGAATCCTTGCAGCGCAAGGATTTCTGCATAAAAACTTCGGGATAATATTTTGAAGATGGCACCTGCTATAATGTTGCTACGGATTGTAATCCGAATCAACATTGTGAGGTGTATTAGTGTGAACAAAATTGAAATCACAGTCCTTTCTGCGCGTGTATTAGATGCCTTAAGCGGACGCGGCCTCAAGGCCAAAACGGTACATGAGTTTGAGAGGTATGGAACTCGACGGATTGTAAAGCATTGTTTGGGCAAAGGTCAGATATTGTATTCCAAAGAGACGGTTCAAAATTTTGTCTGGCAGGAACGTGCTAAACAGGAATCCGGAACATTGCCGCACTACCAGTGGGGCATAACTCGGCGTGCCGCAGTTTATCTCGACCAAATGGCGGAGTATGGAAAAATTCAGGATGAACCTATACGGCCTTGGGAGGCTGAACACAACCCATTGTTTCAAGCCATTTCCTGCAATCCGAGCAATTCCATGAAGGTAATAGACATTATCTGTAGAACCAGAGATGCCGTCATGCAGTTGGAACTATCCGATAAGACAAAGACCAATTATATCTATTGTGGATTTGGTGCTATCTTGAACTTCTTCATTTCTCGCGGTGAAGAGTCCTACTCTCCAGAAACGCTTGCCCTTTTCGTAAAAACGGTCCAAGAAAATTTTGTGAACGGAGCAATACAAAAGGCATCCTTTCAGACGATGCGCAAAGCTGCCCATTGGATCGAGGAATATCTCTCGACCGGACAGGTGTCTCAGCAGAAGTTGAGAAAATATAATTTTGCCTGCGCTCCGCCAGAGTTTGAAAATCTGCTCTCGCAATACCAACTGTACATGGACAATGAAAACTATTTGAAAGAAGGCTCCCGCCAGTTTTATCTTTCATCGGTTCGGACGTTTTTCCGTACCATAGCCACTTTGGGGATATACCGCTATGCTGAGATCACCTTGCCAGACGTCACCAGATGTCTGGCAAAGATTTCAGAAACATTTCCTCTCGGTATATTTAATTTAACCGGAAGTATGCGTTCCTTTGCGCGATTCATGGCCGAAAAACATCCTGAGCTGCCCGATATCTCACCAGCGCTTGTATTTTCTGCTGCAAAACGTCGGCGTGTTTATGTAGGATACACTCACGAAGATGCCCAAAAGATTTTCTCTGCAATAAATCGCAGCAGCACAATGGGGATGCGAGATTATGCAATGATTATGCTTGCGTACACAACTGGCTTACGCGGCTGTGACATTGTAAACCTGAAGTTTGACAGTATTGACTGGGATGCCTGCGAACTGCGTCTGGTACAAGAGAAAACAAACATCCCTGTATCCTTACCGCTTGATACAAAAACCGGAAATGCGATTGCCGATTACATTCTCCATGCCCGGCCCAAGTGCAAATCTGAGTATATATTTTTGCGGGTACTGCGCCCCTATACAAAGATTGGAAGTATGTGGACGGTGATTGCAAAATATGCACACATTGCATTGGGAAAGGACCGGAAGATGAATGGGCCGCATGCTTTCCGGCGAGGAATGGGAAGACAATTGCTGGAAGCAAATATTCCTGCGCCACTAATCTGCGATATTCTAGGACACTCGTCGTCTGTGTCCTTGCGCCAATATACCGCGTCATCCCTAGAGAAATTAAAAGTGTGCGCAGGTACTATTTCTGCAATTCCCATTGCACAGGAGGCCTTGTTATGACAAGACCATCTTTGAAAAGCCGTTTTGGAGAACAGATTCGCGCCTTTGTAGGCTACAAGAACAGTCTTGGTTTTCCTTACAATGAGAGTATCCGTATTCTAGGGAGGTTTGACGATTTCTGTGTAGAAAGGTTCCCTGAAAAAGATTGTCTGGATTGTGAACTCGCACTTGCATGGCTGGAGAAACGAGATACGGAAAACACAGCAGGCCACCGAAATCGTATTATGGTCATACGGGAGTTTGCAAAGTATCTTCGGGCTGTTGGAACAGAAGCATATATGATTCCCATATCCATGACCAGCAAAGGCCCCAGGTATGTTCCACATATCTTCAATGAAGCGGAGATAAAAGCGTTCTTCCACGGTGCTGACAGCTTTCGGCCTCACGGGAAAGCTCCGGCCAGACATCTTGTTATCCCGGTATTTTACAGATTGCTGTATTGCTGCGGATTGCGGCCCGCAGAAGCGAGACTGCTCAAGAAGGAAAATGTGGACTTGGTTCGCGGTTCTGTCTACGTTGTGGAATCCAAAGGGCACAAGGACCGTGTCGTTGCGGTTGCAGATGATTTGCTTCAGATTATGAGAAGCTATTCCACCCTGATTTCAGAAATTTACCCGGATAGCGATTACTTTTTTCCGAGATACGATGGGGAGGGGCCGTATACGAAGCGTTGGACAGAAGAAATGTTTTGGAGATGCTTCAGTATGGCCGGAATTACTGCGTTTGAGGGACCTAAACCTAGGGTTTACGATTTCAGACATACTTTTGCAACGGAATGTATCTGTCGTTGGATGCGAGAAGGCCGTGATATTGATGCAATGCTGCCGTTTCTCTCTGCATACATGGGACACGCCCGTTATGAAGATACGCTTTACTATGTCCACATGGTTCCTGATTTTTATGAGCGTGTTGGAACAGTAGACCGTACTGCATGGGAAAAATTGCTTCCGGAGGTGCATGATGAAGGTTAAGGATGCTCAGTTTTTTACGGTTGTAAGTTCGTTTCTGAATGTTTATCTTGTGAAAAACCGAAGCTGCAGTTCTAATACGGTAAAATCCTATGAGGATGCTCTGAATCTGCTTTTTACGTTTTTGGAAGGCACAAAAGATATTCCCAGACAACGAGTAAGCTGGAGCCATTTCACCCGCCAAAACATACAGGAATTCGTGGACTGGTTGGAGAAAGTCAGGAACTGCAGTAGACAAACGCAGCTGCAAAGGCTTGCCGCAATACGCTCTTTTGTGCGGTATGGCGGCATTGTAGATCTGCGCGTAATTGCAATACAGGCCGACGTGGAGAGAATTCGATACCGAAAACCACCGCCTGCTTTGGTTGGCTATCTCACAAAAGAAGAACTTTCTATTTTCCTCGCGCAGCCGAACTGCAAAAAGCGTACAGGATTCCGGAATATGGTGTTTCTGGTTTTAATGTACGATACAGCTGCTCGGTGTCAGGAAATGTTGGATTTAAGGATACAGGATTTAGTGCTGCACAGAACCTCACCGTGTGTCTATTTCACAGGTAAGGGAAACAAGACACGGGTTGTTCCTATTTTGCCGAAAACAGCGGAGCACCTTCGCAGTTACCTGAAAAAATTCCATCCGGCAGAAAACAGAAAACGAGACGACTATGTGTTCTATGCTTATGGTGGCCCTCAAAGGCCGATGTCTCCTGATACGGTTGCGGCATTTGTAAAGAAATATGGAGAATCTGCACGGCACGTCTGCACATCCATTCCGGAACGGGTACATCCCCACATGCTGCGGCACACACGGGCAATGCACCTATACCAAGACGGTGTTCCATTGGCTATGGTATCCGAATTCCTCGGCCATGCGCAGATTGAAACAACAAAAATTTATGCCCATGCTGATACAGAAATGAAACGGAAAGCCATTCAGCAAGCAGCAAACAAGCTAAACGATACGATTCCGGACGCACTCTGGAATACAGATGACGAGGAGATGATGCTTAAATTAAGAGGCAAACAACAATACAAGTGAAAATATTATCCCGAAGTTTTTATGCAGAAATCCTTGCGCTGCAAGGATTCCCGGCTGGGCTTCGGGCTTCTTATTTTATTCGGGATAAGTCTGGTTATTCCGAAATTCAGGATAACCAGACCTTTTCCAGTGCTGGGAAACAACGGGGATTTGAGGACGAACGGTATTTATGGCCCGAAATGCTCCGCGTTATCCGGGAACTGCACCCCTCTTGGGTGCTTGGAGAAAATGTTGCTGGCTTCATCCATCTGGGGCTCGACAAGACGGTTTTTGACTTGGAGCAGGCAGGCTACGCCGTTAGGGTTTTCGTACTTCCTGCTGTCGCCGTCGGCGCATGGCATGAGCGCAAAAGAACTTTCATCATCGGCCATGCTGCTTCCCACGCCCCTTGCCAGCGACACGGGGGATGTGGGGAAAACTGTCGATGTGCGGATGACCCCGACCGGGAGCTTCCGAAAATACAACCCCAGCGGAACCGTATGGACGGCGCGGCTGTCATGGGCGGTTTACAAACTGCTGGGCAGCCCGCCGGGGGATGTGAAACTGAATCCCGACTGGGTGGAATGGCTGATGGGATTCCCCAGGAGATGGACGGACATTCCATGTGGGCCAAAGAGCCGGCGCAAATCCCGTACTTAATCAGCGACCCGCCGGCGAATGTGGCAAAGCGGTTAAAGACTTTGGGAAACGCGGTTGTTCCCCCGCAGGTGTACCCCATCCTGCGCTATATTGCAGAGATTGAAACCGGGTGCTGCCGGAACAGACAGCAAGGAGGTGATCGGATATGGAACCCTTAAAACCCCGCGATAAGGTAACGCAGCACATGACCCGCGACGGCCTGACGCTGGATAACCAGACCACAGGCGAAAGCGTCAATGTGTCCAGCCGGGAGGCCGAGCAGGAATACACCGCCCAGCCGGAGGGCGCGGCGGAAAAAATACTGGAACGGGCGGACGAGCTGCACGACCGCCACAAGGCAAAAAAAGTGGCCAAGGATGCCGGGGAAACCGTGGCACAGGCCACCGGCCCCGTTTCCCGGTTGCAGTTTACCGCCGAGGAACGGGCTTCCCCGGAGCTGGCCCCGTATATCAAAAAGGCAGAAAAGCGGGCGGATAAGCTGGAAGCGGCTAAAGAAGCCCTGCCGAAAAAGCGTGTCGTCACCAAGGAAACGGTTTATGACGAAGCCAAGGGCAAGGCCAAAAGCAGGCTGTATTTTGACAAGGTGGAGAAAACCCCTCCCAAGCTCAAACCAAACCCGGCCAGCCGCCCCATACAGGAAGCCGGGCTTTACCTCCACGGAAAAATCCACGAGGTAGAACATGAAAATGTGGGCGTGGAGGGCGGCCACAAGGGGGAGGAACTGGCGGAACGGCAGGCGGGCCGCATGATCCGCAGCGGCGTCCACCGCCACAAGCTCAAACCCTACCGGGCCGCAGCCAAGGCCGAGCGAAAGTCCATCGCTGCCAACGCCGAGTTTGCGTATCAAAAATCCCTGCGGGATCACCCGGAGCTGGCGCAGGCGGCCAAGAACCCCGTTTCCCGTTTCTGGCAGAAACAGCACATCAAGCGGGAATATGCCAAGGCAGCAAGGGCGGCGGGCCAGACCGCACAGGGGGCGGCAAGCACCGCCAAGACCACGGCTGCCGCAGCCAAGAAAGCCGCAGAGAAAAGCAGACAGGCCGCGTCCTTTGCCGCCCGGCACTGGAAAGGGGCGCTGATCGTCGGCGGCGTGGGCCTTATGCTTCTGCTGGTGATGGGCGGCCTGCAATCCTGCACCGCCATGTTTGGCAGCACCGGGACGGGCCTTGCCGCCACCTCCTATCTCTCCGAGGACAACGATATGCTGGGAGCCGAAGCCGCCTATGCCGCGCTGGAAGCAGACTTGCAGCACGAACTTGACAACTACGAAAGCCTGCACCCTGGCTATGACGAATACCGTTTCGATCTGGACGAGATCAAACATGACCCCTATGTGCTGACTTCCATCCTGTCGGCGCTGCATGAGGGCGTCTATACGCTGGGCGACGTGCAAGGCGACCTTGCCATGCTCTTTGAGAAGC
>OLSN01002990.1_pt1 | contig 11437 bp, 8 predicted proteins | sample 1672411 | NCBI WGS metagenome assembly OLSN01 (sample SAMEA3136683, study PRJEB25190) | human gut metagenome | biome: human gut; feature: human-associated habitat; material: faeces | place: Austria | collected 2013
TTCGCGGTATGGACCGCGGCGACGAACGCGCCATTCATCTGTCTTGAGCCCTGGTATGGACACAGTGACTTTTCCGCGGTAAATGAGGATTTCTATCACCGGGAAGGAACGCAGATCCTCTCGCCTGGCAAGACCTTTACCACCGCATACGCGATCGAGGTATTCTGATCGCATCTTAATATTTTGAAAAAGCGTTTCTGTACCTGTAAAGCTGTGCTATAATGATAAAAGAATCAACAATAGGAGGAGATCACATGGAAGTAATTGTTGTAAAAGACTATGACGCAGTCAGTGAAAAAGCGTTTGAGGTGATGAAGGAAGTCGTGACTTCCAAGAAAGCACCAGTGCTGGGACTGGCTACCGGCAGCAGCCCGATCGGACTGTACAAGAACATGATCAAGGATCATGAGGAAAATGGGACGAGCTATGCGGATGTCGTGACGTTCAACCTGGACGAGTATGTCGGCATTCCGCGCGATCACGAGCAGTCCTACTGGACGTTCATGCATGAAAACCTGTTCAAGGGCATCGATGTCAAGGAAGAGAACGTGCATGTGCCTTATGGCAGCACCAAGGCTGACTGTGAAGCATATGAAAAGGCCATGGAAGATTACAGCGTGGACATTCAGGTCCTGGGCATCGGCGCAAACGGCCATATCGGCTTCAATGAGCCGGGCGAAGCCTTTGAGCTGGAGACCCACTGCGTGAACCTGACCGCCGAGACCATTGAGGCAAACAAGCGCTTCTTTGACGGCAATGTGGATCTGGTGCCCAAGCAGGCTTATACCATGGGCATCAAGACCATCATGCAGGCGCGCAAGGTGCTGATGGTGGCCAACGGCAAAGGCAAGGCCGAGATCATCAAGAAAGCGTTCTTCGGCCCCGTCACCCCGGAGGTGCCCGCCAGCATCCTGCAGATGCACCCGGACTTCATCCTTGTGGGCGATGAGGAAGCCCTGAGCCTGATCTGATCGTTTTGCGCTCCGGCTGCCGCACAGTGTGATGCTGTGCGGCAGCTTTTTGTTTCCAGCGGCTTTACAATCGGGCCAAAAGGCGGTATTCTTTATATGATACTTTTCTCAGGAGGAAACCATGGACATCCGCCAGCTGCACTATTTTTTGGTCTTGTGCGATGAAATGAACTACAGCCGCGCGGCACAGCGGCTGTTTTTGTCGCGGCAGGCTCTGCGCCAGAGCATCACGGCGCTGGAAGCAGAGCTGTGCGGCCCGCTGTTCCTCAGCGCGCACCACAAGCTCACCCTCACCGACCGCGGCATCAGCCTGCAGCGCCACGCGGCGCCGGTGGTGGAACAGTTCCAGCAGATGCAGGCGGCGCTGCGGGCCGAGATCCAGTCCGCCCAGCCGGTGTGCATCGGCATCAGTGTGTCGCTGGTGCCGGACTACCTGCCCGGGCTGGAAACGCAGCTGGACAAGTTCCGCCAGCAGTACCCCCATGTGGAGATGCGCTTCCGCATGATGGACAACGACGCCGTGGCCGACGAAGTGGAGCAGGGCGAGCTGGACGCGGGCCTTGTCATCGACCTGGGGTGCGCCGCGCCGGTGCTGGCCCGCACCACCCTGCGGGCGGACCCGGCCTGCCTGCTGGTGCCCAGGGGCCACCCGTTCTGGGAGAAAGAGAGCATCCCCCTTGCCGACCTGCGGGGCCAGCGGGTGCTGCTGCCCAGCCTGCGGCAGGACCTGTTCAGCCCGCTGTGGTCGGCCTGCGCCCGGGCGGGCTTTGCGCCCAACGCCGAGATCGGCCCCAGCTTTTACCAGGCCTACTACCTGGTACAGGAGCAGCTGTGCACCTGCCTGACCCGCTATGAGCCCGGTGCCCGGCGGGAGCTGGACCGCGTGCGCGATGTGCTGCTGGAAGACCTGCCGCCCCTGTGCGTTTCGCTGGTGCAGCGGCGGGACACGAGCTCTGCCTACATCGACCTGCTGCGCAGCTACCTGATGGAGGTGCTGGGTGCTTCGGCCAGCCTGCCGCCGCGCCGGGGCCGCCCGGCAAAGCCCTTCTACAACTTCCCGGTGCTGTCCAGCGCGGCAGCAAAGCCTGCCCCGGCCCACCCGGCTCCGGGCACCCAGCTGGCGTTTGCGGGCGGGAACAACTTCCGCGAGCTGGGCGGCTATCTGGCCGACGAAGGCAAGCATGTCAGGTGGGGGCAAATTTACCGCGGCATCCCCACGGGCAAGCTCACCGGCGAGGCCGACCGCAGACTGCTGGATTCGCTGGGCCTGCGGCTCATTCTGGACCTGCGCAGCAGCGGGGAAGCAAAGAAGGAGCCGGACTATGTGCCGGACGGCGCGCGCCTGGTGCAGATCTGCGGCCTGTGCGCCGAGGACGGTGCCGAGATCGCCTTTGCGCCCGGCGACATTGAAAAGCTGATGCAGACCGCAGAGGAAGGCGAGAGCATCTCCCAGCGGCTGTACCGCCGGATGCTCACCGGCAACAAGGCGTTCAAAGAGCTGTTCCGCGCGCTGGAAGCGGGCGAGACGCCCATCCTGTTCCACTGCTCGGCGGGCAAGGACCGCACCGGCGTGGCGGCCATGCTGATCCTGCTGGCGCTGGGTGCCTCGGACGAAGTGATCTGCGCCGATTTTGAACAGACCAATGCCTGCCGCAAGGCCGAGATCGACGCGGTGCTGGCCGAGCACGCGGCCGAGATCGCGGCAGACCCTGCCTGCCGGATGCGCTATTATGCCATGGCGGGCGTGGACCCGGCGGCGGCACCTTTTGTGCTGGACACCATCCGCAGGGAGTTCGGCAGCGCCGAGAACTATCTGGAAACGGAATACGGCCTGACCCCGGCGCGCCTGATGCGCCTGCGCCGGATGTATCTGGAATAACAAAACGCTCTGTCCGGCCCGGCAGCAGGTCCTGCCCGGGCCGGACATTTTTGTTTTTGTGCACAAAATGTTGCGCAGGGAGCCTTTTCCCCTTGACAAGCGGGCAAATGTTTCGTACTATAATTAGTAGTATGGAATAAAAGACGCTGGATGCAGGTCGTCCCGTGAACCCCGAGTTCTTTCAGGCATGTGATGCCTGTTTATTATAAGACAGAACCGTAGAGAGAAAAGCTGCAGTCTGCCCGCACGGTGCTCCCACCGCGCGTGTGGTTCTGCTGTCACTTTTTGGATTGAAAGCTCACTTATAGACCCGTTTGAAGCCTACACCTGCCGTGCAGCGTCTCCTGCTTATGATTCAAGACCTGAATTTTAACAAAGGAGAGTGAAACGCGATGACCGCGATTGGAGTGATCGTGGCCCTGATCGCTGCTGTGATCGGCGTTGGTGCGGGCTATTTTATTGGCTATAACAACCGTAAAAAGACCGCCGAAGCCCAGATCGGCAGCGCAGAGGCCGAAGCGACCCGCCTGGTGAACGAGGCGATCAAGACCGCTGAACAGAAGCGCAAGGAAGCGGTTCTGGAAGCAAAGGACGAGGCCTTCAAGCTGAAGGCGGAGGTGGACGCCCAGAAGGCGGAAGCCGACAAGGAGATCAAGCAGCGCCGTGCGGAGATCAGCCGTCAGGAGAACCGCATCGACCAGAAGGAAACGGCGCTGGACCGCAAGACCGAAGCGCTGGAGAAAAAGGAAGAAGAACTGAAAAAGCGCTCATGAGCCACCGCTCTGGCGAGAGCGAAGATACCACGATCGCCGATTTGGCCGTTGCCATGAATACTGGCCAAATCAAGACGGGCGCTCCATGCCGCAGCGACCGCATCGCTAAATACAACCAGCTCATCCGTATCGAGGAAGAACTCGGCATGTCCGGCGCATATGCTGGCAAGGATGCGTTCTACAACATCAAGTAGTTTTGCGTCGAATCGACTTTGCGCAAGAGTGAATCGCGAAAGCCCCGGCAGTTGCTGGGGCTTTCTTGTTGCCGCGGGAAAACTTGGAACGAATTCGTCCGAAAACCCTGCACTATGTGGGGTATAGTGAATGAGTTGTGTTGAAACGCTGTGCAGGGGTGTTCGGTGTTTCAACGAGTCGCTAAAGAAAGCAGGAATACTATGGCAAAGTCCAACGGGGGCTCGTCATCTCAGGTGAACGATCCCAATGGCTTGTCGCTGCCGCATCTTATTGCGGCCGTGATTACCGCCGTTATCGGCGGTGGCGTCTTCACCATGGCCGGCGATATGGCCGCGGCGGGCGCGAATACGGGTGCCGTGCTCATCGGCTGGGTCGTATGCGGCATCGGCGTTTTCTCGCTCATGATGTGCTTCTACGCACTGAGCAAATATAAATCTGAATTGGTGGGCGGCATCTATTCGTATGCTCGCGCAGGTTGGGGCGAGTTCATGGGCTTCATTTCGGCCTATGGCTACTGGATTTCGGCGCTGCTTGCCACCGTTTCCTACACCACGCTTCTGTTCGCGTCCATCTCGTACTTCGTTCCCCTGTTCGGAGAGGGTAATAACCTTCCTTCGGTCATCGGCGCATCCATCGTGGTTTGGATTTGCTGGCTTTTGGTGAGCCGCGGCGTGAAAGAGGCTGCGAGCGTCAACATCATCACGACTATCGCTAAGCTGGTTCCGCTGTTTGTTGCAATTGTCGCAATCCTGTTCAGCATGCACTTCGACCCGGAAATCTTCATGGACAACTTCTGGGGCGAGCCCGATGGACCGAGCTTGTGGGATCAGGTTGTTGGCACCGTTGGCGTGAGCATCTGGATCTTCTTGGGTATCGAGGGTGCTGTCGCCATTTCCGGCCGCGCGAAATACAGCAAAGACGTAGGCCGCGCAACCGTCACCGCATTCATTGGCATTCTGTGCATCTACCTGCTGGTTTCCATTCTGTCCATGGGCGTTATGCCTCGCGCTGAGCTTGCAGAGCTCCCCAACCCGTCGATGGCGGGCGTGCTCGAGGCCGTTGTTGGCCCGTGGGGCGCGGCGCTTGTGAATTTGGGCGTTGCTCTGTCTCTTCTGGGCGCCATGCTGGGCTACACCATCATCTCTTCCGAATGTCCGCACGAGGCTGCGAAGCAGGGCGTGTTCCCGAAAGTCTTCGCGAAGGAAAACCGCAAGGGCGCCCCTATCGTCACCCTTACGGTGACCTGTCTCATCGTCCAGGCGTTCCTCGTCATCATTTTGTTCTCTGAGCAAACGTACCAGTTCTTCTATGGCGTGTCGGTTTCGATGATTTTGATTCCGTACTTCTTCAGTTCGATGTTCTTGCTCGTGTGTGCGTTTAAGAAGGACGGGTTCGAAGGCGTTACGGGCGGCAAACTGGCGTTCTATCGCGGTATTGGCATCGTTGGCTTCTTCTACTCGATCTTCCTGATTTACGCGGGCGGCCTTACGGGTCTCATGATCACGACCATTCTGTTTGCGCCGGGCATTGTTTTGTACTGGTATGGCCAGAAAGAGCGTAACGAGGCGTTCCTGCCGAAAACGCTCGACAAGGTGGTTGCCGCCGCTATTGTCGCGTTCTTCGTGATCAGCATCGTGTGCATTGCGACGGGTACGATTTCGGTTATCTAACTCGAACGTTCTCGTTGCGCGAAGTGATGTGCTAGGGCCGGGGAATTGCTCCCTGGCCCTTTTGCGTTGAGGGAGGATGCAGCGCGGTAACCTGAGCTTGTTTTCTGTTCGTGAAAATAAGCGCGCGCGTGGTCGATTGGATGCCGCGCCTGCCGTCTGCGTGGTATCATGGGCGAAAACTAGCTCACAGCATTACATCCACTTCAAACACATCACGATGCAAGGGGCCTCATTTTTTATGTCGCGCAACAGCAGCAATATCATTTCATTTGACGGCTCGAGCCGCGCATCTTCGCGTGCATCGCGGGATGTTGTTGAGTCGCGTGCTGCTCGATATGACGAAAGCGCATCCATGCGCGGTCGCGACGTCTATGCCTCATCGGGCCGCGTCAGCTCTCATGCTGTTGGCGAAATCTCTTCCGCTCGCGGGCTCGATTATTCCCAATCGCTCGATTCGTTTTCAAGCGACCGTTTCGCCCGCGGCGAACGTGCTCGATTCTCGAAAGTCACGCGCTCTGGACGTATCCAGCCTATCGTTGAGCCGACTCCCTACGATGACCGCGAAGCATCGTTCGCGGCGAATTCGCGCGTGAGTTCGCGTCCGGCTCGCTCCTCGTGCTCGGCATCGAACCGGGAGACGACGAGGCCGTCCAGCTTCGATTTGGGCGCTTTTTCGGCATTCGACGATCTTGATGAGCAGCTCTTCGGCGACGGTTCGGCCCGCTTGAATTCGCGCCGCTCCTCTCGTTCGGGCGAGTCGCGCAACTCGCGTGGTGCATCGGCGCAGCCCCGTGCTGCGGTCGAGGTATTCGATCCCGATGATATCGAGAATGACGAGGACGAGACGTCGTATGGTTCGCGCCTTTCGAAAAAGGAGCGCCGTCAGAAGTCGAAGGCCAAGGCCAAAGCCGAGAAGCTTTTCAATCGCCAATTTGGAGGCGATGCTGGCGCTCCTGCGCAAGCGGGCAGTCGGGCGGCGGTCTACAAAGGCGAGATGGGTCGTAATCATAAGCGAGCTTTCAACGACCTTGGCGGTTCGAGCGAGGGACGCAGTGCCCGTGGCGGCCGAGGCGCGGCTGCCACAAGTCGCGCGTCGCAGACAAAAGCCCATTTGAGCGCACCGATTTGGGTCTATGCGCTCGGCATTTTGATTTGCATCGCCGCGGCTCTTTGGTTCTTGTATCCTATGGCGCAGCAGTATTACGTGGGTTTGCGCACGCAAGACAAACTTGAGGCGGAATACGCTCTGCTCAGCGAGCGCAACGCAGCTATCCAAAGCGACATCGATCGGCTTTCGACCGACGAGGGCATCGAAGATGTCGCGCGCGAGCAGCTTGGTTGGGTGTCGAAAGGCGAGACCGCTGGCGTTGTGGTTGGCCTTTCTGAAGACGAAACGTCGTCGACGCCCGATACGGTGCATTCTCAAATCGATTCCGCGAGCGTGAAAACGCCCGACACATGGTACTCGGGCGTGCTCGATCCTCTTTTCGGGTATAGCGACGCTCAATAAAGTGCGATTCGAGCCGAGGAAATTCCCCGGCTCTTTCTTTACAATAAAAGCAAGATGGAAGAGCGAGCGGAAAGGTGCGTCGCATGAGGGTCGCTGCAATCGATATCGGAACAGTAACGAGCCGTTTGCTCGTTGCGGACGTGGATGCTTCGGGCACGCGGCAGGTGGCTCGCCAAAGCGCCATCACGAATTTGGGCGAAGGGGTCGATGCCTCAGGCGAACTTTTGCCCGAAGCGATTGATCGCACGGTTGCCCAGGTCGCTGAGTACCGCAAGGTTATTGATGCATGTGCGGCTGATTGCGCGGTCGATCGCGTCGTCGCGCTTGCCACGAGTGCGAGTCGCGATGCGCGCAATTCGGGAGTATTCGTGTCGCGTCTGCGTGAAGTCGGCGTTGAACTGTCGGTGATTCCGGGCGAGCGTGAGGCGGCGCTGTCGTTTTTGGGTGCGTCGAATGATTTTCGCAATGAGGATTTGCTGTTTGCCGATATCGGTGGCGGTTCGACCGAGATGGTATTTGGTCGAGCGAATGGATCGGCTGGCGACCTTGTGCCTGATGTTGCGGTTCGAGCATCGCATTCTTTCAACATCGGCTGCCGTCGCATGACGGAGCGATTCTTGGCCGGCGACCCGCCGACGAAAGGCGAGCTCGCTGCGGCTTCGGCATGGGCGCACGAGACTCTCGCGCCGTTTTTCGAAACGCGCAATTCGTGCGACCGTCTTGTTGCGGTTGCGGGGACGCCCACGAGTGTGGTGGCCGTGCGAGACGCTTTGGTGCCCTATGACTCGTCGAAGGTTCACGGCTCTCGCGTGACGCGCGCTGAATTCGACGAAGTGGCCAAGCGCATGTGGGAGCTGCCGCTCGCCGAACGCATGAAGGTTGCAGGCATCCAGCCCAAGCGGGCGGGTATTTTTCCTGCGGGCCTTGTGATTCTGGGTGCGGTCATGGACCTTGCGAATCTTGACGGCTTCACGGTGAGCGAGAGTGATATTCTTATCGGCATTGTGCTCGACGCAGCAAGAAGCGCGCTTTAGGAAGCGCTGGTTAATTGCAAGCCCCCCCATGTATTCAATGCTCAGAGCATATAGCATGTTAACGAGGGTGCCGGCTTTTGGTTTTACGGAAGGACGCACTAGGGCGTGAGCGTGGAGCCGATTGCCGCGAGTCGGGCCCTTGTGCGCGGTTTGGCGATTCTCAAAACGCTTTGATCGCTCAGGGGTCGGCGCTGCTCGGCAACAGGCGTAAAACGATGGTATTAGCGTGTCTTTCGTGGGCTTTTGCAGTGATTGTTGCTCATTTGCTATCATGGAAAACTGTGCAAATAGCACGATAAGCATCGTGGGAGCGTGGCGGAATTGGCATACGCAGCGGACTTAAAATCCGCCGCCGCAAGGCTTGTGGGTTCGAGTCCCACCGCTCCTACCAAGGAAGAGCGTGGCTTCCAGGCGGGTTTCGACCTGTGGCGGCTTCGAGTCGGAAGGGACTCGAACCGATGAGGTGGAATTCCGTCAAGAAAACTGCCCAGTGGGCAGTTTTCAGGAATTCGCCCGAAGGCTTCAGCCTGAGGGGTCGGGCTCGCGCGAGCGAGGCCGGAGTCCTGCTACTCCTACCAAGGAAGAGCGTGGCTTCCAGGTGCTTTGTTTTGCATGAACCCATTGTGGTGAACCTACGATCGGAAAGTCCGGTATGAATCCAGCTGAAGTGAGAAACGAAAGCATGAACGAACTCCTTACGGCAGCGGCGAATCCGCCCGCGTCGTTCGAGGAGTATCTCATTCAGAATGCCAAGGTCGTAGGCGATTTAGTGAACTCGTATATCCCGTCGGGCGACCATCCCGATATGGATACGTATCTCTATGGGCCCCTTATGAAATACAGCGAAAACGGCGGCAAGCGTCACCGTCCGTTGATTTGCTTTGCGGCGTGCGTTGCTGTGGGCGGCGATATTCGCCATGCTGCATCTGCCGCTTCGGCCATCGAACACTTCCATACGGCGGCTCTTATTCACGACGATATCGCCGACGAGGCGACTACCCGTCGCGGCGTGCCCTGCATGCACCTCACCGAAGGCTTGGGCATCGCCATTAACACGGGCGACCTTGCGCTTTCCATGGTGAATGGTGCCGTTATGAGGGATCCATATCTTACCGATGCCCAAAAAGTGCGCGTGGTTACCGAGCTTATTGAAATGACCCGCCGCACCATCGAGGGCCAGGCCCTCGATTTGGGCTGGGCGCGCGACAAGCGTTACGACATCACTCCCGACGATTATCTGTGCATGGCAATTCATAAAACCGCGCATTATTCGGGTGCGGTTCCGTTGGCTGTCGGCGCCATCGTTGGTGGCGGCACCGAAGAACAGATTGCCGCGCTGCGCGAATATGGCTTGGCTACGGGTTTGGCTTTCCAAATTCAAGACGACCTGCTCAATATCGAGGGCGACCCCGAAATCGTGGGTAAAGATTACGCGAGCGATATCACCGAAGGCAAGCGCACGCTCATGGTCGTGCATGCGCTGAAGCATTCCGACAAGCGCGATCGGCTCGTTGAGATTCTCTCTTCGAAAACGACCGATATCGCTGAGCTTGCCGAGGCTGTGTCGATTATGCGCGAGGCCGGTTCTCTTGATTATGCGCGTGATTACGCGAGCTCGCTTACCGATAAGGCAAAGGAAAAGCTCCTTCAGGAAATCGACGAGAGCAATGCTCGTGCGCTACTCATTTCTATGGCCGATTATTTCATCAATCGCATGAAATAATGCGATGCTAAGGACGAAGCTATGATTCCTCAAGCAATTCATAGGGAAGGCGAAGCCGACGAGGGCTTTGAGCTGGGCGAACGTCTGCTGTATTTGCGCACGCCGTATTTTTCGGGCAAAGACGTTGAGCAGCTGCAAACGGCTCTCGGTGCGCTTGGTTTTGCATGCGGCGGCGTAAGCGGCACGTTTGGTGCCTATACCGAAGGCGCTTTGCGCAAGTTTCAGTTGAACATGGGCCTTGTGCCCGACGGCATCGCTGGCGTGAAAACATATGCGACGCTGCGTCATTTGCATAATGCATGGCAAGACAAGCCTCAAATCGAAGATCGCGCATACATGGGATTCGCACGTGCCGCCGATGTGCTTGAAAACCATGCTGTGTGTCTGTTCGGCACGGAAGAATACACGCGCAGCGTGGCATCGAATATGTCGAACTTGGCTATGGCGACGAATCCGCGATCCAAAATGGTGAGCGCCGAAACGCTGCTCGTGCCTCCCGATGCGAATATGCTGCTTGCGCATATTGTGCGTTCGGGCAGGCCTTATGAAACGAATGTGCCACGCGTTGTGTGCGACGACCCTCAGGTGCTTGGTCGCCGCATTGCGAATGCGGTTGATGCGGCAAATGAGGCTGCCGAAGCTGGTCGTCCTCGCCGTATCGTTCTTGAAATCGTCGGTCCCAACGCTGACGAAAGCGTGGCGGCTATCGAGCGAGCTGCTCACCACGATGCGATTACGCTTTTGGACGCATTCTGTAACGCGTTTTAAATTCGAAAACTGTTTTCTTTTCAGGTTTCTGAAAGCCCGCCGTGTGCGGGCTTTTGTTTTTTGCGATGAGGGCTGGTAAAGTATCTTTCATATGATTTCAACCAGGCGATGGGGGCCGGGCTTATGGATAAACACATGAATCTTTCGCGCCGTGCATTTGTGGGCGGCGCCGCCGCATTCGGCGTTGCCGTTGCGGCACCGAAATTCGCTTTCGCTGAGCCTTCGGCGGCTGAAAAACAAGCAGAGGCCGATGCTGCGCTTCAGAAATTGCTGAAGCTCAATTCCGATTTGGACCAGAAGGTCAAAGATTACGCCGCCGCGGTCGACGCTCACGATGCCGCCACGGCGAAGATGGACGAGTGCCAGGCGAAAATCGACGACAACAACGAGCGCATCGAAGACCTTCAGGGCAAGCTCGGCAATCGTGCGAACAATATGTATCGCGACGGTCAGACCACGTTTCTCGACGTCATTCTGGGTTCCAATTCGTTCGATGACTTCATGAAGAACTGGGACATGCTTACCAGGATGAACGAAAACGACGCGAAGATGGTTGCCGAAACCAAGGAGTTGCGCGCCGATAACGAAGCGCAGCGCGATGAATACAGCAAGCAGGAACGCGAAGCGGCCTATCAAATGGAAGAAGCCGACAAGGCAGTGAAGGAAGGCACGGCGCTCGCCGAGCAATTCCAGGCGTCTTACGATGCACTTTCCTCCGAGGCGCAGGCGCTGTACGATCAGGAACGTCAGGCTGCGCTTGCCGCCGAAGCCCAGGCGGCCATTGAGCAGATTCAGCAGGAATCCGAACCTGAATCTTCGAACAATAGTGGCGCGAGCAACAACAATGGTGGCAACGGCAACAACGGCGGCAACGATGGCGGCGGGAATAATGGTGGCGGCGGCACCTCGCCGAG
>OLSN01002996.1_pt1 | contig 11411 bp, 8 predicted proteins | sample 1672411 | NCBI WGS metagenome assembly OLSN01 (sample SAMEA3136683, study PRJEB25190) | human gut metagenome | biome: human gut; feature: human-associated habitat; material: faeces | place: Austria | collected 2013
GGCTGGTTCCGTATGTTATTTAAGATCAACAAACCCGGACTTCTTCTTCCGGTAGGCTTTTTGTGGGTGATTTTTTTCGTCATCCTCATGTCCCTCTTCCTCAACAAAACGAGACCGGGACGTTACATCATTGCAATCGGAAGTAATAAAGAAGCTACAAGACTTTCTGGCGTAAATGTGGTAAAATATCAAGCGTTAGCATATATCCTTTCCGGTGTGTTCGCAGGAATCGCAGGAGTTGCTTACGCGGCTGTATTCTCTTCATCTATCGCCCCCGGAAGCGGCGCAGGCCTTGAGCTTGACGCTATCGCCGGTGCCATCATCGGCGGAACTTCCATGACAGGAGGCTGCGGTTCCATTTTCGGTACCCTGCTCGGCGTGTTTGTAATGTCCATGCTGAAATCCGGCCTTCCGTATATCGGTCTGCAGGCAAACTGGCAGCAGATCATCACCGGTCTGATTCTGATTCTCGCCGTATTCATCGACGTGATCAAGAATAGAAAATTAGCCTAACACAGCAGCACACACACTTTTTATTTTTTCGACAGCGGAATGAGAGGTTCCGCTGCCCTTCAAAAGGAGGATTTCGAAGGATGAAACGCAAAGTAATCAGCGCACTTTTATGTGCATCCATGGTAGCAACGATGGTAGGCGGCTGCGGAAGCAGCAACAACAAGAAGACAACAGAGAAAGCCACTGAGAAAGCAACAGAAGCTGCCACCGAGAAAGCAACCGAGAAGGCAACTGAAAAAGCAACGGAAAAAGCTACTGAGACTGAGAAAGCCACTGAGAAGGCTACAGAAAAAGCTACCGAGGCAGCTACTACAGAAGCTGCAACGACGGAAGAAGAAACTACCGAGAAAGCAACGGAAAAGGCTACTGAAAAAGAAACCAAGAAAAAAGTAGAGACTGAGACCGAGTCTGCTTCCAAGGAGACCGAGAAGGCTACTGAGAAGGAAACCGAAAAGGCTACTGAGAAAGAGACCGAGAAGGAAACTGAGAAGGCTACTGAGAAAGAGACCGAGAAGGAAACTGAGAAAGTAACCGAGAAAGAGACCGAGAAGGAAACTGAGAAGGCTACCGAGAAAGAGACCGAGAAGGAAACTGAGAAAGAGACCAAGAAGGAAACTGAGAAAGTAACCGAGAAGGAGACCGAGAAGGAAACTGAGAAGGCTACTGAGAAAGAGACCAAGAAGGAAACTGAGAAAGCTACCGAGAAAGAGACCGAGTCTGAATCTGAGACTGAAAAGGTAACCGAGAAAGAGACCAAGAAGGCTACCGAGAAAGAAACTGAGACAGAATCTGAGTCCGAAACCGAGAAAGAAACCAAGAAAGCAACTGACGCAAAAGAGACTGAGACCGAGTCCGAGAGCGAATCTGAGACCGAAACCGTAAAAGGCACCATCGACCTCAGCAAGGTAGAAGCAAAAGAAGCTTATCACTTTGAGATCGTATCCAAAGGCTTCCAGCATCAGTACTGGCAGGCAGTATTAAAGGGAGCACAGGAGGAGGCTGAGCGTCTCGGCGTTACCATGAACTTCGTAGGACCGAACTCCGAGTCCGATATCGCAGACCAGGTACAGATGCTGAACAGTGCGATCAATGCAAAACCGGCAGCAATCGGTCTGGCAGCTCTGAGTACCGATGCTTGTAACGATGCTCTGCAGCAGGCAAAAGATGCAGGAATCCCCATCGTAGGATTTGACTCCGGCGTACCGGGAGCTCCGGAAGGTTCTGTAGTAGCAAACGCAGCAACTGACAACTACGCAGCTGGTGAGCTGGCAGCAGAGAAAACCTATGAGGTTCTGAAAGACAGAATCGCAGCAGCAGAAGGTTCCGTTCGTATCGGCGTTATGGGCCAGGATGCAACCAGTGAGTCCATCGTTAACAGAGGTCTTGGCTTTATCGATAAGATCGCTGAGCTGGCAGAGGCTGACGGTTATACCGTAACCGTAGAAGGAAACGACAAATACGTTCAGGATTGTAAAGTAGAGCCTACCAAGGAGGCTAAGGTGATCCTCGATGTAGCAGTACCGTCACAGGTAACCGCAGAGCTGTCCGCAACAGACTGCCAGACCCTGCTGAACAAAGATGATACCATCTGCATCTACGGTTCTAACCAGCACTCCGGTGAGGCAATGGTAACCGGTAACGAGAACCTGCAGAAACTGGGCAGCGGCGAAGATCAGGTATTAGGCGTGACCTTCGACTCCGGTACTGTTATCAAAGAGGCTGTCAAGAATGGTACTCTCTACGGCGCAGTAACCCAGGCTCCTGTAGCAATGGGCGCAGCAGTTATCGACCTTCTGACCATGGCAGCAAACGGTGAGGAAGTAGCAGACGTGGATACCGGATGCCAGTGGTACACCGCTGACAATATGGACGATGCAGAGATCGCACAGAACCTCTACGACTAATTTAAAATGAGTTTTACAGGGCCCGCTTCGGCGGGCCCTTTTTCATTGCTTTCCACCGCACCCAATCCTTTCTTTTCCGTACTCATTCTTTTCGTGCGACACGCATCATGCCTGATTGGAGACAATTTCCAACAAGCGACATGAACCGCGTGGACAAGGAGGGAAAATGGGTACATCTATCGCAAGCGAGTCGGGCGTATCTCGCCGTTCGTTTCTTACGGCCGCAGGCATCGGGGCGGCAGGAATCATAGGGGCAAGTGTGCTTCCTGGATGCTCCAGCGAAAAAGGCACAAGCGCCAAAGAAGATGCGTGGGACCTCGAGACCGACATCGTCGTTGTAGGCTCCGGTGCTGCAGGCGTTGCCGCCGCAGTAACGGCAATCGAAGAAGGGGCTGAGGTCGTTATGGTCGAGAAGGCCGACCTCATCGGTGGAGCAACAAGTGCGACCGTTCAGTATTGCGCCCCAACGTCTTCGCTGGCAATTCCGCAGAATTTCGATGACGTGACCGATAGCGCCGAGCTCATGTTCGAAAACGCCATGGAAGTTTCCGAAGGAACCGCTGACCCCTCCCTGGTCAAAATCTGGTGCGACGGCGCGGCTGACGCGATCGACTGGATGATTGACCATGGGTGCGAATTCAAAGAAACACTGAAGATTTGCGAAGGTCGACAAGGACAAGGTAAATACATCGCAAAAACCGCTGGCGAGCTTACAACGAAGCTCATCCCTATCATTCAAGAAAAAGCAACATTGCTCAACAATTGCCCGCTTGAAAGCCTTGTTGCGAATGAAGAAGGCCGCATCATCGGAGCTATCTGTCTCGATAGCGGCAAGGAAAAACGCATTCGTGCGCGCAAGGCCGTCATCATCTGCTCTGGCCCCTGGACCAATGACGAGGTAATGATTCCTCGCCACATGAACGAACTGCCGGAAACGCCCGCTACGGCTGGAGAGACTTTCGCTTCACTGGGCATGCCCTATGGTCCGTTTACCGGCGAAGCGATTCGTGCGGCCCAAAAGGCCGGCGCTGCCGTTCGCCATATGGAGTACTGCGTGTCCGAACCGTGCTATTCGACTTCGGACCTCATGTCGCAGGGTGTCGCCGTTGCAGGTATCACCCGTGTCGTTGGGCAGGTCATGGTAGGCTCCAACGGCAAGCGCTTTACCGACGAAGGCAAGACCCGTGGCGCCATTGCCCGCGACGTGCTCAAACTTGAAGACAACGTGTTCTATCCCGTACTTGACGGCCACTTCGTTCCAACTCAGGTGAATCCAAAAGAAGAGGTCCTTCAGAAATGGATCGATGGCGGCTTCGTGGTAACCGCAGATACCCTCGAAGAAGTTGCATCTAAAGCCGAATCGAGTTTCGGAATCCCTGCAATCACGCTTATCGCAAGCATCCAAGCCTACAACGAGGGTTGCAGTTCTGGCACGGACGAATTCGGTAAGGACCCCCATTTCCTTACCCCGATCAACCAGGCACCATTTTACGTAGGCCCCGTTGAAACATGCATCATGCTCTATACCAACGGCGGTCTTGACGCAGATGAAAACGCCCGCGTACGCAACGCCGACGGCGACGTGATTCCCGGCCTTTACGCAGCTGGGATGTGCACGGGCGGACAATTCGGCACCGACACCGTTTCAGGAAGCTGGCAAACAAGCTCCATCGTATTCGGTAGAATTGCAGGTGCGAATGCGTCGAAAGAAACTGCAGAATAAAGCATTGCGCCAGCCGGCAAAACGCTTTCAATTCTCAATATGAGGGAACTAGACGGAGCTTGCGTTGCGCAAGCTCCGTTTCGTGCACGGAGGGACTTATGAGGATTGCCGCCGATGCGAGCATAACAAAAACAAGGCGTATGGTACTCGCCGCAATCGCGGTAATGGGTTTCGGCCTGCTTCAGGGAGCACGCTTTATCGACGTTAATTCAGGGCCGTACAGCGCGCATTCGCTTGCGCTTTTCGGCCTGTTCGTCGATGGCGCGACCTTGCTTGCCATCGCCGTACTTTCGTATTTTGGAAAAATTGACGACAACCGCAAACTCTACTGCGCAGGGGCGATTTCGTGTGCGCTCTATCTCGCTCTATCGCTTCTCAATCTTGGCGACGCGGCCATTCATCAGGCATTCGCCGGCCTCACATGGTCGCTCAACGTTCTATGTTGGATGGAAATCTTCACCAACTACAAACCACGATTTGTCCTTATCATGATTGCGCTTGCCTACGCGGTGAATGTTGCCGTGAAACCGCTCCTCGGGGCATTAGGCCTGCCGGTCGAAGGCGCACTCGCCGCATTCATGGCAATTTCAATTGTCCTACTCGGCATTTGCATTCGCTATGACAAGGCAATTGCCTATGATACCCTCGCAAACGAGCAAGCTTTCAGCGACGCATCGTGCCACGAAACGACCACGCTCTCGGAAGCGTTTTCTCGCGCACGCAGGGCCGTTGCCTGCGCTTTTGCTTTTTCATTTGTCTGCGGATTCGTTATCGAAGCCGACTTGCTTGCTACAAACATGGAATACGCGCAAAGCAACGAAACGGCGCTCATTTGCCTCGTCGCAGCGATTCTTATGGTCTGCGCATTGCTCGTTTTTTCGATTCGAAAAGCGAATATCGACTACATGTGCCCCATAGCCGCCGCCTGGATTGCAACGGCGTTGTTCACGCGATCTACGGGATTGCTCGAAGCTTCGGTATCGGGCAGTATCATGACGGCTACTTTGATTTCGTTCTACGTATTGCTCTGGCTCATGCTCGTGAGCGAAGCCCACGAAAGGAAGCTCCCCGCATTTTTCCTGCTCGGCCTTGCCCTGGGAGTCGCACGTTTGTCGGTTATGGCGGGTCGGGCATGCGCCGACTGGGCCATCGGCGGCAATCTCATCGTTCAGAGCGCAGTAAGTGCCGTAAGCCTTTGGGCGCTTGCAATTGCGGTTTCAACCATATTCTTCGCCTATTTGCGTTATTCCTCAAAACGCTTACGGGGCGGCTTCGACGAAACCGCCCCCGATGAAGATAGGCAGCATTCGTCCCACATGGAGACGATCGAACCCAACAAGGTCACAAGCGATGTGGCGTTGGCAAGCGAAGAGATTGCGCCTATCGCCTCAGACGCAGACCCGTGGAACGAAGCGTTCGATATGCTCGTGCAGCGCTATGGCCTTTCCGACCGTGAGGCGCAAATCGTGCGAGAATTCGCTGCCGGACGAAGCGCGAGATATTTAGCGGAGTGGTATATGCTCTCGGAGCATACCGTCAAAACGCACTTGCGTAGGGCCTATACGAAAGTTGGCGTGCACTCCCGTCAGGAACTCATAGATGCAATAGAAGAGATGCACGCCGAATCATTCAAAAACGCAAAAGAGAAGGCATAGCGGGCATCGTGAGCCGCCGCCACACCTTCTCATTATTAGGCGAGGTCTTTGACAATTGCTTCGCCCGTGAGGCGACCCATTGACAACCCAACGGAATTCGAGCAATGGCGCACGAAGCTACGGTTATACATGAATCGATGCGTGATCTCGCCAATCGCCCATAAGCCTTCGATGGCGTTGCCAGCGTCATCAACAACGCGGCAGTCGCTGTCGGTCTTCAAGCCTCCCATGGTCGCGACGTATGAGGGAACATAGCTCACGAGGTAGTAGGGACCCTCACCGTACGCGACCGCCTTTTCGACGGACTTCCCGTATTCGTCCTCAGCGGATCCCTCGGCGAATGCCTGATACGAAGCGAACGTTTCGGCAAGCGCTACGGCGCCCATCGCCGACGCGAGGTCGTCAATGGTGTCGGCCTTAATGACGTCTCCAGTCGAAATGCCCTTCTCAAGAATCTCGCACGCCTCGGCATTCGTACTATCGAAAAGCGCATAATACGGAGCAGCGTCGTGATCGGCCATGCTCGAGGCGAGCAGGATTCCCGGACCAGCTTCGTTGACGAAGCGCTTGCCCCGAGCATCAACGAGCATCTTGCTCGCAACCCCGCCGCCCTCGAGGGGCTTGGTCGACATAGACATATCAACGAGCTTCGCAAAAGACGGATCAACTTCGGTGAGCTTCCTGGAGGGCATGATATTGAAAGGAATCACCCAGCAATTGTCATAAAGCGCCGCGCCCACAGCTTTTCCCATGGTAATGCCGTCGCCAGTGTTCATGGCATTGCCCAAATACTGGAAACCGATTTTTTCAACCGAAGGAACAAACTTATTAAGATAGTCGACGCTTCCGCCAAAACCACCGCATGCAAGAACCGTCGCTTTCGCCGCAACAGTCTTAGTTTTACCGTTCGACTGCAGAACGACGCCCGTAACCTTGTCATCTTCGGTCACCAGCTCGGTTGCCTCATGCTCAAGCAAAATTTCGACGCCCGCGTCTTCCAGAGCTGCGGTCATTTTCTCAGTGATGAGCTGACCAGCGGCCTTTGAGACGTCAGCGCTCGTATCGGGCCATACGGTATCGGTCCCAACCTTCTCTTTAGTGAACGATTGAATAAAATCGATTCCCGTTTTCTCAACCCAATTCACCGTCTCGCAGCTCGCCTGCATGAGCGCTTTCACGCGATCGTAATCGGGGTAGGGTGCATCGATTTTGCCGGTCTCGGTTGCCTTTTTGAAACGAGCGAGGAACTCATCCATGGTGTCGGTCGTTTCAGAAACGAACTGCCAGAACTCCTCGTTTTCGACACCCTGATAAATCGAAACATTGCCCTTCGAAGTCTGGAACGAAATGCCCAGAGACGGCGACTTCTCGACAAGCACGACCTTCGCGCCATTTTGAGCAGCGGCAAGCGCGCACGCCTCGCCAGCAAGGCCCGACCCGATAACCGCAATATCGATTTCGATAATCTCACCCTTTGGCTTTTCCTCATCGGCTTGCTTCGAGGCGGTTCCCGAACATCCCGCCAAAGCAAAACTTCCGCCAAGAATCGCTGCACCCGCGCAGAACGACCTACGGTTGATAGTCTTCATTTTTCCCTCCTCCTTATATGCGGCATTCGACCAGCCGCGCAGCTTCATAATGCCCAAAATACACGAACAGCTTGTCGCACGAAAAGAATGAGCAGGTGAGAAAGCATGAGCGACGAGCAGGAACGGCATGAAGAACGAAGGAGCCTCGATACAGTATCGAGCTCGACAATGGGCGTATTCCGAACCCCATTCGCCACTGAAATTAGACAAGAAGCAAGACCGCACATGATTCGAATCGTTCTCGAAAAAGATATGCTTACAGGTCAAAAATCTTATTTTGGCTTCTTCAAAATAGCGTGGTGGAGTGCTATTTTCTTCTCTTAATGTGTTTTCAGAAAGGGATGCCAATGACAGATGAAAAACAGGAGGTCACAGCGCAGGCTCAAGCAGAAGAACCTGCAGGTGAATCTCCGAAAGAGACCCCCGAGAAAACGAGGTCGCTCGGCGTATTCTCGTTCGAGGGCGACATGCCGCTCGCGCAAGCAATCCCCTTGGGCTTGCAGCATGTTCTGGCAATGTTCGTGGGCAATTTGACTCCGCTGCTTATTGTGACGAGCGCATGCGGATTGGCCGGCGCCGAATTCGCCGACGTGCAGCTTTCCCTGTTGCAAAATGCCATGTGGATCGCGGGTGTCGTAACCCTCATCCAGCTTTTCGGCATTGGCCCGGTCGGCGGCAAGGTGCCCATCATCATGGGCACGTCTTCAGGCTTCATCGGCGTGTTTAACTCGGTGGCCGCATCGATGGGCGGCGGCCTTATCGCCTATGGCGCCATCATGGGCGCATCGCTCATCGGCGGTTTGTTCGAGGCTGTTCTGGGCTTCTTCCTAAAACCCCTGCGCCGCTTCTTCCCGGCGGTCGTTACGGGCACCGTCGTGCTTTCCATCGGCTTAAGCCTTATCAGCGTCGGCGTGAACGCCTTCGGCGGCGGCAACACCGCACCCGACTTCGGCTCGTTCGAGAATCTGTGCTTGGCGCTCATCGTGCTCATCGTCATTCTCGCCGTGAAGCATGCGACCACGGGCTTTGTCAGCGCCTCTTCCATTTTGGCTGGCATTATCGTGGGATACGTCGTCGCCGGCATCATGGGCCTGGTGCTTCCTACGACTGGCGTGACCGCCGATGGCGTGGAATACACAAAGGCATGGGTTTTGAACTGGGATAAGGTCGCTGCGGCGTCATGGTTCGCCATTCCGAACCTTCTGCCCGTCATGCCCGTCTTCGACATGCGAGCCATCGCGCCTGTGCTGGTGATGTTCATCGTCACGGCCGTCGAGACTGTTGGCGACATTTCGGGCGTCACGCAAGGCGGCATGAACCGCGAGGCTACCGACAAAGAGCTTTCCGGCGGCGTTGTGTGCGACGGCTTGGGCTCGTCGCTCGCAGCCATGTTCGGCGTGCTGCCCAACACCTCGTTCAGCCAGAACGTCGGCCTGGTCACCATGACCAAAATGGTCAACCGCAAGGCCCTGGCCTGCGGCGCCGTATTCCTGATTCTGTGCGGCTTGTGCCCGAAACTCGGCGCCGTGGTCTCCATCATGCCCCAGTCGGTCCTCGGCGGCGCGGCCGTTATGATGTTCGCCTCCATCGTGGTGAGCGGCATTCAGCTGATCACGCGCGAACCCCTTACGCCGCGCAACTTGAGCATCGTTTCCGTCGCACTTGGCCTAGGCTACGGCATTGGCGCGAACCCCGCCGTGCTGGCTGGTTCGCCCGAGTTCGTCGGCCTGATTTTCGGCGGCTCTGGCATTGTCGCCGCAGCTGCGGTCGCCATCATTTTGAACATCGTGCTTCCCAAAGACGAGAAAACGCCCGAGAAGGACGCGAACGCTTAACGAGCTAAACGAGCGGCTCAAGGTTGGCATTCGAACTTTTGGCTCAAATCGTTCTTATACATCCAAGCGAACGGCGCCCTGTTTCTTTCGCGAGAGACAGGGCGCCGTTCTTTGTTGCCTGGCCGAAATGCGAACGATGAAACGGCTTTCTTTCAACCGCACCCATCGTATCCAATCGAAGAGCTCATCCCCAATTGCGCTCGGCATGCCTAAACGGAGCGATCATTCTCGAACCCATTTCCATCGCACTTGCGTGGTCGGGCTTTTCCGCATGCGCTTTCTGCGCGCACTGTCACATGCGAACTTTCGCAACGCACGCCCAATCGGGCTATCGCAGCGCTTGCCTAACAAGCTTTTCCGCGTCCATTCCCACAGCACCTTCCGCAAATCCCTCCACAGCAAGCCCGAACAGGCCGACGCGGCCCAAACCATGTCCCGATTTTGCAAAAAATGGCAGAAATTTGCGGTTGTGAACGGTCTTAGCACCCCTAAAAGGCCCCAAAGATGCTTCGTTTTTGCAAAACCCCAGTTCACGATTTACCGGAGGCAGGAACAATGCGTTCCCAATCGTGCACAACCGCAAATTTGTGCCAAAAAGTTGACAATTCGGACCAAATATCAAGCAAGAGCAAATTGTTCAAGAAGGCACCAACAGTAGACTCGAAGCAAGCCCGGAGCAAGCACGAAGAGAAGATGAAAGAAACCGAGAAAAGAGGGAAGGGAAAGAGTAAAAATTAACGGTAATTTCGCGCATGCCGAGCAATGCCACACGTGGCCCATACAATACCGCATTCGCAATGCAGCAAAAATCAAATTTGCAACCAGCAGAAAGAAGCGATCGGGAGTGGTGGAATAAGCGAAGTGCCAGAATAAAGAACGGAAGCCGCGAACTGGGAAATTGAATCAAACCGAATCGGCGGCACTCGGTTACGAACGCAATGGACTGAATGTAATGGATGCCCATCATCGGGCCAGAAAGCACAGCAAGCAGGACACCCAGCTGGGATATCGAGCCAAGGGGCGCAGCAGAGCACCCAGCTGGGGCACATGCCTAGAACACCGGATGGAACGCGCAGGCAAAATCGGCGCGACGAAAAGCGTCAGCGCGGCAAACCTGCACTGCCGCAGCGCGCAACATGCGTCTGCAGCTGCTCCAAATCGTCGCGCGTATCCACGTCGAACAGCTCCCATTCGCTTGAAACCTCGATGGTTCGAACGCATTCCGCATGCGTTTTCGCCACGAATCCGCCGCCCTTACCACGGGGAAGAGAACGAAGCTCGTCGAACGCCCATGAAGGAAAAAGCACGGGCGCGCCCGGCACGCCATCGAAGCTGGTGCGCCAAATGCGCGCAACGCCGCTCTCCGCAGCATTGCACCCCACGGCGTCATGTTTCACGGCACCGGCGACATCGGATTCCGCAGCATCATACCCAGCAGCAGCATCAACGTCGCACTCCACAGCATCGAGCTCCATGGCGTAGTCCTCCGCAACGCCGCTTTCCGCAGTATCGGCCAGCGCTGCACCGACAGCATCGCATCTCACAACATCCGCAACGCCGCGCCCCGCAGCATCACGTCTCACAACATCCGCAACGCCGCGCCCCGCAGCATCACGTCTCGCAGCATCACGTTTCGCGGCACCAGCAGCATCGCGCTCGGCGGCGCGAAGAAGCGCGACGATGCTCGCTGGACGAATAAGCGGCTGGTCGCCCTGGACAAACGTGACCGTATCGCACCCGTCCATGGCCTCCATGCCCAGGCGCACCGTGTCATTTCTGCAAGGCTCGTCGTGCAAAATCACCTGCGCGCCCAGCGTCTCGCACAACGCAGCCACGTCAGCATGGCACGTGACCACCACGCGCCGGCTGAACAAACCATCGGTTGCTCGCACAACATGGCCGACCAGCGGCGCGTCGCAAAGCTCGGCCATGAGTTTATTGCCCCCGAAACGCGCTCCCACGCCCGATGCCATAACGATGCATCCGTGCTTCAATGTGCGGTTGTCGGCAGCGTGTGGCATAGCGGTATTCGCCTTTGCAAATTCGATGGTTGGACGGGCTGAATTTAAGAATTAATCGCAGGCCACAGTATAATATGGACGACTATGCCAACCTCAAGTAATGGGGCGAGAAACATTATTACCTTCCAAAAATACGAGCGCCCGCAAACCCTCGACGAAGCCTGGGAGCTC
>OLSN01002998.1_pt1 | contig 11408 bp, 10 predicted proteins | sample 1672411 | NCBI WGS metagenome assembly OLSN01 (sample SAMEA3136683, study PRJEB25190) | human gut metagenome | biome: human gut; feature: human-associated habitat; material: faeces | place: Austria | collected 2013
CGCGGAAATATTGCCGGACGTGAAGGCTGGCTGGGTTGCCAACAAATTGCGGGTATTCTGGCGGAACGGAGCGCCGGAGAACGGGGGAAGTTTATTGACGTTCTCACAGAGCATAACACGGTCCGGGAGATCTATGTCCGGGGCGCAAAGAAAAACACCTCCTCCGGACTCTCTGCCACCCAGCTGTTTTCCTATGCCAATTTCAGCATCCGGAAACAGCAGAAGGGGCTGTATCTGGACAGCGCCGAACCCATCCGCATTTTCTACCGTCTCCGGGAGTCTCTCTCCCGGCTGAGCCTTGCCATGTATTTCAGCGAGCTGGTGCGGCTCAGCGTCCGGGAACATCAGACCCCGGAGGAAAACTGCTTTGTGATGCGGCTGATGCTGAACACCCTCCACTATCTGGAGAACGGCGAGCGCTCTGAGGCACTTCTGAAATCGATCTTCGAGCTGCGGCTCATGACGGAACTGGGCATGATGCCCGACCTGCTCATGTGCCGCAGCTGTGGTGTATTTTTACCAAAACGGCTCTATTTCTCCGTGGAAGAGGGCTGTTTTTTCTGTGCGGACTGCGGTGCGCCGGAGAATCTGCGTTCTCCGATCCTGCTCCGTGCGCCGGTACTGCAGGCGATGCGGCACATTCTCTTTGCGGACTATAACCGGCTGTATCAGTTTCAACTGGGACAGGAAAATCTCCGGGCGCTGGGCGAATGCACCGAGCGCTTTGTCCAGTACCACCTGTCGCTGAAACCCAGGGCGCTGACGTTCTACCAGTCCGTTGCACACCCGTCCGCACCGCCCAATGTTACATGATATCTTTAACAGGAGAAACTCCCATGAATAAAAATCTGGAAATTCTGGAATTTCATAAAATCTTAGAAATGCTGGCGAATCTCTCCGCCAACGAGATCACCCGTGAGAAAGTACGCACCATCGTCCCCTGCTCCGACCTGGCAGAGGCACGGACAGAGCTGGAAAAGACCAACGATGCGTTCCAGCTGTCCGTCCAGTTCGGCGCACCGCCGTTCCACGCCTTTCAGGATATGCGGATGGGACTGCGCCGGGCAAAGTCCGGGGCGAGACTGTCGCTGAAAGACCTGCTGGAGATCGCCACGGTACTGCGTCAGATTCAGTCCCTCAGCGACTGGTACGACCGCTGCTCCGGGGTGGAATCCTCCCTGGACGACCTGTTCAGCCAGCTGGCGCCTGTGCCGTATCTGCTGGAAAAGCTGGATCGCTCCATCCTCTCGGAAGAGGAGATCGCCGATGCCGCAAGCCCGGCGCTGGCAGACATCCGCCGCAAGATCGGACGCTCCCGGCAAAAGCTCCGGGACACCCTGGACAGCATGATGCGCAAACAGGATGTGCAGGACTGTCTCCAGGACAGCCGTGTCACGCTCCGTGACGGACGCTTTGTCCTGCCTGTCCGTGCGGAATACCGCAGCAAGATCCCCGGTCTGGTGCATGACACCTCTGCCACCGGGCAGACCATCTTTATCGAACCCATCGCCGTGGTGGATGCCAACAACGACATCCGTCTGCTGGAACTCCAGGAGGCGGAGGAGATCGAGCGCATCATCGAGGAGCTATGCACCGAGTGCGGCACATGGGCAGACGCCATCATCCGTGACCACGAGGTCTGCGCCGAGCTGAACCTGTATTTCGCCAAGGCACGCCTGGCAGAACAGATGCACGCCTTTCCGCCGGTGCTGACTGACGACGGCGTGATCGTGCTGAAAAAGGCACGCCATCCGCTGATTCCCTATAAAAAGGCAGTTCCCATCAGCTTTACCCTGGGCGGCGAAAACAAGGCGCTTATCATCACCGGTCCGAACACCGGCGGTAAGACCGTAGCCCTCAAGACCTGCGGTCTGCTGACGCTGATGGCAATGAGCGGTATGCTCATCCCGGCGGCAGAGGGCAGCCAGATCTCCGTGTTTGACCACGTGCTGGCAGACATCGGCGACACCCAGAGCATTGAGCAGAACCTTTCCACATTCTCTGCCCATATGCGCAGTGTCATCGACATTCTGGAACAGGCAGACGACCGCTCTCTGGTACTGCTGGACGAGTTAGGCTCCGGCACAGACCCCATCGAGGGTGCGGCGCTGGCAGAGGCAGTGATCCAGCGGCTGAAGGACAACGGCGCAAAGCTTATGGTCACCACCCACTATCAGGAACTGAAACTCTACGCCACCGAACAGCCCGATGTGCTGAACGCCTCCTGTGAGTTCGACATCGAAACGCTCCGTCCCACCTACCGGCTGATCCTGGGGTCTCCCGGAAAGTCCAACGCCTTCGCCATCTGCAAGGGGCTGGGACTGTCGGAGGATATCATCTCCCAGGCGGAGACCCTGGTAAGCCAGGAAAACCTGCGCTTTGAAGAGGCAGTCTCCAAGCTGGAAGAGACACGCAAGGCACTGGAACACGACCGCAGCGCCATGCAGCAGGCACTGCATCAGGCGGAAGAGGATGCGGCAAAACTCCGGGAAGAGGTACAGCGGACACGCACCGACCGGGAAAACGTGATGGAACAGGCTCGGCTGGAGGCAATGCGCATCGTAGAGACCACCAAGGCACAGTCCAACGAAATGATTACCGAGCTGGATCAGCTGCGCCGGGCAAAGGAAAAGGCATCCTTCGGGGACGATGTGATCCGGGCAAAGGGCAACGTCAAGCGTGGTTTCCGGAAGATGTACGAGACCGCCAATCCGCTGACCGAAGTCCCGGACGAAGAATACGTGCTGCCACGGGAATTGCAGGTAGGCGACACGGTCATGCTGGCGGACACCAAGCAGAAAGCGGTCGTCGCCGGAAAGCCGGACAAAAACGGCACCGTCTTTTTGCAGATCGGCGCCATGCGCACAAAGGTCCCCCAGGAAAAGCTGCGTCTGGTGGCAGGCGTGGAGGAAAAGAAAAAGAGCCAGCAAAAACAGCGCCAGACCGCCGGCAGAGTCTCCGCACAGGCGGCACGGCGTGGCACCATGGAGCTGGACATCCGTGGCTGCACCTGCGATGAGGGCGTATACCAGATGGATGCGTTCCTGGACAGAGCCGTCATGTCCCATATCGCCACCGTCACCATCATCCACGGCAAAGGCACGGGACTGCTGCGCAAGGCGATCCACCAGCGGCTGAAACAGCTGAAATACGTGAAGAACTTCCGTCTCGGCACATTCGGCGAGGGCGAGGACGGCGTGACCATCGTGTCCCTAGAGTAAGCCATGGAGACGAAACCATCACAGCGTGAACGGCTGCTGCGCTATGCGGCGGAAAACTACGGCACAACACCGGAATATCCCTGGGACGGCACACCGGATGCGGCAGTGCTGCGCCACCCGGGGAATCAGAAATGGTACGGTCTCCTCATGCGCATCCCGTCGGAAAAGCTGGGGCTTGCGCCGGGCGGAACGGCGGACATCCTCAATGTGAAGTGCAGTCCCCTGGAGACCGGCTCGCTCCGGCAAAAGCCCGGCATTTTTCCGGCATACCACATGAACAAAACCCACTGGATCACCATACTGCTGGACGGCACGCTGCCGGAACCGGAACTGTTCTGGCTGCTGGACGAAAGCTATACGCTGACCATGCCAAAACCACGGAAACGAAAAGAGGTACATCCATGAAGATCTGGAACGCAACCATACATACCATGACCGATGCCGGCATTCTGGAAAACGGCTATGTCTGCATCGAGAACGGCAAGATCACCGAAGTCGGCACAGGCACACCGTCAGTGCTTGCGCCGGAGGATATTGACGCAGGGGGTTCGGTTCTGCTGCCGGGCTTTATTGATGCGCACACCCACCTGGGCATTATCGAAAACGGCATCGCCTTTGAGGGCGACGACTGCAACGAGGCGACCGACCCGTTTACGCCACATCTGCGTGTGATCGACGGGGTGAATCCGCTGGATCACTGCTTTGCAGAGGCAAGGGCAGCCGGTGTGACAACGGTCATGACCTCACCCGGCAGCGCCAACGCCTGCGGCGGCACCATGGCAATTCTGAAAACCGCCGGACGGATGGCAGACCGGATGCAGATCGGCACGGGCGTGAAGTTTGCCCTGGGCGAAAATCCCAAGAGCGTCTACAACGACCGGGACGAAACGCCCATCACCCGTATGGCGACAGCTGCCATGATCCGGGAAGGGCTGGCGAAAGCGCAGCGCTATCAGCAGGAACTGGACTTTGCAGAGAGCGACCCGGACGAGCATATGCCGGACTATGACGCAAAGTCTGAGGCACTGCTGCCCCTGCTGGAACGGGATGTGAAAGCCCATTTCCACTGTCACCGGGCAGACGATATCTGCACCGCCATCCGCATTGCCAGAGAGTTCAACCTGGACTATGTCATTATCCACGGCACAGAGGGACATCTGATTGCCGACATCCTGGCGGAGGAAAATGCCAAGGTCATTGCCGGTCCGATCCTGTGCGACCGCTGCAAGCCGGAGATGCAGAACCTCACCATCTCCGGGCCGTCTGTGATGCAGAAAGCCGGGGTCAAGCTGGCGCTCTGCACCGACCACCCGGTCATCCCCATCCAGTACCTGCCCACCACAGCGGCTCTGGCAGTGAAAGGCGGCATGAAACGGGAAGATGCCCTCTATGCCATCACTGCCGGCGCAGCGGAGATCCTGGGCGTGGAAAACCGTGTGGGCAGCATTGCGCCGGGCATGGACGCAGATATACAGCTGTACCACGGCGACCCGTTGGACCTGCTGTGCGACCCGTGGATGGTGCTGATCGACGGGAAGAATGTATTGTAATGCCCGAAAATTTGCCGGAAACGTCATGTCATTTTTTATGGCGGACGAACCCTGTTCCCCACGATAAAACGAATCAACATCCAAAAAAGCCGTCCCTGCCGGGCGGCTTTTTCTGTGGGTGAAAAAAATTTTTCCGAAAGTGAGATATTTTGCCCCTGCCGATCGTTATAGGGGTGAAGCGCTTCAAAAAGAACCTGTGAAAAAGGAGGTGTTCCGCATGGACGAGGCAGCATTCCGCATCAAGCTAAAGCAATACAAGGATACCGTTTACCGCATCGCCTATACCTATTTGCAAAACACCGCAGACGCAGAGGACATTTCGCAGGAGACCTTTCTCAAGTTCTACCTCCGGGAGACACCCTTTCCGGACGAGGGCAGCGAAAAGGCGTGGCTGATCCGGGTGACCATCAACGCCTGCCACGATCTGCGGCGGTCGGTGTGGAGCAGAAACCGGACGGAACTCCCGGAGAATCTGGCAGATTCCTTTGAAACGCCGCAGGACAATGCACTGTATGCGGCAGTGTTCTCTCTGCCGGAAAAATACCGGGTGGTCGTCCTGCTCTACTACTACGAGGACTATTCCATCCAGGAAATTTCGGAGATGATTCAGCGCAATCCCTCCACCATACAGACACAGTTGGAACGAGCAAGAAAAAAGCTGAAAATGCAGCTGGAACAGAAAGGTGGGTTTCACTATGGACAAACGGCAATACAAGCGTGTCATGGAACAAATTCAGATGTCTGACGCCTGCGAGCAGCGTATCCTGGACGCAGTGCACCGGCAGGAGACGCCGAAACGGAAAAAGACCATTACCCTGCGGAAAAGAGCCGGCATCGCCGTTGCAGCGGCAGCCTGTGTGGCAGCGGTCAGCGTCTTTTCTGTGGCAGCCGCACAGAACACCAATCTGCTGGAGAAGCTGTTCCCATGGGCAGAGTCGGTAGATGTGCCGGAAACGGCAGTGTTCACCAACGGACAGATCGAAGCCTTTGCCGTAGACGGCATGGACGGTCTGGACATTACGCCTGTTGGCGTGGTCAATGATGCAAAAAATGTTTATCTGATGATGCGTATTGTTCCCAGTGATCCTGATTTCAACCCTGCAAAAAGAGTGATTGTAAACTATAATTCCGGTTCAGGCATTGTATATCCGATGATCAATGGGGAAAACAAACTCGATGATGCAGATAAAGATGATCCCTATTACTTGGGGAAATATGAATTTTTCGAACGGACAGACATACCGGAAGAAGACGGTTCGTACACCGCATTTTATCAGCTGCAATTTACAAACGGTATTACCTTTGACCATCTTAATTTTACCATTGGACTGACTGATATTACAGATCTCATAGAAAAACAAAATGGATTTGTAAAATCTGAACAAACAGAACTACTGGGAACGATCGATGTCACAGTTTCACTGGATACCTCTGTTCAAGAAGTGACATTGAACTATACAGAACCGATTGCAATTCCCAATAAAAACGGCACTGGTTATCTGAAACATCTGGAAATACAGGCACTTTCGATGCAGCTTTCCGGCACAGGAGATATGCAGCTGTTTGATTCCTATGATTCCGCTTATCCAGTAACGATCACCTATGCAGACGGCAGCACTATGACACCAGATTGTAAAAACAGCAGTATATCATTCACCGACCAAAGTGATACGCCTTGGGAATATAGCATTGATTTCGACGAGCCTATCGCCCCAGAAGGCATTGTTTCCATCGAATTTGGCGGCACAGTCATTCCTATCCACTGACAACTCCATATACTCTTCCCGACACCCTGCTTTTTCTCCGGCAGGGTGTTTTTCTGTCTGGGCAAAAAAATCCCCGGACAAACATCCAGGCGATGTCTGTCCGGGGATTGGTTTATTTTATCCTTGCTGAGCGATATCAGCCCTTTCTCCGCTTGCGGTTATAGCCGCCGCTGCGTGCGTGCTGGTTATAGCCGTGACGGGACTGGCGGTGCTGTCCGCCGTTTCTGCCGCCACGTCCGCTGTGAGAGCCGCCACGGTGGTCGTTATCACGCTCTTCATAGCGCCGCACGGAAACTGCCTTGCCGTTGATTTTCTCGTCCTGCATGGCATCAATGACAAAGTCGGTCTCTGTCTCCGGCACTTCCACGGTGGTGTACTGGTCGTGAATGTCGATCTTGCCGAATTCGTTGCCAGCCATGCCCGTCGCCTCGACCAGCGCACCCAGGATAAAGTTGGGCGCCATCCGGTCCTTGCGTCCGGCGTTGATGTGTACCCGAACGGTTTTCGCTCCGGCACGCTTGCCCTTGCGGATCGGCTTTGGCACATCGAATGTGGGCAGGTTCTTGGTGGCTGCGTCCAGCTGTTTCTGCACCAGCGCCGCCAGCAGCTGTTCCGGAGACGATGCCTGTGCCAGCAGTTCCTGCGCCAGCGCCAGTGCCTCTTCCGATGACGGCTGTGCCGCCAGTTCCAGCAGCTGGGTGCGTGTCTCTTCCGTTGCCGATGCCCGGAGTTCCTTGGAGGTCGGCACAGGAATCTCGGTGATGTCCGCCTTGGTATACCGGGAGATGTCACGCATCTCCATTTCCTGCTTTCTGCCGCTGAGGATATTGTACGCCGTACCGGTCTTTCCGGCACGTCCGGTTCTGCCGATGCGGTGGATATAGTACTCATGATCCTGGGGCAGGTCGTAGTTAAACACGGCATCCACGCCCTTGACATCAATGCCACGGGCAGCCACATCGGTGGCGATGAGAATGGTATTTCTGCCGCTCTTGAACCCGTTCATGACCTGGGTGCGCTGGAGCTGTTTCATATCGCCGTGGAGACCTGCGGCAAAAAAGCCACGGAGACACAGCGCCTCAGTCAGCTCGTCTACCATCTTCTTGGTGTTGCAGAAGATCATGGCAGACTTGGGCTGTTTCGACAGCAGGAGCAGCTGGAGCGCATCGGTCTTGCGTCCCATGGGAACGCTGACGGAAAACTGAGCGATGGCATCCACCGTCCGGTGTGCGCTCTGGATCTGCACCAGCACCGGATCGTTCTGGTACTGCTTGGTGATTGCCAGAATTGCCGGCGGCATGGTAGCGGAGAACAGCACAGTCTGGCGTTCTTCCGGAATCTGCGCCAGGACAGACTCGATGTCCTCCCGGAATCCCATGTTCAGCATTTCGTCCGCCTCATCCAGGACGATGGTTTTCAGATTGTCCAGTTTCAGCGTCCGGCGGCGGAGATGGTCGAGGACACGTCCCGGCGTGCCGACTACCAGATTGGCGCCGTTTTTCAGCTGGTAGATCTGGCGCTCCATGCTGGCGCCGCCGTAGACAGCCACGGGCTTTATCTGTCTCTGGAACCGGGAAAACTTCCGGATCTCGTCACAAGCCTGCATCGCCAGTTCCCGTGTGGGGCAAAGGATCAGAGCGCACACATTGCGGCGCTCCTCCTGGGGCATCTGTCCCATCTGTTCCAGGATCGGGATGCTGAATGCAGCAGTTTTTCCCGTGCCGGTATTGGACTTTCCGATCACGTCTTTGCCCTCCAGCAGCAGCGGAATCGCCTTTTCCTGGATCTCTGTCATCTCGGTGAAGTCCAGCTGTGCAATCGCCTCCAGCAGCGGTGCGGATAGATTCAGTTCTTCAAATCGCATTCTTTTTCCTCTCGTTTTTCTTGATATTTTTCTTGTAATTTCTTTGTTATCAATTTAGCCTCTTTTATGCTTAAATAGGGTCGTTTGATCGTATTGGCATAGAAAAATCCATGTCCTAATAATTCTTCTAACTCCCTTGGAGAAATCGCACAGATATCTTCTTCACACCGGATCACATCTGTCAGCAGATTTACTCTTCGGCATCGCTCTTCTCTGTCTAAGTTTTCAGCAACATTATCCGTTACAATTCCTGCGGCAATTACGCCGTAACCCACTTGATAATACAGAACATAGTCATCTTTTTCCAGCCAATCCACAAAACGATTGGCTTTTCCATAGGCGCTGATTTTTTTCTCTTTATCCTGGAGCATATCCAGAACGGATTGAAGTCCGTTGTGTTTTCCATTGATTCGATTGGAAAGAACAGATGTCAAATGGTTTTGCAAAGAATTCAAAATACATTTCACCGCCGATTTCATAAAACCGATACGGCATAAAATCAATTTCCAGCCCTTTTTCTTGCCAGTATTGAACTGCCTGCGCCAGCTTACCATCTGCTGCATTGCCCACAAGAATCAATTTTTGCCTGCAATTAAACTGAGATTCCGGCAATGCGGAGTCTAATTGAAAAGCGTCTTTATGCGCAATTTTCAAATCTGTATATGGACTGCCGGTGGTTTTACACCACTGCTGATAAAAATGGTCTAACTTCGCATAACTTTCCACACCAAATTTTTGCGCATACCGAATGATTTGAAGAACGGTCTTATCAGAAACAAAACCTACCTTCAGTTCGAAAATATAAAGCGTTCCATTCTCATCCAGCGCCATTAAATCCGGTTCTTCCTGCCATTTTCTCTCCTGAAAAATCGGCATCAAAACCGGATTGGAAAAGAAATCCTGCAAATGATTTGCAAGCAGGTTTTCCAAGTCCTTTTCATTTCCGCTCACTTTTTTGATATTATGAAAAGGAACTTTCTCTACTTGTTCTTGTTCTTTGTGAAATTTATATAACATCCAATATCAGCTCTTTTCACAAAAAAACGCATCCGGCGCCGCCGAGGCGAAACCGGATACGCCAATTTTCTGTTTGAGCCTGCCGGCTCTTCGACTACGCCTGTACCTGCGCCGTGCTTATTCCTCTTCCGGCATATTCCAGTTGTGGAATACGTTCTGCACGTCGTCATCCTCTTCCAGATTCTCCAGCAGCAGGTTCATCTTCTTGACTGCTTCTTCGTCGTCCAGCGTGGTATAGGTGGACGGGATCTGCATAACTTCTGCGGACAGCACGTGATAGCCCTTTTCGGTCAGCCCCTCACGCAGACCACGCAGGGCTGCCGGAGCGCAGGAGACCTCGATGACCTCTTCGTCATCCATGGAGAAATCGTCTGCATCGAACTCAAAGCAGTCCTCCATGACCTGGTCCTCGTCCAGACCGTCATTTTCCAGCACCAGCACGCCTTTTTCACTGAACATAAAGGATACACAGCCGGATGTTCCCAGATTGCCGCCGAACTTGTCGAAATAGTGGCGTACATTTCCGGCAGTACGGTTCTTGTTGTCGGTCAGACACTCTACGATAACTGCCACGCCGTTGGGACCATAGCCCTCGTATACGATGGATTCGTAGTTGTTCTTGTCACCCTCGCCAGCAGCCTTCTTGATGACACGGTCGATGTTGTCGTTCGGCACGTTGTTGGACTTTGCCTTTGCGATCAGATCACGCAGCTTGGCGTTGCTGTTGGGGTCGGGACCGCCTTCCTTGACGCAAACGGTGATCTCTCTGCCGATCTTGGTGAAGATCTTGCCCTTGATGGCATCGGTTGCTTCCTTTTTCCGCTTGATATTATTCCACTTCGAATGTCCTGACATTGGTAAACACTCCTTATTCTTCCGCAGACGCACCGTCTGCATTCATCACAATTTGAAATAATTCTTCCAGCCGCTCCTGCGCACCCATCAGATGAAGATAGCCGAACAGGCTTTCCAGCCCGGTCGCCTTATGATAATCCTGTGCGGAGGTATGGCGTGGAACGGTATTGTTGGCGTTTCTGCCACGTTTATAGACGCCGGTCTCGTTCTCGGTCAGAACGGGCAGCAGACGGTCTGCCGCCGCCGCTTGAAAGCCTGCACAGACCAGTTGTACCTTTTGGTCATGCAGCTTTGCCGCCGGCTGATTTGCCGCACGAAGGAGATATTCCCGCACCATCACTTCATAGACGCTGTCGCCCAGAAATGCCAGTGCCATGGGACTATACTGTCTCGCCTCTGCTTGTGTCAACGGTTTCATACCCTCACCTCATTACGGCACGAAGTCAAATTCAAAGCCCAGGATATCGACGGTGTCGCCCTCCTGGATGCCCTTTTCTTCCAGTGCATCAATGATGCCGCTGCTGCGCAGAACACGCTGGAAGTACTGCAGCGAGGAATAGTCCTCCATATTGACTGTGCGGAGAATCGGCTCCAGCCACATGGCGTTGACATAATACACGCCGTCCTCTACTTCGATCTCGAAACCGCCGTGGGCATTTTCTGCCAGTTCCTCCGGCGAAGGCGCCTCTGCCTCATACTGGAGAATCGGCGGCAGGGTCTGTAACATGGCTGCGGTCGCCTGTACCAGTTCCGCCGTTCCCTGGGTGGTAGCTGCGGAGATCTCATAGAACGGCAGTCCCTTTTCTTCGATATACTGCCGGAACCGTGCGATCTGTTCCGGGTCAGCCATATCACACTTATTGGCGACCACGATCTGCGGCCGCTCTGCCAGATCTTCCCGGAAACGCTCCAGCTCGCCCTGGATGGTATCATAATCCTCGATGGGGTCTCTGCCCTCACTGCCGGAAACGTCCACCACGTGGAGAATCAGACGGCAGCGCTCCACATGACGCAGGAAGTCGTGACCCAGTCCCACGCCGTCACTTGCGCCCTCGATCAGTCCGGGGATATCTGCCATGACAAAGGACTGTTCCTCTGCCACACGCACCATGCCCAGCACCGGGGTCAAGGTGGT
>OLSN01002999.1_pt1 | contig 11407 bp, 8 predicted proteins | sample 1672411 | NCBI WGS metagenome assembly OLSN01 (sample SAMEA3136683, study PRJEB25190) | human gut metagenome | biome: human gut; feature: human-associated habitat; material: faeces | place: Austria | collected 2013
GGCCGATGTTCGGGCCTTCAGGCGTCTCGATGGGGCACATGCGGCCGTAGTGCGAGGTGTGAACGTCGCGAACCTCGAAGCCGGCGCGCTCGCGGGACAGACCACCCGGACCGAGTGCGGACAGACGACGCTTGTGCGTGATGCCAGCTGCCGGGTTGGTCTGGTCGAAGAACTGCGAGAGCTGCGAGGAGCCGAAGAACTCCTTGATGGCGGCGACGATGGGACGAATGTTGATGAGCGACTGCGGTGATATGTCCTCGGGATCGAAGGTGGACATGCGCTCGCGCACGACACGCTCCATGCGGCTGATGCCGATGCGGAATTGGTTCTTGATGAGCTCGCCGACTGTGCGGATGCGGCGGTTGCCAAAGTGGTCGATGTCATCGACCTGATAACCGGGCTTGCCTTCGGCGAGGTTGATGATGTAGCGCATGGCGGTGACGATATCCTCGACCGTGAGCGTGGAGGAGTCGCTCTCGATGCCGAGTTTCTTGTCGATCTTGTAGCGGCCGACCTTGGCGAGGTCATAGCGTTGGGGATTGAAGAACAGGCCCTCGAGCAGGCTGCGCGCGGAATCGACCGTGGGCGGCTCGCCCGGACGCAGGCGACGGTACAGCTCGATGAGGGCTTCCTCACGCGAGGAAGACGGATCCTTCTCGAGCGTGCGCTCGATCATCTCGCTATCGCCGAGCAGGTCGATGATCTCGTCGCGGGTCTCGGCAATGCCGAGCGCGCGAAGAAGAAGCGTCGCAGGCTGCTTGCGCTTGCGGTCGATGCGGATGGAAAGCACGTCGCGCTTGTCGGTCTCGAACTCGAGCCATGCGCCGCGCGTGGGGATGACCTTCGCATTATATATGGTGCGATCGCTCGTCTTATCGCGCTCGGCGGAGAAGTACACGCCCGGCGAGCGAACGAGCTGGGAGACGACGACGCGCTCGGTGCCGTTGATGATGAAGGTGCCGCGGTTCGTCATGAGCGGGAAATCGCCCATGAAGACGTTGGACTCCTGCATCTCGCCGGTCTCCTTGTTGATGAAGCGAATGTCGACGAAGAGCGGAGCCTGATACGAGATGTCGCGCTTCTTGCACTCCTCGACGGAATGCTTGGGGTCGCCAAACTCGTGGGCGCCGAACTCGACGCAAAGGGTCTTCGCGCTGTTCTCGATGGGAGACATGCTCGCGAAGGTTTCGTCGAGGCCCTCGGTCATCAGATTGTTGAACGAATCGACCTGAATGGAAATCAGGTTGGGGATGTCCATGACCTCGGGGAGCTTCGCGAAGCTAAGGCGATCGCGATACACGTTGGCCTGGGACGTTACGGTAGTCGGCACTATATCCTCCTTATAGTTGTCCGATGAAGCTATGAAACGGGTGATACACGAGCGAGAGGATATGCGCGCGCGTATAAGGGGTCAAGAAGTTTTTGGATGAGCGGTTGTTTCACTGCAAATGTAATCGCAAACGTGCGCAATTTATCGGCTAATGGTATGTTTTAGGTGATTTATTATCTGAAACTGAGTTTATTTTGATGTCAGACAGGCTCGATGCGCACTTCGTCTTTCTTGGCAAGGGCAAATGAGGGATTAATTCTTCTTGTCCTGTTTCAGGCGCTCCTCGATCGCGGCGTTGATAGCCTTGATCGTCTTGATGCGCGCATACTTCTTGTCATCGGACTCGATGATGTTCCACGGAGCGAAGTACGTCGAGGTCATGCGCAGCATGTCGTTGATAGCCACACAATACTGCGGGTACTTCTCGCGATTGCGCCAGTCCTCGTCCGTGAGCTTCCACGCCTTGTCCGGATCGTTCTTGCGTGCCTCGAAGCGCGCGAGCTGCTCGTCTTGGCTCACGTCGACCCAGAACTTCATGAGCAGCGTGCCCGTACGGAACATTTCCCATTCGAAATCGTTGATCTCCTCGAAGGCGCGGCGCCAATCGGAATCGGTGCAGAAGCCCTCTACGCGCTCGACCATGACACGGCCGTACCAGGAGCGGTCGTAAATCGCGGTATGCCCGCTCTTGGGCAGGCTGACCCAGTAACGCCACAGGAAGGGATGCTCCTTCTCGGGCTTGGTGGGTGCGCCCGAGGGAATGACGCGGTAATCGCGGGCGTCGAGCGCCGCGGCTATACGTTTGATGGCACCACCCTTGCCGGCTGCGTCCCAGCCCTCGAAGACGAGCATCATCGGGATCTGCCTGCGGTACATCTCGAATTGCAGGGTGTTGAGCCGCTCCTGCTCCTTTTTGAGCTCGCTGCGATACTCCTCGGGATCTATCGTGAGGTCGTGGCGAATCTCCTCGACCGCCTGGACCTCCACGAGATCGTGACGCGTGCGCGGCAGAGGGAAGTCATCGGGGATGATGACGGGGTTCTCCTTGATCTTGACGTGACGAGCCAGCCCCTCCTCGATTTCGGCGACGAGCGTCTCGAGAAACTCGATGCGACGCACACGACGGTTTTCGGCGGCGATGATGTGCCAGGGGGCGTCGGCGCTGTCGGTGAGCTCGAGAAGCTTGTCGATGATGGGCAGCGTCTTGTCGTAGTTCTTGTTCTGGTAGAGGTCCTCTTCGTTGACGCGCCACGCGGTCGTCTTGTCCGCTTCAAGGGCCTCGAGACGTTTTGCCTGTTCCTTTTTGCTGATGTGGAAGAACAGCTTGATGATGAGATAGCCATCGGCGACGAGCTGACCCTCGAAGATCTGAGCGGACTCGGCGAAGAGACCCGCCTCTCCGTTACGCGACTTCACGATGTAATCGACATGATCGCGAATCTTGGGCTGCGGCAGATGCGCAGCCCCCTTGCCGCTATGAATCATGCCGGAGAGGTTTTTGATGATCTCGGAATACCAGCTCTTGTCGAAGAATGTCATGGTGCCGTACTGACCGACGCGCTCCCAGAAGCGCTTCATGAGCGGGTAGCGGCACTCTTCTTCCGTGGGGTCGTTCATCGAGTACACGGTAAACGCGCGGGCATCGAGATCCTTTACCAGCTTGGAAATGCTCGTGCCCTTGCCCGATGCGCTCCAGCCATCCACGCAGACGACGACGGGAAGCTTCTCGCGAATACACTGCTGCTGCATGCGCACGAGCTTCTCGGTGAGCTCCTTCTTGCGTTGCTCGTATTCTTCCTTGTCGATGCGTTTCTTGAGATCGGCCTTCTCGAGCATGTTCTCCCCCTCCGTTTGGGCATAGCTTCATATAGATTACCACGACAGGCAATCATATTCGCAGGAGTGAGCAAGCTCTAGGCGTCAGATACCAGCCAATAAGGCCATGCTAGCAGTCAGAAGTTAAGCTGCATTTCTTACATGCGCGCAGCTTCATGGTCTTTGGCGCGCGGGCCTTAAGTTCCAATACAGAATGATGACGAGCGCGGCGGCTATGGGGATAATCATGGCAAGCCACATGTCGGAATAGCCCGCGATCTGGCTACCCGTCATGCCCACGAACGCCTCGATGACAAAGCCACCAAAGACAGGGCCGAGCAACATGCCGAGGTCAAGCCCCGTATAGGCAGTGTTACTCGCCGCACCTCGATGGTCCATTGGCGCCGCGATAAGCGCAAGCGACTGGAGCAGGGGCATGCACACACCATATCCGGCAGAACCCAAAACAGCGGCAATCATGAACCCACCGAAATCGGATGCGAAATGCAACGCGACATAGGATGCCGCAAAGAACGCAATGCCTATGAGCAGTATGCGGGGAGCCCCGTACTCGTCCGAGAGCCTTCCGAAGATGGGGCGCGTCAGCAAGAGGCATCCGGCGTAAACGGAGAAATATGCGCCCATGTTATCGACATTGAGCGCGTTTCCATACAACACGATGTACGCCGCCGTACACGAGAAGGATATGGCCAACAGCAAGATCGCAGCAGTCGCGATCACCGACTCCTTGGCAAACATTCGGTCCAATTTAAGGACATAGGGAAGAGCCTCTCGATAAGGCTCCTTTACAAACGCGAGGCTGAGAATCGCAATCAGAATCGAGCTGACGCATGCAAGGCACATGCCGGGGAACCCCATACTGTCGACAAGGAAAAGGCCCAGGGCAGGACCTATAACCTGCGCAAAGGACTGCGAGAGGGTGAATATGCTGATTCCGCTCGAAAACTTGCTGGCCGGTAGATATTCCGAGGCAAGTGATATGGCCAGGGGTCCTGCACATCCAATTCCCACGCCTTGTATCAAGCGCGCGACAATCAGCAACACAAGGTTGTCCACGACAATGAGAACCACAAACGCCATGCCGATTATTCCCAGAGCCGCAACATATAGCCGCTTGCGCGAATAACTATCGAATGCCGGTCCTGCAAAAGGACGAACAAGCAGAGCAGTAACTGCAAAACCTCCCGAGACAAAGCCGACCATTGCCGTCGAGGCGCCAAGCGCATGAGCATATACGGGCAGCGTGGTGTGCGCGGCAAACGAAACTATGCTTTGAAAGAAGTTGGCCATCATCAGAGCGACAAAAGGCACGCTCCAAATCGTGGGACTTTTGGTCGTTTTCGTCATTGTTCCTATCGCTTCGAATAGTGCGTAAATGAGCTGCAGCTTGCTTCGGGAGAGTCAGCAATATGAAAAGAATCCGAAGCTCGCGAACCGATAAACAGAGCTTGGATTCTTTTCATGTCTCAAACGCTAGCAGAAAACCATAGAGAGGAGCGAGACACCTCGCTCCTCTCTTTGAGTTGGCAGGGAATGGATGAGATAGACGGCCCCTACATTAAAACCTATTACGCAATCTAGGCGGCCTCCCCATCGACTCCTGCACAAATCCTAAATCTCGTGAGCAGTACGAGAGATGATTTCGTCTTGGAGCTCCCAAGGCAAATCAACGAAGTAGGCCGCATAACCACCGACGCGTACGCAGAGGTCCTTGTGCTTCTCGGGGTTGACCTTCGCATCGCGCAGCTCCTCATCGTCCAACATGTTGAACTGGATGTGCCATCCGCCCCTCTTGAAGTAGACGTTGAGCAACGTGAAAAGCTTCTCGATCTTCTCCGGAGAATTGACAACGCCACGCGTGAAGCGCATGTTGTGGGCACATCCGCAGTACTCCTTGGCAACCTGGACGACCGTAGCAGAGTTGACGTTAGCAGTAGGACCGTTAACGTCCGCACCAGGACCAGCAGAGGTGCCGGCATCGTTCAGCGGCTCGCCCTTCACGCGACCATTAGGCAGCGCTCCGACGAGCTTGCCGGAGACAACGTGACCGGAAGCAGCACCCTTGAAGAGCATCGGCTTCTCGCCAGAGTAGATGTCCGGGCGGCTCTGGAACAGCTCGGGAACCCTCACGGCAATCTCCGCGAAGATGTCGTCAACATAGGGATCGTCGTTGCCGTACTTAGGCGCATTATGACAAGCAGCCTGCAGGTCCTCGTGACCCTCCCAATTGTTGCGCATGGCCTCGATGAGCTCGGGTAGCGTGCACAGCTTCTTGTCGTCAACCACATAACGAATGCCAGCCAGATCATCGGCAATGTCAGTGAGGCCGCGATCGCCGAGCCAGTGCACACGACATACGTTGTAAGGATTCGCGCCCTCGCGCATGCCCATGCCCCACTTGATGGTGTCCGGGTAGTAGAGAGCGGCCGTGTAGGACGACATGGGGCCGTTCTCTTCTTCAGAGCCAAACCACAGCAGGTAGAACTGGCGCATCTTCTTCATGAAGTAGTCAAGGTAGGTAAAGTAGGCCTCCTTAACTTCCTCCCAGTTCTTCAGCTCAGAAGCCTTGAGCAGCTCGGGTGCGCAGCGCAGACCCGTAATGGGATCGACACCATCGTTGAGCATAACCTCGAAGACCTTCGGCAGGTTGAGATTGAGGATGCCAGCCATGTGCTGAGCGCGATCCATATGATAGCCAAGGCAGCCAGAGGCGGTCCAATAAGCAGCGTCGGATAGCGGTACGCCGCGCTCCAGATAGCGCTGGGTACCGAGCTGGTAATTCAGGAATGCGGGATTGCCGCCGCCGAAGTCGCGATTGCACTCGAGCGCATGGGTGAGGAATTCCTTGTCCATATCCTTATGGTAGCGAATATAGATGGTGGGCTCGGAAAGCCTCATCTGACGCATGACCTCAAGAGCCAGCCAGGACACTGTGTTGGTCTCATCCATGCCATTCTCATCGAGACCGCAAATTGTGACATCAGGAAGCAGTGTGCCCGGTGCAGCACGATGGTTGCGCTTAATAGTGACAAGCTGCTCATTCTCGCGGGTCTTGAGCCACAAAGCGCCGAGCAGCTCGGCCGCCTCTTGAAGCGTGATCTTGCCCTCAGCGAGATCCTTGTCAAGATAGGGGCCAAACATGCGATCAATGCCACCCATGGGGACAGCGGGACGCTCGGGGCTTTCCTTGTAGAGGCACATATGCACGAAACGGAACCACTGCACGGCCTCCCAGAAATCACGAGGCGCGTTGCCCGGGACGTGAGCGCAAACGTCTGCAATCTTCTCGAGCTCAGCCTTGCGAATGGGATCCTTGCACTCCTTGGCCTGCTCTGCGGCGAGATCGGAATAGCGCTGCGCATAGGCGATGAGAGCATTGCACGTGAGAATCATGGACTTCAGGAACCAGAACTTGCGCCAACCCCACTGGTTGGAAAGGCCCTGCGTGACGCCAATGCCTTCACGCTCGATACGATCGAGCTCCTCCTCGCACGAGCGAATGACCTCGTTGAGGCCAGCATTCATAATCATGGGCGTGGGACCGCCATCGCCATTGGCAAACGCGCCGTAGTTCTGGAAAATGCCGCGATCGGGATCGACGCGCGGAGCGCGACCCTCAAAAATGCCGGCACGATCCATGAAGCAGTTGAGGGTTTCCTCATCCATGAGTTCCTCAACCTGTGCGGTTACGAAGTTCTTTTCGGGAATGCGAGGAATCCAGTACTCGGCGTCCTCCTTGAGAGCCTGCAGATCCTCAGGAGTGATATCAGAAGATGCGATATCGGAGGACTTGCGATCAAACTGACCAGTCTCACAGAACTTCAGAATTTCGCGCGGCTTGGCAGCGCAAAGAGTGTTGGCACCACGTACGAACTTGGTAGTGGAACCAACGATAAGCTCGCCCTCGCGAATGATGATGGGGCAGTTGAGCATGCGCTTCTCGAATGCCTTGGCCCAACGATAATCCTTGGGAAGACCCTCGGTCTCTTTCCAGGACTCCGTGAACAGGATGGTGTCATCAACGTAAATCTGCTGAGGAGCGTTCTCCCACTCTTCCTTGAGCTTTTCAAGGCGATCGGTCATAACGGTAACGCCGTTAATATCTTCCTTCTTAGGCTGTGGGTACTTATAGCCCTTGAATTCGACTTCCATCGTTTCCATGTTTCTCCCTTCAGTTTTCATTCTGTTCTTGCCAAAGCGAGAGACTCCGGTATCGCCCGCCACGACATCTCATGCCCAACTTGACCAATAAGATCGTTTTAAACTCACAAGATTAACTTGTGCGTTTATTTCTAAACTCTATGGTATATTCTGTCAAGACCCTTGAGTCTTAATTTAGACTCAACGGTTAGTTATAGACACGTGACGGTTTTATAGGGGTTTGTTGTCGATTTGGTTTAATCGGCGGCTTCTTTCCTGATAACATCAGCTCTCACACATATTCAGGTCGCGGTGCGTGACATTACACAGAGGAAAGCATGAGTATTTCAAAAGACGACGTTCTAGCTGCCGGCATACAGGTGTTCAGGGAGAAGGGCTACGAGCTCTCTTCTGTTCAGGACATTGCTAATGCGTGTGGTATTTCCAAGGCGAGCCTCTATACGTTTTTTTCATCTAAAGAAGAAATATTCCTGCAAGTCTTCACGAGTTTGCAAAACGATTTTAAAAATAACCTGAAGCTGCTCAGGAGTACGAAGCTCGATCCAAAAACGCAACTTGTCCGCGCGAACACATTACTCACCCAACTTTTTTCTACGGACTATCTCACCTTGCTTGCATCGAATGATCCTCACACGGATGCCATTCGTCTCAAGAAGGACGAATTTGACGTTTGGTTGCTTAGGGCATTTAAAGATCTATTTATTGAGGCATACGGAACGAAATGCGAACCGTTTATATGGGATTTGCTTTCTGTGTGGCGTGCACTCAATCGCGAATACACCGGTCTGCTCGCCCATGGCAATCTCGATGGGCACTCGGCTGACCAGGCTTCAAATCATTTAATTGCAATTACCGATCAGTTTGTAGACGATGCGGCAGCTGGAAAAATCCCAGTCTTCATCACTTCGCCTATTGCACAATCGTTTTTTGAACGCAGTCAGGTCGAGATGCCGCAATCACCTGAACTTTTCTCTAACTTCTTCGATAACATAGATGAGGCACTTGTCAATTTGCACAGCGCCCAGAGAGCAGACGACATCCGGCAAATGATTTCTTTCCTCAAAACGGAAATTGAAAGCGAGGAGCCTCGCTGGTTCCTTCTTCACGCCATAATGGACTCGCTGCGCAAGGAGAGCGAGCTCTGGAGCATTACCAGACAGCTGCAGCAGCTGCTCATGACCATTCATCCTGGGTTTGAAGAGTGGTAACCGAAAAGCTTCGTTACCCCTAAATCTCATACGTAATTGGCAGGCTCTTGAGCATGGGGTCTTGGATTTTCGCGAAAACGCTCTCCCCGTGTGGTTGAATAAAGGAGTCGTGGCTTTCGCTCAGGCCCTGAATTTGCAGCTCCTTCTCGACGAGCTTGCAAACCCTTTCGATGCGCTCTTCCGTCACGCCGTGCTCTGCTGAAACGTCGAGATGCGCCAAGCTAAGTTCTTTTATCTCCTCGGCAAGTTCTTTACCAAGAATCGGCAATTCCCCCAGCGCACGATATGTCCATTTGTAATACGGGCGATATGCACGGTTAAGAAGAAACGCGAGCCTCTCGACTTGGTCAATGAAACGCTGCAGGCAAAGGCGCATAGTTACGACATCGGCGCGCTTCGCCACGCGAGAGAAATTGTACTGCCCAGCCTGAGCGGCGAGCATGCAGGCGGTCGCAATTCGCTTCAGGCGAAGATCCTCAGGATAGTATCTGAGAAGCTGCTCGCGAATGCGCGTGAACTCTCCCGGGGCGTCATAAAGCACCCGACCATTCGTTGCCATGGCGAGACTTTCCTCCGGAATGCGCATCCACTGTTGAATTGACTGCGGAGCGTCCTCCAGACCGATGATCGACCGATAGAAATCGCCAACGCTCATGACAGATGTTGCAGCTCCATAATTAGACTTCTCGCGAAGATGCCGAGGTGAGTAATCCTTGAAGAGACGAGATTTCCAATCAGCGAGCTTGTCAATTGCTTCCGCATTGTCCGATGAGACCCAGACAAAGAAATCGACTCCCCAATCATGATCACGCGAAATCTCGTCGTCATAGCCAAAGCACTCCGAGCCGTTGCCCACGAGTCCAAGCGCTACGTACGGCATTAGCTCTGGAGCCTGGAAATCAAGATTTGGCAATGCGACATCTCGAACATAGGCTTCTGTCAAATCGAGCGCCTTTTTCGCATCATTCATGATTGTCGCTCGCTTTCTCCTCAACAAGGCTTTGGTAATAGGCTCGATATGCTTCGACGCGGTCATCGTCGGCACCGCAGAGATTGGAAAGGGTCTCGACGGCCGCACGCTGGCTGTCTATTGCCGCCGCGTTGTCTCCAAGTTTCTGAGAAGTACGTGCGAGACTCTGGGAGATCCTGGCATAGTCCACGTTGCGACCGTAATACCTGAGGTTAAGGGCAAGGGCACGCTGAAAGGCATCCCGGGCAGCCTCGAACCTCTCCTGCATGTAGAGAATGGTGCCGCGCATCGTCCATGCGGATGAAAGATGGGAGTCCTCTCTTTGCATCGATTCGAAGAGGACGATCGCCTTATCGACAAGGCTTTCGGCTTTCCCGTACTCCCCCATGCGCATATGCACGCTCGCCGCGTTCACATAAGTTGTCGCAATCTCATGCTCATCGACATTCGGGCATTGGGGCAGAAATTCGAGAACACGATCGTAGAGCCCAAGTGCCTTTTGAAATTCGCCCTTATCCTGATATACAAGCGAAAGATTGTTGAGTGCGCTCACATACGCATACGAATCTGCCTCGAAATCGAGCTCATCGCATATTTGCTCGAAAAGAGACTCGGCTTCATCCAAATCGCCCATAAGGCGGTACAACGTGGCGAGGTTTAATCGAACGCGCCTTGCCATATCGGTATGTTCATCGCCGCACGCCTTTATCACGTTGAGGGAACGCCTATAAAACTCAAGTGATTCGTCATATCGACTTACGCCACGCAGCCAGCATGCAATCTCGTTATATACCGAAGCGGCTGCAGGAGTGTCATCGATATGCTCCTTTTCGAGGCGCCTTACCGTTGCAAAATGATGCTTTTCGAGCTGCACCGGGTCTCCTTGCATGAACAGGGCATTGGTCTGTGCATAATACTCGTCAAGTAAAAACGATTCATCTTGCATGGTAGGCACCGTCCATATCTAGAGCCCCGCGAGAGATTGAATTCGCTCCAGAGCAGTTTCTGCCTCATCGAGCGTCTCGTAACCGTAAATCTGCACGGTGGCCTTCAATATCTCTTCCACGAACGACTTACGTTGCTTTTCCAGCTCCTTTACCTGCTTTAGGAGAAGATTGAGCGTGTTCACCGAATATGTCAGGAACTCTCCCGTCTGATACGTCTCGATCGATGTGTCGAGGTGAGTGTCTCCTTCAGCCGTGCTCGGTCTTCCCCTACCGGTAAGAAGCGGATACTCCGCTGTTAACGCAACATCTTGTGCAAGCAATGTCTCCGATAGTGTTTGCGCGAGTTGCTCGACAGCCTGTGAAACGGGAAGCAGCAGATATGAAAGCTCTTCAAAGCGCTCGGGCTCGGTACTTTCCATCATGCGAATGTACTTTTGCTCTACAAGGTTCACGTCGCTAATCCCTGCAAGGGCCAAATCCTGCAGCCATGCCATCAAGGCATCGTCAGACCATGGGGTATATTGTGCCATTCGCATGGCAGTAAACGTCTCAGGGCTTTCCTGGCAGGGAGCGCGAAAACCGCCTTCGTTCACCTTCTGGAACATTTCCCATTCATATCGGATTATCTTCTTGATTATCTCTTCCCGAGTCATGGCGTCTCTTTTCATTCCAATCGCGACAAAACGGCAACGCCCAAATGAGAATCCCGGATCTTAACTTGCAATAAGAGCCAGGATCCTCATTGTGAGCATCGCTTCTTGATAGCGACGCAAGCTTCGAGAGAGGAGGCATAGCAAACAATGCAATCCAAAACTGAGTTCAAGATTCTTAGGCCGCTCGCATCGCTAAGAAGCAACTTCTAACAGCCCAGGACGTCCTTCAGGCCGTCCCACTCCTCCCGGAACAGCGCCGGGTCCATCTCCCTGACGTCATCGGCGATCGCCGGCGCGAAGTC
>OLSN01003002.1_pt1 | contig 11400 bp, 8 predicted proteins | sample 1672411 | NCBI WGS metagenome assembly OLSN01 (sample SAMEA3136683, study PRJEB25190) | human gut metagenome | biome: human gut; feature: human-associated habitat; material: faeces | place: Austria | collected 2013
TCTTGCGTAGTAACTGACCATAAGGGTTGCGCTCGTTGAGTACGCCGATATAATCACCGTTCAGCGTATTCTGGTTCGCCCAGCTTCCTGTTTGAAGGACGCCGTTGTTCAGCAGTACAGAAGCCACATTCTGAAGGTTTGCAAAGCTTTCACTGTTCAGGACATTTCCGCTTTCCAACGTTATGGTACCCATGGAGGCGATGCCCTCGCCCGAAGCCAGCGGCGCCGTGCCGTTTACCGTGAATTCGTCCACGCCCAGCCATGTATAGGGCGCAGCCGGGTCTTTGGAGGCGTCCAGGCCGTGGCCGAACTCCGCGCGGATATAACGGGCCTTTTCGGCGGCATCCAGCTTGAGCACATACTCGACCGTCTCGAAGCCGTTGGCCGATCCCGGGCTTATCTCCGCCTGCGCATAAGTTACAGTGCCCAGCTCTTTCCATGTCTGGCCGTCCTGTGAAACACTGTATGCAACACTGTCCGGCGCGCCGATGCCCCATCCCGGATTGGAAACGGAGCCCAGCGCCACACGCTCCACCTGCCCGATACCGCCCAGATCCGCTGTCAGCGTAAACGGCCCCTGCGCGTGATTGGCATTGATCTTCACATAGCTGTCGTTCCAGGCGCCGGCCTTTTCATTGCCGTCCACCAGTTTCGGAAGCGCCTGCAGCAGCTTGTTGAATTCTTCGGTATTTTTTACATTTTCCGCTTCCAGTGTAAGCGTGCCCGCCGCCGCAAGATTCTTGACAGGCTTCTCCATCTCCGTGGGGATGCCGCTGAAGAAATCATGCATCGCGTCGTAGATATACCGCGTGCCCGAGACGTTCTGGCTCGTCTCTGCAATGCCCCATGTGCCCGTGTACCAGGCAATCAGGCTGTTGTTCTGATAGGCAAGCTTGTCGTCCGCCCCTTGCGTGAGGTAAGAGCGGAACTGGCTGATGTATTTGTCGTTGATGCCGCCGAATTCCATCTCGATGCCCAGGCCGTACTTTTTGCACAGCGCAGCGGTATCCGCAATGCGCTGTTCGGAGGCATTGGCGTCGAACGCATAGTTGGGCTGCATGATGGCGTAGTCAAAGCCGAAGGTCTTCCAGGCGCGGAACCCGGAGGACTGGTAGAAGGGGATCCAGTAAATTTGATACGCGCCGTTCTCCAGGCTGTGGACGTAATCCGTTACACCCTGCACCGTTTCCAGAACCAACGGGTCCACGTCGTAGTGCATCACTTCATCGTACCAATAGAAGCCGTCCAGACGCAGGTTCTCGTAACCCTTGGCCTTGAATTCCCGAATCACGGTGTCCAGATACCACCTGGAGGCCTCCATGCGGTCCGCCAGAGCCTGCTGCGCCGGATTGGTATCCGAGACCGCGAAATTCAGCGAATGGGTGCCGCCGGGCAGCGTGCCGAAGGCATCCTGGCACAGAATGGGCGGATAAAACGCAATCTTCACGCCCACTTTGTAATCCGCGTCGCCTGTGGCCTCTTTCACCAGGGCCACAGCCTCGTTCAGCGCGTCCAGGTTATAAGCCGTGCCTGTACCCTCGCCGTAGTGGAACAGAAAATCAAGATAGGTCTGCCAGTCCTCCGCGGTGGCACACATCTGTGCCGCATCGGGGTTGGAGGTCATCGTACTGCTCACATAGATGAGGTTATGGTAATCCGTATCGTCATCCGGCGTATCCAGATTTGGTGTATAGCCGTGGGACAGGAAGGTAACGGATTCAAAAAACTTATCCGTAATATTGCCCTCCTCGTCCACATAGCCCACCATGGGAAGAAGCTCCTCCACGGTTTTCTGGCTGGTCTGCAGCGCACCGCCCGCGGAAGAGAACCAGTGTCCGGCATAGGCCAGCGCCTCGTGCTGGATGCCGCGTGCCTGGTCTGTCCAGGCATATTTGTTCACAACTTCATAATCCGTGCCCGGAGTATCCGGCAGCGTTTCGGCGGTATCCGAAGGCGCCGCTGTGCCCCGTACCTCCAGCTCGTCGGCAAAGGCCCAGGTGCCTGTCAGCTCAAACGCGACCTTTACATAACGCGCATTGTAGTTCAGGCCGTCCAGCGTAAAATAGTAGCTCTGGCAATTCACCTCTTTGCCGTTTTCCACCACGGAATAATAATGGTCCGGGTCCTCGTCCTTCACGGCGTCGAAGCGGGAAACACGGCCCACGCGGTGGAACGTTACGCCGTCCTCCGACAGGAAGTAGGTGACCATCGACGGCGCAGAAATCCCCCATCCCAGGCCCTCCTGCATGTGGAAGGAAAGCGATTCAATATGGCTCAGCTGCCCCAGATCCAGCGTGATGGCGCGGTCGATCTGCCGGTATGCCTCATAATAATGAGAGCGCATGCCGCTGCCATTCCAATTGCCGTCCAATATCTCGCCGCTGCCGTAATAGCCGTCTGTCAGGCGGTTGAGGATGCTCTCCTCTTTTTCGCGGATCGTTGTATCCTTGGTGGCAGGGTCAAGGTCCGTACCGGCGCCTTCCATTTCCAGTGTGAAGGCATCATTGCCCTTTCCCTGCGCCAGGTTTACAGTATCTGCCGCCGTTGCGGCGCTGGCTGTATCCGCAGAACCGGAAGAATATGAGACATCCGAAGACACCGTCTCGGAGGAAGACGAAGCGCCGGAAGAGGACGCCGCCCCAGAGGAGGACGAAACGTCCGGAGAGGACGCCGCCCCGGAGGAGGACGAAACGTCCGGAGAGGACGCCGCCCCGGAGGAGAACGAAACGTCTGGGGAGAACGCCGCCCCGGAGGAGGACGAAACGTCTGGGGAGGACGCCGCCTCGGAGGAGGACGAAACGTCCGGAGAGGACGCCGCCCCGGAGGAGGACGAAGCATCCGGGAAGGACTCTGTCCCGGTGGAGGATGAAACAGCGGAAGACGGCGCCGCGTCAGAGGAAGACGACACGCTTTCCGCATAGGCGGTTGTGAGCGGCATCGCCAGCATGGATATTGCAAGGACCGCCGCCAGGAAAAAACGCATGATTTTTTCTTTACGCATTCGGATAACTCCTTCTCAATGATACCAATGGGCTTGTTCTGAGTCTTCTTTCTTGTTTTCTGTTTGTTTTTGAGCGCACCAAAACAAGGGTGCCGCAAAATGGGTACTCTGTGCTCTGTCTGTTCTGTTTCACAAAAAACGCCCATACGCCAAAACGCACGGGCGCAGGATTTCAGCTCCCCGGCTTTTATTTTAAGCCGGAAGTCGTGGAAATGCCGCTTATAAACTGTTTTTGTGCAAGGAAGAAGATGATGATGAGCGGCAGGGTGAACATCACGCCTGCGGCCATCAGCAGGTCCCATTCCTGACGCGCAGTGGTCAGGAACATCTGCAGGCCGATGGACAGCGTATACTTTGCGCTGTCCTGCAAATAAAGCAGCGGGCCGTTCAAATCGTTCCAGCCGCCGATGAATACAAGCACCATGATCGTCGTCAGCACGGGCTTGCACATCGGGTAGACCACACGGTACAGAATGACGAACTCGTTCGCACCGTCGATGCGCGCGGCCTCAATGACGCTGTCGGGCAGGCCCTTTACGAACTGCCGCATAAGATAGATGTAATACGGCGTACCGAAAAATGCGGGCAGCACCAGGGGTACGAAGGTATTCACCAGCCCTAGCTTCGACCATGTGATGAACAGCGGGATCTGCGTGACCTGCCAAGGAATCATCATTGTGGCGAGAATGAGCGGGAAAATATATTTCGCACCCTTCCAGGGGATCTTCGTCAGGGAATAGGCGATCATCGGCGCGGCGAAGATTTGGCCGAGAACCGGCAGAATCGCGACCACCAGCGTGTTCTTCGTATACGCGAACAGCGGCATACGCTTAAAGATCGTCGCAAAATTTTCCCACTTAATGGGGTCCGGAATCCACTTGGGCGGATTCAGAAATATCTGGTTCGTAGGCTTTACCGCGGTGGAAAGCATCCACAGGAACGGCATGAAAAAGATGCAGGCAAAAAAGATCAGCAGAATATAAGAGCAGACCTTGCCCACGGTGCGCGAGGTTTTTGCAGAGATGATCCATTTTTTCACAGCTGTTCCCCCCTTACTCTACGTCGTAGGTAACGCGTTTTTCCATCAGGTACATGGCCACGAACGAAACCACCAGCACAATCAGGAACAGCACGATGGCCATAGCCGAGGCGTAGCCCATCTTCATGTAGCTGAAGCCGTTCATATACAGATACATCGAATAGAACAAAAGCGAGTTCTGCGGCCCGCCGGTGATGCTCTGCCCCACCTGGGAAACACTGGCAAACACATACGCCTGCGTGAAATACTGAAAGGACGAAATAAGCCCCATCACCACCAGGAACTGAATGGTGGGCGAAATGTACGGCAGAGTGATCTTAAAGAAACGCTTGACAGGACCCGCGCCGTCCAGCTCTGCCGCCTCGTAGAATGACTTTGGCACCGCCTTCAGCGCCGAAAGGAAAATGACGGTGTTCTGCCCGCAACGCCACACGTCCATAATCATCAGCGAGATCTTGGTGAACTTCGGGTCGCTCAGCCAGCTTGGGCCTCGGATGCCGAACCAGGACAAAAAGTTGTTCAGCAGGCCGTATTCCGGGTTGAGCACCCACAAAAACAGCATGGCGCTGGCCACAATGGGCACCACTGTGGGCAGATAATAGATGGTGCGGAACGCGGGCATGCCCTTGACCTCCTTCGACAGCAGCACGGCCAGCGCCAGAGCGACCACAAGGCCGATGGGCATGCCGATGAAGGACATGACGGCGGTGTTCTTGATCGACACCGGAAAATATTTGTCGTTGAACAGCGTGACATAGTTGTCCAGCCCTGTGAACTCTGCCGGCTGGAAGATGTTAAAATCCGTAAAACTATAATACAGCGCGGAGAGGATCGGATAAAGCTGGAAGCACAAAAACCCGATGAGCCACGGCGAGACAAACAGCAGGCCAAGGAGGAAGAACCTCCGCTCTTGTTTCGATTTTCGTTTTTTGATCCCGTTTCCTTCCTTTTTGGCGGCCGATGCATTTCTCATGCCAAAACCTCGCTTTCGTAGAGATGGCCCGCGGCACGGGCTTTGGGAATACAGGCGCGATACAAAAAAGGAAAGCGCCGACCGGGCCGGGTAACCGCACAGCCGGCGCTTTCCTCTATTCTTTACTGTTTCTTTTGTCTGTTCAGCCGGCGGCCTCGTCCGCCATGGGCTGCACCGCTTCCACAACGGCCTTGGCCGCGTCTTCTACGGTCATATTGCCGGCGAGCGCCTCGGTCATGTAAGTGCTGATCTCAGTCAGATACTCGTTGACATAGGAGCTCATGGGGAACGCACGGAACTCGCCGTCGCGCAGCATCTCCGCCACCTGTTTGGCCTCTTCGGAAACGCCGTCCATCGCGATGACCGCGTCCAGAGCGCTCTTGCGCGGCATGAACGCGCCGTTGCCATAGTCGCCCTCAGCCATGAAGGCCATGTTCTCGGCGCTGGTCAGGCTCTTGAGCACCTTCAGCGTGGCTTCGGCGTTCGCCGTTTTGGCGTTCACTTCCCACACGCCGCAGCTCAGCATGCCCTGGCCTTCGCCGCCCTCGGCGGGAGCCGGCATCGGGGCGATGCCCATGTTGGTGCCGGTCTCCTTCGCAGCATCCACCATGGAAGCCAGCGCGGAGTCCGCCTGCCAGCGGATGGCCAGCTTTCCAGTGAACAGCGGGTCCTCGGTTGTGGCGCGGGCACCCAGAGAATCGATGAAGCGCTTCACGTTGTCATAGCCGTACTTGCTGTAAATGTCGGCCTGGAACTGATAAGCCTTGAGCATCTCGGGAGAATCGAAGGTGATGGTGTTGGTCTCTTCGTCGATGAACTGCGCACCGAACGCCACAGGCCACAGAACGTTGTCCAGCCAGGGATAATCGGGGATCAGGCCCATCTGCTCAATGGAACCGTCAGCGCCAACCTTCGTGCAGTCGTCAATGCACTGGATCAGCTCGTCCATCGTTTTGGGGAATTCTTCCCAGCCGGCCTCGGCCAGCATGTCCTTGTTGTAGAACAGGAACGTAGAGCTGTACGTGAAGGGGATGGAATATACCTTATCCTCGTAGGTGCACACATCCCATGCGGCGTCGATGAAATCGTCCTTGTTCCACTCGGCGTCGCCGCCGTTGACAAACTCGGTAAGGTCGTACAAAGCGCCGTTGTTCGCCCAGGTGGGCGCGTTGTTCCAGTAGTTCTGGAAGATGTCCGGCGTAGAGCCGGAAGCGATCGTCGTCATGATGACGTCCGCCGTTTTGGCGCCGGACACAACGACTTCGATGTTATCGGTGTTGGTGGCGTTGTAATTCTCGGCCCACTGCAGCAGACGCTGATGGGGCTTGGTTACTTCCTCATCCTCGGCATACATGTGCCAGACGGTGACCACCGTCTTTTCGCCGGAGGGCGCGGCGGATGCCGGGGCGGAACCAGATGTGCTGCCGGCTGCGGAAGAAGATGCTCCGCCGCAGGCGGTGAGCGCCGAAACAGCCAGCGCAAGAGAAAGGATCAAAGCGAGTGCCTTTTTCATAAGTGACCTCCTGATGAAACATTATTTCCGAACGGGCCGGACGACCGGTCAGCCCGGCCCGTACATGGCATCAATTCCGGGCGTGCACACGGGTCTCTTTTAAAAGAATATCCTGGAGCCGTTGGCTCCAGGCACCGGCGCTTTTGCGCAAAAGCGCGCGTCGATGTGCCCCGGGTGCTTTTTTGCCCTCCTATACTATACCAAATCTGCAAAAATTCTTCTTGGCAAATCTTCCATTTTCGGCCGCCGCCTTCCGGGCGGCCTTTTTTGCACTTTTTTTGAGGCGCCGCGGGCAGTTCCGCCTAAAAACGGCTTTGCTGCGTCCTTCGCCTCGTAAAAACAATTTACACAAAATTAAATTTCAAAACGCCGCATTTGGCAGGCAAACTTGATAAATCGTTCAATCCTGACCCACCGAATTTGAAAAAACATCCAAAACAGAACCGTCGCCGAGCAGTTTTACTGGTAAAAGCGTCACAGAACTACGGGCTTCCCCTCGGCCGCGGAGCGGTAAGCAGCCAGCACCAGCGCCAGTGCCTTGCGGCCTTCGGCCTCGTCCACCAGCAGCGTCCCCTCGCCGCGCACCGCGTCGATAAAGTTGCGCAGCTGTGCCACATGCCCCGAAGGGTCAATCGCGCCCGCCTCACTGTGGGAGCGCACCTCCGGCGCGGGTTCCTGCTCATAAATATGGTAAGCGGAGTCTCCCGCCACCTCCCATTTAACGATGCGGTCTTCTTCCAAAATGATCGTTCCTGACTCGCCGTTCAGCTCGATGCGGCGCGGAAAGCCGGGGTAATCCCCCACCGACGCCTGAATGACGCCCTGCGCGCCGCAGTGCCAGGCCACTACAGCTGTGAGTGTATCCTCCACCTCAATATCCCGCACCAGCGTGCCGCTCAGCGCATAGATGCTGTCTGCCGGCCCCATCAGATACCGCACAAGGTCCACACCGTGGATCCCCTGGTTCATCAGCGCCCCGCCGCCGTCCATCGCCTGTGTGCCCCGCCAGGTACCCGAATCATAATAGCTCTGGGGGCGGAAATATTTCATATACAAATCGCAGCGTGTGATGCGCCCCAACGCCCCGCTCTCCAAGGCGCGCTTTACGCGCGCCACGGCCGGGCCGTAACGCAGCTGGGAGACTACCCCCACCTGAACACCGGCGGCGCGTGCTGCGGCGGCCACGGCGTCGCAGTCCTCCAACGTCAGCGCCACGGGCTTTTCAATGAGCACATGCTTGCCCGCGGCCACAGCCTGCAGTGCCAGCGGCGCATGCAGGTGGCTGGGCGTGCAGATACACACCGCGTCCACCTGCGGGTCTGCCAGAAGCGCGTCGTAATCCGGATACGCCCGGGTGCCGTAAGCCTGTGCCGCGGCACGGGCGCTTGCTTCTACAGGGTCATACACGCCGCACAGCGCCGCGTCCTCGATGGAGCGGATCGCGTCCAGATGGAACCGGGAGATCACGCCGCAGCCCGCCACGGCAAAATGCACTTTCAAATCCAAAGGTTCAACATTCCTTTCCGGGCACGGCCCTCCTGTTCAAACCGGGCGCAGCGTGTCCGCATAAGCGGGCAGCGGCGCAAAAATGCCGCTTTCCCCATAAAAACCTCCGTCAAGCCGGTACACGCCGTTCTGCGGTGTGCGCCAGGCGGCTCCGGGCGCGGCGCACATAGCGTCCAGACGGCGCCAATCGGTATAATTCTGCGGGCCGTTGCTCTCCACAACACCCACGCGCAGACCCGGTACACGCGGCAGCCGCGCCGCCAGAGACATATTCCAGTCCAAAAGCGCAGGCGGCACCGTCAGGTCCGCGCAGAAGCACGCCGCGCCGCTTTTCTGCGCCGCGCGCACCATCTCCAGCGTGACGGACAGCGTTTTTGCAATGGGTTTGCAGGCGATGGCCGAATAGCCGTATTCCCAGGTCAGGCGGGCAACGTCCTGTGCGCTGTGGGCACTTTCGTCGCCCGCTACGCGCACCGGCAGGCCATGCACGGGTTCCGGCCGGTCCCCCGCAAACGGCTCCTCCAGCAGCACGATGCGCTCCAGCGCGTCCATCTTGTCCGCAGCATCCAGAAAGCGCAGCAGAAATTCCCTGTCCGGATAACGGCCGTTGGCGTCCAGATAATAGACGGGGCGGCCACACTCCGTATACGGCGTGGTAAAGCCGGCGGCTGCCGTGTGGACGGTGCGCAGGCGCCCGATGTCCCACGCAAGCATGGCCTCCGGGTCTCCGTTCTTCTCCGGGTCGGAACCGATCTTTACCTTTAATAAAAAGGCGCCGTCCTCCAGCAGGGCGTGCAGCTCGTCCTCCGGCGTATGGTAAGTGATGAGCGGGATGCTCCCCAACTCTTTTTCCCGGTTCGTCAGCTCCGGGCAGAAGGACGCGCACAGCGCGTCGAAGGTGCCGTTCCCCCGTTTTGCGTTCCAAAGCTGCCACAGCGCAAAATCCACGGGTACCAGCGCGTTGAGTACAAAGGTTTGCGGCACGTCTGCCCGTCCCAGAAGTCTGCGGGCGAACGCCAGAAGCTCCGGCATCAGGCCCGCAGTCATACCGGGCGGGTCTGTGAAAGCCTGTCCCTGCAAAAGCTCCAGCGCGCGGCGCGTGACCGCCAGCATTCTTTCGTTGCCGCCCGCTTCGTCACAGGCGCAGAAGGTGACGGGGTCGGACCAGAGCACGCTCTGTACGCCCACACCCATGCCGCTCGCTCCGCTGTCCAGCGTCAGGCGCACGGCCGTCTGCCACAGCTCGCTCAGCGTGCCTCCCTTGAAGCCGAAAGGTGCGCGCAGCGGTTCCCGTATGACGCCGAGCTCTGTGTTAACGATACGTTCCATGGCGCTTACGCGATGGTGGCCAGCATGGCCTGCGTGATCTCAGACACCAGCGCCCCACCTGTAAGGAACCGTCCGATCTCGTCGGCCACGTGCGCGCCGATTTTCAGCTTGCCGTTGTTGGCAAGGCCCGCCAGATGCGGCGTCATGATGCAGTTGGGGATGCCTCGCAGCGGGCTGTCCGCGGCAGGCGGCTCGGGGTCCGTCACATCCAGGCAGGCATATTTCAGCTTGCCGCCGCGCAGCGCTTGCGCAAGCGCTTCCTCGTCTACCAGGGCGCCCCGGGCGGTGTTGATGAGGATGGCTCGGTCCTTCATCAAAGAAAGCGCGCGGCCGTTGATCATATGGCGGGTGGAATCCAGCGCGGGCGCGTGCAGCGAAACCACATCGCTTTCGGCCAGCAGCGTATCCAAATCTGCCTTTTTCGCGCCCATGGCGGCGATGGCGGCTTCGTCCAGCAGCGGGTCATAGGCCAGCACATTTACGCCGAACGCCTGCAGCAGCTCGATGTAGTGGGAGCCTGCAAAGCCACAGCCTACCACGCCCACGGTGATGTCGAACAGCTCGGTGATGACGCTGTAATCCTCCACCCAGCCGCCGTTGCGGATCTCCTCGTTGAAAGCAAACACGTTTTTGCAGGCGCAGATGGTAAGGCCCAGCGCCGTTTCCGACACACCGTAGCTGAGGATGCGCGCGCTGCTGACAACGCGGATGCCGCGGGCATACAGCTCGTCGCTGACGATACCCTTCACGCTGCCTGCGGCGTGGGCCACAAAGCGCAGGTTGGGTGCGCAGTCCAAAATTTCCTTATCCAGCTGCGGCACGCCCCAGGATGTAATGGCGATATCCGCCCCGGCAATGATCTGCTTGACGGTCTCTTTTTCGGCCTTGTCCGTTTCGTTCACGGCCACCTCGCCCCATTCGGCCAGGCGGGCCATTGTTTTTTCGGAAAGCAGCGTCGCGCGCAGCGGCGCGTCCATCAGCACGGCAATTTTCATCGTTCGGTAAGCTCCTTTTCCGCCGCCCGTTGTCCGGCCGGCCCTCTTGCCCACATTATACCGTCGCCTCCCGCCGGTGTCTTTACACTTTTTTTAGGAATATTGTACTATTTTTTCGCAGGTGTTCCCTTTGCGCATGGCGTTGCTGTATACTGATATTGTAGAAAAGCAGTGAAAGGAAGGGGAACACGGATGAACGAATGCAGCATCCTCTGGTGCGGCAAGTACCACCAAAACTGGGAAAACGAGCTGCACTGCCACAACTATTTCCAAATGGTAGGCATTCTGAGCGGCAGCGGCACCGTGTATGTGGACGACCAGCCTTATGAGATCGAAAAGGAGCAGGTGTTTCTGCTGTGCCCCCAGCAGCTGCACGCCATCCACTGCGGTGAAAAAAACGCTGCGCCGCTGAAAATGCTGGATGTAAAATTCACCGTGGCGGATCCCGCGCTGTTCGAGGATCTGGTGCGCGTGGGCGATATGTTCCATTTGCAGGATTTCGGATGGTTCGTGCGCTTTTTTGACAAGATCATCGCAGAGAGCGCCCAGCAGCGCCCCTATTATTACTCCATCATCAGCGGCTATTTGCTGGAAATGCTGGTACGTATCGTGCGGGAACGGCTGGGCCAGCCCGCCGCAGCGCCCGAGGAGGAGGCGCCCCGCGTCGCCACGTTCAAGGGTGTGGACGTTGCCGCACTGATGCAGTATATCGATTTCAACTATTCCCGCATCATCAGCCTGGAGGATCTTTCCACCCTGGCGGGCGTCAACAAAACAACGCTCATCAGCATCTTCAAGGAGGTGTACGGCACCACGCCCATCCGCTACATCAACCGTATCCGCCTGCGCAAGGCCAAGGAGCTTCTGGTGAACACCGACACCAGCGTCAGCGAGATCGCAGACCTTGTGGGCTTCCAGAGCATCCACTATTTCAGCCGCTTTTTCAAAGCGAAGGAAAACTGCACGCCCATGGAATACCGCATGCGCAACGGGCAGAGCCGTTATTTCAGCTTTCAGCGGCAGGGCGGCAGCAGCCTGTGGTAA
>OLSN01003010.1_pt1 | contig 11378 bp, 10 predicted proteins | sample 1672411 | NCBI WGS metagenome assembly OLSN01 (sample SAMEA3136683, study PRJEB25190) | human gut metagenome | biome: human gut; feature: human-associated habitat; material: faeces | place: Austria | collected 2013
ATCTATATACAGTACTTTCTAAAACGTATCAAGAAAAATTAGATTCTGCTATGTATGAGCAAGAAATGACATATTACTTTAATCAGTGTACTTACATGGCGAAAAATGAAGAGAAAACACTTCGCTTAAAACATGATATGAAAAATCATCTTTTGGCATTATCTGAGTATTTTAAGGCATGTAACTCGGAGCAAGGAGAAAAATATATCTCAAATTTAATTGGAGAAGAATTAGAGGGACAAAAGAATTGGAGTAATACAGGGAATATTATCGTGGACAGTATACTAAACTTTAAGCTGAATGAAGCAGAAAATAAGGGTGTAAATGTTTATGCAGATATCTCTGTACCGAATAACTTAGAAATGGATGCTCCGGATATCACAGTGATTATCGGAAATCTGCTAGATAACGCCCTACAAGCAGTAGAAAAACTTCCAATTCCCTTGAGAAAAATTTTGGTTTTACTGAAGTACGATAAAGGCAGATTATTTATTAAGGTCGAAAATTCTTTTGATGGAAATATAAAAAAGAAAGATGGTCGATTTGAAACAATGAAAACAGGAGCGGATCATGGCTATGGTATGAAAAACGTAGAAAGAGTACTTGAAAAATACGAAGGATGTGTTCAATACGAACACAATGAGTATATGTTTTATGCAAAGTGTATGATATATGTGAAAGAAAATGTGTTGGTTTGATTGTAAGCGAATGTCTGCATTTGGGCATTCGCTTTTTCATTATAAAAAAGCCAGTTACAACAAAAAAATGCACGTTCACAACGAAAACGCGAACAGAAGGGATTTTTGTGGAACGGAGCATTAAATAATAAGATTCCTGGAAAATCAGCATATGAGATCGCTAAGTTAGCAGGTGTTGAAGTACCGAAGGCTACAAAGATCCTGATTGGTGAAGTAGAATCTGTTGATATTTCGGAAGAATTCGCACATGAGAAATTATCTCCTGTACTTGCAATGTACAGAGCTAAGACATTTGATGAGGCTCTTGCAAAAGCTGAGCAGCTTGTTGCAGATGGTGGATACGGACATACATCATCACTTTACATCCACCCATCACAGACAGAAAAGATTGAGAAACATCAGCAGGCTATGAAGACTTGCCGTATCCTGATCAATACACCTTCATCACAGGGTGGTATCGGAGACCTTTACAACTTCGGACTTGCTCCATCTCTTACACTTGGATGTGGTTCTTGGGGAGGAAACTCTGTATCTGAGAACGTAGGTGTGAAACACCTGATCAATATCAAGACAGTTGCAGAGAGGAGAGAAAACATGCTGTGGTTTAGAACACCTGAGAAAGTATACTTTAAGAAAGGCTGCATGCCTGTAGCATTAGATGAACTCGGAACTGTAATGCATAAGAAGAAAGCGTTCATCGTAACAGACAGTTTCCTGTACAAGAATGGTTATGTAAAACCGATCGAAGATAAATTAGATCAGATGGGAATCCAGCATACATGCTTCTTTGAAGTTGCTCCAGACCCAACTCTGCAGTGTGCTAGAAGAGGTGTAGAACAGATCAGAGCATTTGAGCCAGATACGATCATCGCTCTTGGTGGTGGATCCGCAATGGATGCCGGAAAGATTATGTGGTTAATGTATGAGCATCCGGAAGCAAAATTCGAAGATATGGCTATGGACTTCATGGATATCCGTAAGAGAGTATACACATTCCCTAAGATGGGAGAGAAAGCTTACTTTATAGCTATCCCAACATCTTCAGGAACAGGTTCAGAAGTAACTCCATTCGCAATCATCACAGATGCTGATACAGGAGTAAAATGGCCTATCACAGACTACGAATTAATGCCAAACATGGCTATCGTAGACGTTGACAATGCAATGACAGCACCTAAGGGACTGACAAGTGCATCTGGTATCGACGTAATGACACATGCAATCGAAGCATATGTATCTATCATGGCTACAGACTTTACAGATGGTCTTGCTATGAAGGCAGTAAAAGCAGTATTTGATTACTTACCATCTGCATATGAGAATGGTGCTAATGATCCAATCGCAAGAGAGAAGATGGCTAACGCTTCATGTATGGCTGGTATGGCATTCGCAAATGCATTCCTTGGACTGAACCACTCTATGGCTCACAAACTTGGTGCATTCCATCACCTGCCACACGGTATTGCTAACGCTGTAATCCTGACAGATGTAATGCGTTACAATGCTGCAGAAGTACCTACAAGAATGGGAACATTCTCTCAGTATCAGTATCCACATGCACTTGCAAGATACGCAGAATTAGGACGTTTTGCAGGATGCAAAGGTAAGACAGATGAAGAAGTATTTGAGAACTTCATCGCTAAACTGGAAGAACTCAAAGAGAAGATTGGCATTAAGAAGACAATCAAAGATTACGGTGTAGATGAGAAATACTTCCTGGATACATTGGATGATATGACAGAGCAGGCATTCAACGACCAGTGTACAGGAGCTAACCCAAGATATCCACTTATGAGTGAGATGAAAGAAATCTACCTGAAATGCTATTATGGAAAATAAAACAGGCAAAAATATAATATCCAAGAGTTTTTGTTTGCAAATCGGATAATGTATTTAGCATAGAAAAAGTGCAGCGTTCAACGTTGCACTTTTTCTTATGCAAAGAAAGATGGAAAATGTAAAGGGATGTTTCGAGTAGAATGATTTTCAGAATCGGATCTGTTACTTGGGAGAATAGACGGATAATAATGTTAAAAAAATAACAATAAATATATACGATAAAAAATAGTGAAAAAAATATCAAAAAACTATTTAAAAATCTGATAATAAGGTATATAATACAAATAACAAGAAGGAAGGGGCCAAAGATTCAATAAAAAGGAGGAATCTGTATGAAGCTCGAGAAGAAAAATTTAATCGTAGAGAGACCTTATAAATCAGTTTATAAGACAGAGGAAGGTATTGTTAAAATATTTGCAACAGATCATCCGAAGTCAGCGGTATTTAATGAAGCATTGAATACAGTGAAAGTTGAAGAAACAGGATTGGATATTCCAAAATTAAAAGAGGTAACTCAGATTAATGGAGAATGGGCACTGCTCATTGAGAACAGAGAAGGAAAAACTTTGGAAGAGATGATGAAAGTTGACCGTGCCAATCTTGAAAAATACATGTCAGATTTTGTAGATCTTCAGCTTAAAGTACAGAGCAAAACGGCCACAACATTACCGAAATTAAAAGACAAACTGGCAGATGAGATAAGAAGTCTGAAAGATTTGGATGCAACAGAACGTTATGAGCTTTTGACCAGATTGGAAGGAATGCCGAAGCATACGAAATTGTGTCACGGTGATTTTAACCCGAGTAATGTGATTGTTGAAAAGAACGGAAAGATGACAGTGATCGACTGGGCACATGCTTCACAGGGAAATGCAAGTGCAGATGCTGCAATGACATATCTGTTATTTGCATTACATGATCAGGAAAGTGCAGATCTTTATCTTAAGTTATTCTGCAAGAAGAGTGACACAGCAAGACAGTATGTAGAACAATGGCTGCCAATCGTAGCTGCTGCAGAGCTTGGGAAAGATATCCGTCTGGAAAAAGACTTCTTGATGAAATGGATCGATGTTATGGAGTATGAATAGATGATATTAATACAGGAAAGGTGTTGCCGCTAATTTCTACCGTGTACTATGGTATAAAAAATAAGCCTCAAAATGAGGCTTATTTTTTATACCATAGTATGCAGGAGACAATGTCAGCTACTAAATAAAATTAGAAAAATACATTTCCACCAATGTTGATTCCGGATACACCGGTTGACGCGGATCTGAACTGCAGACAATTGATAATTGCAGAATGTCTTGCACCACCAAGTGCAGCCCGAGCTACAGAATAAGCAGTGGATGAAGCACCTTTACTCAGTACTTTATTCAATGAACCGTTCCAGGTTGGAGCGAATTGTCCTGACTGGTATATAACAGCACGCAGAGTATTCGGATAAGCCGGGCTTGCTACGCGGTTCATGATAACAGTTGCAACAGCAAGCATTCCATCATAACTACCTGCTTCACATTGAAGGATTGCCGCTAATAATGCGACATCCGTTGTAGATACATTGGTGTTGTTGCCTGTGTTGGTAGTATGGTTGCCGGTATTATTAGTGGTGTTATTTTTATTTTGATTAGTCGAACCGTTTGTTGTTGAATTTGTTTTATTCGCGTTATTCGTAGTATTGGTTGAGTTACTTGGTTTTGAGGCTTCTGATTTTACAGAGCCAGATATTTTATCATTCTGTGCAAGCTTTAATGCTTCCTCGGCAGCTTTGGCACGATCCAACTGTGCCTGATAATTTGCCAGTTCTCCGGAAGTGGATGAAATCTTTGAATTCAGTTCATCACGTTTGCTTGTCAATGTTTCCTGAAGTCCGGAAAGTTTGCTTTGCTGTTCTTCCAGATCTTTCTGTTTCTTTTCTACATTAGCACGAACCTGCTGTAATTCTTCCAGCATAGAGCGGTCATACTTACTGATAGTTGCAACATATTCAGCTTTATTCAGAAAATCTCCCATATTTTCGGAAGTGAGCAGAATCTGAACCAGAGATGCTCCGCCGCCTTCATACATGAATTTGATACGATCTTTCATGGAATCATACTGAGCTTCCTCGTCAAGCTGGGCAGAAGCTAGATCCAGTTTTGATTTTTCTACTTTGGCAGCCAGATCTTCTACCTGACTGGAAGCAGTGTCCAGCTCTTTACTTAAAGAAGATAACTGGCTGTTTAAATCGTTTAACTCACCTTTGAGATCAGAGGTGGTATTTTCCAATTCATCTGTCGAAGGTGCTGAATATACCGGAGTACTAACAGAAGCAATTGTTACGGTGCAGATGGTAATTGCCAAAGCCGATCGTAATGCTCGTTTCTTTTTCATACTTATCATAAACATATCCTTTCCCTTTTCGCGAATGCTTATCTATTATACAACAAAATTCATTATAAAGCAAATTTTAGGTTTCGTTTGACAGGTTAAAGATATATTAAACTTTATGTAAACTAATTCGGAAAAGGTTTACAGAGGAAAGAATTATGTATAAAATAAATAGGTAGAATGTCTGAATAAGAGAGGAATATATATAATATGAAAAAATACGAAGAAGAAAATTATAGATTAGAAAATATCAGTGAGCAGATCTATCCGTGGATAAAAGCAGAGCTTACGGATTCCCAGGCTTTGAATGGAAAGCATTTTTCGGAAGAAGATGCACCTGTAATTGGGTTCCTTGGGGATCTGAACGTAGTGTTTGCAATTAAAAGAGGGGAAGATATATATGAGATCTTAAAGGATAACATGCTTCCGCCTGAATGTGATATCATAAAACTGTATCATAAAGCTTGTGAAAATCTGAACAGAGATGTAGAATTTGTAATTGCGAATACCTGGTATGGGGGATATGGGATTGTAGCAGACGGACATCATGAGGCAAGTTCCGTGTGCTTTAAGCATATCTGGCAGGTCTGCGCAGACAAGTTGAAGGATGATTTGATCATCATGATTCCGAGAAAAGATACAGTGTTGTTTGCTCCGGCCGGAAATAAAGATATCGTTGAAAAAATGATCGATCACGGAGAAAAGGCATATGAACAGGGAGAGAATAAGATCAGTAAGAAACTTCTTATGTTTTTAAGAGAAGGAAAGGAATTAATTACATATGAAAATTAAAACCAGAATGATTGGAATGGATCTGGATGGAACACTTTTAAAATCTGACAAAGAGTTGACACAATATACGAAAGATGTGTTGAAAAGAGCGATTGAACAGGGAATTATTGTGATGCCGGCGACGGGAAGACCTATTACGGGAGTGCCAAAGGAACTGCTGGAATTCCCGGGCATACGTTATGCGGTTACTGCGAACGGCGGAAGAGTTATAGATCTTGAGAAGAATGAAGCAATTGTAGAGGAACTGCTTCCACATGATATTGCAGAAGTAATGATGGACGTATTCGAACATTATGATACATTTCGGGAGATTTATTTTGATGGCGTAGGCTATGCCTCGCGGGAAGCACTGGAACATATTGGTAAATATCTGAGTGTTCCGGCAATGGCGAATTATATTATGTCTACACGTGTGGCAGTGGATGATGTGAGAGTCAAATTTGATGAGACGAAACTTCCTGTAGATAAGATCCAGGCGTTATTTACTTCTGTGGAAGATCGTGATGCGGCCAGAAAAGAGATCGAAGATGTTCCGGGAATTGAGATCACGGGAGCGCTTCCGATGAATCTGGAGATTAATGCAGCAGGAGTGAACAAGGGAAAAGCAATGATCGAACTTGGAAAGCTTCTTGGAATTCCAAGAGAAGAAATCATGGCGTTCGGAGATGGCAACAATGATCTGAAGATGCTGAAAGAAGTAGGAACGGGTGTGGCAATGGAAAATGCCATTCCTTCCGTAAAAGAAGCAGCAGAGTATGTGACATTATCCAATGACGAAGAGGGCGTTGCGAAATTTATAGAAAAATATGTGCTGGATTAAGGAAAGGAGCGCAACATGTTAGATATTATCAAGGTTATAATTTTAGGAATTGTAGAGGGAATCACAGAGTGGCTTCCTGTCAGCAGTACCGGACATCTGATTCTGGTTGGAAATGTGCTGAAACCAAGTATGAGTGATGCATTTATGGAGATGTTTGATGTGGTTATCCAGTTAGGTGCGATCATGGCAGTTGTAGTACTGTATTTTCATAAGTTGAACCCGTTTTCACCAAGAAAGAGCCACAGGCAGAAGATGCTGACCTGGCAGATGTGGATCAAGGTACTGATCGCATCGGTACCTGCAGGAATCGTAGGAGTTCTGTTCAATGATATTCTGGATGAGATCTTCTATAAACCGATTCCGGTAGCAGTGATGCTGATCGTATATGGTATCTTATTTATCGTTGTAGAAAATCATAATGCAGGCAAAAAACCTTCTGTGACAAGGATCTCCCAGTTAAGTGTACAGATGTTATTATGGATCGGTTTCTTCCAGATGCTTGCGCTGATACCGGGAACATCAAGATCAGGAGCTACGATTGTCGGAGCACTGCTGATCGGAGTATCAAGAGAAGTGGCTGCAGAATTTACATTTTTCCTGGCAATTCCGGCAATGTTTGGTGCCAGTCTTTTGAAACTGATCAAATTCGGTTTCCATTTTACAGGCGCAGAATTTGGTCTTCTGATGCTTGGATGTATCGTGTCTTTTGGATTATCGGTTATTGCGATCAAGTTCCTTATGGGATATATCAAACAGCATGATTTTAAAGTATTTGGATATTATCGTATCGTTTTGGGCGGTCTGATCATTGTATGGACTATTATTCAGACTGTAATTGCATAGAAATGTATAAAGAAAATGGGTGGATGTTTTGCGAATATGTGGAATTATCCACTTGTTTTTTGATTAAAACATGATAATATATTAAGTATATATGTATTTTTATACAGTTTGTCAAAAGAATGGAGGAAAAGATTATGAAATTAAAGAAACTTATCAGTGTAATGCTGATTGGTGCATGTGTATGTTCTATGGCAGCATGCGGATCTAAAAAAGAAGAAAAGAAAATTGAAAGTGCAGATGATCTTAAGGATGCAAAGATTGGTGTTCAGACAGGTACAACAGGCGATATCTACTGTTCTGATGATTTCGGTGATGATCATGTAGAGCGTTTTAATAAAGGTGCAGATGCAGTACAGGCACTGGTAAAAGGAAAGATCGATGCAGTTGTTATTGATAACGAGCCTGCAAAAGCATTTGTAGATGCAAATGACGGACTGAAGATTCTTGAGACACCTTATGTAGAAGAAGATTATGCAATGTGCTTTAAAAAGGGCAATACAGAGCTGGAAGACAAATTCAACGCAGCAATCAAGGAACTGAAAGAAGACGGAACATTTGACAAGATCGTTGGATATTATATCGACGGAACAGAAGAAAAAGGATATGAGTCTCCGGCAGATGTCGATCATTCTAATGGTAAACTTGTGATGGCAACAAATGCAGCATTTGAGCCATATGAATATTATGAAGATAACAAGATTGTTGGTGTTGATGTAGACTTTGCACAGGCAATCGCAGATAAGCTCGGTATGGAACTTACTGTAAATGATATGGAATTTGACTCAATTATTGCAGCAGTTGACAGCGGAAAAGCAGATTTTGGTGCGGCTGGTATGACTGTTACAAAGGAAAGAGAGAAACAGGTAGATTTTTCTGATTCCTATTACACAGGAAAACAGATGATCATCGTTAAGAAATAATCCAGAAGAGTAGGATGAGAACATGCAGGAATTGAAAAGTAGTTTTATTTCGAATTTTATAGATGATAACCGCTGGAGATATATTACAGATGGTCTGAAGATCACTTTGCTGGTTACTGTATTTGCAGTATTGATTGGTGTAGTACTTGGATTCTTGATCGCAATTGTCCGTACAACACATGATAAGACCGGCAAATTGAAGATTCTGAATGCAATCTGTAAAGTTTATCTGACGGTGATCCGTGGAACACCAGTAGTTGTACAGCTGATGATCATTTACTTTATTATATTTGGAAGTGTTGATATCAGTAAGGTTGTCGTTGCGATCGTAGCATTTGGTATTAACTCGGGTGCATATGTTGCTGAGATATTCCGTTCTGGTATTATGTCTATCGATAACGGACAGTTTGAAGCAGGGCGAAGCCTTGGATTTAACTATGCACAGACGATGATGTATATTGTTATGCCACAGGCATTTAAGAATGTACTCCCGACACTTTGTAATGAATTTATCTCTCTGTTAAAGGAAACTTCTGTATCCGGTTATATCGCATTACAGGACCTGACTAAAGGCGGGGATATCATTCGAAGCCGTACATATGATGCATTTATGCCGTTGATCGCCGTTGCACTGATCTATCTGGCAATGGTAATGATATTTACCAAGCTTGTCAGCTTACTGGAGAGGAGGTTGAGAAACAGTGACCACTAAGAAAGATGATGTACTGATCAAAGTAGAAGGTCTGCATAAAATATACGGGGATTTCCATGCGCTGAATGGGATTGACGAGGAGATTCACAGAGGAGAAGTGGTCGTTATTGTAGGACCATCCGGTTCCGGTAAGTCAACATTCCTGCGTTCTCTGAATCTTCTTGAGGTTCCGGATCAGGGACATATCTATTTTGAAGGTGTGGATATTACAGACAAACATGTGGATATTAACAAGCACCGTCAGAAGATGGGAATGGTGTTCCAGCATTTTAATTTATTCCCACATAAGACGATCAAGGAAAATATCACACTTGCTCCGATCAAGCTTCTTGGAAAGAGTAAGGAAGAGGCAGATAAAAGAGCAATGGAACTTCTGGAACGAGTAGGACTTGCCGAAAAGGCAGATTCGTATCCATCGCAGTTATCCGGCGGTCAGAAGCAGAGAATTGCAATTGTCCGTTCGCTGGCAATGGATCCGGATGTGATCCTGTTTGACGAGCCGACATCGGCACTCGATCCGGAGATGGTAGGAGAAGTTCTGGAGCTGATGAAACAGCTTGCAAGAGAAGGCATGACGATGGTTGTGGTAACACACGAGATGGGATTTGCCAAGGAAGTTGGTTCCAGAGTTATCTTTATAGATGCGGGACAGATAAAAGAACAGGCAAAACCGGAGGAATTTTTTGAGAATCCAAAAGATCCTCGTCTTAAGGAATTTTTATCTAAGATTTTATAATGAAAAATGAAAAGGAAATATATAATGTAAATGTTTTCGTTTGCTATGCAGAAAACCTTATAACATTATATATTTCCTTTTTGTGTTTTATGATGTTATAACAAAATCTCTTACAGGTTATATTTTACAACAGCTGTCCCGTTCGATCAGGTGGTGAGGAACAATGATCTTGGTTGCAAGGAGATTTGGATTTTCTATGTGGTTGATGATCTGGGAGGCGGCTTCACTTCCGAGTTGGCCTGCTCCGATGTCGATTGATGTTAACTGTGGTGAGGTCAGTCTTGCGAACAAAGAGTTATTGAAGGAGATGATCGACAAATCTTCCGGGATTGCAAGATGGTTTTCCAGACAGACTCTTTCTAAAGAGACGGCGAGGATATCGTCGCTGACCAGGATTGCTGTCGGGCGGTCTTTCTGCATAAGGAGCCCGCGTATGGCTTCTTCGTTATTCTCTGATACATTCTTTACTTCCACGCAATATTCCGGACGAACCGGGAGCTGGTGGCTTGCAAGCGCAAGCTGGTAACCGGCTTTGCGATCGGCAGAGAACATCAGGGAGCTGTCGGAACCAAGGTAGGCAATCCGGCGGTGTCCAAGCTGATAAAGATATTCAGCCGCTTCTCTTCCGGCAAGCAGGTTATCATTATCAATATAGATAGTCTGGTTGGTATACTGTGTTGCTTTTCCAATCAGAATATATAAAAGACCTTCGTTAAAAAGGTAATCGATGACGGGATCATCTTTCTTGGAATACAGTATGATGAAACCGTCTACTTTGCCACTTCTGGACATAGAGCGAACGGCGTCAAGGATCTCTGCTTCATCCTGCCCGGTTACAATTGTTGTCATATACTGTCTGCCATTACAATAATGGCTGATTCCCTGGATTGCTTCCAGATAGAAGGAGTTCTCATAGACTTCTTTTGCGGAAGCGGGGAGAATGATGCCAATGGTACGCGAATTCTGAGAGGCAAGATTGCTTGCCTGGAAATTCGGCTCATACCCCAGTTCCGCCATAGCCTTTCTGACACGTTCTTTCGTTTCTTCGCTGATGGATGGATTATTTTTACAGGTTCTGGACACGGTGGAAGGAGAGACTCCTGCCAACGCAGCCACGTCCTTGATCGTTACTGCCATAAAGATAACCTCCGTTTGTTTTGTAGTTCTGATATTCTTGCTTTATACGTTCCGATATCATAGATTTTTCATATATTTTTATTTTACAGCAAAGAAAACAACATTGCAATGCATTTGCATGAAATATTGCGCAAACGCACGCATGGGAAAACATAGGGAAAGTGCACAAAAACAATAATGCAAAATTGTAAAAAAAGTAGAAATCAGAGCAAAAAGTAAAATACTAATTGAAAACAATGCAAAAACTGAATATAATTAATGCAAGCGGTTGCGCAAAACAAATGCAAAAGAAGTGCAGACGAGAAAAACATGAGGAGGTTTCATTGTGAACGAGAATGAGAGTAAAAAGGTTCCAGAAGTAATTCTTGCGCCGTTAACCGGAAAGGCAGTGCCTTTAAGTGAAGTACCGGATCCAGTGTTTTCAGATAAGGTATTAGGAGACGGAGTGGCAATTATTCCGGCAGATGTCCGCTCATCAAATGTTATCTGTAACGGAAAGAATGCACCGGTT
>OLSN01003016.1_pt1 | contig 11369 bp, 8 predicted proteins | sample 1672411 | NCBI WGS metagenome assembly OLSN01 (sample SAMEA3136683, study PRJEB25190) | human gut metagenome | biome: human gut; feature: human-associated habitat; material: faeces | place: Austria | collected 2013
CCAGTCAGGTGGACGAAAAGTACAGCCACATCGTAGGGCGCTTCCGCCGGGAGCTTACCCACCCCCAGCGCACGCAGGAGACCGAGCTTGGCAACCTGTTTGCCGATATCTTTACCCGCAGCCTTGGAGTGGATGTGATGCTGATCGGCTCCGGCAGCATCCGGGCCGAAAAGCTTGGCCCCATCGTTACCTACGGCGACCTTATCGAGGGCTTCCCTTACGATGACGGCGTATTCATGTTCAAGGTGACCGGCCAGCAGCTGCGCCAGATGCTCCATTACATGCTGCGGGAGGAAGCCTACACCGGCCATACGGAGTTCTACCAGCTGCCCTCCACCCTGCGGCTGCGCTACGACCGCCGCAAGGGCGATTTTGATTACTTTACCTACTGCGGCAGGGAGGTGGGCAAGGAGATCGGCGATGACGCCCTGTTCACCGTGGGCATGCAGAACTACCACTTTAAAAACATCGAAAGCTTTTTCAATATCTCCTACGACACCCTCTGCAAGCTCCAGAAGCCCCGTAGCGTGGCAACCTCCTGTCAGGATATCCTGATGGAGTATTTCCGGGAGCACGAGATGCTGGATGCGGTGGTGGACGGACGAATGACCATTCTGCCTTCTACCGGGCAGACCGGCTGAACCCCTTTGCCGCACAGTAAAAACAACGCATAAAACGAAAGGAGCACCCCATGAAACAGCGATTCTCAACCCGAACGCGTCTTGTCAGCGCCTTGTTGACGCTGGCAATGGTGTTTACCTTTTTGCCCTTCAGTGCCTTTGCGGCGAACACAGAAATTGATTTTAATTCGCCGGATTTTAAGCTTAATTTCCCGGATGAGGAATTTCGGCGCTTTCTCAAAGAATGCTGTGACAAAAACGGCGATGGCAAGCTCGATGTGGATATCAAGAATATGACGATTCCAACCAGTTATGCAATCAAAAGTCTTGAAGGAATCCGTTTCTTTGAAGATCTCGAAAAGCTGGATTGCCACGGTATCGGCTTGACAACACTTAATGTTGGCAAAAATTTCAAACTGAAGGAGCTGGATTGTTCCCAGAATCAACTGAAAAAGTCGGTTGATATTCTTTCGAGCGGACTGAAAAAACTGAATTGCTCCAATAATAAACTGACCTACATGAATCTGGGCATTCTCTATGGGCTGAATCTTGAGGAGGTGAATTGCTCCAATAACAAAATAACGAATATCGTAATGGATAGCGTGGGGGAACTGGTCAAATTTGATTGTTCCAACAACGAACTGACGGCGCTGGATGTTAGCCGTTGCTACCAGCTAAAACAGTTGAATTGCTCGGTAAATCAACTGGTAGAGCTGGATGTCAAAAACCAGACTAACCTGACACTGCTGGATTGTCACCATAATGAATTGATAGAACTGAACGTAAGCCGGAATCAGAATCTGGCATCGCTGACGTGTGATGGAAATCAGCTGACAACGCTGGACTTGAGCAAGAATAACAGCTTGAGCCATCTGAGCTGTGCGGAAAACCGGCTTGCTTGTGTGGACTTTTCCCATATGGTCGGAAGCACTATAAATGCTGATGGCAACAGGCGTCCCATTGCAGTTCGTACAGACGGAAAGTTTGACTTGGCCACACTGCCCGGTTTTGACGTGAGCAAAGCCACCAACTGGACCGGCGGCTCTGTTTCCGACACAACTCTAAGCGTGAATGCGGGCGTAGAGGAAGTGAGCTACCAATACGATTGCGGCAAGGGAGTAAAACCTACATTCATCTTTGAAACCAGTCTGCCCATCAATGAGAAAAATTTCCCTGACCCTAACTTTAGAAAGTACATCAAAACCTACAAAGCAGGTGGCAGAGATGTCCTCACGGTGGAAGAACAAAGAAAAGTCGAAAGTATCGAAGTCAAAGGATGGAACATCAGCAACTTAAAAGGCATTGAGGCGTTCCCCAACCTGAAAGAGTTGAATTGCGAAAACAATTCTATCCAGAAATTAGACCTGAGACAGAATCCAGAGTTGGAAAAATTGATATGCAATAAGAATCAACTGACCCAGCTAGACCTGAGCAAGAATCCGAATATCTACTTTCTGAATTGCTCTTGGAACCAGTTGGAACAACTGGATGTATCGCATCTGAAAGATTTGGTGACGCTCGATTGCTCGCACAACGATCTGGAGCAACTGGATGTCAAAAATAGTAAATCTCTGGTAGCACTCAACTGTTCTGCAAATCAGTTGACAGAGCTGGACGTAGATGTGACTCATAAACCCAATCTGGAAAGGGTAGAATGCCAAAACAACCAGCTGACATCGCTGATTCTGGGCCAAAATAAACTGCTGAAGAAACTGAATTGTGCCAACAACCAGTTGACCCAGCTGAATTTGAACAATATGAATTCCTTGAAGGAGCTGAAGTGCCAAAACAACCAGCTGACCGCGTTGGACGTCAGCAGCAGTCCAAACTTGACTACATTGGTGCTTAAGAATAACCATCTCACCAGCCTGAATCTGGATAGCAATCCGCATCTCGATTTCACTTATACGGATGTTTACCATTCCGATTTTAATAATGTTTACACCGTTACCCTGAACCCTGACCGTACGTTTGACCTGAACACTCTGCCCGGGAACTTTGATATAAACCGGGTTACTGGATGGGTCAATGGCACAGTCAAAGGGAACATTCTGACGGTCAATGAAGGCACAAACGTAGTGTACTATGGTTATCAGTGCATAACTGGTGGTATGATGGATGCAAGTTTCACACTGGATGTGACTGGCACCGGCGGCACGGTTCCCCCGGTAACGCCTCCCTCCGGCGGCGATAACCCGGGCGGCGGTTCTACCCCGGGTGGTTCTACCCCGGGCGGCTCTACCGGCGGCGGTGACGGCGGCGGTGCGGTCGTCATCGTGGCAGCGGCAGGCGCAGTGGCGGCTGGCGTTGTAGGCTACGGCGTGTACAACTATGTTTCCGGCCAGAAGCTGCAAGCCCTGCTGCCGGAAGGCGTGGCTGCACCCGAGAACCGCGCCCAGACCGCGCTGCTGCTGTGGAACACCGCAGGCCGTCCCGAGCCTGCCGACGCCCCGGCCTTTGCAGACGTGGCAGACCCGGATACCGCCAAGGCAGCCCAGTGGTGCGTGGAGCAGGGGCTGATGAAGCGCCGCCTGAACGGCAAATTTGCCCCGGGCAGCAGCATCCCGGCCTATCAGGTGCTGAACGCCTACCGCAAGCTGGCAGGCTAAAACCTCTCAGTCTCGCTTCGCCCGGCAGCTCCCCTGACCGGGGAGCCAAGAACGCGGGCGTGTTCCGAAAAATGACATCAAAACGCAGCCGATGCCCTGACTCTCCCATCAGGAGAGGGGGCGCGGCATAAAAAATAAGCATCCGCAGCGCACTGCGCCTGAGCTGAAGCAGCCCGGCCATGCGCTGCGGATGCTTTTGTTGTGCGGCGGGGCACGCCGCCAAAAACAAAAAATCCGAACCCTTCTCTTTCGAGAAAAGGTTTGAATCTTCCTTGTCTGGTGCGAGTAGTGATACAGAATTTTTTAAAAACAATCGTAGTACGATGGCATCGACGGCCATGGCTCATATGCTGCGTAAGGATAAATACATAGTCTGAATTTTCTACAGCATGAAAATCTTGACTTTTTAGTGTACCATCTAGTACCATTATCGATGGATATGCATCTTTGATGTTCTTTCTTAGTTGCTCGTGTCCTCCAACAGTAATAATCTTGTACTTGGCAATCTCCTCTTGTTTGCCACTTTCTACTGCCTGAACATCAGATTCATCTGCGCCAATATTTTGTTCAAAGAAAAAGTTTCGCAGCCGTTCGAGTTCGGGTTTCATTTGTTCATAATCCCTAATTTGCTCGTTAAGAATCCTTAGTTGTTCTTCATAACGTGTTTCCACTTTCTTTACTGCACTAAAATCATTTTTCTGATATGCCGTGATTTTTGCTTTTAATGTGTCATTCTTTGCTCGTTCCGCATCCAATTGATGTTTTAGTTCTTCAACTTCAATACGCAGATGATCAACCTGCTTCTGTTTACCACGGACTGCCACCAAAAGACCATTGCCTTTTTGACCAAAGATACTCACAAAAATTTTCCACCTTGAAATTACCCGAATAGCGTTGAATGAACACAAATGGATTGTGTATAACAAAAATTGCGACAGGCATCTCATTTTCTTCCCATGTACGAGAAAAAGGCCACTTTCCGGTGACCTTTTTCAATAGTCTGAAGTACAGGCAATGGCTGTACTTCTTTTTGGTATTCTTATGCGAAAATTCAGGTTTCGCCACCGCGGTTAAAACTGCGCCGGTTGTTGGGAAACCAAATGGCAGGGGTGAACACAGCCAGTCCCACCGCTGTGGTATCCCCGGGGTTGGAAACGATGTGAGGCAGGTTGGACTGCACCACAGTGGTGTCTCCGGCGTTCAGGCGGATGGTCTCGGACTCCACCAGTACATCCAGCTGCCCCTGTTCCAGCAGCAGGATTTCCTCACTGGGATGGATCACCGGCAGGTCGCCGTCCTTGCAGTGGGGTTCCAGCTCAAAGCGTATGACCAACGACTGAGGTACAAAATCTCCGTTGGGCATGGGCGTAAGCAGATGATACCGTATATTGGAATTGGGCTGGGAGAGGATCATCATATCCGCCTGACGGGTTGTCAGGCCAGTGCTGTGCTCACCTCCCATAAACAGATAGGTGGGGATGTCCAGAGCGGCGCTGAGTTTGCGCAGGGTGGACAGGGACGGGTCGGTGAGATTGCGCTCGATTTGGGAGATATACCCGATGGACAAACCAGTCTTTTCGGCCAGTTCTTTGAGGGTGATTCCCCGTTTTTTCCGAATATTTCGAACGTGTTCGCCCAGCATAAGACCTCCCGCTTTTTCGTAAAAAGTTTATTTACAGTATATCACAAAATGCCCTGTACGTAAATAAGCGAGAAAATATTCGATATTTATAAAAGTTTTACAAAGAAAATCAGATGATTTCGTGCTTATCCTACAAAATACTCTGAAAAATGTGAAAAAAACAGAAAAGCTCTTGACAAAAATTTTAGAAATAGTAAAATTTCTATAAAAATTCATAAAAAATTTATAAAAATTATTGTGCAGGAGGAACCCTATGAAAATCACAGATGTAAAGGTAGAAACCATCCGTATCCCCATGAAAAAGCCCTTCCGTATTGCTTTTGCGGTACAGGATCATTCGCTGAATGTGCTGGTGAAGATCTCCACCGACGAAGGTCTGTGGGGCATCGGTGAGGCCGCGCCCTTTGAACCGGTGACCGGCGAGAGCGCGGCCACCGTTCTGGAAGCGCTGAAACTGTTCCGCACCGGATTGATCGGCATGGATCCGCTGGATATTGAGGGCATCCACAGGATGATGGACCGCCTGCTGTCAGGCAACACCTCGGCAAAGGCCGCAGTGGATATTGCCCTGTACGATATCAAGGGCAAACTGATGGGTCAGCCTCTGTACAAGGTGCTGGGTGGCAGCGTGAACCAGATCGTCACTGACATGACGGTGGGCATTGACACACCGGAAGCTATGGCCGCCGAAGCCCGGGAGCGGGTGGAAAAGGATGGCTTCACCATTCTGAAAATCAAGGCCGGCATCAACCCGATCGAGGATATCCAGGCATTGACCCTGATCCGTCAGGCGGTGGGCCCCAACATCCGCCTGCGTGTGGACGCCAACCAGGGTTACACTGTCAGCGATGCGGTGCGCACCCTGAAAGCCTTTGAAAAGCTGGGCGTGGAAGCGGTGGAACAGTGCCTGCCCAGCTGGGATCTGGACGGTATGCGCTTTGTGCGTTCCAAGGTGGACTTGAAGGTCATGCTGGATGAGTCGGTCCACACCCCCATCGACGCAGCAAAGGCCTGCAAGATCGATGCTGCAGACATTATCAACATCAAACTGATGAAGTGCGGCGGCCTGTACCCGGCGGAAAAGATCAACGCCATTGCCGAGGCAAACCATGTGCAGTGCATGGTGGGCTGCATGCTGGAGACCAAGGTGGCCATTGCTGCCGGTGTGAGTCTGGTTGCCGCCAAGCAGAACATCACCGAGGCGGACTGCGACAGCTTTATGTACGCCGTGGACCCCGAGATGGGTATGCCCGGAGGTTTTGCCGTGAATGGCGGCGTCTACACCCTGTCCGACAAACCGGGCCTTGGCATCGATATTGATTTTTAAGCGGGATCCCGCAGAGAGGTGTATTATGCCGAATACGATTTTTTCCTCCGAAGGCGCGCTCCTGTTCATCATGGTCGCCATGGTCGCACTGGGATTCTGGCTGCAGCGGTTCAAGGCGTTCAAAACGCTGGGTCCGGCCCTGACGGTTATCATCATGGGTATCGTGCTGTCCAACCTGCGGATCGTGCCTACCTCCAGTGCTACCTATGATGCCGTCAGCAGCTACTGTGTGCCGTTGTCCATTTCCATCTGCCTGCTGAGCCTGGACCTGAAACAGATGCGCAAATTATCCAAGGAACCGGTCATTGCGTTGATCTCGGCCATATTCAGTGTCTGCGTGGCAGCTTTGGTGTTCGGCGTACTGTTCGCCGACAAAATCGACGAGGGCTGGAAGGTGGCCGGTATGTTCGTGGGCACCTACACCGGCGGCAGTTCCAACCTGACCGCCATCGCTGTAGGCCTGGATGCCAGCAAGACCACCATCGCCTCGGCCAATGCCGCCGACTATGTGGTGGGCATCCCCACGCTGATCCTGATGTTTGCTGCCCCCGCCCTGTACAAGAGTTCCAAATGGCTGAAAAAGCTGTGGCCCTATGAAATGAGCGAGCCGGAACTGCTGGGGGATGGCAACCACGAGGAACTGATGACTTCCAAGGAATGGTCCATCCAGGAAATCGCCTGGTTGCTGGCCATCGGCTTTGGCACCGTGTGGGCTGCCACCAGCATCTCCTCGATGGTATTCGGAGCAGGGTTCCGCAGTGCAGGCCGCATCCTGCTCATCACCACCTTCTCCATCATCCTGGCACAGGTGCCAGCCGTCCGCAAGCTGCGCGGCAACTTTGACCTGGGCCTTTTCGTAGCGTTGCTGTTCCTGGTGACCATCGGCTTTGCGGTGGACCTGAAGCAGTTCTTCGGATCCACCTTCTACATCACCCTGTTCTGCTTCTGTGTCATCGTCTGTTCCATTCTGCTGCACCTGCTCATCACCCGGCTGCTGAAAGTCCGTTTTGAGTATGTGCTGCTGTCCATCGTAGGCTGTATCTCAGATGGCCCCACCGCCGCCCTCATCGCCTCCAGCGCCCAGTGGAAGACCCTTATCAACATCGGCTTGCTCATGGGCGTACTGGCCGGTGCCCTGGGCAACTATGTGGGCATCGGTGTAGCCTATGCCATCCGTGCTTTCATCGGCGCCTGAACGGAAAATGGGAGAAACGGAAATGCGTAATTTTGACTTATATGTTTCAGGCATCCTGTACGGCAGACTGCGGCTGGGCGACGGCACACCCCAGATCCAGAAACTGGACGTGCATACCGGCGCGCTGCTGGACTGGCAGGACCTGACTGAACAGGACCGGGATTTTTACCGTTTCTTTGTGAAGATGGACTTTGCCGCCCTGGGGCAGAACCTGTCCCATTACGAGTCGGGGCTGCATGGCACCGGGGAAGTTTCCCTGTGCGGCGAGCGCTACACCAGCGAAGACGGCTGCAGCTACCTGCAGCGGGATGTAAAATTTCCCAACAACAAACAGATGAAAGAAGGGCGGCTGATCGCCGTCACCTGCCCTGCCCGGGAGATGGTCACGGTGCTGGTGGAACCCGGTGCCGAGGAGGAGACCATCCTGCGCCTGTGGCGCTCGACCTGGCCAGAGGAACAGTTGTTCCCGGTAGAACATGCGCTGACCTTCCCAGTGCCCATGCGGGACGGGGTACATCTTTCCACCAACGTATACCTGCCTAAAAACTGCAGTACCCCGGTGCCCGCAGTGCTGGTACGCACCCCATACGGCAAAGAGGACGGCTGTGAGGTATACTACCGTTACGTTCAGCGCGGCTACGCGGTGGTAGTACAGGATGTGCGCGGCCGAAACGCCAGTGAAGGCGAATGGCTGCCCAACTACCACGAGGTGGAGGACGGCGACGATACTCTGAACTGGATCGCCGCCCAGCCATGGTGCAGCGGACGCATCGGTATGGTGGGCGGGTCCTACCTGGGTTACGTACAGTGGGCGGCCGCTGCCAGCGGCAACCCCCACCTGAAAGCTCTGATCAGCGTAGTCTGCGCGGGCAGCTCCTTTGTGGATCTGCCCCGCCGGGGTGGGTCTTTCACCTCGGGCATGCTGGCCTGGGCCTTTGCGGTGTCTCAGAAAACCTTCCACCCTGAGCTGATGGAACGCGATGACTGGGAGAAAGTGCTGAACATTCGCCCCCTGACCGACCTGCCGAAAAAGGCTCTGGGGTACGATGTGCCCTTCATCACACGGTGGCTGGAACCCAGTGACTACAACGATTTCTGGCGTATGTCCAACTGGCAGGAACGCTCCGTCGGGGCGCAGATCCCGGCGCTGATTCAGTCCGGCTGGTTTGACGACAACGGCATGGGTACCACCGAAGCCCTGGAACTGGTCCATGACTTCCCTCGGGGCATGCGCAAGGTCATTCTGGGGCCTTGGCAGCACAGCGGCAACAGTAAGTACGACATGCACGGGGTATCCTTCGGCAGCCAGGCGCTGCGCTTTGATCTGGACTGGCTGTATTTCCGATGGTTTGAGCATCACCTCAAGGAAGTGGACAACGGCATCGACCAGACTGCCCCGGTAGAATACTACACCCTGGGTCAGGAGGTATGGAAGACCGCCGAAAACTGGCCAGTGCCCGAGACCCGGGTCACCCACCTGTATCTGGATAGTGACGGCCATGCCAACACCTCTGCCGGGGACGGGCGGCTGACTTTTGCCAAGCCGGAGCGGGAGAACTGCGACGGTTACGCCTATGACCCCGAACATCCGTCCCAGCACATCATCGATATGTCGGAGAACGAGATCGAAGTGCCAGAGGACTACACCCGGGAGGAACTGCGTCAGGATCTGCTGTGCTACACCTCCCCTGTGCTGAAGGAAAACCTGGTTCTGACCGGTGATATGACGGCGGAGTTGTATATTTCTTCTGACGCGCCGGATACCGACTTTGTGGTGCGTGTTACTGACGTGGATGAGAACGGCCGGTCCATCAAACTGGCGGATGGCCTGCTCAGCGCCCGATACCGTAATGGCTTTGCCCGGTCGGAGTTTTTGCAGGAAGGCGAGATCGTCTGCCTGAAGATCCGCACCACCAAGTTGTCCAATTGCTTCCGGAAAGGCCACCGCATCCGGGTGACTGTCACCTCTAGCGCCAAGAATTTCATCTTCCCCAACAGCAACACCCGGGAAGGTTTTGCTTCCGCCCGGACCGTGGTGGCCCATAACCGGGTATACCACGGTGGGTTGCACGCCTCCCGCCTGACGGTGCGGGTGGAACCCTAAACTATGGATTGCCCTCCCTGTCAGCGGAAGCGAACAGATTACATTCTGCTCCGCAACCATCAAGCCTCGGCCAGAAAAGGCCGGGGCTTTTCATGTCTAGGAGGTTATCGGCTGAAGAACGGCAGGCTCTTTCGGAACGGAATCGCATTTTGTCCGAGACTCCGCAATGGAGCGGCGAAGAAGAACTGTGTATCGAAATGGAGAACATCGGTGGCAGGGTTTGCTTCTGTCACTTTTGGGATGAGCACTACTCCATGGTGCAGTTGACAGAAAATTGCAACGGAAAATACTCCACAGCCTACGTTCTGGATGCAGAAACCACCCCGGATGTGCGTAAGGCGGCGGCATTGCAGGCACAGAAAAAACTTGCGGACTGTATGCAGGTATGGGGCGTTTCGCTTCTGAACACGACTGTACCGGAACAGATGAAGTATGCTTCTTTGGCAGAAGCCGCTTCCTTCCTCATGCAAGTTCTTAACGACCCGGAGCACATCACCGGGTAAAAAGCGTCCCGTCAGGACGCGCAGCCTGCATTGGAAAATGCAGATCAAAGGGGCTTGGGGTGTTCCCCAACAAGCGTTTTGCAACGCAAAATAAGCAGGTGTATATACGTCTGCACTGCTTGCTACAACAATGCGACCTTTCAGGCCGTATTCAACTGCTTTCAGTTCTAGTTAAACATGAGTGCTATCAGGAAGAAAATCATGGCAATCCCCACGAGCCAAGGGATAATTTTCTCTTGATGAAACTCTCGGAATCCTAATGATCTTATAAACAGAACACTCAATAGGCCGATGATGCACCATGCTGAAACGGTAAGACAGATATCGTACATTGCTCCTTGCCTTCCTCGTATCTCTTGTATGGCTTGATTGTAGCGCACTCTCGGCCCCATCCGGTCGGCGGGGATTTCTGAACTTTAAAGATTTTTCACAAACAGTGCCCGGATAGCATTGAGGACGGCGATGATCATTACGCCCACATCAGCGAACACGGCCAGCCACATATTGGCGAAACCCAGCGCAATCAGTACGAGGCAGGCCAGTTTTACGCCGATGGCCACCACGATGTTCTGATAGACGATGCCAAGGCACTTGCGGGAGATTTTGATTGCTTTGGAGATCTGCAAGGGGTCATCATCCATTAGGACCACATCAGCAGCCTCAATGGCGGCATCAGAACCCATGGCACCCATGGCGATGCCGATGTCTGCCCGGCGAAGCACCGGGGCGTCGTTGATGCCATCTCCCACAAAAGCCAGTTTTTCTTTCTCTGGTTTGTTTTGGATCAACTGCTCCACTTTCTCCACCTTGTCAGCAGGAAGCAGTTCACTGTAAACCTCATCCAACTCCAAAGCGGAGGCTACACTGTCAGCCACCTTCTTGGCGTCACCAGTAAGCATCACAGTCTTGCGAACCCCAGCCGACTTTAATGCCTGGATGGCTTCCTTGGAGTGAGGCTTCACGATGTCGGAAATAACAATGTGTCCGGCATATTTCCCGTCAATCGCCATGTGAATGATCGTCCCCACACTATGGCACGGAATAGCCTGAACCCCCAGACGATTCATGAGCTTGTCGTTTCCGGCCGCGACCTAATGATCATCCACTGTGGCAATCACTCCGTTGCCGCTGAGCTCCTGAATATTGGTTACACGGCTGCGGTCGATTTCCATGCCATAGGCTTTCTATAAGCTCTTGCTGATGGGATGGCTTGAAGCACTCTCTGCCAGAGCGACGTATTCCACCAGCTTATGCTCATCTATCTCATTGTGATGGATCGCATTCACCTCAAATACGCCCTGAGTCAGTGTGCCGGTCTTGTCAAAGACCACGATCTTAGCCTGTGACAGGGTCTCCAGATAGTTGGACC
>OLSN01003018.1_pt1 | contig 11360 bp, 10 predicted proteins | sample 1672411 | NCBI WGS metagenome assembly OLSN01 (sample SAMEA3136683, study PRJEB25190) | human gut metagenome | biome: human gut; feature: human-associated habitat; material: faeces | place: Austria | collected 2013
GGGCGTTGCCCATGTGCATGGGGCCGGTGGGGTTGGCGGAGACGAACTCCACCATCACTTTTTCCCCGTGGCCCTCGTCGCTCTGGCCGTAGAGGGGGCCTTCCTTCTCGATCTCGGCCAGCACATCGCCGTACCACTTGTGGCCCAGGCGGAAGTTCAGGAAGCCGGGGCCGGCGATCTCCACGGAGGAGAAGATGGTGCCGGCAAGATCCATGTGGTCCACCAGGGCCTGGGCAATGGCGCGGGGGGCCATCTTCATGGCCTTGGCCCCGGCCATGGCCACGGAGGAGGCGTAGTCGCCGTTCTGGGGGTCCTTGGGGATCTCCACGGAGCCTTTCAGCTCTACCCCGGCGGGGAGGGCCCCGGCCGCGACGGCCGCCTCGTAGGCCTGGGCGGTCAGCTGGCTGACCTGAGCTTTTGCCGATTGAATCAAATTCGCCATAACGCTTGTGTCACCTTTTCTTTCTTGTTCAAAGTGCCTGGTCCAGGGGTGCCCGCTGGTCCAGGGTGGGTTCAGTTACTTGGATCTCAAAGGCGTTTTCCCCGATGAGCTGGCTGTCCGCCTCCAGGGCGTAGCGGATGGAGAGGCTGCCGCCGCCCTCCCCGATGCGGGCCTTGGCCCGGTGGGTGTTCACGCCCAGCATGAGGCCGCCGAAGGGCGTCTCATAGAGGGAGAAATGCTTCTGCCCCTCCTCGAAGATCATCTCGGAGTTGATGGTCCCCTCCCGCAGGAGGGTGATCCGGTCGGGGGCGATGCGAAAGGTGGTGAGGGTCCCCTCCAGGCCGGTCAGCTCGCTTTCGGGATAGACCAGGGCAAAGCCCTCCTCCTCGCTGTGCCGGAGGACCCCCTGGGTCACCAGCTCAATGGTATCTTCCTGCCCATCCATATTTTGGGTCGATTTGATGGAGATAATGACTGGCTTTTCCATGCGTTCGACTCCCCCCTTGTTCTTTTTACCAAATACAAAAGATTATACCTGATTCTGTGGGGATTGTAAAGTGGGCCGCCCCCCTTGTTTGGGCACAGGGCAGAGAAATTCCTGGGCTTTGGGGGGAGAATTCGTGGCAATTTCCTCTCTTCCGCCTTTGACATTCTCCGTCTGGGACACTATAATAAGTGAACAACAAGCACACCCCGCCGGGCTGCGGGCAACTTTTGCCCCGGCCGGGCTTATGATAGAGTGCGAACACCGCACCCCAATCCCACCGCGAGGAGGTCACAGGTATGCAGCTGGAACTGAGCAAAAAGGAATTTCGGCGTCTGCTGGACATGGTCTACATCGGCAACTGGATCCTCAACTCCACCAGAGGAGAGGACCGTTTCCGGGACTATGACCAGGTAGAGAGCCTGCTGTTTGAAAAGGCCCGGCAGGAGGGCATGCCCATCCTGGCCGAGACCTATCGGGGCGAGACCGTCCCCTCCCGCGCCTTCGTCGAGGGCGGCATCCACGAGGCCATCATGGAGTATGAAAACAACGTCTTTTTCGACATCCTGGCCGAGGACCTGGCCCGCCGGGACATGAACGACGCCCCCATCGACGAGACCAACTGCGAGGAGCTGGCCCAACGCATCGAGACCTATATCAACGAGTTTGAAGAAAACGGCACCGACAACATCCTGGTGGACCTGGACACCACCACCTGACCCCACCCAAGACAGGAGGCATTTCCCCATGAATTTTGACCGCGTAGAACAGGCCCTCACCCGCGCCCGCTTCCATTGCCACCGCTTCGCCACCGGCCAGGACGCCGCCCAATGGCTGGCGGCGGAATGTTCCGGCAAGACCGTCGGCATCGGCGGCAGCATGACCGCCAAGGCCATGAAGCTGGAGGAGCTTCTTCCCCGGACCAGCACCGTCTACTGGCACTGGCTCACCCCCGGCCCGGAGACCCTGGCAAACGCCGCCACGGCCCAGGTCTACCTCACCAGCGTCAACGCCCTGGCGGAGACCGGCGAGCTCATCAACATCGACGGCACCGGCAACCGCATCTCCGCCGCCACCGGTGCCCATGAGCGCGTCTACTATCTCGTGGGCCGCAACAAGCTGGCCGAGACCTTTGACAAGGCCCTCTGGCGGGCGCGGAACATCGCCTCGCCTCTCAACGCCCGCCGCCTGAACCGGAAGACGCCCTGCGTGAAGAACGAACTGAAATGCTACGACTGCAACAGCCCCCAGCGCATCTGCAACGGGCTGTCCGTGGTCTGGAAGCCCTTGGGCGGGGCGCAGGAGACTCATGTTCTCTTGATCGACGAAGACCTGGGTTATTAAAATTTGATCTGAACCCCAAAGCAAGCGAGCGTCGGAAGTCCCGACGCTCGCTTGTTGTTTTTCTATGGAGTTGTTTCTCAGTCGTCCGGTAGAGCAAACTTCTTGCGGTACTCTTCATAATACTGGTCGAAGCTGTGGGAGCGGACGTCCTTCAGGCTGATGAGGTACTGGTGGGTGTCGAAGGAATCGGACTCCAGCTCGATCATGGCCACGGCGATGTTGGAGCAGTGGTCGGCCACCCGCTCGTAGTTGGTGAGCAGATCGTTGAAGACAAAGCCCTGGCTGAGCTTGCAGATGCCCCGCTGGAGGCGGTCCACATGGTGGAGCTTCATCTCATCGCACAGGGAGTCGATCAGCTCCTCCAACGGCTCGATGCGGTAGGCCAGCTCCAGGTCGTTGGTGGTGAAGGCCGTGATGGCGTTGTAGGTGATCTCCTGCACGGCGGCGAACATGGTCTTAAGCTCCCGTTCGGCCCCCTCGGAGAAGACGATGCTTTTCTCGTGGATCTCCTTGGCGCACTCGGCGATGTTCATGGCGTGGTCGCCGATGCGCTCCATGTCGCCGATGGTGTGGAGGAACTTGGTCACGTCCAGGTTCTGCTGCTCGGTCAGCTCTTTACCCGTCAACTTGATGAGATAGGAGCCGAGCTTATCCTCGTATTTGTCGATGACGTCTTCCCGCTGGGCCACGAACTGGAACTGCTTCTCGGAGTAGTTGCCGATCAAATAGTAGGCATCCTCCAGGTTGGCCTTGGCCTCCAGGGCCATGTTGTTCAGGGCCTGGCGGCACTGCTCGATGGCCACGGCGGGGTGCTCGATCAGGCGGGCTTCCAGGCGGGCGAAGTCCTCCTGTTCGGGACCGGCCGGCTCGTCGTCCTTGATGAGCTTGCAGATCTGCTTCTCGATGGTCCCGATGAAGGGGGTGAGGACCAGGACGGTGGCGAAGCGGAAGAGGGTGTTCAGGAAGGCGATGCTCACGGCGTTCATCGTGGCGTCCACAAAGCCGAAGTGCACCACGCTGTTCACGCCGTAAAAGATCACGCTCCAGATGACGGCACCCAGCACGTCGATGAGCAGGTAGACGAAGGCGGTCCGCTTGCCGTTCACATTGGCCCCCAGGGAGGACAGCAGCACGGGCATGGCCGCGCCGATGGCGATGCCCATGATGAGCGGGAAGGCCACGGAGAAGGTGACAACGCCCGTGGCCGCCAGCGCCTGCAGAATACCCACGGCGGCGGAGGCACTCTGCAGCACGCAGGTAAAGATGAGGCCCACCAAGATCCCCAGGATGGGGTTGGAGAAGGTGGTGAGCATGTGCAGAAAGGCTTCGCTCTCCTGCAAGGGGGCGACAGAGCCGCTCATGGCCTGCATGCCGAACATCAGCACGGCAAAGCCCATGAGAATATCGCCGATGTGCACCTTAGACTGCTTCTTGCAGAACATGCGCAGGATGATGCCGATCACGGCCACCACGCCGGTGAGGGTGGCCGTGGACAGTAGGGACACCCAGCCGGAGCCGCCCTCCAGGGCAGACAGGCAGATGATCCAGCCCGTCACGCTGGTGCCCAGAATGGCGCCCATGATGATGCCGATGGCCTGCTTGACCTTCATCATGCCGGAGTTGACAAAGCCCACGACCATGACGGAGGTGGCCGAAGAGGACTGGATGATGGCGGTGACGCCCGTCCCCAACAGGACGCCCTTAATGGGGTTGCCGGAGAGCTTATACAGCACCAGCTCCAGCTTGTTGCCCGCAACCTTCTTCAGGCCGTCCCCCATGAGGGTCATGCCGAAGAGGAAGAGGGCCACGCCGCTGAGCAGTGCGATCACGTTGGAGATGCCCATGGTATGATACGCTCCTTTGCTGCGCTTGGCTTCGATTTGTGCGCGTTTCCGTTTGTTTTCATTTCTCGTCATCGTAAACTATAAAAAAGAAAGGTTAAATCTAATCTATGGTTTCTGTTAAATCTGCGTAAAGAAGGTCGAATTTGTGGCTTTGACCAAAAGGGTCGAAGCTTGTCCGGTCAAATCCTGTCTTTTTTTCGCTCCCGGTCTATCTCTTCAGGGGGAGGCATAGAGATGGAGCGAGCGAAACCAGATTTGTTCCAGACGGAGGAGACAGACTATGAACACCCTGACAAGCATTTATGAGGACATTGCCGCCCGGACGGCCGGGGACATCTACCTGGGTGTGGTCGGCCCGGCCCGGACGGGGAAATCCACCTTTATCAAGCGCTTTATGGAGACCCTGGTCCTCCCCAGCATCGACGACGACTACCGCCGCCAGCGGGCCAGAGACGAACTGCCCCAGAGCGGGTCGGGCCGGACGGTGATGACCGCCGAGCCAAAATTCGTGCCGGAGGAGGCCGTGGAGATCGCCATGGAGGGGGGCGGGACCTTTTCCGTGCGCCTGGTGGACTGCGTGGGCTACCTGATCCCCGGTGCCGTGGGGCAGCTGGAGGACGGGGAGCCTAGAATGGTCCACACCCCCTGGTTCCCCCAGGAGATCCCCATGGCGGAGGCCGCCGAGATCGGCACCCGAAAAGTGATCGCCGAGCACGCCACCATCGGCATCGTCATTACGACCGACGGCACCATCACCGACCTGCCGCGGGAGGCCTACCCGGAGGCCGAGGGGCGGGTGATTGAAGAACTGAAGGCGCTGGGCAAGCCTTTTCTCATCCTGCTCAACTCCGCCCACCCCCAAGGGGAGGCGGCCCAGAAGCTGCGGGCCAAGCTGGCCGAGCAGTATGACGTGACCTGCCTGGCGGTCAGCTGCCTGGACCTGGACCAGCAGGCGGTGACGGAGATCATCCAGGCCGTCCTCTATGAGTTTCCCCTGGAAGAGCTTCAGCTTTTCCTGCCCGACTGGGTGGAGACGCTGCCGACGGAGCATCCCATCCGCACGGCCCTCTTCCAGGCCATCCGTGCCCAGGCGGGGAAGCTCGTCCGCATCCGGGATGTCAAGCCGGCGGTGGCGGCGATGGGGCAGTGTGAGCTGGTCACAGGGGCCTCTGTCACGGGGATGAAGCTCGGCTCCGGCTGCTGTCAGGCCCGGTTGGAGCTGCCCCGCAGTCTGTTCTATGACACCCTCTCCCAGCAGACGGGCTTCGCCCTGCACAGCGACGGGGAGCTTTTGGCCCTGCTGGAACGATTGGCCGTGGTCCAGGCCGAGCACCAGAAGGTCGCCGCCGCCATGGAGGAGGTGCGGGCCACGGGCTACGGCATCGTCATTCCCGAAGCCGAGGAGCTGGAGTTGGAGCAGCCGGAGATCATCAAGCAGGGCGGCCGCTACGGGGTCCGCCTGCGGGCCAAGGCCCCCAGCATCCACATGATCCGGGCGGATATTCAGGCGGAAGTCTCCCCCATCGTGGGCAGCGAGAAGCAGTCCGAGGATATGCTCGGCTTCCTGCTGGAGGAATTCGAGGGGGCACCGGAAAAAATTTGGCAGTCGAATATTTTTGGCCGGTCGTTCCACGAGCTGATCAACGAGGACCTGGCGACAAAGCTCAAGCACATGCCGGAGGACGCCCGCGAGAAAATGCGGCTGACCCTGGAGCGCATCCTCAACGAAGGCTCCGGCGGGCTCATCTGCATCATTCTGTGACAGACGGGGCGATATTTTGCCGTTGATTTTTTGTCCGCTTCCTACTATAATGACGATAACAACGACAGTAAGAACGGGAAGCAGGGGGAAACGGCAATGATCTTGACCATCGACATCGGCAACACCGCCATCACCATGGGGCTGTTTACCCCAGAGGGCAAGCTCCAATTCCGGGGCTCGCTCAAGACGGACAAAAACAAGACGAGGGACCAGATCGCCATCGACCTGCTGGATATGTTCCACCTCTACCGGTCGGACCTGCAAGGCATCACCGGGGCGGTGATCTCCAGCGTTGTGCCCCCCATGACCAGCGCCATGGCCGGGGCCGTGGAGCAGCTCAGCGGCGTGCGGCCCATGATCGTCGGGCCAGGGGTCAAGACGGGGATGAACATTCTGGCTGAGATCCACAACCAGCTGGGCGCGGACATCGTGGCCTCCTCCGTGGCGGCCATGCAGAAGTATCCCCAGCCCATCATCGTCATCGACATGGGCACGGCCACCACCTTCTCCTACCTTAGCGAGAGCACCTATAAGGGCTGCGTCATCATCCCCGGCGTCCGCATCGCCGTGGAGGCCCTCTCCGGCCGGGCGGCAGAGCTGCCGCACATCTCCCTGGAGCAGCCCCCCTCCATCTTTGGCCGCTCCACCATCGACGCCATGCGCTCCGGTGTCCTCTATGGCAACGCCGCCATGATCGACGGTATGATCCAGCGCATGGAGGCCGAGGCCAAACCCGTGGCGACGGTCGTGATGACCGGCGGGAACGCCGAGATGATCCAGCCGCACTGTAAGCGGAAGATCCTCATCGACGAAAACCTGCTGCTGGATGGGCTGTATTATCTCTACCAGAAAAACCACGAGCGGAGACGGCCGAAAAAGTAAACATTTGCTAACCTCAACTCCCCCTCGGTCCGCCCGGCTGAGGGGGAGTTTTTTGTCTCTTTATGAAAGTCACAGAAAAAAATTCTTCAGAAATCGAAATTTTTTTGCAATCATCTATTGCAAATCTGCAAGATTCTCACTATAATGTGTCATTGAAAAAATCGAAACATCTATCAGGAGGCCTGCTATTATGAAAGCACTGTCTAATCTTGCCCAGTCTGTTCGGGCATCCACCACTCTGGCCATTGACACCCAGTTTAACAAGATGCGCTCCGAGGGCATCGACGTGATCGGCTTCAGCGTCGGTCAGCCCGATTTCCCCACTCCCGAACACATCAAGCAGGCCGGGATCCGCGCGATCCAGGAAAACCTGACCAAATACACCCCCACTCCCGGCACCCCCGCCGTGCGCAAGGCCGTGGCCGACCGGCTGGACGCCGACTGGGGCCTGGACTACACCCCGGAGGAGATCGTTGTCAGCGGCGGCGGCAAGCCCATCCTCTATGTCGCCCTCAAGACCCTCATCGACCCCGGCGACGAGGTGATCCTGCCCGCCCCCTATTGGGTGAGCTACTATGAGCTTATTAAAATGGTCGGCGGCGTGCCCGTGGTCGTCACCACCACGGAGGAGAACGGCTTCAACCTGACCCCGGAGCAGCTCCAGGCCGCCATCACCCCCAAGACCAAGGCCCTGATGCTCAACAGCCCCTCCAACCCCACCGGCATGATCTACAGCCGGGAGCACCTGGAGGACATCGCCAAGGTCTGCCTGGACAACGACCTGTACGTCATCGCCGACGAGATGTATAGCAAGCTGGTCTTTGACAACAAGGAGTTCGTCTCCTTCCCCACCCTGAGCAAGGAGATCAAGGCCCGCACCATCCTGGTGGGCGGTGCCTCCAAGACCTACGCCATGACCGGCTGGCGCATCGGCTTTGCCGCGGCCAGCAAGGAGATCGTCCAGGTCATGAGCAACTACCTCAGCCACAGCCTCTCCGGCACCTGCTCCATCGCCCAGGCCGCCGCCACCGAGGCCTTCAGCGGCTCCCAGGATGAGATCGAGGTCATGCGGCAGGCCTTTGAGACCCGCCGGAACTACCTCTACGAGCGCATGTCCGCCATTCCCGGCGTCCACCCCGTCCGCCCGGAGGCCACCTTCTACATGCTGATGAACCTGGATCAGCTCATCGGCAAGACCCTCTACGGCGACGTGATCCACGACGCCGACGACTTCGCCCGCGTTTTCCTGCGGGAGGGTCTGGTGGCCGTGGTCCCCTGCACGGGCTTCGGTGCCCCCAACTACGTCCGCTGGTCCTTTGCCGTCTCCATGGAGAACATCAAGGAAGGCATGGACCGGCTGGAGAAGTTCCTCAAGAACGCGTAAGTTCCGCTTTTCCCGATCCCCCAAAAAGGGCGGATTTCCCGGCTGGGAAGTCCGTCCTTTTTTCCTCCCTTTTTTGGTGTGTTTTTGGCGACTTCTCCCTTTCCTTCCGAATTCTTTTATGCTATACTTTCTTTTTGATGTAGCTTACTTGCAAAACCGATATCCTATCTCGGAAAGCCATGAACCATAAGGAGGAGATGGATGTGGCGTTTGAAAATTGTCTGACCTATCTCCGCCGCCGGGGCAGGCTGCCGTTTCGGGCCGCCTCCTTTGGTCCGGTGGATAACCTGATCCTCTCCCTGTGCGCCTACGACCCCTTCGAGTGGGTGCTGGGGGGGAGAGCGGTGTGTGGCTGCCCTTTTCCCATGCCGTGGAAAAGCTGACCCAACAGCCGGGTTGGGATGACACGGGCCTGCTCATGTCCCCCCACACCCCGGAGCTGGTCGTGGAGGCGGCCCGCAGCCCCCGCTTCCGCGCCCTGGCCCTGGGGTGCATGGAGACGGTGGCGGACCAGGACACGCAGTTTGCGGCCCTGACCTACCGTCTGCCGGACGGCACCCTCTTCCTGGCCTTCCGGGGGACCGACGATACCCTGGCCGGGTGGAAGGAGTGCTTCGCCATGAGCTACTCCCCCTCCGTTCCCTCGCAGCGGCTGGCACTGGACTACCTGGTGCGCGTGGCGACGAAATATCCCGGCAAGCTCCGTCTGGGCGGCCACTCCAAGGGCGGGAACCTGGCGGTGTGGGCTGCGGTCCACGCCCCGGCGCTTCTCCGGCGGCGTATCCTCATGGTTTACAGCAACGACGGCCCCGGCTTTCACCGGGACCTGACCCACACGCCGGCCTACCGCGGGCTGGCCCCCCGCATCGTGACCTACGTCCCCCAGGCCTCGCTGGTCGGGGCCTTGCTCCACCAGGACCCACGGGCCAGGACCGTCAAGAGCCATGGTCACGGGACGGCAGGCCAGCACGACCCCTTTACCTGGGAGGTCCACAGCGGGTCCTTTCGCTTTCTCCCCCGCCGGTCCCGGCAGGCCCAGCGGGAGGCCGACGGCTTCCGGGGCTGGGTGGATTCCATGGCCCCGGCGGAGCGGGCGGAGTTTACCGACGTGCTCTTCTCCCTGCTCTCTGCGGCCCAGGCCGAGACGCTCTCGGAACTGTCCGAGCATTGGGCGGACACCGCCCTGGCCGCCCTGGGTGCCTACCGTGCCCTGCCCCCGGAGACCCGGCGGGATATGCTGAAATATATCTGGCGCTTCCTGCGGAACCTCAGCACCGGCGGGAAGGCCCACCCCCACCGACTACATTAAAAAAAGCAACGAGGAGGATCTATGGATCTCATCGAAACCTTTGGCGCCAAAGTCGGCGCTCTGTCCGAAGCCAAGCCCGAAAAAGCCCGCAAGCTCCTGGCGGCGGGGTTTCAGGCCAACGGACTGAAAAACAAGCTCGCCTCAAAGCGGGCCTCCCAGTCCGATAAAATGCTGTTCCAGACCGTGAACAAGGCCATGGTGAACTGCCTCACCAAGCCCCAGGGGAACGTGATGGTCAGCCTCTTCACCCCCTGCGAGATGCTCCACCCCCTGGGCCTGCACCCCTACTCCTGCGAGGGCTTTTCCAGCTACCTCTCCGGCTCCAAGGCCGAGCAGCTGTACCTGCACCAGGCCGAGGACATCGGCATCCCCGCCAGCCTATGTTCCTACCATAAAGTTTTCATCGGGGCGGCCCAGATGGGGCTGATGCCCAAGCCCCGCTTTATTCTCTCCACCTCCCTGGCCTGCGACGCCAACCAGCTGACGTTCCGCTATCTGTCGGAATTTTACGGCGTGCCCCATTTCTCCATTGATGTCCCCTTCGAGCCTTCCCACCAGGCCGTGCAGTATGTGGCCGACCAGCTGCGGGAGATGGGAAAATTCATCGCCCGGCAGACGGGACAGCCCATCGACGAAAATCAGCTTGCTCAGACCGTGGCCCGCAGCCAGCGGACCATGCGCCTGTTCCAGCAGGGCTTGCAGAAGCGGGCGGGCAAGCAGATCCTGAGCGACCTGACCAGCGAGCTGCTCCGCACCGCCGCCTTCCATTTCCTCCTGGGTCTGCCGGAGGTGGAGGCCTACGCCCGCCAGCTGGCCCGTGAGATCGAGACGGCCCCCCCGGCCACGGGCAAGCAGCTGGTCTGGATCCACACCACGCCCTATTGGATCACGCCCCTGCGGGCGCTCTTCAGCCGCACCGCACGGGTGCAGATCGCCGCCTGCGACATGAGCTATGAGGGCATCGTGGACGCCGACCCCGCCAAGCCTTACGAGGCCATGGCCAAGCGCCTGGTCTACTCTCCCTTCAACGGGCCGGTGGAGCGGCGCATCCAGCGGGCGCTGGAGATGGCCAAGACCGTGGACGCCGACGGCATGGTCTGGTTCTGCCACTGGGGCTGCAAGATGACCCTGGGCGGGGCCAGGCTGGGCAAGAAGGCCTTTGAGGAGGCCGGCCTGCCCACCCTGCTCCTGGACGGCGACAGCTGTGACCGCGGCTTCGGCGGCGAGGGCCAGGCGGCCACCCGCGTGGAAGCCTTTTTGGAAGTATTGGAGGGCATGGCATGAGCATCACCTATCACGTTTGTAAATACACGCCTGTCGAACTGCTGACCGCCCTGGGCGGGGAATGTGCCCTGCTGGACGAGGCCCCGGACGCCTTCGACCTCTCCGACCAAGTGGCCCACCCCAACCTCTGCGGGTTCGGCAAGTCCGTCATTCAGGCGGTCATGGCCGGGCATGTGAAAGAGGTCGTGCTGGTCAACTGCTGCGATACGATCCGGCGGACCTATGACATCCTGAAGGAGTTCGGGAATTTAAATTTTCTTTATCTACTCGATATTTTACACGGCAAGTCCGGCTGCTCCGTGGACCACGCCAAGCACCAGCTCATGGACCTGGCGGAAGCCTATGGCAGGTACAAGGGCACGCAGTTTGACAAGAACGCCTTCTTTGCCGCCTTTGCCCCCACGACGCCCCGCACGGACCCGCACATCGCCGTGATCGGCGCGAAGATGGGCGCCCACCTCTTCTCCCTGGTGGAGGAGACGATGCCCCTGCCGGTGGAAAACCTCACCTGCGCCAGCAACCGCTCGGTGGTCGCCCCGGAGGACCAGGCGGAGTTTGAGACGCTCATGGAGGCCTACGCCCGCCAGCTGCTGGGCCAGCTGCCCTGCATGCGCATGACGGACAA
>OLSN01003021.1_pt1 | contig 11351 bp, 5 predicted proteins | sample 1672411 | NCBI WGS metagenome assembly OLSN01 (sample SAMEA3136683, study PRJEB25190) | human gut metagenome | biome: human gut; feature: human-associated habitat; material: faeces | place: Austria | collected 2013
CTGACCGCTGATATCCACGCCGGCAATCGCCGCATTTGGCAATCGATGCGCGAGGTAGACCGGATTCAGCCCACACGCGAGATCGAGAATTCGCGCCGGCGTTCCGATGGCTTCAAACAGCTGATCGGGCTCGGGCATGTGCCGCTCATCCAGCCGCAGATGAACGCCGTCGGGCCGCAGGGACAGATGGCTGACCCCCAACTTGCGGGTCACGCCCCGAAGCTGGGCGATGCGGATGAGGTTCTCCACCGGCTCGGGAATATCGCCGAAGCGGTCGATCAGCTCCTCCTCGATGGACAGGCGGCTCTCCTCGTCCTCCACCATGGCGATGCGCTTGTATACCTCCACCCGGAGGCGCTCCTCCCGGACATAGCTTTCCGGCAGATACGCGTCGATGTTCAGCTCCACCCGGGTATCCAGCTCGGGGATCTGCTCCTTGCCCTGGGCCTCCCCCACCGCCTGCTCGATCAGCTTGACGTACATGTCGTAGCCCACGGCGCTCAGGTGGCCGCTCTGCTCCGGGCCCAGCACGTCGCCTGCGCCGCGAATTTCCAGATCGCGCATGGCGATGCGGTAGCCCGCGCCGAACTCGGTGAACTCCCGAATGGCGTTCAGCCGCTTCTGGGCGGTCTCCGACAGGCTCTTATTGGCGCGGACGGTGAAGTAGGCGTAGGCCTGACGGCTGCTGCGGCCCACCCGGCCCCGGATCTGGTACAGCTGGCTCAGGCCGAAATGATCCGCGTCAAAAACGATCAGCGTGTTGGCCTCGGGCACGTCCAGCCCGCTTTCCACGATGGTGGTGCACAGCAGCACGTCGTAGGCCCCGGCGTAGAAGTCCAGCATCACGTCCTCCAGCGCGTTTTCCCGCATCTGGCCATGGGCCACGCCGATGCGGGCCTCCGGCACCAGCGCCTGTATGCGCTGGCGCATTTGCTCAATGGAGCGCACCCGATTATATAGGAAGTAAACCTGCCCGTCCCGCTGCAGCTCCCGGCGGATGGCCTCCCGAATGACGCCGTCGTCGTAGTCCATCACGTAGGTCTTGACGGGCAGACGTTCCTCCGGCGGCGTTTCCAGCAGGCTCATATCCCGGATGCCCACCATGCTCATGTGCAGGGTGCGGGGAATGGGTGTGGCGGACAGGGTGAGCACGTCCACCTTTTCCTTCATATTTTTAATGGCTTCCTTGTGGTTCACCCCGAAGCGCTGCTCCTCGTCCACGATCAAAAGGCCCAGATCGTGAAATTTCACGTCCTTGCCCAGCAGGCGATGAGTGCCCACAATCATGTCCACTTCACCCTTTTCCAGCTTTTTCAGGGTCTCCTTCTGCTCGGCGGCGGTGCGGAACCGGCTGAGCATCTCCACCCGCACGTCGAAGCCGGAAAAGCGCTTCTTGATGGTGTTGTAGTGCTGCTGCACCAGAATGGTGGTAGGGGCCAGCAGGGCCACCTGCTTGCCCTCCACCACGGCCTTGAAGGCGGCCCGCAGGGCTACCTCCGTCTTGCCGTACCCCACGTCGCCGCACAAAAGCCGGTCCATGTTGTGAGGGCTTTCCATGTCGGCCTCGATCTGGGCCACGGACTGCTGCTGATCCTGCGTCAGCTCGTAGGGGAAGGCGTCCTCGAACTCCTGCTGCCACGGATTTTCGTGGCTGAAGGCGTAGCCGGGGTTTTTGGCCCGGCGGGCGTACAGCGCCGCCAGATCGAAGGCCAGCTTTTTCAGCCCCGCCTTCACCTTGCTCTTTTGACGCTCCCACTCGCCGCCGCCCAGATGGTTCAGCTTGGGCAGGCTGTGCTCCGCGCCGATGAACTTCTGCACCCGGTCGAACTGGTCGGCGGGCACGTAGAGCTTGTCGTTTCCGGCGTACTGAATTTGCAGATAGTCCCGGGTCACGCCGTCGCCCTTCATCTGGGTCACGCCCAGATAAACGCCTACGCCGTGCAGGTCGTGCACCACGTAATCGCCGGGCTTCAGGTCGGTGAAGCTGGAAATCCGCTCCCCCGCGTTCTGCTTCTTCCGGGCCCGGTGATAGGCGGAGCCGAAAATATCCGTATCGCTGAGCACGCACAGGTGCGCGTTCGGGTGCAGAAAGCCCTTGTTATAGGAGACCGGCAGCAGCACCACTTCCCGCAGGATGATGTTGCCGTCCAGCGATTCGCAGTACACGGAGGGGATGTTCATCTCCTCCAGCGTTTTCTGCAGCCTGCGGCCCCGGTTCTCGCCGCCGGTCAGCAGGATGATGGCGCAGTTCTGCTCCTTCCACGCCCTGATGTCCTTGCCCAGCGCGGCCAGCTGGTTCTGATAGGGCATGGGCGGCTTGGAGCCGAAGGCGATCAGCTTATCCGGCAGGAGCCGTCCCAGCGAGGTCTGCACGTTGTCGCTCAGCGATACCACGGGCCGCTTTTCCCAGTCGGCCAGCAGCTGGTCGTAGGAGAAGCGCAGGTTTTTTTGCTCGTCGAAGGCGTCGCCCCTCAGCCGCGCGTCCTCGTAGGCCTCGGCAAATTCCTCCTGCAACACCTTCATGCGCCCGGCGTACTGCTCGGGCCGGTCGCACAGAAGGATGGGGTCGTCCAGATAATCCAGCGCGGAAACCGTCTTCTCGCACAGCACGTTCATCCACATGGGCGCGGTGCGCAGGGTCTGTCCCGCTTCCACCAGCGCGGCTTCGTCCAGATGGCGACGCTCGTCGGGCACGTCCTTCCGGAAGGCCTCCGCCGTTTCTTCCTCCGGGCGGGCTTCCTTCGCAGCTTTGGCCGTCTTGCCCAGCTTGGCAGGTTTGCCGTCCAGCAGGTCTTCGCTGAGCTCCAGCGCGTCCAGCTCGGAAAGAAATTCGTCCAGCGCCGGCAGCGTCTCGCCATTGTCCAGCGTGGTCTCCTGCGCCTGAGGCTCCTCCGCCTGCGCCTTCTCCCCCGCGCCGGTCTCGATGGCCCGGCGAAGCCGCTCCGCCGCCGCTTTCCGGTCGGTCACAAGGCATTCCGTGGCCGGGGCGATACGGGCCGTGGACAGCCGCTCAATGCTCCGCTGACTGATGCAGTCGAACCGGCGGATGCTGTCCACCTGCGTATCGAAAAACTCAACGCGCAGGGCGTTGCCCTCGTTGGGCGGGAACACGTCCAGAATGGAGCCCCGCATGGCGCACTGGCCGCAGCCCTCCACCATGGAGACCCGCTCGTAGCCGCTGGCCAGCAGGCGGTTCATCAGTTCCTCCAGCGTCATGGTCAGGTCGATGGTCTCCGCAGAGATGGTCACGACCGCCGTACCGTTTGTGGGGACGATGGAATTGATGGTGCTGATATTGGCGCCGGCGTCGGCAAAGACGCCCAGGATCTCGGACAAGAGTCCCTGCTCATCGTGGAGCAGCAGCTGGAAGGTGATGATGCGGCCGGTCATCATGCTCTGGAAGGGCAGCACGGCGTCCCGGTACTTGTAGAACGCGCTGCGGCTGATGTCGGTCATGCGGGTGGCTTCGTTGACGGTGGACGCTTCGCCGGTGGAAAGCAGACGCTTTGCCTCCGCTACCTTCAGGAAAACCTCCGGCAGGGCGGAAGACTCCACAATATAGTATTTGGGTTTGGTCGACATGTCGGACCTCCTTAAAACTGGTTCAATTTGTGTGTGACAGAACAACACCTGTTTCTCCACAATGTATTGTAACATACTTTTCTTAGAATGCAACCCCATATTACCAGAGTTTTTGTCGGAAAGGAGGAATCTTTTTGCGTCCCGCGGTGAAAAAAAGCATATCCGTGCTGGCGGCGTTTTTTGCCGTGTGGCTGGCTGCCCGGTTTCTTCTGCCGCTGTGCTTCCCCTTCCTGCTGGGGGCACTGCTGGCCTTCGCGGCGGAGCCGATGGTGGGCTTCCTCCAGAAACGGCGGGTTCCACGGTGTGTGTGCTCCGGCATCGGCGTCAGTATGGCCTTCTGCTTTCTTGCCATGCTGGTGCTGATTCTCTGCGCCTTTGCTCTGCGGGAGCTGCGAAGGGTGGCGGGGGTGCTGCCCGATCTGGAGGATACGGCAAAATCCGGCATCGGCCTGCTGCAAAGCTGGCTGCTGGAGCTGGCGTCCCACACGCCCCAGAGCGTGCAGCCCCTGCTCAGCGAGAACGTGACCTCCTTCTTCTCCAATGGAACATCTCTGCTGGACAAGGTCATCCGGTATATTCTGGGGCTGGCGGGAAACATTCTGAGCCACATTCCCGACGGTGCGCTGAGTTTGGGAACGGCGGTGATCTCCTCCTTCCTGATCTCCGCCCGGCTGCCGAAGATCAAAAGCTGGCTGAAAAAACGTCTGCCCGAGGAAAAGCTCAAGCCCGCCGCGGACGCCCTGAAGCGTATGAAAAATGCCGTGGGCGGGTGGCTGACGGCGCAGCTGAAGCTGATGGGCGTGACGTTCACCATTCTGACGCTGGGGTTCGTGGTGCTGCGGATCGCCTACGCCCCGCTGTGGGCACTGGTGGTCGCGCTGGTGGACGCGCTGCCCGTGCTGGGCACCGGCACCGTGCTGGTACCATGGGCGGTGATCTGCTTTTTGCAGGGGGAGGGCGCGAGGGCAATCGGCCTGCTGGGCGTTTATGCCGTGGTCACCCTGTCCCGCTCCATGCTGGAGCCGAAGCTGGTGGGGCGGCATCTGGGGCTTGACCCCCTGGTGACGCTGATGGCGCTGTACGTCGGCTACAAGCTCTGGGGCGTGGGCGGCATGATCTTTGCCCCTCTGCTCGCCGTGACCATCATGCAGGTCACGCCGGGGCGGGAGCGGGGAGATACCCCTGAAATCCCTTAAACAAGAAAATTCCCAACTGCCTATTGTACATCCCGTTCATTTTTGCTATAATATAGGGAAAATGTTATTACTGGATGTGCATGAATCGTGAAATACGGAATTTGGAAGGTGTCCCAGCTGGAGGCGGGGGCTGTCAACGCATTGGTTGGCAGCGGCTACGCTCCGCTGGCCGCCATGGTGCTGGCCTCCCGGGGGATCGGGGATGATCGACAGGCCAGAGCTTACTTAGACTGCAACGCGCCCCTGCTTGACCCTTTTTTGATGACGGATATGGACAAGGCTGCCGGACGGGTGGGACTTGCCATGTCCCGGGGGGAGAAGATCGCCGTGTTCGGCGACTACGACGTGGACGGCATCACCGCCACCTGCCTGCTGACGGATTTTCTCCGCCGCCACGGCGCGGATGTGGTGAGCTACATTCCCGGCCGTCTGGAGGAGGGCTACGGCCTGAATCCCATCGCCATTCACCAGCTTCACGCCGAGGGCGTCAAGCTGATCGTCACCGTGGACTGCGGCATCACCGCCGTGAGCGAGGCGGAGCTGTGTAAGCAGCTGGGCATTGATCTCGTCATCACCGACCATCATGAGTGCAAGCAGACGCTGCCCGCCGCGGTTGCTGTGGTGGACCCCCACCGCTGCGATGGCGGCTATCCCCATAAGAATCTCTCCGGCGTGGGCGTGGCCTTCAAGCTGGCTTCCGCCCTGTGCGGCTCTCAGGAAACGGTGCTGGAAGAATACGCCGACATGGTATGCCTCGGCACCGTGGCGGATGTGATGCCCCTGCAAGGGGAGAACCGGGTGTTCGTGGCGAGAGGTCTGGAATCTCTGGCGCATACCAAGCGCCCGGGCATCGCGGCGCTGATGGCGGAGTGCGGCTGCGCCCCGGAGACTGTCAGCGCGTCCTCCATCGGCTTCATGCTGGCGCCCCGCATCAACGCCGCCGGACGGATGGGACAGATCGATCTTGCGGTGGAGCTGTTTCTCACCGACGACCCGGACAAGGCCGCCGAGGCCGCCCGGGGACTGTGCGAGCTGAACCGGCAGCGGCAGGCCGTGGAGTCGGAAATTTACCGGCAGGCCGTGTCCATGCTGCCCATGGGCAAGCCCCCGGAGGCCATCGTGCTGGCGGATGAAAGCTGGCATCAGGGCGTGGTGGGCATCGTGGCCAGCCGCATTGCCGAGGAATACGCCTGCCCCACCTTCCTGATCTGTCTGGACGGCGAGCACGGCAAGGCCAGCTCCCGCAGCCACGGGGGCTTCAACCTGTTTGCCTCCCTGAGCGCCCTGTCTCCGCTGCTGGAAAGCTACGGCGGCCATGAGCTGGCGGCGGGCTTTACCATTTCCCGCGCCAACATTCCGGAATTCCGCCGCCAGATCTGTGCGCTGGCCGCGCAGTATTACACCGACGACGTGCCGCGAACCGTTCTGGATGTGGACTGCGCCGTTTCCCCGGAGCTGCTGACCCTGCATAACGTGGACGCCCTGCAAATGCTGGAGCCCTGCGGCAACGGCTGCCCCAAGCCGGTGCTGATGATGAAGAATCTGACCATCGACCGCATCAGCATGGTGGGCGGCGGACGGCATATGCGCCTGCGCCTATGCAGCGGACATACGTACCTGAACGCCATCTATTTTTCCGCCAATCCCCAGACGGTGTCCATCCAGCCGGGGGACTTAGTGGACGTGGCCTTTACCCCTCAGGTGAACGAATTCCGGGGGACGCGCACCGTGCAGATGAACGTCATCGACATCCGCCCCAGCTGCAGCGCCGAGTGCCTGCCCGACGCCGCGCCTTACCGGGACATGCAGCGGGGAAATCTGACCTCCGGCGAGGCCGCGGCACTGCTGCCTGACCGGAAGATGCTGGCGCTGGTGTGGCGGTATCTGGACGCCGCGAACCCTGTGCAGGAATCGCCCATGTGCCTGTGCCGCAAGATCGTCCGCTGGTCGGGACAACCGTTGAATCTGGGGCAGATGCTCACCTGTCTGGATATTTTCCGGGACGTGGGACTGCTCACCGTCCAGCGGCAGCATAAATATGTTTCCATCCGGCTGACCCCCGGAGAAGGAAAGGCCGACCTGAGCCGAAGCCAGACCATGCAGCGGCTGCTGCACGCGAAAGAGAGCTGAGTTTGAAATGGAATCCTTTGAAGAACATTACGCGTCCATGTGCGACGCAATCAAAAAGCATCTGCCCGGCGCGGACATGGCGCTCATCGATCGTGCCGTGGACTACGCCAACCGGAAGCACAAGGTGCAAAAGCGGAAGGACGGTTCCCCCTACATCATCCACCCCCTGGCGGTCGCCCAGATCGTGGCGGAGATGGGGCTGGACTGCGACGCCATTCTGGGCGCGCTGCTCCACGACTGCATCGAGGATACCGACGCTTCCCACGAGGACATCGAAAAAATCTTCGGCCCCACCGTGGCGGAGCTGGTGGAGGGCGTCACCAAGCTGACCCGGGCGGATTTCTCCTCCCGGGAGCAGGCCCAGATGGAAAATCTGCGGAAGATGTTCATGGCCATGAGCAAGGACATCCGGGTGGTGCTCATCAAGATTGCCGACCGGCTTCATAATATCCGCACCATGCAGTACCAGACCCCGGAAAAGCAGATTGCCAAGTGTCAGGAGACCATGGACATCTACGCGCCCCTGGCCCACCGGCTTGGTATGCAGAAGGTCAAATGGGAATTGGAGGATACCTCCCTCAAATATCTGGCTCCCAAGGAATACAATGAGATAACGGCCTACCTCCAGGAGCACAAAGATCAGGACGAAAGCTTCATGCGCACCATTCAGGAGAAGATCACCCAGCGGCTTACCGCCATGGGCATCCACAACACCACCTATGGCCGCATCAAGCACGTCTATTCCATCTACCGGAAAATGCAGGCCCAGGGCAAGCGGATGGACGAGCTGTACGACATCTACGCCTTCCGGGTCATTGTGGACTCCATCCCGGACTGCTACAACGTTCTGGGCCACATCCACGACCTGTTCAACCTGATTCCCGGCCGGTTCAAGGACTATATCTCCACCCCCAAGCCCAATATGTACCAGAGCCTGCACACCACCGTCATCGGCTCTCAGGGCATTCCCTTCGAGGTGCAGATCCGCACATGGCAGATGCACGAGACCGCCGAATACGGCATCGCCGCCCACTGGAAGTACAAGCAGGGCACCGGTACGGGTACGGAGAAGGACTTCGAGTGGGTGCGCCGCCTGCTGGAAAGCCAGCAGGACTCCGACGCAGAAGAATTCGTCCAGTCCATGAAGATCGACATGTTCGACGACGAGGTGTTCGTCTACACCCCCAAGGGACGGATCGTTTCCCTGCCCGCCGGCTCCACGCCCATCGATTTTGCCTACGCCATCCATTCCGGCGTGGGAAATTCCATGATCGGCGCGAAGGTCAATAACCGCATCGCCAACATCGACACCACCCTGAAAAACGGCGATATTGTGGAGGTGCTGACCTCCAAATCCGCCAAAGGCCCCAGCCGGGACTGGCTGACCATCTGCAAGAGCAATCAGGCCAGAACCAAGATCAAGCAGTGGTTCAAGAAGGAGAAGCGGGAAGAGAACATCGTCCACGGCAAGGCGTCCTTCGAGTCGGAAATGAAGCGGGTGGGGCTGCCCCTCACCGCCGCCACCGACCCCGAGCTGGAAGGGCAGCTCCTAAAAAAGCTGTCCTTCGACACCTGGGACGATATGTTCGCCGCCATCGGCTACGGCGGACTGACCGCCGCCAAGGCCGTCGGCCGCATCCGGGACGATATCAACAAGGCGCTGAAGCAGCAGACCGCGGAAAAGCTGCCCCAAAGCCCCCTGCGCTTCCGTCCCGATTCCGAAGCGGTCACCCAGAACCGCCACGCGGTCAACGGCGTCATTGTGGAGGACATCGATTCCTGCATGATCAAGTTCGCCAAATGCTGCACCCCCGTCCCCGGCGACCCCATTGTGGGTTTCATCACCAAGGGCTTCGGCGTCAGCATCCACCGGGCGGACTGCCCCAACGCCCAGAACCGGGAAGACCCCCGTCAGGCCGCCCGCTGGGTGCGCGTCCGCTGGGCGACGCAGGAAGAGCAGCCCTTTGAAACCACGCTGGAGCTGGACTGCATCACCCGTGACGGGCTGATTCTGGACGTGGCCATGGTGCTGTCCACCGCCCGTGTCCGGGTCAAGGAAATGAGCGGCAAAGACCTGCCCGGCGGCCGCCGCGCCATCACCATCCGCTTCGAGGTTAAGGACGTGGCGGAGCTGGAATCCGTGCGGACGAAGCTGCTGAACATCCGGGACGTGGTCGGCTCCCGCAGAGGACAGAATTAAGGAGAGAGACGCTATGCGCGCTGTACTGACAAGAGTCAATTCCGCCTCCGTCGCCATTGACGGCGAGGTGGTGGGGAAAATCGGGAAGGGCTTCCTCATTCTTCTGGGCGTAGGCCCCGACGATACCGAAAAGGAATGCCGGTATCTGGCGGAAAAAGCCCTGGGACTCCGTATTTTTACCGACGAAAACGACAAAATGAATCTGGGACTGGACGCGGTGAACGGCGAGGTGCTGGTAGTCAGCCAGTTCACCCTCTATGGCAACTGCCGCAAGGGCCGCCGCCCCAGCTTTACCGACGCCGCGAACCCGGAACTGGGGGAGCGGCTGTACGAGCAGTTCCTCGCCGACTGCGCCAGTCTGGGGTATCCCCCTCAGCACGGCCGCTTCGGCGCGGACATGAAGGTGGAATCCGTCAACGACGGCCCCGTGACCCTGATTCTGGACACGGAGCAGCTGATGGACACCCCCAGAAGAAAATAGGTGATCGTATGCTGAACATTCACACGCTGACCCTTGGGGATTACGGAACCAACTGCTACATCGTCCACGACAGTGCGTCGGAGACCTGCTGTGTCATCGACCCCGGCTACACCCCGGAAAAGGTGCTGAGCGAGGTGAAGGCTCTGGGACTGACCGTGGAAGCGATTCTGCTGACCCACGGGCACTTTGACCATGTGGGCGGCGTAAAGGAGATCGCCGCCGAGACCGGCTGCGCGGTCTATCTCTGCGCCGACGAGCTGACCATGCCGCCCCAGATGACGGCGGGGCCGCTCTACTATACCAAAACCTACGGCGAGGGGGATACCCTGCATCTTGCGGGGCTGACGATCTCCGTCATCCGCACCCCCGGCCACACCCCCGGCTCCGTGTGCCTGCTGATTAGCGACGCCATGTTCTCCGGGGATACCCTGTTCGCCGGTTCCTGCGGCCGTACCGATTTCCCCGGCGGCAGCGACGCGGCCATGGGGGCTTCTCTGCGCCGTCTGGCGGGGCTTTCCACCGACTACCGGGTCTACCCCGGCCATGGCATGGATACGACGCTGGCGGAGGAAAAGCGGTATAACCCCTATCTACGATAATCGAGGTTCTTATGAAACTGACACTACACGGTCATGACGACCGCTATGCCGTGGAGCAGTTACAGCTGTCCCTGTTTCCCGACAACACGGAAGGGGAGGCGGTTTCGTCCCTCCACCGGGGAAAGGTCTGGCTTACCGCAGTCACGAAAATCACCGTGAACGGCGTGACCGCCACAGCCACCCGGCGGATCAAGGCGGCGGACGAAACCGTCCGTCTGCGCCGCCGGGCATTGCAGCAGAGCTATTATCTGGCCGCGAAACAGCTGCTGCCCGTTACGCCCCCATGGGGCGCACTGGCCGGCGTCCGACCCACGAAAATCACTACCAAGCATCTGCTGGAGGGCGGCACACCCAAGTCCGCAGACGAGCTGCTGCGGGATGTATATTACGTCACCGATGACCGGCGCAGGCTGGCCATTGACTGCTCAGTCTCCACGGTCCGGGCGGTGAACATGCTGCAGCCCAAGGATTTATCGCTGTACGTCGGCATTCCTTTCTGCCCCACCCGCTGCACCTATTGCAGCTTCGTCAGCCGCACCATCGGCAGGAAAACGGAACTGCTGGAACCCTATCTGCGGGCGCTGGAACAGGAAATTGCGGTCACGGGAAGACTTCTGGCGCAGTCCGGGAGAACCGTCCGCACCCTCTACATCGGCGGCGGCACCCCCACGACCCTCTCCGCCCCTCAGATGGAGCGCCTGCTGGGCGTCATCCGGGACAATTTCGATCTGTCCCGGTGCGTGGAATTCACCGTAGAGGGCGGCCGCCCGGATACGCTGGATTTGGAGAAGCTTCAAGTTATCCGTTCCGGCGGCGCTGACCGCATGAGCATCAACCCCCAAACCATGGAGGACGCCGTCTTACGCGCCTGCGGGCGGCCTCACAAGGCGGCGGATGTGCTTCGCGCCTACGGCGAAGCGGTGGACGCGGGTTTCAGTGCCATCAATATGGATTTGATTGCGGGCCTTCCCGCGGACACCACGGCGGGCTTCCGCCGCAGTCTGGACGCCGTGGCGACTTTGAATCCCGCCAACATCACCGTCCACACCCTCGCCCTGAAAAAGGGCGCCGACCTGTTTGAAAAGCGGGAGAATCTCCCCTCCGCCGGGGACGTCGCCGAAATGGTCGCCTACGCGGAGCAGACCCTCCGGGCGCTGGGCTAC
>OLSN01003031.1_pt1 | contig 11326 bp, 9 predicted proteins | sample 1672411 | NCBI WGS metagenome assembly OLSN01 (sample SAMEA3136683, study PRJEB25190) | human gut metagenome | biome: human gut; feature: human-associated habitat; material: faeces | place: Austria | collected 2013
TCTGCAATGAAACCGCCAAGCTCCACGGTAAATGCCCCATTGAGCGGACTGCCCTTGAACTCCGGCGCCATCAGTTCGAATGACGGTACATGATGAGTGGCGACAATGAGATGTCTGGCAGTACTTTGTTTTACGCTCTGTTCCAGAAAACGGAAACAGCGCGAATGTTCGTCATTGAACCTTGTCCAGTCCAGCGGTTCGCTGCCGTAACGCATCCTGCGGAAATCTGTGATGGCTGCCTCAGTTTCATAGGCATCCTGCAACAGGATATGTGACCACAGTGTGGTAGCGATCAATTCTATATCGTTACCCAATGGGATAACGGCATTATAGTGGCAGGTGATGTTTTCCCTGATTTTGAGCGACCAGCCGTTATACAGCTTGTCTATGTCGAACATCTTGTAAAACTCGTGGTTTCCGGGAACCACGATGACCCGGCTGTAATTTCCGGAAGCCCAGTCCCAGAACGGATGTCTGGAGTAGTTCTCATCTCCGATATATCCTATATCTCCGGCAAGGACAAGCACTTCTCCGGCAACAGCCAGCGGGTTGTGCTTCAAAAAACTGCTGTTCTCCCGAAACTCGAGATGCAGGTCGGATGCGTATTGGATTCTCATTGTTGTGTTATGAAATTGGCTTCAAGTTGTTCCAATAACTGTTCTCCGGAAATGCTTTTAAGTCCTGCCGATTTGAAAAAATCAGAGTTTGGCACTTCTTCTTTGACAGCCAGGCAAAACCTGTCAACATCTTGTTTAAGCGAATCAGGAACTTCGTAGGTGTCGGCAGGAGCAAGCATGGCAACCAGCCGGAATACATCTTTCTTGTGCTTGACGATATGTTTGCTGTCCACTTGTTCTCCATTGTTTTTCCGCTCGGTCATTTCTAAATAGGCCCTGCATTTCAGACAGATAAGACTTTCAATGTTCGCAATATGTACGCCCTCCTCCAACGTGCTGTGTTCAATGGTATAATTATAATAGTCATCATCCATCAAAATGGCTGACAGACTTGACAGGTCATCATCAACCGGAATGGGGGTAATGTGGGCATCGTCCGGGAATTTGACAACCCCGATATTTCGTGAAAAGAGTTCTATCTGATACGGGAAATCCGGATTTCCCGGTTCCTTGAACCTGTAATATTCATGCCTGCATTCCCCGTTCCCGGTTCCCTTATTCCTTTGTCTGTACCCTGCGGTTTTTACAAACTCCCAGAATTTTGCAGCAAAATCCGAAGACAGCGCCTCCACAATCAGTATAATGTCTATGTCCTTGGTCGCCCTTGGAGTTTGTGCATATATTTCTTCATGCATTTCACAGGCAGTACCACCTATGATGACATAGTTTCCTTCATATCCGGTGAAAAACTCCCTGAATTTATCAATTCCTCTTACCATATCATATTATTTATCATAGTTTCCAATTCTATTTGAATGCGTTCATCATCCATATCCTTCATGGCCAGAAATAAAGACAATTTGTCTACAATGCCGTTTTTTGAGAAAAAACATGGATTGTAACGCCATATCTCTATGCGGGTCTCGCCATATTCCTTGTCTGTCCGGATTTGCAACCGTCGAGCTTCTTCTTTTGCAATGGCATAAGTGTCATTTTTTTCCTTGTTCAGCATTGAATATTCCGACAAGGCATTTACTCCACTAATACAAAATACTTCATCAGGCAGACTATCGGTATATACAATCCGCTCGATGGGGTTCGCCAGGAACGGCAACATCCTGTCCCATAATTCACGCTTTTTGAACTGAAATATCATACTCTTTGTCTTGCCGCCGGATAAAGCGATAACTTCTTTATCTTTCAGCCATCTGACCGCCCGGTTTACATTGGCATACGACACGTTGAAAAGATCTGCAATATCATAAGTTCCTTTCCCTTCGAGAGACTTTACTTCAAGATGATAAAGGATTATGCATTGGGCAATTGCAGGAATCTGCGTTTCTTCACCGCCCCCGATATTATTTTTATGCGGTTTCAAATCTATCAACAAATCCGGTATGAACATTTGCTTTTGCGGTATGATGAAATTTACACGATGTCTGACAAGACGCCGTACATTATAGGCCGCCACTGTACGCAATACAAATATTACCGGGCATTGGGCTTTTCGCTCAACCAGTTCTTTTTGTTTCCGCATCTGCCCCGGAGTATATGCAGAACTGTCTGCACTATACAGAAGAACTACGTCATGCCCCAACAAGTTAGCCGTACAAAATGTATAACCGGCAGTAATATTGGCTGGGAATGTATGCAAGACATCCTTTTCGACCGGCCTGATGTCCGCCCTCAAATCAAGCAATTCAGCGATGTACCGGCTTGTCACATCTATAAAATCATCTATTTTGCACATAATCATTTATGTTTGAGAATATGCAAAATTAACGATTATATACTATATATCAAAGAAATATATGAAATATATTCAGCGAAATTTCCTTTAAAGACTGATCTGGGAATATCAGGAGCAAAGAAGTTTTTTGTATAACATATGGATTACAAGTGAATAAGAACCGTGTCTTCAACCTTTCCACGATTCTTTGTCCTACTCTTTCGGTGAATCAAAACAAATTCGATATGGACGAAAAAATGCTTTCATTGGAACAGGAGATCAAGATCAAGGAAAAAGCCCTCAAACTGAAAGAGGAGAAGAAACTCCGCAAGATTTGTCCGATGGTCGTTTTCGGAGACACCGCAAACGGCGAGAAAGAGATTTATGTGGCCTACATGTCCGAACCGAGCTTTCCGCAGTTCAGCAAATTCATGGCCGCTTCCAAAAAGGACGAGGTAATCGCCATGCGCACGTTGGCCCACGACTGCTTCGTGGACGGAGATAAGGAACTCGTGGACGACGAGTCGCTCTTCCTGTTCGGTCTGATGGGACAGCTTTCCGAGCTGATCACCACCCGCCAGAGTGTCCTGGTAAACTTATAAGCCGGTGGGTAGTGACCGACGAGCAGCGCATCCGCCAGCGGATGATCTATGTCCGCCACTACTTTCCCGGCGTCAACCTCGACACGATTTCCGACGAGGAGTTCGCGATGCTTTCCGAAGAGGCGTTGTGGCTGCACGAGCAGATGCTCATCAGCCGTATGCCCGTTCCGATGTCATTGCCGGAGAGGACTCCTTGACCTGCCGCCGTAAGCTTCCGGTTTGCGGCGGCCTTCGTTTCATAATCTCCGCCCTTGCGGAAAGACTATTCTTTTAACGCAGTACCCATTACCATGGCTCAGGAACAGAACTATCAGGTCAACTACTCCATCAACGTGGATGCCTCTCAGGGCACCAAGCAGGTTATCGCCTTCGGTGAGGCGGTAGGCAAGCTGGTACAGGCGAAAGCGTCCCTGACTCCGGCCGTCACGAACATCAAGAATATGATGGACGAGATAGACCGCGTGTTCCGCACCAAGAACGGCAAGAAACGTAATTTCGATTACCGCCTGACCATCGATACGAAAAAAAGCGAAGAGAAGCTGGAACGTATCAAGGGGTTACTCACGGATATTTCCACGCTTTCCAAAGGCATCAGCCTGACCATCAATGCCGGTCAGGCTTTGGACAGCAAGAAAATCAAGGCCAACGCCAAAAGCCTTTACGAGAAAAAGGCTGCCGAGATGCGCAAAGCGGAGATCGAAAAGAATGCCGCCTCGTCCGTTGGCACGATGGCAGACGCGCAGAAACGCATTACCAAAGCCATCGGGAAAATCAACTCCGCCCTGGTTTCCATGGAACGTGACCGGGAACTGCAAATCAAGACCGGGACGGCGGAAAACAGGTTGCAGCAGATACTTTCCCTATTGGGTCGTATCAAAAGTGCTTCTGTCATTTCTTTCAACATGCAGGGAGGCATACCATCCGAAGGACTCACACCTTCCGTTCCGGTGCCATATGCTCCGCAGGCCTTCGTAATGCCCGAAAAGGCCCGGCAAAAACTGATGGAACGGCTTTATGCAGGACAGCAGCTGCATCGCCAGAAACTGGTCCACGCGGAGGAGCTCTTTACCGCAGACCAGCGCCGTAAGGCGGCTCTGGCAGAAACCGCCGCGGCGGAAAAGCGGCGTGCCGATGAAGCGCGGGCTAAAGAACGGGAGTGCAAGAATGCCGCCCGTGCTGCGGAGAAAATACGCCGGCAGGCAGAACAGGCACGCCGTAAGGCAGAAACGGAACGTATAAAGGCCGAGCAGGCTGCAAGACGGCAGGAACAGCGCAATGCGATGCAGTCCGTCAGGCTCATGCAGCGGGAACATACTGCAGCCGGTACGCTCTACCGCAGTAAACGCCGTGCCGCCATCAACCGTATCCAGTATTCGAAAGCGCCGTCACTCAGGAACCTCCCGTTCGCTTCGATGCTCAATGCCTATATGGGTTACAGCCTGATCCGTTCGGAACTGACGAAGGCCATCGACTATTCCAACATCATGGAATCGGCACATTCCATCCTCCGTGTGGCGGACAGCGACCTCAAGACATTCGAGACCCGTTTTGACAGTATGGCCCGTCATGTCCGTAAAATCGGCATCGACACGAAATACACAGCCGTGGAGATTGCCGGTGCCGTCAAATACCTGTCGATGGCGGGCATGAATATCGAGACAATCAACAAGTCCATCCGCCCGATCACGAACCTGGCACTTATCGGTGACAACGACGTGTCGTATATCGCCGACCTGGCCACGAACATCATGGCCGGTTATGATATCCATAACGACAGCATGGACAGCGTGGCGGACATTATCTCCTCCACCATTTCCCGCTCGAATGTGAATATCGTGGAGATGGCGGAGTCATACAAGATGGCTGCCGGTTACCTGCGTATGGCGGGCGTGGACTTCACGGAAAGCAGTGCCGCCATCGGTCTTTTGGGCAATATGGGTCTGAAGGGAACGCTGGCGGGAACCTCGTTGCGTGCTCTTTCCACACGTTTTGCCAAACCTACCAAGGAGGCACAGGAAGTTCTGGACCGCCTGGGCATCCGGTTCACGGAAATGCGCGACATCGAGGGGGTGCAGGTCGAGAAACTCCGTCCTATAGCGGACATTTTCGAGGAATTGAACAAGAAGGGCGCGTCGATGGCGGATGTCCAGGCAATCTTCGGGAAAATTGGCGGTAACGCGGCGATGATGTTCCTGAAGAACTACGACAAACTACGAGAACTGACTTCATATAACCGGGGGTCCCAGGGCGTTTCCTCAGAACTGGCATTGGTAAAGCAGAATACGACCAAGGGATTGTGGGCGCAGGTGACCTCCCAGCTGACCGAAGGGTTCATGCAGGCATACGAGGTGTTGGAACCCTCTATCCGCACTGTGCTCCGCACTTTTCTGGCAAAGTTCAAGGCTCCGGAATTTACCCGTGGCCTGGTGTCCATCGGGAATGCCTTGTTGGACATCTTCACCGTGATCGGCAATATCGGCGCATGGGTGACCCGCAATTTCCATTGGATAGAACCGCTTGTCTTTACAGGCGTTGTCGCGACCCGGCTGTTCAAGGTGGCGGGAGCCCTGACGAATATCGGCATCGCCATGGGGTTTATCGGCAAACAGTCTGCGGCCACGACATCAATCAGTGCCGTGCAGGGGCTGCTGGGGGCGGGTGGTATCGGTAAGGTTTCGTTTGCCCAGAAGCGGGCCATCGTGTCGGCCATGCAGTCCGCAGGCGTGGCGGGACGGGGAGCGATGAACCGCGCCTTGATGGCCGGGGGCGGTGTCATCGGAGCCAAAGGAGTCCTGCAGTCGCTGTTTGCCACACAGGTGGCTACCGGCAGCGGACTGACCGGTGCTGCCGCCTCGTTGAGTGCCATCAGTACAGGCGCGGTTGCCGCCACGGCAGGTATAGCCGCATTGGTCGGGACTTTGGGATGGGTGGCTTACAAGACCTGGAAGATAAAGGAGGCGAAGGATGCCGTACTGGAAGAGATCGAATCGAACCGCAAGTACCGTTATCCGTCCATAGAGGCACTTTACTCCTCCCTGAGCGAGACCTATAACATGGCTGTCAAGACAAAGCGTGCCGTGGACGAGGTCGTTGCCGGCAAAAGTATCGAAGAGGCTTCGGGACATAAAATCGGAGCCTTCACATCCAACTGGTGGGCCGGGTTCTTGGGGGAATTTGCCATCGCTTCATCTGAGGGGATGGTATCGCGAGACCATGTGTATAACATGGACAAAGCCCGTCAGGATGACATAAGGGATGCGCTTGTCACCCTTGCCAAACGCGACAGCCAGACACGTATCGATGCCGCGTACGCCGAGTTCGGGAAGATGGGTACGGTATTGGAAGTGGACGCTTTCCTCAAGACGGTAAAGGAGCGTTTCGGGCAACAGGAGAAGGATCTCGACAAGTCTTTGTGGCGTATGCAGGATGGCAAGGCCGTCTATGTGAATGATATCGGGGACAGGTCGGAAGCGGTTGCCGCCCGCACATACGACTATGCCCGGTACATGAACACGCAGACCGTTCCGGAGATTGTGCGTGCCGCCACCGCTTATCGGAATGCCATATCGAGTGCCGCCAATGCGCATGAGCTGATGCGTAAGGGAGGGTTCGACTTTGACCAGTTCAGGGCCTGGGGATTCGAGCAGGACGAAAACGGGCTATGGAAACAGCGGGCACTGGGGCAGAACGCCACCGATGCGCAGCGTATAGACAACATCGCGCATCGCAAGCTGGCACATACGACACTCGTGAAGTTCTTTTCATCGCTCCGGCAGACTTTCGGAGGTTCGGCGGAGGCAGCCGAGAACATCCTCCGCGTGGCGGGCTTCACTCCCGACCAGTACGGCAACGAACCGGATTCCAACGATACACGTCCGTTTGCTGCCAACCCGATTACCAACACGCATCTGGATGACGGAGGGGCCGGCGGCAACTATTCCGGCACGGGGCGGTTGTCCTCGGCGGCACCTAAACAGGTCATCGTGAACATAGAGAGCCTGCTCAGTGTCAGGACCATCGACCTGATGAAGTCGAAGGAGGGGCAGACGGAAGAGATACAGAACCTGAAAGAACAACTGGCACAGGCGCTCATCGATGTCGTGCATGACTTCGATGCCTCCTGGAACGCATAAAATGAAAGGATTATGGGAAGACTGATACAAATCGCGGCCTCGACTTTGTTGAGCGGAGGCATACTCAACCACGGTTCGCTTGGCGGATACATCAGCAACGCCACGCGTCTGGCGTTGGGCATGGGGCTTGCCGAATTGCAGGACGGGCAGGTACATTACTTCTCCAGGCACCATGACCTGCTCAAACGGGCAGCCATACAGGTTGCCTCGCAGACGGCTTACGGGTTGCTACGTTCCTATCCCCGATACCTCAAATACTGGGAACAGCAGGTGCGGGACAAATATCTTCAGACACAGTCGCAGTCCAGCCTTGCGAACAAGACCGGACAGTACTACCAGCTCATCAGGGAACAGCAGGCGGTGGCGCAGAAGAAAAACCATATCGATTCCATCGTCGGCCGGACAGTGGCGGATTTTCTGGAACTGTCCATATCAGAGGAGGGGAAGTATTATGACAACAGCGAGTGCAAGGTTTTGCCGAACAGCCGGTATGGACTGGTGACATTCGTGGACCTGGGACCGCAGGTACAGGTCAGCAGCCGGAACAATATCCTGCTGACCCGGGTACAGGGGCGGGACTATACCCGCAAGGAATATATATCCGGGGGTGACCTCGAGATTACCATCAACGGCAAGATCACCTCCAAATACCCGGACGTGTATCCCGAGGCGGAAGTGTCCAAGTTTATCAGGCTGGTACAATACAAGGGTGTCATCGATTGCGACAACACGGTATTGCGCCAGTTCAACATTTCACGGTTGATTATACAGGGCTATACCTTACAGCCTACGGATTGCCGGAACGTGCAGCCGTATTCGCTGAACTGTGTCGCCGTGGAGCCATCGGAAGCCGTGGAACTGAAACTGGCGGAACAGGAAAAGGTGGACACGGCCATCAAGCACACGAACAAGTGGATCAAGTATGTTAAATTCGGTACGGAGGTCATCGACCCCGCCTCGTTGCTTAAACTGACACGTTTATGGGTATAGCTGCAATGGATATCCTCTGCTGTCGCATCACCATCGGGGATGCCGACCCATCCAATCCGATGAGGATACAGAACGGCGTGGAGATTACGGAAGTCCAGTCGCTCGAAATCAACGAGAGTTACAAGAAGCTGATCGGAACGGCCAAAGTGATATTCCCGAAAGGGTCGGTATGCCGCTCCACGATTATCGGGAACGTGACATTGGAGGGCAAGGACGTGTCGAGGATAACGACGGAGGTGATGCAGGACGGTGTCATCATCGAGAAACGCAGCGCGCAGCGTCTGGTTGACGAGACGACATTCAAGGTCGGACAGCGCATCAATATCAAGCTGGGCTACAACGGCGTGCTGGCGGCATTTCTGCTGGCGGCGGCCTGCTATGTGGGCTGGCAGGCGGTGCACATCCTGTTCCCGCAGAACGTATATGAAACAGCCCTCCCGGCTGTGGTGTCGGACGCCATCGACGCCGACGGCGTGCTGCTGTTCGACGAGAGTTATGTGGCCGGCAGCGGCACGCTGGGCTACCTTGCCGCCGACGGCGAGCGCGTCTCGGCAGGCACGGCCGTGGCCGAGATCTACAGCGATGCCTCGCAGGCGGTGCTGCGCCAGCAGCTGACCCAGCTGACGGACCAGATCGACTTGCTGCAGAGGTCCCAGAACACCTCGGCGCTGCAGCTGGACACGCTGCTGAAGGACCGCTCCTCGGCTCTGTACGACCTGATGGATACGCTGGATGACGGCGACTATGAAGCCGTGAGCGATTCCGCCGATGCCTACCTGCTGGCCCAGAACAAGCTCTGGATCGTGACGGGCGACGCGGCCAACTTTACCGACCAGATCGCGGCCCTGGCCCAGCAGGCCCAGACCGTGCAGGCGCAGCTGGGCAATCCCACCCAGATCACCGCCCCGCAGACCGGCTACTTCGTCCGGGCTTCCAGCAGCGGGCGGCTGAACGCCGGGGCAGAGGATATCCTTGCCCTGAGCGCGCAGGAGCTGAAAGGCTACCTGGATTCCGACCCCGTGCTGGCGCTGGACGGCTGTGCAGGCAAGATCGTATCCGGCTTCACCTGGCGCTATGTGGGCGTGTGCTCGGCAAAAGAGGGCGAAAAGCTTCTGGGCCAGGACGGCAAGCCCCGCCGCACGGCCGTGGAGATCAGCTTCCCGGGCCGGGTGGAGACTGCCCTCAAGGCCACCGTTACCGATGTGACCATTGATGCGGACAACGACCTTGCCCGCTTCGTGCTTACCTGCAACTCCATCAACGGCGATGTGCTGTGCCTGAACAAGGCCGCAGCGAAAATTTCGCTGGGGGAGGACACCGGCCTGCTGGTGCCGACGGCTGCCATCCATTATTTAAAGGAAGACGGCACCGAAGCCGAGGACAAGGGCGAGAACTACATCCCGGGCGTGTATGTCAAGTACGGCAATATTGCCCGCTTCTGCAGGATCGACCCGGTGGACGACGACCACCCGCTCATCACCCAGGGCGAATATACCCTCGTTTTGCCCAAGGGGACCGATGGTTCGGTGAGTCAGGTGCGGCTTTATGACGAAATAATCGTCTCGGGACAAAATTTGTATGACGGAAAGCTTTTGTAGTTATTGACATCCGGCGCAAAAAATCCGATAATAGTAAAAGCTATTTGCATTCTTTTGCAAAATACGCCAGGCGGCGCGAAGCTGCCCGAATGAAAGGAGCAGATTGTATGTCTTTGCTTGATAGTCTCAAGAAGGGCCTGTTTGACCAGGAGGATGATTACGAGGATCAGTACATCGACGACGGTCCTCAGATGGTGAGCAATAATAACAATGCCGGTGTCGGCGCAGAAGATGAAGTGGACGATTCTGCCGAGAACGCCAAGAAAAAGGGCAAGGTGGTCAACATCAACGCCACCACTCAGCTCAAGGTGGTTCTGGTCAAGCCCGAGCGCTTTGAGGACGCCAGCACGATCGCGGACCACCTGAACAACAAGCGCACCGTGGTGCTGAACCTGGAGTCCACCAACAAGGAAGTTTCCCGCCGTCTGGTGGACTTCCTGTCCGGTGTGGCTTATGCAAACAACGGCCAGATCAAGCGCGTGGCCAACAGCACCTTCATCATCACCCCGTATAACGTGGATATCATGGGTGACCTGCTGGACGAGCTGGAGAACAATGGCGCGTTCTATTGATCCGCAGCCCAAGGCAGCGCGCGGGTTCATCCCGGCGCGCACCGATGAAGAACGCTATCTGATGCGGCACATCGAGGATCTGGCCCGCACCGCCTTTTCCCGGGAGATCGCGCGGTATTCTGATTTTCTCAGCGACCGCGAACAGGACCTTGCCCGGGCGGCACTGGGCCGTGCCGGGGTGCAGGAGGGCTTCCGCTTTGACGGCGGCTGGCCCGAAGCCGAGCGGAAGATCCTCTGCCTGGAGCCGGAGTTCAGCTATGCGGAAAGCCCCATCCGCTGTGTGCGGCTGCAGTGCCGCGCACTGGCCGGGGCTGCGCTGCCCGCCCACAAGGACTATCTGGGCAGCCTGATGGGCCTTGAACTCAAGCGGGAAGCACTGGGGGATATCGTCCTGCCGGAGGATCAGCCGGGCACGGCCTATGTGTTCGCGCTGGAACCGGCGGCACAGCTGATCTGCCGCGAGCTGTTCCAGGCCGGGCACACCGAGCTGACCACCGAACTGCTGGAGCCGGGCGAGGTGCCCGCGTTCCCGGCGGCGCAGCGCGAGATGCGCAGTGCCACGGTGTCGTCGCTGCGGCTGGATGCCGTTCTGGCGGCCATGCTCCGGTGCAGCCGCGGAATGGCAAGCGAGCTGATCGCGGCGGGCCGGGTGGAGATCAACCATCTCCCCGCCGACAAACCCCACGCCCCGGTGTATGAGGGCGATGTCTTCACGGTGCGGGGCAAGGGCCGCTTCGGCCTGACCGCACTGCCCGGAAAAAGCAAAAAAGACCGACAGATCATCGAGTTTTTTCAATATTAAACAACGGGAGGAAATTGCTATGCTGACTCCGCAGGATGTACGTTCTGTGCAATTCGAGAAGAACCTCCGCGGCTACCGCACAGAGGACGTGGACCGTTTTCTGGACAAGGTCGAGGAACAGCTCCACAGCGATGATGCACAGATGGAGCAGCTTCGGAAACAGATCGCCGATCTGACTGCCGAGAACCAAAAGCTTCACGAGGAGCTGAAGGGCTTTGAAGCGGACGGCGTCACCTTGGCTCCCCCCGCCGTGGCGTCCTTGGCCCGCTCCAAAGCCCCGTCC
>OLSN01003043.1_pt1 | contig 11265 bp, 7 predicted proteins | sample 1672411 | NCBI WGS metagenome assembly OLSN01 (sample SAMEA3136683, study PRJEB25190) | human gut metagenome | biome: human gut; feature: human-associated habitat; material: faeces | place: Austria | collected 2013
GGCGCCGCCCACCTTGCCGGTCAGCACGTTCTCCACCATATGGAAGGGGCGCGTGCGGTCCATGAAGTTCTTCATCCGGGCGCTCACCGTGCCGAAGTAGTCCGGCGAGGCGAGCAGAACCACGTCGGCGTCCCGTAGCTTCTCGTAGAGATCGTTCATGTCGTCTTCGAGCGTGCAGCTCGTCTGGGCGAGGCAGCGGTTGCAGCCGACGCAGAACCCGATATCGAGCTTCGAGAGCTCCACCAGCTCGCAGCTTACCGGCACCTCCAGCGCCGATGCCTGCTCGGCCGCCCCGTCGAGGGCCGCCTGCAGAAGCGCCGCCGTCCCCTTCCCGGCCCGATGGCTCCCATTGATTCCCAGCACTTTCATAGCGTCCTCCTCGTCTCAACAACGTTCGATTCGAGAGGAGACGCGGGGTGCCTTGACCGAGCGAGTTCCGCAGCGACTGAAACAGGACTAAATGTCCTGTTTCACCAAGCGAGGACTGTCTGAGCGAATCAAGGCACCGCGCGGCTCCCCCGCGGCGATTTTCTACCTAGAAAGAGAAAAGGGAGCCCCGGCCTTGTGGGCTGCGGGGCTCCAGATAGCAGGTTCGGTTTTGCCGACCCTCTCTTACATATTATGGAAGGCGTACTTCTCCGGGTTCTCCTTCACGTCGGCGCGGTTCTTCGGATTCATCTTCAGCGTGCCCATGATGCCGTCGTTGGTGTTGGAGGCCAGCACCTGGTTACGGTTCTCCATCTTGATGCAGTTCTCGAAGCTGGTGCCGTCCAGCGAGCACTGCAGGGCCTCCTTGGTGAGGCGCAGACCGAAGGGCGCGGTCTCGCGGCACATCTCCTCGGCCATGGCCACGGCGGTCTCCAGCACGTCGTCGTCGGCCACCACGCGGTTGGCGAAGCCCCACTCGTAGAGCTTCTGGGCGTCGAAGCGGGCCGGGTTCATGAGGATCTCGCAGGCGCGGGCATAGCCGACGATCTTCGGGAGGAAGAAGGAGCCGCCCATGTCGGTGCCGGTGTAGCCGATGGACAGGTAGCCGGCGTTCATCTTGTAGGACTCGCCGAGCACGCGCATGTCGCAGGCGCAGGAGATGGACAGGCCACCGCCCACGGCAAAGCCCTTCAGGGCGCCGATGATGGGCTGCTCGCAGCGGCGCATGTTGATGATCTGGTCGGAGCACATGCGCTGCATGATGTAGAAGTCGCGCTGGATGCGACCCATGTCCTCGGGCGGATCGAGGGCGAGGTCGTTCAGGTTGAAGCCGGCGCAGAAGGAGCGGCCCTCGCCGGTCAGCACGATGACGCGGCAGTCCTTGTCCATGCGAACCTTGATGAGGAAGTCGTTGAACTCGGCCATCTGGGCGTAGGACATGGCGTTCAGGTTGTCCGCGTCGTTGAAGGAGCAGATGTAGACCGGGCCGCGCTGCTCGATCTTCAGCTTCTCGTAGTCGTAGGTGAACTCGGGCAGATGATAGGCCTCCTGGTAGACACTCATGGATGAACCCCTTTCGCACTTAATTACTCAAGTTTTACTTTTTAGCCCATTGGAATTTTGTTCCGCCTGACTTGCTTCTGATTCTTAAGGATGACCTAACGGTTTTCCACGGACAATTTTGAAATATTGTTTCTTTTACTACCCAATTAATTGATTTTGTGGGTCTATAGATTTCCACGCATCGCTTGATCCTATTGACTCATCAATTATTCCAATTATCTTTTTTCAATTTTGGCTTCCTGTCCGATAAATACCTTTGTATGCTAAAAGCACGAATTTCTTCTGGGTATCAGCGGAGGCGCTCGAGCACCGGGGAGCCGCGCACGAGCGGCCGGGCGCTTCCGTGGCAAAAGGGTTTTAGGTTCTTTAGAAAGGAAGGCCTATGATCACCGATCTCAAGATCAACGAGGAGAAGAAGAAAGAGTACTACGAAAAGGGGTATTGGACGCACGACACCATCCGCGACGTCTGGGAGCGCCAGGCGCAGGCGAACGCCGACAAGGAATACGTCGCCGACGACCAGGACTGCCGCATGACCTACGGGGAAGTGGACGACGCAGCAAGCCGTCTGGCTGCGTGGCTCGTGTCCCAGGGCATAAAGCCCGGCGACGTGGTCACCCTGCAGTTCCCGAACTGGGCCGAGTTCACCATCGCCTACGTGGCCTGCTTCAAGGCCGGCGCCGTCATCCAGTCGCTCGCCCGCAACTTCAACGGGGCCGACCTCACCTACGCCATGAACCTCGTGGAGAGCCGCGCCTACATCGGGCCCACCTCCTTCCACGGCGTCGATTACGAGCAGCAGATCCTCGACATCGCCGACGACATCCCCACCTTGAAGGTCATCGCGCTGGTGGACAAGAAGGCCCCCAAGCAGACCGACCTGCCCACCGTGGCCGAGATCGTTGCCACCACCGAGCCCCTCGCCGAGAAGGTGCCCGTCGAATCCGACCAGGTGGCGTGCCTGCTCTCCACCTCCGGCACCACGGGCAAGCCCAAAGAGGTCATGCTCACCCACAACAACATCCTGTTCTCCGAGCGCGTCTTCGTCGAGGGCCTCGAGCGCACTGCCGACGACGTCATGTGGATGCCGGCGCCCTTGAACCACGCCGTGGGCTTCTTCCACGGTCTCGTGGCGCCGATGCTTCTGGGCGGGCGATCCGTGCTCATGCAGGACTTCGCCGTGAAGGACGCCATCGACCTCATCAACGCCGAGGGCGCCACCTGGTCCATGTGCTCCACGCCGTTCATCTACGACATCGTGAAGTACCTGGACGCCCACCCGGACGAGTCGCTGCCCACCTACGTGCTGCACTCCTGCGGTGGCGCGCCGGTACCCGGGGCGCTCATCGACCGCGCCCACAACCACGACATCCTGCTCTGCGAGATCTTCGGCTCCACGGAGAGCTGCCCTCACGTGTTCGTGCCCCCGAGCAAATGCGTGGAATGGAACGGCGACTGGTCCGGCATCCCCTTCCCTGGCATCGAGGTGCGCTACATCGACGAGCAGGGAAACGATGTGGCCCCGGGCGTCCAGGGCGAGCACATCTCCCGTGGCCCGCACCAGTTCGTCGGCTACCTGAACGAGCCGGAGCGCACCGACCGCGCGCTCACCGACGACGGCTGGTGGTTCTCGGGCGACTTGGGCTACATGGACGAACAGGGGCGCATCCGCATCAACGGCCGGCGCAAGGAGATCATCATCCGCGGCGGCGAGAACCTGTCGGCCCGCGAGATCGACGACAACCTGGTGGGCTGCCCGGGCGTGGGCGAGTCGGCCACCATCGGCATGCCCGACGACCGCCTGGGCGAGCGCATCTGCACCTTCGTGGCGCCTCTGGGGGATACGGTGCCGACCCTGGAGTCGGTCACGGCCTACCTGGAAGGCGAGGGCGTGCCCAAGCGCCTGTGGCCCGAGCGCATCGAGATCATCGAGGAGATCCCCAAGACCCTCATGGGCAAGGTGCGCCGCAACGTCCTCACCGACGAGCTCGCGGCTCGCATGGCCTAGGGACGGCGGGAACGACAAGCTGACACGATACCGATAGGGCATTCCTATGAATGCCCTTTTTCTTACTATGACCGTTTCGGCTCCATCGTTTGTATGATGGTAGCCATAAGGTTCGGGCCGCCTGGGGATTGATAGCGGCCGATCAGAGAGCAGAAGGGGCTGACATGATCGACGACCTGAAGATCAACGAGACGCTGAGAGAACGTTGGTACGCCAAGGGGTATTGGACGCACGACACCATCGCCGACATCTGGCAGCGCGCAGCCGTCGCGCACCCCGATCGCGAGTACGTCTGCGACGACACGGGAAGCCGCCTCACCTATGGAGAAGTAGACGACAAAGCCGGGCGTGTGGCCGCATGGCTTATCGCCGAGGGCATAAAAGCCGGCGACGTCGTCACCCTGCAGTTCCCCACCTGGGCCGAGTTTACCATCGTCTATGTGGCCGTGCTGAAAGTCGGTGGCGTGGTGCATCCGGTGCCGCGCAACTACAACGACGTGGATCTGGAATACGCCATGAACCTCGTCGGCTCCCGAGCCTACCTCTCCCCCACCTTCTCCCACAACACCGACTACGAGGCGCAGATCCTCTCCGTGCGCGGCGCCGTGCCGACGCTCGCCGCCATCGCCGTGCTGGACAAGCAGGCGCCGAGCCACTCGGAGCTGCCCACCTTCGACGACATCTACGAGCGCTTCGAGCCGCTGCGCGAGCCCGTTCCGGTGTCCGCCGATTCCGTGGCCTGCATCCTGCCCACCTCGGGCACCACGGGCAAGCCGAAGCAATCGATGCTCACCCACAACAACATCCTGTTCTCCGAGCGCGCCTTCACCGGCGAGCTCGGCCGCACCGAAGCCGACGTCATGTTCATGCCGTCGCCCTTGAACCACGCCACCGGCTTCTTCCACGGGCTCATCTCCCCGCTTCTGCTCGGCGGCCGCGCGGTGCTGCAGCAGGACTTTCGTCCACGGGAGGCCATCGCGCTCATGAACGCCGAGGGCGTCACCTGGTCCATGTCGGCCACCCCGTTCATCTACGACATGCTGAACGTGCTGGACGCCGAGGAAGGCCTGGCCTTCGACACGCTTCGCCTGTTCTGCTGCGGCGGCGCGCCTCTGCCCCCGGCGCTCATCGAGCGCGCGGCCCGCTACGACGTGCTGCTCTGCGAGATCTACGGCTCCACGGAAAGCTGCCCGCATGTGTTCGTGCCGCCGGAGAAGTGCGCCGAATGGGACGGCGCCTGGTCCGGCGTGCCCTTCGCGGGCATCGAGGTCAAGGTCATCGACGAGAACGGCCAGGAGGTGCCCCGGGGCGCCCAAGGCGAGGAGATCTCACGCGGGCCCCACATGTTCGTCGGCTACCTGAACGAGCGCGACCGCACCGACCGCGCCCTCACCGACGACGGCTGGTTTTTCAGCGGCGACCTGTGCTATATGGACGAGGAGGGCCGCATCCGCATCAACGGGCGCAAGAAGGAGGTCATCATCCGCGGCGGCGAGAATATCTCGGCCCGCGAGATCGATGACGACCTCATAGGCGCCCCCGGCCTGGCGAATTCCGCCACCATCGGCATGCCCGACGCGCGCCTCGGCGAGCGCATCTGCACCTTCGTCGTGCCCGCCGATCCCGCAGCGCCTCCCACCCAGGACGAGCTCATCGCCTACCTGAAAGAGCGCCACGTGGCCAAGCGCCTGTGGCCCGAACGCATCGAGCTCATCGATGAGATCCCCGTCACCGCTACCGGCAAGGTGAAGCGCTTCATCCTCGCGCAGATTCTGAAGGAGCGAATGGAAGCGGAATGAGTCTTCCTTTTTCGTTCGAGTAGGGCGCTGATGGAAGGTGTGCCTCCACGCGCAGTTCCGCAGCGAACGAAAGTGCCCAGTGGGCGCTTTCGCCGAGCGAGGACTGTTTGAGCATGGAGGTATACCTTCCATCAGCGCCCGGACAAGCATCAAAAAAGCCCGAGCGCCCCTGATCGCGCTCGGGCTTTCTCATAGAATTTTCTTCTAATCTACCGATACTCCCGGTCGAGCTCCTTGGCGATGGTCATGCGCTGGATCTGGTTCGATCCCTCGAAAATCTGGAAGATCTTGGCGTCGCGCATGAGCTTCTCCACCGGGTACTCCTCGGAGTAGCCGTAGCCGCCGAGCACCTGCACGGCGTTGCTCACCACCTCCTGCATGGCGTCGGTGACAAAGGTCTTCACGATGGCGCCGTCCTTGCGCACCATCTCGCCGGCGTCCATCTGGCGCATGCAGTTGTTCACGAGAACGCGCGCCGCCTCGGTCTTGATGGCCATGTCGGCCAGCATCTGCTGCACCATCTCGAAATCGATGAGGCGCTTCCCGAACTGCTTGCGCTGCTTGGCGTAGGCCACGGCCTCGTCGAGGGCGCGCTGCATGATGCCCACGGCGAGCGTCGAGATGAAGGCGCGGGAGAGGTTCAGCGCGTTCAGCGCGATGGACATGCCGCACCCGACTTCCCCGATGACGGCGCTTCTCGGTACGCGCACGTTCTCGAGGACGACCTCGGTGGTGTCCGACAGGCGGAAGCCCATCTTGTGCTCCTTGGCGCCAGCAGTAAGGCCCGGGGTGTCGCCGTCTACGAGAAAGCCCGTGATGCCGTGGGCGCTGGCCTCCGGGTCGGTTTTGGCGAACACCACGTAGATATCGGAGATAGAGCCGTTGGTGATGAAGGTCTTCGTGCCGTTCAGAACGTACTCGTCGCCGTCGAGCACCGCCGTGGTGCGCATGGCGGCCACATCAGATCCGGCATTGGCCTCGGTGAGGCAGAAGGCGGCGAACCCGCCCGCCTCGGTCTTTTCCACGAAATGGCGCGCCTGCTCCTCGGTGCCGTTCAGAAGGATGTTGCGGAAGGCGACGAAGTTCGTGACGAAGGTGTCGGCGTAGGCGGCGTCCACCCAGGCCAGCTCCTCGAACATCATGGCGCAGGTCTCGTAGGTGAGGCCCATGCCGCCGAACTGCTCGGGGATCTCCACCATGTGCAGCCCCAGATCGAAGCCCCACTGGTACAGCTCGCGGGGGCACTCCCCCGCCTTGTCGGCGGCGGCCACGTGAGGCATGACCTCGTTGCGGGCGACGTCGCGCACGAGCTGCACCAGCTCGCGCTGCTCCTCGGTGTAAGTGATGGCCATAGGTTTCCTCTCTACTCAAGCCCCGCGGGGCGCTTGCATTCGGCTTCTATCGCGTATCCGGCGGCGCGGCGCCGGGCCTAGCGGTTCTCCTGCAGGATGCCCTCGTCGAAGGCATAGCGCAGCTGGGCGTTCACCGAGCGAACGGCACCGTCGTGCAGCTCGGGCCGCACGTCGTTGTACACAGCCTCCACTAAGGCCTCGGCATCGGCGGGGATGCCGCTGCGAACCGCGGACACCACCTGCTGCAGCCGCTGGAGGCGGTGACGGTGCGCCTGCTCGATGCGCTCGGAGGGGTTCTCGATCACCGGCCCGTGGCCCGTCAGCAGGCGCTCCACGCCGCGCTCGGCCACCAGGCGCCCGAGCACGTCCAAACTCGCCAGATAGTCGCCCATGCGCCCGTCGGGCCAGCAGACCATCGTGGGGCTCTGGGCGAACACCACATCCCCCGTCACCACGAGCGCGCCCTCTTCCACAAGAAAGCCCACCGAATCGCTGGAGTGGCCGGGCAGCGGCACGACCTCGATGGCCAGCGACACTCCGGGCAATTCAAGGGGCCCAGGGCCCAGCGTGCCCGACGCCACGCCCAGCACCGGCGCGCCGAAGACCCGACCCGCCTCCTCGGCGCACTCGGCGTGGTCGAAATGATCGTGGGTTACCGCCACGGCGGCCACGGTGAGGCCGCGCCGAGCGCAGGCCTCGGCGATGCGCCCGATGCAGGCGGCGTCGTCGGGACCCGGATCCACTACCACGCAGGCCCCGTCGTTCGGAGCGGCGAGAATCCAGCTGTTGGTGCCGTGATAGGTGAGCGGCGTGGCGTTGGGATGTCGCACGCACTGGGCGAAAGGCCCCACCATGGCCTCGTTGTCCGGAGGCGTGAAGCGCGCACTCATGTCTCGCTCACCTCGCAGCCGAGCACCACCTCGCCGCACGCCCGCGCCACCGGATGCGGCCGCACGTGCCCGTCGAAGGGAGCGTTCCACGCCTCGTCCACCGAGGTCGCTGCCACGATGGAGGTGAGATTGGAGATAGTCGGGGGCACGAGCTTGAGCAGCCCTGCATCGAAACGCATGAGCGCCTCGCCCGGGGCGATCCAGGCCGCCTCCACGGCCTCGCTCGTGCGGCCGTCGGCGTGCTGCCCCTCGGGCAGCCGCGCCAGGAAGAAATAGGTATCGTAACGCCGTGCCTCGCTTTCGGGAGTGACCCAATGGCTGCGCAGGCGCATAAGATCGCTGCGCAGCACGAGTCCCCGCTCGCGCAAAAATTCCCCGAAGGAGATCTGCCGCGTGGCCACGGCCTCGCGCTCGCAGGCCCAATGGTCGCCGCGCTCGTCGATGGGCGCGGCGCCACCGGGGGCGGAGGCCAAAAGCACGCCGCTTTCCTCAAACACTTCCCGGGCCGCCGCCGTGATGATGCCGCGGGCCTCGGGCTCGGTGCAGCTCATGAGGCGGCCCCACTGCTCCGGAGAGGGCCCGGCCCAGGGCACGGCGCATTCCACATCTCGGGCGTCCATGCCGCCGCCGGGGAACACCACAGCGTCCGGCGTGAAGGCCATGGTGGAGGCGCGGCGCAGCATGAAGACGTCCACCGGGGCCGCGTCCACGGTCTCCTCGATGGGCGCTCCCCCCGCCAGCGGGCTCTCGAAGCGGCGGTAGTGCGGCTTGCCCTCGCTCACCAGCATGACCGTGGCGGCGCGGCGCGGGGCCACGGGCTCGCACGGCGCCCCGGCGAGATACGCCCGGGCCCGCTCCACCACGCCGGGCTGGTCGTCCACGGAGTACTCCACATAGGCGCCGGGGGAAAGCGGCTCGCGGATGCTCTGGACGCGCCGTCTCTCCGTCGCGCCCGCCACATTCGCCGCCACCTCGGCCGCACGCCTCGTCTTGCCCGCGCTCTCGCTCATTTTTCCGCTCCTGCCAACAGCTCGGCGATGTCCCTCACGGGCACATCGGAATCTGCCGATACCATACCATCAGCGAGCATGGTCAGGCAGAACGGGCACGAAGTCGCCAAAAGATCGGGATCGGTGTCAAGCGCCTGGGCGCAGCGCGCCTCGTTGATGCGGGTTCCGGCGCTCTCCTCGAGCCACATGCGGCCGCCGCCGGCCCCGCAGCAGAAGCTCGCACGGCGGTCGCGCTCCATCTCCACCACGCTGCCGCCGGCGGCGCGAACCACCGCGCGCGGCGCCTCGTAGACGTCCTGATAGCGGCCCAGATAGCACGAGTCGTGGAAGCACACGCGCCCGAGCGCCTCCGGCGAGCGCACCAGGCGCCCCTCCTCCACCAGCCGAGCCAGAAGCTCGCTGTGGTGGATCACCTCGAAATGGCCGCCCAGCTGAGGGTAGTCCCGGGCCAGGGCCTGATAGCAGTGAGGGCACTGCACGATGATCTTCTTGACCCCGTAGGCCTGAAGCGTGGCGATGTTCTCGCTGGCCAGCATGAAGTAGACGAACTCGTTGCCCATCCTCCGCACCGCGTCCCCGCAGCACTTCTCCTCGTTGCCCAAGATGGCGAAGCTCACACCCGCCTCCGCGAGCAGTGACACCAAGGCCGCGGACACCTTGCGGTTGCGGGCGTCGAAGGCCCCGGAGCAGCCGGGCCAGTAGAGGTACTCGGCATCGGGGGCCTCGGCGATGGTGGGCACATCCAGCCCCTCGGCCCACTTGGACCGGGTCTGCCAGCCTAAGCCCCACGGGTTGCCGTTGTTCTCCAGGTTGCGGAAGGTGGCCTGGGCCTCCGGCGGGAAGGCGCTTTCCATGGACACCTGGTAGGTGCGCATCTTCACCACCTTCGGCACGTGCTCCACGAAGGCCGGGCACGCCTCCATGCAGGCGCCGCAGGTGGTGCAGGCCCACAGGGTCTCGGGGGCGATGACCGCGCCCACGAGCGGGCGATCGATGATAGCGCGCTCGGCGTCGGTGAGATCGGCGTTCTCAAGGAGCGCCTCGGCCTTCGGCAACGCGGGGACTGCCTTCGACGCCTTCTCACTCTCGGCCGCATCCGCCGCGTTCCGCTCCTGGGCCGCCGCCTCCTTCTGCAGGCGGTAAATGATGGGCCCCCGCTGCTCCAGCTCGGCGCCCAAGTCCTGGATGAACGCCTTGGGGCTCAGGGGCTTGCCCGTGGCAAAGGCCGGGCAGAGGTCCTGGCAGCGGTTGCAGCGCACGCAGGCCTGGGTGTCGAAGAGATCCTTCCACGTGAGCTCCTCCAAGCGGCCGCAGCCGAAGGAGAGCAGGCCCTCGTCCTCCATGTCGATGAAGGGCAGCTCGCCCTTGGGTTTCAGGTCGCGCCAGTAGACGCCGGCGGGCACGAGCAGCACGTGGACGAGCTTGGAATAGGTCCAGTAGGCGATGAGCCCGAAGGCGAGGGCCATATGGAACCACCACAGCACGCGGTGGGCAAGCTCGATCTGACCCTGATCCCAGCTGGCGAAGAGTCCCGCGAAGAGGCTCCCCACGGGTGACCAGGCGCCCCAAGGGTCGCCCGTACCGGCGATGCGCAGGCCCTCCAGCACGAATCCCGTGACGCCGATGGCCAGCAGCAGGCCCAAAACGACGATGTCGCCGGGCTTGGTGTCAAGCGCGCGGTTCGCGATGCGGCGCACGATGCAGGCCACCATGGCGATGCAGAAGGCGGCGCCGGCGAGATCGACGGTGAGCGAGAGGAAGTACAGGTAGAAGTCGCCTTGGACGAGAGGGAGCCCCAAATCGGCCTGGGCGGCCACGGTGGCGGTGGCGATAAGCAGGATGATCATGGCGACGTACATGGCCACGTGCACGAGCCCGGGCCCGCGCCGCTCGGCCACCTTCACCTGCAGAAGGGCGTCGCGCACCGCGCCGCGCAGGCGCTCGCCGCGCCTATCGGAGCGATTCTCGGGCTCGCCGATCTTCCACAGGCGCCAGCGCCGCACGAAGAAGACGACGGCTACGGCCAGCGCCGCGATGAAGCAGGGGTAGATCAGCCAGTGGCCCGTGATGTTCCACAGAACCTCGCGTGCCGGCACCTCGCCCATGACGCACCTCCCCTATTTGCGCTCGCGGGCGGCGGCCTCCAGCAGCGGCACCGCCTCGAAGAGATCCGCGACGATGCCGTAGTCGGCGCCGGCGAAGATCTCCGCCTCGGGATCCTTGTTGATGGCCACGACGCACTTCGAGGCGCCCATGCCGGCCATGTGCTGGATGGAGCCGGAAATGCCGCAGGCGATGTACAGCGAGGGCGCCACGGTCTTGCCCGTCTGGCCCACCTGGTACTGGATGTCGACCCAGCCCTCGTCCACGGCCGGGCGCGAGGCGCCCACGGCGGCCCCCAGGGCATCGGCCAGAGACTCGATGACCGCGAAGCCCTCAGGCCCCTTGCAGCCGCGGCCGCCGGCCACGACGATGTCCGCCTCGGCCAGATCGACACGCTCGGAGGCGGCACGGGCCACGGACTGCACGATGCGGGCGAGGTCGGCTGCGTCGACCGGGGCCGCGACGACCTCGGCGGTGCGGGAGGCGTCGGCCTCGGGCACCGGAAGCGCCTTCGGACGCACCGTGGCCACCACGGTGGGGGCGGCTGCGGTTGCGCGCTCGATCACCTTGGCGGTGTAGGGCAGGCGCGTGAAGACGACCTCGTCGCCGGCC
>OLSN01003046.1_pt1 | contig 11251 bp, 6 predicted proteins | sample 1672411 | NCBI WGS metagenome assembly OLSN01 (sample SAMEA3136683, study PRJEB25190) | human gut metagenome | biome: human gut; feature: human-associated habitat; material: faeces | place: Austria | collected 2013
AACAAACCCGATACCCGCACAAATCCGGATATGCTCTCAAGAGTGAATCACTTCTGATTCATCCAAAAATCTTGACTCGAAAAAGTGAATCGGTTCTGATTCATTCCCTGCGGCAGCCAGCCAAAAATTACAATCGCATCACAAAAATTACAATACGCAGATTCCACGGCACGCTATACTGGATACAGAATTCATTCGCAAGAGGGAGGAAAACTGTATGCGTGCAAAATTGAGCAACTTACAAAGCATCCCGCAGGTGGTTGCGGAGATGACGCTGGATGAAAAATTGGATATGGTGGGGTGCTACCGCGCCTGCCACACACGGCCTATCCCGGATATGGATGTGCCCGCCATCTATCTGATGGACGGCGCGACCGGGCTGAACGGCACCCATGTGGTGCTGGACTACTTAACAGACCCCTGCCGTGCCGATGACCCGCGTACGGCGTATGCCACGCCGGAAATGGTGGCGCTGAACCGCGTTGATCTCAACGAGGCCGCGGCAAAGTACAAGGGCGATGCACTGATGACCGACCTTGTGGAGCAGGCGGCAAAATACCGTCCGGGCGGTCGGCAGCATATCAGCTTCCCGTCGGGCATCAACATTGGCGCGTCGTTTGACCCGATCACAGCCGAGACCATCGGTCGCGCGGTCGGACAGGAATTGCGTGACGCCGGGGTGGATGTCTGCTTTGGTCCCAATGTGGATGTTGCCCGCGACCCGCTGGGCGGCCGTAACTATGAAATGTACGGCGAGGACCCGGAGTTGGTGGCTCAGACCGCGGCAGCCTTTGTACGCGGTATGCAGAGCGCCGGCATTGCGGCCTGTGCCAAGCATTTCCTCGCAAACAACCAGGAATCGAACCGCAACACAACAAGCTCTAACCTTTCAAAACGGGTTATGATGGAACTGTATGCCCGTGGGTTTGAGGCTGCCATCGAGGATGGTCACGTCCTGTGTATCATGAGTGCCTACAACGCCGTGAACGGAGAGTTCACCTCGTATAGCAAAAAGCTGCTGACAGATTTGCTGCGCGGGGAACTGCACTTCGACGGCGCCATTGTCAGCGACTGGGGCGCAGCCGGACAGAACAAGGAAGGTACGCTGGCGGCGGGTATGGATTTGATTCAGCCCGGTCCAAACGATATGACCGCCTGCAAACAGGCGGTGCAGGAGGGGCGGCTTTCCGAGGAAGTTCTGAACGACCGCGTGACCCATATCCTGCAGCTTATCGTGGAGATCAAACAAAATCAACGCCGCATCCCCGCGCAGTATGACGCCGATGCACTGCTGCAAACCGCCTGCAGGACCATTGAAGACGGCGCGGTGCTATTGAAAAACGAGAATGCCGTCCTACCGCTGGCCGAAACCCAGCGTGTTGTGTTCTGGGGGGCGCGCAGCCGCGACACACTGGAGTGTGGCAGCGGCTCCACGGCGGTGGAGACGGCCCTGCACAGCAATGTGCTGGACGAATACCGCAAACTGCGCGGCGCGGCGGCCTTTGAGGAATGGACCGATGCCGACACGCTGGTGTACACGGCGGCTGCCCCGGCTGGGGAAAATGTGGACCGCGAAAGCATGGCGGTAGAGGAACAAGACCGCACCCGCATGACCGAGGTGCTGAAGCAGGCAAAGCAGAAAGGCATGAAAACCGTCGTGCTGTTGAATATTTCCGGACCGGTAGAGATGGCGGACTGGCTGCCTTACGCGGATGCAGTGCTTTGCATCTTCATTCCCGGCTGCATGGGCGGCGTGGCAGCGGCACGTCTGCTGACGGGGCTGGCCGAGCCGGGAGGCCGCCTGCCGGTGACGTTCCCGATTCGTTACGAGGACACGCCCGCCTACCCAAACTTCCCCGGTGAGGGCAACGATGCCTACTACGGTGAGGGCGTGTTTGTGGGCTACCGCAGCTACGCAAAGCGCAAGTTAGCTGTGCAGTATCCATTCGGATGCGGCTTGAGCTACACGGATTTTTCTGTGGAATTGTGTGAAAATGACTTCCGCTGGGATATGCGCACACAGGAAACACTGAATGTGCCTGTGCGGGTAAAAAACGTCGGCAGCCGCCCCGGCAGCGAGGTCGTACAGCTTTATGCCCGCGAGGAAAAGCCCCATATGCTGTGCCCCGACCGCACACTGGTGGGGTATGCCAAGGTGCGCCTTGCCCCCGGTGAGGAAACAGTTGTGAATGTATCGGTCAGCAAAAAGGCATTGCGCTGCTATGACGCACGAATGGATAAGTGGGTGCAGCCTATCGGGGCGCACACGCTGTATCTGGCATTGTCGGCGGAGAACATTTTGGCACAAGCCCCGCTGATGATAGAGGGTAAGAACCCCTATCCCTTGAACGGTGAAAGCACAATTGGGGAAATTCTTGAAAATCCGCGCGCAAAAGAAATCGTAAATCAATTCACGAACGGTATGTTCGATATGATACCGAAAGAAACACTGGACTTCATGGTGTACCGCAAGCTGAATGATATTCTGTCGGTGGGCATGATTCAAGTCATCCCCGACACAGTAAAACTGAGTGCAATTCTGCAGGGGCTGTATGACCGGCTTGCAGAACTATAAAGGAGGAAATAAGATGAGCTTTCCGAAAAATTTTCTCTGGGGTGCGGCCAGTGCTGCTTACCAGATTGAGGGTGCCTACAATGAGGACGGCAAGGTTCTCGGTATCTGGGATGCTTTGAGCGAGGGGCACGTCAAGCACGGCGAGAACGGTAATATCGCCTGTGATCACTACCACCGCTACAAGGAGGATGTAGCGCTGCTGAAAAAGCTGGGCGTCAAGGCGTATCGCTTTTCCGTCAGCTGGCCGCGCGTGATGTCCGGTCCCGACACGGTCAACCCCAAGGGTCTTGCCTTTTACAGCGACTTGGTGGACGAACTGAAAGCAGCGGGCATTGAGCCGATGGTGACGATTTTCCACTGGAATCTGCCCATGTGGGCGCACGAAAAAGGCGGCTGGTACAATGCGGAAATCAGCGATGATTTCGCCAACTACGCCCGTGTAGTGGCGGACGCCTTGTCCGACCGGGTGCGGTTCTGGTTCACCGTCAATGAGCCGACGACCTTCATCGGCAACGGCTACTTTACGGGGGCGCACGCGCCGTTTGAAAGCCTGATGCAGGAGCAGCCCGCCGTGATGATGAACAAGCTGGCGGCGCTGACAAAAAATGTGCTGCTGGCGCACGGCAAGGCGGTTCGCGTGCTGCGCAGCCGCGCCAAGCTGGCCCCGAAAATCGGTATGGCGCTGAACGGCAGTGTCTACCTGCCGGAGAACGAATCGCCGGATGCCATAGAAAAAGCCCGCACCCAGATGTTCCCGGAGCAGGCATTCTTCCCGCATTTCAACTGGTGGGCAGACCCGGTCGTTCTCGGCTGTGTCCCGGCGGGTCTGCAGCCCTTCTTCACGGCGGAGGAACTGAAGATCATCTGCCAGCCGCTGGACTTCTTCGGCTTTAACTGCTACAATGCCTCCAACTATGAGGAGTACATGGGTCCCAACCCCGCCGTTGTGCCGGGTATGCCCCGCACGGCAATGGACTGGCCCATTACGCCGGATGCTCTGTACTGGGCGGCACGTTTCTTGACGGAGCGTTACCATCTGCCCATTATCGTCACGGAAAACGGTATGGCAAACATAGACTTCGTCATGAGCGATGGCGCAGTGCATGACCCCCAACGCATCGACTTTGTCAAGCGCTATTTGGCAGGTTTACAGCGTGCCGTGGACGAGAACATCCCGGTGACCGGGTATCTCTACTGGTCCATCATGGACAACTTTGAGTGGGCGGAGGGCTACGATAAGCGCTTTGGTCTTGTGTATGTGGACTATCAGACCCAACAGCGCATCCCGAAGGATTCGTTCTACTGGTATGCGGATGTAATCAAAAACAACAGAATATCATGATTCGGTATGGTGTTGCCTGCGATATTGCATCGGGGTAACACCATATTCTTTTTTGAATACGTTCTGAAAATAGCTCTGGCTCGAAAAGCAGAGGTAGCTGCTGATTTCGGCCAACGTCATATCGGTATAATACAAAAGGCTTTTGGCTTCTTCCAGCCGACATTCCGCAATATAATTGCCCAATGTCTGACCGGTTTCTTTCTTAAAGAGATTCCCGGTGTAGGACACACTGCGCCCGATAGAGGCAGCCACATCGTCAAGGCTCAAAGGGGTGTTCACATGATTGCGGATGTAGGACATACAGGTATATACCTCGCGGCTGATACCCGCAGGCAGGCGCAGTTCTCCGAGGCGGCGGCAGAAATCCAAGGCAGCGTTTAATTGTAAACGATCAATTTCCGGCACTGTCGCGGCGCGCTCACAGTCCAGCACATAGCTGTCTATCAGCTGGTAGGTTAGTTCGACGTCCATTCCGGCAGGGATGGCGGACATCATACCAATTTTCGTGATGCAGCCGATGAAAATGTTTTTTGCCTGCCGCAGCGGGGTATCCGCCATTGTGCCGTGACCCACCCGGGTTGAACTATCCTGCATCAGAAAAGCCATTAACCTCTCCGGGTCGCCCTGCCGAATCAAATCGTAAAACATCAATTCCCACTGGTAGCTGTTGTGGAATTTCTCATTTTCCTTGCGCTCCAGCAGGTTCTCGACGGCATCGCGGCCAACCGTAAAGCTGTCGCGGTCGTTCATCAAATCAAAGTAGACGGACGGGTCAAGGATTTCACCGTCCATGCAGTAGTAGAGATACGCGGCCTTGTCGAAAAATTCCAGCAGACTCAGATTGGGCGCGGCCTCCAGAATTGTATCGGCTGCGTGGCGCTGCGCAGCCGGGATTTGATTTTCTGCCATAAAGGCATCCACAAGGCTTTCATTGAGCCTTGCGTTATAGACAGGACCGATAACGATCCGCCAGCCGCCCTTGATCCGGATGGAAGCATAGCCTGCATGGCTGGGGGTGGTGCAGATGTCCAGCATCCGTGCAGGGTCACGGGCAGCAAACAGTGCAGCTGTGTTGCGCTGCGGCTCCACCGGGTACTGCAGGTGACAGGTATCTTGTTTGTCGTATAGGGAAAATGCGATCCCCTCGGCCCGGAAAAACAACATACAGAGATTGGTGATGCGGATATAGCGTGCGGTATCCACGGCGCAGACCTCCCACAGATTGATAATTTGATTTTACAATATCAAGTCAAATAATGCAATATGCACGGAGCGGCAGATGTTATACTAAATTCAGAAACACGGGAAGAGTTCCCGAAAAACAGGAGGAAGACAATATGGCATTTGGTAAAAAAGTGCGTCCCACTGTGGATAAGGACGGCGCGGCGCTCGTAATGCGCAAGCGCGACTATCTCGCGGACTTCTCCGGCCAGTTGGGTCTGGGCCTTATGGCAAACCTTGTAGGTCAGCTGCAATACTTCTACACCGATAAAGTCGGGCTTGCAGTCGGCTCCGTGGGTGTGGTCATGGTCATCGCCAAGGTCGTGGATGCGCTGACGGACATCTGGTTCGGCAATATCATCGATCACTCCAAGGGCGGCAATATGAAGTATTACAAGTGGATGCTTCGTATGGCGGTCCCGGCCGCGGTTATCACGGTAATGATGTTCACGGTTCCCATCGAAGCCGGTCAGATTCCGGCTGTCGCTTACGTACTGGTGACAAACCTGCTGATTACGGCGGTCATCTACACAATGATTGCCACACCCTTTGCGGCAACCATGATCGTGCGCACCAGGAGCCAGCAGGAGCGCGGCAACATGGGCATTCTGCGTGCGGTCGGCAGCTATGCTTCCGGCATGGTCATTGCCATCGCAACGATTCCCGTCACGAATATGCTGGGCGGCACGCAGGCGGCGTGGATCAAGTACGGCGCGGTCATTGCACTGATCGTTCTGCTGTGCTTGCTCATCTGCTACGCCAACGGCAGCAAGGCTATGCGTAAAGCGGTCGAGGATGACACCGCAGCAGCAGAGCCGGAGGAAGAACCCGTTGAATTCCTTACGGCAGTCAAGTGCCTGTTCGGCAACAAATACTGGGTCATCGTGCTGCTGTTCAACTTGATTACAGCGGTTTCCTCGGCCATCGCCGCGTCGTCCGGCGCATACTACTGCAAGTGGATTTTCGGCAATGATAATCTGGTAGCCATTGCCGGTTCGGCCGGTCTGCTCTCCACGTTTTTAGGCTTCGCACTGTCCAACCCCATCATCAAAAAGCTGGGCGTAAAGGGAACCATCAATCTGGGTCTGCTGGGGTACGCAGCTTCCTGCGCAGTGCGCTGCTTTGTGCCGACCAATCTTGTAGCGTACATCGGCTCCGGTCTGGTAGGAAGCTTTTTACAGATCCCTTTGATGTGCCTGTACGGCGTTCTGTTGGCAATGGCGGTCGATTACAATGAGTACAAATATGATAAAAAGCTGGTGGCCGTCTCTTCCGGTGCGATTGGCTTCGGCAACAAGGTCGGCGGCGGTCTGGGTGCGTTGGTTCTGGCACTGTTCCTGATGATTGGCTCCTACGATTCCACCCTAAGCGCGGCCACCACCTCGATGCGCTATGCTATCTACGCATTTTCCAACTATCTGCCCATCGTACTGAATGTGGGCATGTTCTTGATTTTCCGCGGCTTCGATCTGGAAGAAAAGCTTCCCGCCATGCGTGCGGAAGTTGCCAAGCGGCATACACAAAAGTCGGAGGAATAAGACCATGAAATTCACGATTCCCGCAAATGCACCTGCAAAGCCGTTCCATAAGCACTGGCAGTTCTGCGTCGGCAGCGCCCATGCAGCCATGGCAATGCGCACCGATTACTGTGAGCAGCTCAAGCAGATCCATGACGAACTGGGTATTGAACGGGTGCGTTTCCACGGTATTTTCAGCGATGATATGCATACCTATGACACCATGTCCACGGTCATGCCGATGCCCGGCTCCGAGCAGGTGCCGTTCTATGAGAATAGCTTCCGCCTACCGGGACTGGTCTATGACAATGTGCTGAAAGCCGGCATGAAGCCCTTTGTGGAGTTGAGCTTCATGCCCAGCCCGATGGCCAAGCGCCCGACACGCGGCACCTTTTACTGGAAACCATGCATTGCCCCGCCGAAGGATGAGGCACAGTGGCAGGCGTATATTCAGAAATTTGTCCGTTTTCTGCTGAACCGCTACGGCAAAGAGGAAGTGGAAACATGGTTCTTTGAGGTCTGGAACGAGCCGGACTTGAAAACTCCGTTCTTTGACGGCACGCAAGAGGACTATTTCCGTCTGTATGAAATCACCGCCAAGGCTGTCAAAGCAGTGGATGATAAACTGAAGGTCGGCGGTCCCGCCACCAGCAACAGCAAGTGGGTCGCGGCGTTCGTGGACTACTGCAAGGCCCATGATGCGCCGGTGGACTTCATCACGACCCATCAGTATGCAGGAGATCCCATCAGCGAGGTGTGTGACCAGAAAGACGCGGATCACATGAAGGACACTGCGGAGATCCAAGCGGAATACAAGGTCGATTTTGCCCAGCTGTTTGCCGGTTTAAAGCCGGAGGATGGCTTACTGCCGATGTTCCGTCGCACGATGCCCGACAACACCGAGACGGATGACCTGAATCGCGATCTGCTGCGCGATGCCGCCGAGCAGGTACAGAAGCAGGCTGACGGTTTGCCGGTATACTATACCGAATGGAACGGCTGCGCAACCTTTGGCGCGCCCGGTAACGATACCCGCAAGGTAGCCGCCTACGATGTGCGCGCGGCTCTCAGCGCTGAGGATTTCATCGACGGCTCCAGCATCTGGTGCTTCAGCGATATTTTTGAGGAACTTCACCCCTTCCCGGAGGAATTTCACGGCGGGTATGGTCTTGTGACCCAGCACGGTATTCCAAAGCCGCTTTTCCACGCACTGCGCCTGCTGGGGCAGGCCGGGGATAAACGGCTGGAGCTGCCCGGCGCACTGGACGGCGAGGTGAGTGTGGCAGCGTTCCGCGATGCTGCCGACACACAGCTTACCGTGCTGGCTACTAAACAGAACCTGCACCACTTTGCAGGGCAAAGCATCCCGGCCACCCCGGTGGAGATCGAGGTCGAACTGGACGCAAAGCCGCAGAGCGTGCAGCTTTGCCGCATCGACGAGGAACACGGCAACCCGCTGAAGTGCTGGCAGGCAATGGGTGAGCCGGAGGACATGACCCCGGCGCAGGTACAGCAGGTCATTGATGAAAGTGCAGTGGACTACGCCCCGGCTCCGTATGAATATGCGGACGGCAAACTTACCGTAAAGACAGAGCTTGTCACCAACGACTTGGCTTTTATCCGCATCGTAAAGGCAATACCGCATAAATTCTAAGTGCCAATACGGCGAGCGAGGTGCGGCAGCTGCTAAGCCAAAAGCACAGATAATACTTTGTGTATTATCGAGCATTTTGGCAACGCAGATGCTGTGCCGCAGCCGCCGGAGTGGTGCTTAAGCCATTAGGCGGGAATTATGCGGTGTTGCCTAGAATAAAACTGCGGGGTGCATCCGATCGATGCACCCCGTTTTGCGTAAGAGGGAGTTATTATGCTATTGGATTTTAACGCCGATTGGCGCTTTTACAAGGCAGATGGAAGCTGCCGCACCGTGCATCTGCCCCATGATGCCATGCTGGAGGAGCCCCGGCAGGAAAACTGCCAAAACGGCAAGGACTGCGGCTATTTTCCGGGTGGGAAATATGCCTATGAAAAAACGTTCTCTCTGCCGGGGGAGCACTTGAATGAGGCACTGACGTTTTTGTTTGAGGGCGTGTATCAGAATGCGGTCGTTTATCTGAACGGCGAAAAAATTGCCGAACACCGTTACGGCTATACGGAATTTACCGCAGATGCCACCGGAAAAGTGCGTGCCGGGGAAAACACCCTGCGCGTCACGGTGGATAACAGTCTGGAACCCAACTGCCGCTGGTACACGGGCAGCGGCATCTACCGCCCTGTGCATCTGATGGTAAAGCCGAAAGACGGCGTGCGCCCGGTAAAGATCCGCACGGTGTCGATTGCTCCCGCCGTGGTCGAGGTGCAGACCGAAACCGAACACGCGGCGGTGGAAATTTGGGATGGTGCGCAGTGCGTGGCAAAGGGTGCGCCGGGGGTCATCGAGATCCCGCAGGCTAAGCTGTGGGATGCCGAACACCCGAACCTGTACACCTGCGTGGTCAAGACCGAAAACGACGAGGAATCCGTCCCGTTCGGCATCCGCACACTGACATGGAGCGCAAAAACCGGTTTGTGCGTCAACGGCAAGGCGGTCAAGCTGCGCGGTGGATGCATCCACCACGACAATGGCATTTTGGGCGCCTGCGGCTTTGCTGATGCCGACGAACGCCGCATCCGCATTATGAAAAAGGCGGGTTACAACGCCGTGCGCTGCGCCCATAACCCGGCAAGCCGCGCCCTGCTGGATGCCTGTGACCGCCTTGGTATGTATGTGATGGACGAAGCCTTCGACGGCTGGTACACACCCAAGACCTACCATGACTATTCCCGCATTTTTGCCGAAAACTGGCAGGATGATTTGACCACTATGATTGCCAAGGATTACAGCCATCCCAGCGTGATTCTGTATTCCATCGGCAACGAGGTGTCGGAAACGGCCTTCCCGCAGGGTGTGGAGACCGCCGACAAGCTGACCCGATTTGTCCACGCGCTGGATGATACCCGCCCCGTGACAGCGGGTATCAATGTGCTGCTGAACGTCTACGCACAGAAAGGCATTGGCGTGTATAAAGAAAGCGGTTCCTACAAGCCGGAGCCGCTGCCGCCCAAGCAGCCGGAGGAGAAAAAGAAAGAGTCGGGTTCTGCGTTCTTTAATATGGTCACGCAGAATCTCGGCCCGCTGATGTTTTACATGAGCAAGGGCAAAAAAGGCGACGCTGCCTGCCGCGATGTGGCGGAAAAGCTGGATGTTCTCGGCTTGAATTATGCGGCCTCCCGCTATGAGGACGACTGCAAAAACTATCCGAATCGCTTGATGGTGGGCAGCGAGACGATTATTGGCGAGCTGCCGTACAACTGGGCGCAGGTGCAAAAGCATACAGCGCTGATTGGCGATTTTGCATGGGCGGCCATTGATTATCTGGGCGAAGCGGGCATCGGTCAGATGATCCCGCAGGATACGCCGGGTCTGCCGATTGCGGCGGGCAGCGGTGCGATTGATTTAACGGGAAACATTACAGCGGAAAGTTATTTCCAGCAGGCGGTGTGGAGCCTGCGCAAAGCACCTTACTTGGGTGTGCGCCCGGTCAACTGGAACGGCAGAAAAATGACGGGCAGCGCGTGGCGTATGACGAACGCCGTGGAAAGCTGGACGTGGCCCGGATGTGAGGGGCAGAAAGCCACGGTGGAAGTGTACAGCGATGCAGAATTTGTGGCGCTGTACTGCAATGATAAGCCGGTTGGCAAAAAGCGCACAAAGAAATTCCGCGCGATTTTCAAGCTGCCCTACCGACCCGGCACACTGAAAGCCGTGGCACTGGATAAAAGCGGAAACGCCCTTGGAGAAACCACACTGCAAACAGCGGGACAGAAAACCCGGCTGCACCTCGCCCCGGAGAAAACGACCTTGCGCGCAGACGGTCAGTCACTCTGTTTTATTCCCATCACGCTGACCGATGCGGCAGGCATCTGGAAACCGTGCGCCAACGCAAAGGTTCATCTGGAAATCGAAGGTCCGTCTGCCTTACAGGCCCTCGGCAGTGCTGCAACACAGACGGATGAAACCTACCTCGGCAGCAGCCACACCACATGGCTCGGACGTGCTTTGGCTGTCATTCGTGCCGGAACCGAGCCGGGCAAGGTGCGCGTCACGGTCACGGCAGAAGGGTACGAGCCGCAATATGTGGATTTGACGGTGGAGTAAGAAAGACGGACTTTAATGCTAAAATTGTACGATTTAACAACAGAATACAAACGCGAACCGCTGGGTTTGGACGAGGCGCAGCCCCGCTTTGGCTGGAAGCTGGACAGCGACCGCCAAGATACCCTGCAAACTGCCTACCGCCTGCAGCTATCCTGCGGCGGTGAATCTGTCTGGGATTCCGGGCGCGTGGAGAGCGCGCAGAGCATTTTGATCGAGTACCTTGGCCCCAACCTGACCCCGCGCACCGAGTACAACTGGACGGTCACGGTATGGGACAACCACGGCGAAACCGCCGAGGGCACAAGCCGGTTTGAAACAGGCTTGCTGAACGGCAGCGCGTTTGAGGGCACGCAGACGTGGCGGTGCCTGTGAACTATACGAGCAGCGTGGTGGTGCAG
>OLSN01003049.1_pt1 | contig 11238 bp, 9 predicted proteins | sample 1672411 | NCBI WGS metagenome assembly OLSN01 (sample SAMEA3136683, study PRJEB25190) | human gut metagenome | biome: human gut; feature: human-associated habitat; material: faeces | place: Austria | collected 2013
GGAGAGAATAAGATAACAGAGTATCTCGTCCGCAAACAGTGCGGTCTGTTATGCCTTTTAGACTGTGACAAGTTTAAGTCAATAAACGATACCTATGGACATGTGGTAGGTGACAAGGTGATAATAGCAATTGCTGATACTCTGCGCAAATCATGTCGTGATGATGATGTCGTGCTTCGCCTGGGCGGGGATGAGTTTGCGGTATTTATACCGGGGATGCTTGATAAAGAGCGGGCAGAAGCTTTTTTTGACAGGCTTTTTTCAAACATAGAGCATATTGATATAGCAGAGATGAATGGAAAGCATATACTGCTCAGTCTTGGTGCATGCTTTTATGACGGAATGGATTGTATCACGTTTGACCAGCTCTACAGAAGGGCAGACACCGCCATGTATGACAGCAAGAAAAAACAGGGCTACAGTGCGACAATTTTTGATGCAAAGCAATGATAGTCCGGCATATTAAATAAAAAGAGGAGAATGAAAATGCAGACAGGAAAAGCAATATCCATTCCATCAATCCTCAAGGTGGGAAATGGAACATTAAACAAAATCGGAGAGTATTTAAAGAGTGAGGAGCTGACGAGCGTAGTCATTTTTATGGGAAACGGTCTCATAGATATGTTTGGAGATGCTATAATGAAGTCACTTTCGGATGCAGATATCACCGTGCTTGAGTACAGTGAGCTTGATACAGTTGAGATAGACGATATCATCACCCTTGCCTTTGATATACCAAACAAGGCAAAGGCAGTCGTGTCAGTGGGCGGCGGAAAGGTGATAGATGCAGGAAAATACGCAGCTTTTCTAAGAAATCTGCCATTTATCAGTGTGCCGACCTCAAGCTCAAGTGATGGTTTTTCCAGCGCCAGTGCATCACTTTTGGTGCACGGCAAGCGTACATCGGTTCCGGCAAAGCTTGCGCATGGTATTATAGTTGATACACAGGTCATCCGCACAGCTCCTGAGAAGTTTATATATTCAGGCATCGGTGATATGGTGTCAAAAATTACAGCGCTATATGATTGGATTTTTGAGGAAAAGCACGGTGCAGGTGTGGTCAATGACTTCGCCGTGATGGTCGCTAAAAAGGCGGTCAACAGCTTTGTGCGTACACCTTATGAGAGCATAAAGGATGAGCTTTTCCTAAAGGAGCTTGTGGATTCGCTTGCCATGAGCGGCATAGCAAACGAGATAGCGGGAAGCAGTGCGCCGACCAGCGGCAGTGAGCATCTCATTTCACATGCGCTTGACAAAATTCTTGAGCATCCACAGCTTCATGGCATACAGGTCGGCATAGCAACCTATATCATGAGTGTGGTGCAGAACCACAGATATGTAAGGGTGTGCACTGTGCTCAAAAGGACAGGCTTTTTCGACTATGCGGCCACTCTTGGCATGAGAAAGCAGGATTTTCTGGATGCGATAGATATGGCGCCATCCATGAAGCCGTTCAGGCACACATATCTGCATGAGAAGGAGTACCGCGACGCGGCAAAGAAGCTTGTGCTCGAGGATGATATACTGAATAAAATACTGGTATAGAGATATGTATGAGAAGACTATAGAGCCGGTTGCGATTATGCACACCGGATTTGGAGAGAAATTTGGCATTCCGAGGCAGAGTGGCCTCGTACCTGAGGCGGCAGGGCAGATAATATTTGAACCCGAATACAGAAATCCCGATGCGCTTCGTGGAATAGAGGAGTTCACACATTTGTGGATTATATGGGGCTTTTCTGAAAACAGGGTGGAGAAATTCACACCGCTCGTCACACCACCCAGGCTTGGAGGCCGGGAAAAGAGAGGTGTTTTTGCCACGCGTTCGCCGTTTCGCCCAAACGGCATGGGACTATCCTCTGTAAGGCTTGATAAGGTTGAGTACAAAAGCAGCAAGGGACCCATAATTCATGTGTCAGGTGTAGATATGCTTGATGGCACACCGATCTATGATATAAAGCCATATCTGGCATATGCAGACTCACATCCTAAGGCATCAGATGGCTTTGCCGCAGAGCACAGATGGGATACGGTGCATGTTATTTGGCGCGATGAGGCACTCAAAAGCTGTATGGATGAAGATACCCGCATTACTGTGGAGCATATTCTGGCACAGGATCCAAGAGCTGCATACAACAAGGCCAGGGATTATATCTATGGCATGAGATACGGCAGATTTGATATACGCTTTGTGGCTGATTCACATGCCGGCACGATAGAGATAGTGGATGTCGTGGAGTGCATAGACGGGTATCATAAGGTGAAGTGATTTTGATTTGCATATGGCGCCACAAGAGAGTAAAATGGTAATGCATACAAAAGGACAAATGCGTCACAAATATATTTGCAAATACATATTAAATACATATAAGGAAGGTACATACAATGAAAACAGTAAAGGACTATATCAGAACTATCCCGGATTTCCCGGAGAAGGGCATCATGTTCCGCGATGTGACAAGTGTTATCCAGGATGCAGATGGATTAAAGCTTGCAATTGACGAGATGATAAAGAGGCTTGACGGACTTGATTTTGATGTGATAGCAGGAGCAGAATCAAGGGGCTTTGTTTTTGGCATGCCGATAGCATATGCGCTTCATAAACCGTTTGTCATGGTGAGAAAAGCAGGCAAGCTGCCATGTGAGACTGTATCAAAGACATATGACCTTGAGTATGGCACAGCAACAATTGAGATGCACAAGGACTCTATAAAGCCCGGTCAGAAGGTGGTTCTCGTGGATGATCTTATCGCTACAGGAGGCACAATGCAGGCAGCAGCAGAGCTTGTTGAGGAGCTTGGAGGAGAGGTTGTGAAGATGCTTTTCCTTATTGAGCTTGCAGGTCTTAATGGCAGAAAGCTTCTTAGCAAGTATGATGTGGACGCAGTTGTGTCATATGATGGCAAATAGAGCTGTTATATCTGAATGAATATATTTTATATGTTTGTGCATACTGACATTAATTAAATCTATGATTTGATGAGATTAAGAGTAAGGAGAGTCGGTATGCAGCAAAAATTGGGAAAGTGGAGTCTCCGTTTTACGGAGGCTCCTTTTATATTGGAAAGCAGTTCTGTTGTAGGCACAAAGGAGGCTGACGGACCGCTTGGAGGTCTGTTTGATATTGTAGGAAAAGATGACAGGTTTGGGCAGAACACGTGGGAAAAGGCAGAGAGCTCCATGCAGCGAGATGCACTCACAATGGCCCTTGGAAAAGCACATCTGGATGCGTCCGACATGGACTATGTATTTGCAGGAGATCTGCTCGGACAGTCTATGGCCACAACATTTGGTGTGGAAAACTTCCGTATTCCGTGGTTTGGAGTGTATGGAGCATGCTCCACATGCGGGGAGTCGCTCTCGCTTGCCGCGGCATTTGTGGCAGCAGGGTATGCAAAGCATGCGGTGGCAGTGACATCAAGCCACTTCGGCAGTGCCGAAAAGCAGTTTCGCTTCCCTAACCAGTATGCCAATCAAAGACCGGTGTCAGCGACGTGGACAGTCACAGGAAGTGCAGCATTTATTGTGGGCAGTGGAGCAGGTGGTAATGAGACACAGATCGGGTGTGACAATGAAAGGACTGGGTGTGACAATGCAGATAGTATATCAAAGAAGGTGCAGATTGAGGGAATCACGACAGGAGTTGTGGTGGATTATGGCATAAAGGACGCCATGAACATGGGCGCTGCAATGGCCCCTGCGGCCTGTGAGCTGATAGTAAATCACCTAAGTGATTTTGGAAGAGAGGCATCCTATTACGATAGGATAGTGACAGGAGATCTTGGAAGCGTCGGACAGAAGATACTGATTGACCTGTGCAGGCAAAAGGGCGTGGACATAAGCAAAAATCATGAGGACTGTGGCATGAAGATGTTTGATGCAACGAATCAGAACACAGGCTCAGGTGGTTCGGGCTGTGCATGCTCGGCAACTGTTTTGTCAGCATATTATCTGCCAAAGCTTAGAAGCGGTGAATTGAAGCGTATATTATTTGTGCCGACAGGAGCACTTCTTTCGCCTGTCAGCTTCAACGAGGGCGAGTCAGTACCGGGAATTGCACATGGTGTGGTGCTTGAAGCTTCAATTTGAAGCTGATGGCTTCACATATATAATAGTGTGAACGTGCCGTTTTTTGGGGATGGGCTGCACGTTCAAAAAATAGAAGAAAGGCGTAAGGATATAATGGATTATGTAAAAGCATTTGTGGTGGGTGGTATAATCTGCGCCATCGTACAGATTTTAATGGAAAAAACAAAGCTCATGCCGGGCAGAATTATGGTAATGCTCGTGTGCACGGGAGCGCTTCTTGGCGCCGTCGGCATATACGGGCCATTTTCAAAGTGGGCAGGCGCCGGTGCCAACGTACCGCTTTTGGGCTTTGGCAATGTACTGTGGAAGGGTGTGAAGGAGGCAGTGGACAGCGAGGGTTTTATTGGCTTGTTTAATGGTGGCTTTAAGGCTTGTGCGGTCGGAGTGTCGGCAGCACTAATCTTTTCGTATATTGCGGCACTCATCACGAAACCTAAGTTAAAAAGCTGATTAATTTCAGAATAATGCATAATTAACAGTAAATTGCCCATACTATCTCCAAAACGAAAAGGAGACTGATACAATGAAGAAAATGAAATATTTATTGGCACTTTGCCTGATACTCGCTGCTGCAAGCGCTTTTGCAGCCTGTGGAAACAATAGTAATGACACTTCAATGGTTGAAAATACACAAAGAGGTGGCTCTGCCGCCGACGATGCCGGTAAAGCCGGAAAGGATATCATAGATGGCGCCGGAAATGCCGGCAAGGATGTGATAGACGGAGCAGGCGATGCCGGAAAAGATGTGATAGACGGAGCGGGCGATGCCGGTAAGAATGTGATAGACGGCGCAGGTGATGCCGGCAAGGATGTAATAGACGGCGCAAAGGATGCCGTAGATGATGCCGGAAATGCCATAAAAAAGAGTGTTGATGGTGGAAACAACAACTAACAGCTATTTATAAAAAGAAAACAGTCACTATATATGCTTCAATGGCTGCAAAAACAAAAGCACCGACAACATCGCTGATAAAGTGCACACCTGATATCACCCGGACACAGGCAATGATAGCTGCAAGGACTGCAAGCAAAATGCCGATGAACCATAAAGGCGAGGCAGCAGGTGAGCATATTAAAACGGTAAATGCAATTATAAATGCAGAAAAAACATGCCTGCTTGGAAAAGACCTGCCGTGGGTATCCTTTGTAATGACAGGCGGCATATCAAATTTTTCGTATGGGCGTGGTCTGTTTACGATATATCTGAAAACCGATACTGCAATAAAGCCGACAAGCGGAGCAATGATTGAGAGTGCAAGCATATGACCGGCTGTAAAGCACAGATACAGCACGTATACAGGGTATGTGATAAAAACTAAATAGGTGCATATTTTATTGATTAATTCAAGCTTTCGGGCTGCCCTGTTGTTTTCACGGAATGGGGCAGTCATTTTTATGTATGTATTTTTTTTCATGATTATTTTCCATCGTTTATTTAAGAAATATTGTATTGCAACTACCTAGAGTGGTGTCAACTGCCCTTGCGGTACTGTAGAGGTGTCATGCCATAGTGCTTTTTGAAGGCTCTGTTAAAATATGACAGGCTTTCAAACCCCACTTCACCGGAAATAGAAAGTACCGAGCTGTCTGAGCTTTGCAAAAGTCTCGCAGCCATGGTCAGGCGGTAGTCATTTAAATAGTCAACAAACGATGTGCCCATGGTCTCTTTAAAATATCTCATAAAATGAGACTCGGAAAACCCGGCTACATCAGCGATATCGGCAATGGAGATTTTGTCGGCATAATTATTTTCCACATATTTGAGCACAACCTTCATCTTATCAAGAGTCTTTTTGCTTTTTAGTGGCTTTGTCAGATTACGGCAACGGTTATCAAGCACAAAAAAGAATTCGTAGAGCTTGCTCTTTATATAAAGCTGATAGCCCTGCGGCATCGTCTTGCAAATCTCATCGCATGCATCTATTGGAGCCACGACATCCTCGTAGTATGGATACACCGGTGTAAAAACCGTTGGAACTGTGAATCTGCCGGCTAAGAGAGGTGTAAGAAAATCCTCCTTGGTGTAATCGTACTTTCCGGGAAGCAGCATCGACAGGGAAAATATGATATTTTCGTACTCCATCGATTCATCCATATATTGGTCTATAGAGTGAAGCTGTCCCGGCAGTATCAGCACCAGGCTTGGCGCTGTGACATGGTACTCCTTAAAATCCACAGATATATGACCGCAGCCCTTCTTTATATATATAAGCTCCATGTCGTCGTGCCAGTGCAGCGGAACTCCTGAAAAATCAAGAGGAATAGAGCACAGGTAGGTATTGTATGGGAACGTAAGCTCCACATGTGTTTTGTCTTCGTGATAATTTTCATATTCTAATATATTCATGATGATATTTTAGCATATTATTTCTTGAAAAGCCACTAAAAATACCGAAAAATGATAGGATTGTGCAAGTTTTCGACTGTATATTGCAAGAATTATGCAGTGTAATGGATTATACTTGATTCATCAAATGACACAAAGAAGTTAAGCACGCTAAATGAAAATTAGTTAATTTGACACATTGGCGTGTATACATGATAACAGATTTGGGAGGAAATCAAAATGGCAATCATGCAGGAAATCGAAACAAAGCTTCAGAAGGGAATCAGCGTTAGTACAGACGAGGAAGTATACTACGCATTACTTGAGCTTGTAAAAGACAAGGCAGAGAAAAAGGTTTCAAACAAAGGAAAGAAAAAGCTCTACTATATCTCAGCAGAGTTCCTTATCGGAAAGCTTTTATCAAACAACCTTATCAACTTAGGTATCTACGATGAAGTTAAAGAGACTCTTGAGAAAAACGGAAAGTCACTTGCTGAAATCGAGGAAATCGAGCTTGAGCCTTCACTTGGAAATGGAGGACTTGGACGTCTTGCAGCATGCTTCATAGATTCAATCGCAACACTCGGACTCAACGGAGACGGTGTAGGCCTCAACTACCACTACGGATTATTCAAGCAGGTATTTGAGAACAATCTCCAGAAGGAGACTCCAAACCCATGGATTACAAAGGAGAGCTGGCTTACAAAGACAGATATCACATATCCTGTAAGCTTTGGCGGATTCACAGTACAGTCAAGACTTTACGATATCGACGTAGTTGGATACAACAACCGTACAACAAAGCTTCACTTATTCGACATCGAGTCAGTTGATGAGTCAATCGTAGGCGACACAATTGATTTCGACAAGGATGATATCAAGAAGAACCTTACATTATTCTTATATCCTGATGATTCAGATGATAAAGGACGTCTCCTTCGTGTATACCAGCAGTATTTCATGGTATCAAACGCAGCAAGACTTATCCTTGCAGAGGCAGAGGCAAAGGGCTCTAATTTACATGACCTTGCTGATTATGCAGCAGTTCAGATTAACGATACACATCCATCAATGGTTATTCCAGAGCTTATCCGTCTCCTTCAGGAGAAGGGCATCCTGATGGATGAGGCTATTGAGATTGTATCAAAGGTTTGTGCATACACTAACCACACAATCCTTGCAGAGGCTCTTGAAAAATGGCCAATCAGCTTCTTGGAGAAGGCTGTTCCACAGCTTATGCCAATCATCCGTGAGCTTGACAACAAGGTTCGCGCAAAGGTAGCTGACGAGAGCACATACATCATCAAGGACGGTCTTGTACACATGGCACACATGGATATTCATTTCGGATATTCTGTAAACGGTGTTGCATACCTCCACACAGAGATTTTAAAGAATACAGAGCTCAATAACTTCTACAAGTTATATCCTGAGAAGTTCAACAACAAGACAAACGGTATCACATTCCGTCGTTGGTTAATGTCTTGTAACCCGGAGCTTTCAGCATACATCACAGAGCTTATCGGTGAAGGCTGGAAGAAGGATGCAAACGAGTTAGAGAAGCTTGGCAATTTCATCAATGATGACACTGTTCTCACAAAGCTTGTTGATATCAAGAACGCAAAGAAGACAGAGCTTGCTTCTTACTTAAAGAAGACTCAGAATCTCGACGTACCTGACAATTCAATCTTTGATATCCAGGTTAAGAGACTTCACGAGTACAAGAGACAGCAGCTCAACGTGCTTTACATCATCCGTAAGTACTTTGAGATCAAGGCAGGCAAGAAGCCATCTACACCAATCACGTGCTTCTTCGGTGCAAAGGCAGCTCCTGCATATATCATTGCAAAGGATATCATCCATGCAATCCTCTGCTTACAGCAGATTATCAACAATGATCCTGAGGTAAGTCCATACCTTAAGGTATTCATGGTAGAGAACTACAACGTAACATTAGCTGAGAAATTATTCCCGGCTGCAAATATTTCAGAGCAGATTTCTCTTGCTTCTAAGGAGGCATCTGGAACAGGAAACATGAAGTTCATGCTTAACGGTGCTATTACACTTGGAACAAGTGACGGAGCAAACGTAGAGATAGCTGAGCTTGTCGGTGATGAGAACATCTATGTATTCGGTGAGGATTCACAGACTGTTATCGACAGATATGAGAGAGGCGACTACTGCTCTAAGGATTACTATGACAAGGATGCAGACTTAAAGAAGGCTGTTGACTTTCTTGTAAGTGATGAGATGATGAAGGTTGGTTCTAAGGAGAACTTAGAGAGACTTTACAACGAGCTCCTCAACAAAGACTGGTTCATGACATTCCCTGACTTTGAGGATTACTGCAAGACAAAAGAGAAGGCTTACACTGATTATGAGGATAAGAAGGCTTGGGCTAAGAAGATGCTTGTCAACATCAGCAAGGCTGGTTTCTTCTCTTCTGACAGAACAATCAAGCAGTACAATGATGAAATCTGGCATTTAGAGGCTTAGAATTTTTCTTCCTCCTTTAAATACAAATTGGGCTTAAGAACTCCTGCGGGTGCATCCCGCGGGGGTTCTTTTTTTGCTAGAGTACGGGACGTAAGCGCAGGGGACGGCAGGCTCCCTGGCAGAAATGTAAGGGCGGGATTTACAAGTTTGGCAAATACATATATAATAAGGGGAAGAATATACACATGGAGAACTATTATGATAAAGAATAAATTTATGGCACTCACGCTTACCGTAGTGCTCACAGCAGGCATGCTTACCGGCTGTGGCTCCGACGACAAGGCAAAGGACAAGGATGCGTACAGACAGTATGGCATCAACTGTATAGAGAACGGCAGCTATGATGATGCGGTCGATGCTTTTCAGAAGGCACTGGACCAGTCGGTTGGCTCAGTGGGCGCAGAGGAGCTTGACATATGTTATTATAAGGCAAAGGCACAGTATTTAAGCGGTGACGTGGATGGAGCAATTGATACATATACGGCTATTATCGACTATGATAAGGATTCTGACGCATACTATCTGAGAGGCTGTATATATTTTGCCAAGAATGATACAGACAAGGGCTTGAAGGATTTTAAGACGGCGCTCAGTGAGAATAATGATAATTATGAGCTCTATCTTGGCGTTTATGAGACCCTGTCAAAGTATGGCATGAATGACCAGGGAAAGGAATACCTGGATAATGCCTTAAAGCTTAAGGCAAAAACTGCTGATGACTATATGCAGAGAGGCCGTATATACACCATGCTTGGAGATTATGATTCAGCAATAAAGAGTCTGCAAAAGGCTATTGATGAGAAGCTTGTCAAGGCAAACTACTATATGGGTGAGGTATATCAGAAGAAGGGCGACAATGACAGCTCGCAGAAGTATTTTAAGAAATACCTAGACAGCGGTGAGGCGGATTCGTATGATCTGATGAATATGGGACAGGCGCAGATGGACAATGGTAACTATGACACTGCGATTACTTATTTTCAGAACGCACTTGAACTTGAAAGTGTACCGAACAAGCAGCAGATAACAAAGGCTATGATTATAGCATATGAGTATTCCGGAGATTTTGCCACTGCAAAGAGCAAAATGGAGGAATACATGAAGGATTATCCTGATGATGAGGATGCAGCAAGAGAATATCAGTTTTTGGAGACCAGATAGATTATGGCAGATACTATTAAGATAGAGGATATTGAGGAGAGAGTAGTGCTCGTCGGAGTAAGTGAGCAGGACGGTGATGATGCAGATGATTCACTTTCAGAGCTTGCGGAGCTGGTAAAGACAGCAGGTGCGACAGTTGTAGGCACACTTATCCAAAGAAGAGAAAAAATTCATCCGGGCACGTATGTCGGCACCGGCAAGGTGGCAGAGATTGCAGAGCTTGTGGAGAGTACAGGGGCAACAGGCATTGTGTGCGATGATGAGCTGAGTCCGGCACAGCAGAAGAATCTGGAGACGTACCTTGACACAAAGGTTATGGACAGGACACTTGTTATTCTTGATATTTTTGCATCAAGGGCCACAACAAGTGAGGGTAAGATACAGGTTGAGCTTGCTCAGCTCAAGTACAGATTAAGCCGTTTGTCGGGACTGGGAAAGTCCATGTCAAGGCTTGGCGGTGGAATAGGAACAAGAGGTCCCGGAGAGAAAAAGCTTGAGGTGGACCGCCGTCTCATAAATGACAGGATAGCACAGCTTCGAAGAGAGCTGAAAGAGGTTCAGAAGCACAGAGATATCACAAGGGCAAAGCGTGAAAAAAACAAAGTACCGGTTGTTGCGATAGTAGGATATACTAACGCAGGTAAATCCACGCTGTTAAATCACCTGACAGAGGCAGATGTGCTTGAGGAGGATAAGCTCTTTGCAACGCTTGATCCTACAACGCGTATTCTTGCGCTTGATGGCAAGCAGCAGGTGCTTTTAACTGATACGGTCGGGTTTATCAGAAAGCTGCCGCATCATCTGATAGAGGCCTTCAAGAGCACCCTTGAGGAGGCAAAGTACGCTGACATCATTTTCCATGTGGTGGACGCATCAAATATGCAGCGGGAAAAGCAGATGTTCATAACCTACCAGACATTGGATGATCTTGGTGTAAAAGACAAGAAATTTGTCACACTTTTTAATAAGCAGGATGCCCGCACAGACAATGAACCGTTACATGATTTCAGGGCAGATTATACTCTTAACATTTCAGCGGCAAAGGATCTGGGATTAGATGAAGTAAAATCTCTTTTAGAGGAGATATTAAGAGAGAACAAGGTATATATTGAGAGAATTATCCCATATGATAAGGCTGGCGTGATACAGCTCATCAGAAAACAGGG
>OLSN01003052.1_pt1 | contig 11231 bp, 8 predicted proteins | sample 1672411 | NCBI WGS metagenome assembly OLSN01 (sample SAMEA3136683, study PRJEB25190) | human gut metagenome | biome: human gut; feature: human-associated habitat; material: faeces | place: Austria | collected 2013
AGTCAGAATGATAATGATACTTCTCTACGGAGCTGGCGGAGTACCCGGCAGAGGTGAGATTCCTATGATACGGTTTCGCAAACCGTAACCTTAGCGCTTCCCGTACAAAGCGAATCGCTTTCCGCAGGGGGCGTTGAGAACAAATACTGCGGTCTTTACATAGCCGCTTCTTATTGAGGCAGGCTGTGAAATCTATGAAAGGAGGTAAAGCCGGAGATGTCAAACTGCAAAACGATTGCGGTATGCAATCAAAAAGGCGGCGTGGGCAAGACCACGACTACGGTTAATTTGGGCGTCGGACTTGCTATGCAAGGGAAAAAGGTGCTTCTGATTGACGCTGATCCGCAGGGCGATTTAACGACCTGCCTCGGCTGGAGGGATAGCGACAGCCTTTCCGTAACGCTGACAGAGAAGCTTCAGGCAATTATATCGGAGCAGGAGCAAAATCCCTTTGACGGTATTCTGCAACATAAAGAGAAAGTAGACCTTGTACCGTCCAATCTCAGCCTATCTTCATTGGAAATGACACTTGTAACGGCGATGAGCCGAGAGAGCGTCCTGAAGAATTATCTGAGCCTTGTAAAAGACAAGTACGATTATGTCCTTATTGACTGTATGCCGAGCTTGGGTATGATTACCTTCAACGCTCTAACGGCGGCGGACAGCGTGATTATCCCCGTTCAGGCGCAGTATCTTCCCGCTAAGGGAATGACGCAGCTTTTGGGGACGATTGCGAAAGTGAGGAAACATACAAACGCCGATTTGAAAATCGACGGTATTCTGCTGACGCTTGTGGACGGAAGGACAAATCTTGCGAAAAGCACAGTGGAAGCGCTCAGGGAGAATTTCGGCAGCCATATCAGGATATATAGATCAATGATTCCGGCAGCCGTAAAAGCCGCAGAGGTATCTTCTAAAGGGACAAGTATCTACGCCTATGAGCCGAACAGTCCGGTGTCTAAGGCTTACGCCAGTTTCACAAAGGAGGTGTTAGCCGATGGCAGGCAGAAAGAGCGACTTCACGCTGCCCACGAACACGCTCGATGAATTGTTTTCCTCGCAGGAGGAAAGGGACGAAGCGAAGCTGTCAAAAATCAGAGATATTCCGCTTGAGGAAATCGACGATTTTCCCGACCACCCGTTTCAGGTGCGGGAAGATGAGGATATGTTTCAGCTTGTGGAAAGTATCAAAGAGCGTGGCGTGATTACTCCCGCTACCGTAAGGCAGAAGGAGGACGGAAGATACGAGCTTATTTCAGGACACAGGCGAAAAAGGGCTTGCGAGCTTGCCGGATTTGAAACGCTCAGATGTGAGGTGGTAGACCTCGACCGTGATGAAGCTACGATTTTAATGGTCGAAAGCAACTTTCAACGGTCGCAGATACTTCCCTCGGAGAAAGCTCACGCATATAAAATGCGGCTGGACGCTATGAAAAGACAGGCAGGCAGACCGAGAAAAGAAAATTCATCCCCAGTGGGGATTGATTTACGGGGTAAGCAATCGCTTGATTTAATGAGCGAGGAATGTGGCGATAGCCGAAATCAAATACACAGATATATCCGCCTCACAAACCTTGTTCCTGAACTGCTCGAATTTGTGGACGAGGGCAGGATTAAAATGCGCCCCGCCGTTGAGCTGTCCTATCTGAACGAGGACTGCCAGAGGGATTTGGTGGACGAAATTGACCTAAACGACTGTACCCCGTCCCACGATCAGGCGATCCGTATGCGGAAGTTCTTTGAAGAAGGCAAGCTGACAACAGAAGCGATCTCTGCGATTATGAGTGAGGAAAAGCCGAATCAGCGTGAGAAAATTGTTTTGCGTGGGGACAGGGTGCGAAGCCTGATCCCGAAAAATATCCCCATCAACCAAACGGAGGAGTATGTCTGCAAGGCGCTGGAGCATTACAACAGGTTTTTGCGTAACCGTGCCGAGCGTGACAGCAGGTAAGGCGGAGTGTGTTTTTCTTCTTCCCCTTCCTCACACTCCAACCCCTGAAACTACCTGACTATCCGAAAGAATAAATCTATCTCTCCTGATTACAGCTATCTCACCTAACTCAATCTATCTCAGGAAAACGCACCATTCCAAAGCACAGGAGGTATGCCCTATGATGTAAGATTAACCCTTGTTTCACACCTTTGCCTGAAACGCTGTTTCGCATTACAATGGCGGCAGAAAAGGAGTGAAGCGCAATGAAAACAACAAAAATTGCTTTTTTTACGGCTCTTTTGCTGATCGTGCTTGCAGGCTGCAACAATGCCCCGCCGAATGAAGATAAGCCGCAGCCGTTTTCTTTTTCGGAGAGTGTTCAAAGCACCTCTGAATCCGAAGCGCCTGCGGGAAAGGAAAGCAAGGAGGTTGAAACAACGCCTGAAGCCGTTCAGGAAGTAAAGCCGGAAAAGCAGGAAGAAACGACGGAAACGGATAAGGTCAGCTCCGAACAGCCTCAGACTGTTTCTGAAAGCGGGCAGGCGGCACAGTCCGCCGAACAGCCCGATAAAGCGGATAAGACCGAACATTCCGTATCCACACCGCAGCCGGATATACCAAAAGAAAGCGAAACGCCTGCGCCGCCTGAAACGGAAGAAGCACCGAGCGAAACCGACTTTGACATTAACTACTGGATTTCCTTTGCAAAAGGCTACGCTCAGAGTGTGGGACTTCTGTTAGACAGCGAGGCAATTTACTGTTGGGATAATCCGATCCGTGCCGGAGCGCACTGCAAATATCTTGAAAGGGATATTCACAGCCGCTTGGATCGGTACAAGGCTGACGAAGAAATCACAGCCGTATGGATTTGGGCGGAGGAAGTCTCTGACGGAATCTACGACATCTATATCGGCTACGCTTAAATTAAATATTCCATTTTGAGGACGCACCGAAAAAACGGTGCGTTTTTTCATTTCAAGGAGGATTTCAGATGAAAATTAAGAAACCAAAGCGCATTATGTCGCTGTTTCTTGCGGCGCTAATGTGCGTGACTTCCCTTGTAGGGATTGGTACGACTGCCTATGCCGCAGAGGAAACGGACGATGTGTACCTTATCTCGTATCCCCGTGACGGGGACTCGAATTACAACGCCGAATGGGGACACGGCAGCCTTACCTTTATGAACGGCTGGAAAACAGGCACTTCCCGTTATACAACCGTCCGTGCGATGGGATCGTACAACGGAAATATCTGCTACTGTATTGAGATCGGCGTCCCGCAGCAGACCGGAGACAGTTTTACCAAAAAGGGCGAGGATTTTTGGGACAACTACCCTTCGTCCTATAACAGCACCATTTCTCCTGATGATATTAAGCTGTTCATCGGTCGTATCTTCCAGTACGGCTATACGGGAACAATCTCAACCTCGTGGCGTTCTCAGAACGAGGGCGGCGATAAGCTGGCTCACGCAGTCGCTACACAGCTTCTCATTTGGGAAACCGTCATCGGCGAGCGTGATGAAAACTTTAACAAGGTCAGCACAGGCGGCAAGGACGCTGTTCTGGATCAGATCAGCCCTAACCACCCGCTTTATGACAAGATTATGAGCTACTACAACTCAATGGCGGCAAGTGTGCAGAAGCATTCCAAGCTGCCGAGCTTCCTTACCAAAACGCCGGGGAGCGCACAGGAAATCGAGCTTGAATGGGATGGCTCTAAGTACACGGTTACGCTGACGGACAGCAACAATGTCCTTTCGGGATATAAGTTTTCGTCCAATGATTCGGGCGTTCAGTTCTCCGTAAGCGGAAACAAGCTGACGATTACTGCCGAGAAAGCGCCGAGCGACGGGCTGACGATTACCGCAGAGAAAACGGCGCAGAGAAAAGGCGTTATCACTTGGACGGACGGTATCTATGGACCAAACGGCGGTGTGCAGGATACCGTAACCTACGCTCAGACGGTCAATGATCCGGTCAAAGGATTTCTTAAATTAAAGGTTTCCTACGGCTCGGCGAAGATTGTGAAAACCAGCGAGGACGGAAAGGTGGACGGTATCTCCTTCCGTATTCAGGGCAACGGCATTGATAAAACCGTTAAGACAGAAAACGGCGGTCAGATTCAGGTCGATAACCTAATGCCGGGAGTATATACCGTAACCGAGCAGGAATATGACAGATACGAGCCGCAGGAGTCCCGCAGAGTAACCGTAGTTGCGGGACAGGTTGCGACCGTCAACTTCAACAACACACTGAAGCGTGGCGATATTGAGGTTATCAAATCCTCGGAGGATAACTTTAATGAGGGCGTGACCTTCCACCTTTACGGCACTTCGCTCTCCGGCATTGCCGTGGACGAGTATGCGGTTACGGATAAAAACGGTGTGGCGACCTTTGAAGATGTGCTGATCAGCGGCACTACGCCGTACACCATTGAGGAAGTGGATACAGCAATCCGTTATGTCATTCCCGAAGATCAGAGCGCACCCGTCAAGTGGAACGAGGTCACTACCCGCAATTTCACGAATATCCTGAAGAAGTTTACCGTTACCGTGACCAAGAGCGACGCTGAGACGGGAACGGCTCAGGGAAACGCCTCTCTTGCGGGAGCAAAATACGGGATTTTCAAGGGCGAACAGCTCATTGATGAATACTATACCGATGAAAACGGTCAGTTTACCACAAAAGAATATATCTGCGGTGCGGACTGGACAATCAAGGAACTGGAGCCGAGTGAGGGCTATTTGCTCGATCCGACCGTCCATAAGGTCGGCGCAGAGCCGGAGCTTTATACCATTGAGCATAACCAGACCGCAAATGATGTAACGGAACAGGTCATCAAGGGCAATATCGCCATTATCAAACATACGGACGATGGCGAGACGCAGATTGAAACGCCCGAAGAAGGCGCAGTTTTTGAAGTGTATCTCAAATCCGCAGGCTCTTTTGCGAACGCAAAGGAATCCGAGCGTGATACGCTCATCTGCGATGAGAACGGCTTTGCACAGACAAAGGATATGCCTTACGGCACATATACCGTCCATCAGGTATCCGGCTGGGAAGGCAGTGAGCTGATGGATGATTTTGATGTGTTCATCGCAAAGGACGCCCAGACCTACCGCTATCTGATTAACAACAGCAATTTTGAAAGCTATATCCAAGTAGTCAAGGTGGACGCAGAAACGGGCAAGACCATTCCCTATGCGGGCGCAGGATTCCAGATTTACGATCCGTCCGGCAATCTCATTACGATGGAGTTTACCTATCCTACCCCGACAACCGTTGACACTTTCTATACCGACGCTAACGGCTCGCTCGTAACGCCGGAAAAGCTGCCATACGGTCAGGGATACTCTATCGTTGAGGTACAGAGTCCTTATGGATATGTCCTTGATTCCACACCCGTCTATTTTGATGTCACGGAAGAAAATTCTTCTGAGGAAAGCGGGGTAACAGTGATAAAAGTTGAAAAGACCAATATGCCGCAGAAAGGCACGATCAGCATTGAAAAGACGGGCGAGGTATTCTCCGGCGTTTCGGTAAGCGGCGGGACAGATGAAAACGGGCAGGAGCTTCCCGTTATCTATCAGCCGGTTTATGAAACACAGGGACTGCCGGATACCGTTTATGAAATCCGTGCCGCCGAAGATGTGGTAACGCCTGACGGAACTCTCCGATACAGCAAGGGCGAGCTGGTCGATACGGTTACGACCGATGAAACCGGCTTTGCAAAAAGCAAGGAACTCTACCTCGGAAAATATGAAGTCAAAGAGGTCAAGGCAGGCTATGGAATGGTGCTGAGCAGTGAAGTCCATACCGTCGAACTCATTTACGCCGGACAGGATGTAGCCGTGACTGAAACGGCGACTTCCTTCGTCAATGAACGGCAGAAGGTTGAGGTCAGCCTTGAAAAAGCGCTGGAGACAAACGAGCTGTTTGGTATCGGCAATAACGGAGAAATCAAAAATATCAGCTTCGGCTTGTTCGCCGATGAGGAGCTTGTATCCGCAAGCGGCACTTCCATTCCGAAAGACGGTCTGCTTGAAATCATCACGCTTGATGAAAACGGCAGGGCGACCGTAGGGACTGACCTGCCTTTGGGCAGCTATTATGTCAAAGAACTGGCGACAGACGAGCATTATCAGCTCAACGGCGAAAAATATCCCGTTGTATTTGAGTATGCGGGACAGGAAACCGCAACGGTTGTGATTGCCGTAAACAATGGCGAGCCGATGGAAAACAAGCTGATCTACGGATCGGTTTCCGGCAAAAAGGTTGATGAGAACGGCGAGGGACTCGGCGGTGCGCTCATTGGTCTGTTTAAGAGCGATGATGTGGAGTTTACCGAAGAAAACGCCCTGATGACCGCCGTATCCGGCGACGATGGCAGCTTCTCCTTTGAGAATGTGCCTTACGGAAACTGGTATATCCGTGAGATCAAGCAGCCGACCGGATTCGTGCTTGACGATACCGTCTATGATGTGAATATCTCAGAGAATGAGCAAGTCGTTGAGATTGAAATCGTCAATGAGCTGGTGCGTGGCAATATCGCTCTTACGAAGGTGGACGCTGAATATACCGATACGAAGCTGACGGGCGCTGTGTTTGAGGTCTATAAGGACTCCAACGACAACGGCGAGCTGGACAGCGAGGACGAACTGATCGGCACACTGACCGAAAAAGAAATCGGGCAGTATGAAATGAACGATCTGCTCTATGGGCGCTACTTCATTTTGGAATCAGCAAGCCCGGATTCGTATATCCGTGACGAGGGCGTGTATGAGGTATTTATCGACACGGACGGTAAGACCTATCAGGTGGAAAACACAGAGGGCAAAGGCTTCGCAAACGAGCCTATGCGTGGAAACCTGAAAATCGTGAAAACATCGTCTGACGGAAAGGTGGAAGGCTTTGCTTTCCGCATTACCGGAGCAAACGGCTATGATGTTACCCTTGAAACAGATGAAAACGGCGAAATCTTCCTTGAAGGTCTGCGGATCGGCGAGTACAAGATTTCCGAAGTAAACAATTCCGCTTCCGCTATGTATATCCTGCCTGCCGACAAGGAGGCAGCGGTACAGACAGGCTCTACCACGGTCGTTGAAATGCACAATGAGCTGCGGGATACGCCGAAAACCGGAGATGACAGCAAGCTCGGTCTTTGGCTTGCCCTTGCGGGCGTGTCGGCGGCAGGCATAGCAGCCTGCGGTATCATTGGCTTTAAGAAAAAGAAGAAAAAGGAGGATAACTGATGGAACTGAAAGCGATCATCGGAATTGCTTTGGTCGCCTTTATCGTAGGCGGCTTTATCTTTTTGCAGATCCGTAACAGAAAGAAAAAGTAAGAACTTCTGCGGGGGCGGGGCTTAAAAACTCCGCCCCCTTTTCTATTTTGGGAGGCTTAAATGAGAAACCTGAAAACGATTGAAAACCGAGTGCTTGCGGTGTTAAAGGAACACCCCGAAGCACGAAATGACGATATGAAGCTGTATCTGCTCGTCAGCAAGGCGTGTATCTATGATACCCACGGTATCAGCCATTTCAGCTTTGAAGATGTGATGAGCAATTACAAGGCTTACGGTATCCCCTGCTTTGAGAGTATCCGAAGGACAAGGCAGAAGATTCAGGCGAAATATCCTGAACTCGGCTGCTCCCCCGAAGTACGCAGGGCAAGGCACAAAATGCAGCGTGTCTATTCCGACTACGCTAAAAGCTAAGATGGGAGGTAAAAGAAAATGGCAGCGAAGAAAAGCGCAAACACCGCTTTGCAGCAGAAAGTAAAGGTGCTGGCGAAGCTCTATGATTCCGGCTGTAAAACCGAAAAAGATTTGAAGGCGCTGAGCCTGCAAAGCATTTTGAAAATCCCCGATATATCCGTCTCCGATATGACGGTTATCACAGAGCTTCAGGAGCAGATCGCAAAAAACAGGCTCTTTTCCTATTTGGGAGGCGCTGATGATGAGCAGGAGTCAAAGCAAAATGAATAAGGGAAAACAGATTTTGGAGAATCAAATAAGCCTGAATCTCAGGGAAGATAAGACTTTGGAGATTTATGTAGGCGACAGTCTTGCCGCCGAAATTTCCGATGGGCGGCTGGATATGGAGTTTGTAAAAGAAATTCTGGAAGGGCTTGATTATGAAATCAACGAAAGTAGTTTCACAATCCGACCGCTTCATTCTGACGAGCAGAAATACACTTACAGACAAAGTACGCAGATCGAGGGACAGACCGGAAGTATCGGTTATCTTCGTGGCGACTTCGGATCAGGCAAAGAGTTCTTTTCCTCTTGGTTTGACCATAGGCGGGATTTGAAAACGGATAAGTTCAAAAGCGAGCTGGACGAGGTTATCAACGCCCTGCGTTCTGAAGAATACGGGCTGTTAAAAAGCCGCACGGATATGACGCAGTATGCGGCGAAATATCCCGACAGCGCCTTTCAAGGCAACTATGCGACCGAATACGGTTTCCGTGCCGACACCGAAAAATACAGCTTCCTGATACGGTGCAATCCTGCCCGTGGGGACTATAACTTCTACTGCTATTGCTATGTGCGGGAATGGCTCGACCGCCAGATGGAAAAAGCGAGCAGTGGAATCCGCTTTATCACGCCGGATTACAAAGAAAAGTTCAAAATCCCCGACGGGGATAAAATCCGCATTACCCTGAGCGACGGAGAGCAGCTTGACCGCACCTGCCGATATATTGACGATTATCATTTGGAGGTTGGCAGTAACCTCTATCACATCTGCGAGTTTGCCGAGCGAATGGAGCAAAACGGCAATACTGTGATTCCGCTCCGTTCCTCTCTGCCGGAGCAGTGCTATGTGTTCGTGCAGACGGAAAACTGCGTCGGCATTGTCAAAAAGGGCGAAAGCGGATTTTACCGCACGGATATTCAGGGCGGCAAGCCCAGTGAAACAAACGCCCTTGTGAATGAGATGAATGAAAAACTCGGCTTGTCAAAAGGTCAGGCAGAGGCAATGAAGGCAGGCTCAGTGTTCGGTTGGGATACCCCTGCCGCCGATCCGAAAAGCTATGATAAAAACGGTATCCCCGTAAGACCGAAACAGAAAGACTATGAAAGATAGGAGGTGCATAACCGATGGCACGAAAGTACGACCTGATTTCCGAGCTGTACCGCCGTACCGCACACGCTGTTGTTTCCGATGTTCAGAACTGGCAAGCCTTTTTGCGCTGCGCCTGTCGGAACTATCGTCTGCGATTTGACGAGCAGCTTCTCATCTACGCCCAAAGACCGGACGCAACGGCGGTATTGGAAATCGAGCGCTGGAACGATAAATTCGGGCGTTGGGTAAACCGTGGCGCAAAGGGTATCGCCGTATTTGAGGACGCTGAGCGGAGCAGGCAGCGCTTAACCCATTACTTCGATATTTCTGATACGCACGCAAGCCGCTACTCCCGCCCCGTCCCGCTTTGGGATATGAAACCGGAATATGCGGACGATGTGATCGAATCCCTTGAAAGCACCTTCGGCGAATTGGAAAACAGGGAAAGCCTTGCGGACGCTGTGCTGAGCGCCGCTAAAAACGCCGTGGAAGATAATATCCCCGACTATTTGGGCGATCTGATGTATGCCGCAGATGACAGCTTCCTCTACGGTCTTTCGGAAGATATGATTACCGCTATGTATAAGAAAGCGGTAACAAACAGCGTGGCGTATATGATGATGACAAGGCTTGGGATAGATACCGAGCCTCTTTTTGAAGCGGAGGATTTCACTGTCATTACAAATTTCAATACGCCGGAAACCTTAAACGCCCTCGGTATTGCGTCAAGCGATATTGCGGAGATGGGGCTTGGGGAAATCTCCCGTACCGTTCTTGCCCTTGAAAGGCAAAATCGCATCATTGCGGACAGAGAGAAACCGGAATACAATAAGGCTGAAAATAAGAGCGAAAGGAGCTTTGAAAATGAACGAGCTGACATACACAATGCAAGGCGATTACAATCTTCCCGACCTGACAATGCCCGAACAGCCGGAAGTGACTTTGGGCAGGTACGCTCAGATGAGGCGGAAATTTCTCAAAGAACATCACAAAATCCGGTACTACAATCTTCTGACGAGCTGCACCCTGACACAGCATTTGGCGGAAACCGAGCAGACAGCGCTCCGCTTGGAAGAAACCCTGATAAAGCAGATGGCGGCGCAGGAGGGCTTGACCGAAAGCCTGAAAGCGGCGGATATGATGAAGTGGGTGCAGGGAATGAACAATCTGAGGAACAGAGTGCAGGAGATCGTGAAAGCGGAGGTCATCTTCGCTTAGATTACTACGACCGAAGCAACGAGGACAAGAGCCTGCCGTTTTTCGGCGGGGACGATACCATCCGTGAAATCCTCGGCACAACGCCCCACCTGAAAGCCTCGAAAGAGGAAATTTGTGCTTTCTATGAAAGCAATCCCGATAACGCCGCCCGTACCGAATATATCAAGGGTATTTTCAATAACGATTATACTGAACTGATTTTGAGCGACGGGCGGCGAGTCGGGTACAAAACTTGGCAGAATGTGCTTCAGCTTTGGGAGGGAAATTATGCAGATCGAATAGCACAAGGTTTCTATGATTGGGGCGTGATCGCACAGTATTTTGAGGCAATGCGGCTGCTCGGCGAATTGCAGGATACGATGAAGCCGTTACCGTCCGTAGACGGGCAACTGAACTTTTTGGATATGCAGGCAGAGGAAAAGACCTCTGCTTTTTCTTTTTCTCAGGAGATTATCGACGCTGTTCTCACTCGTGGAAGCGGCGTATCGGAGGGAAAGTTCCGTATCTATGAGCAGTTTGAAAAGAGCCTATCCACAAAGGAAAATGCCGATTTTCTGAAAAATGAATACGGTTGGGGCGGTGCTTATCCCGTTATTGTCGGCGCAGGCATTGACGAGCAGCACGACGGGAAAGGCATTTTGATCTCAAAAGGCATTGGGGACGATAAGCCGCATATCCGGATGAATTGGACTCAGGTTGAGAAGCGGATAAAGGAATTGATACGGCTTGACCGCTATCTCAATCCAAAGGAAAAAGAGATTTACCCGCAGTGGCTTGAAAAGCAGGAGGAACGCCGAGCGGAACTTGCCGAAGAACAGAGAAACCGTGAAATCCTCTCCTCTGCTCCGCCCAAGCAGGAATCGGCGCAGGCGGCTGAAAGCGAGCCGCAGCAGGAAGCGCAGTATGCCTATCATCTCGGCGATACGGTATATATCGGCGCTGACGAGTATGAAATCCTTGCCTTTGATGATAAGCGTGTCGTTCTTCACGATATGCAGTATCCGCTGTTTCAAA
>OLSN01003062.1_pt1 | contig 11194 bp, 9 predicted proteins | sample 1672411 | NCBI WGS metagenome assembly OLSN01 (sample SAMEA3136683, study PRJEB25190) | human gut metagenome | biome: human gut; feature: human-associated habitat; material: faeces | place: Austria | collected 2013
GGAATTCAGCAGGAGATTCGTAAAAGAGAACATTACGAAAAACCAAGCGTTAGACGTAAAAAGAAATCTGAAGCTGCTAGAAAACGTAAATATAACTAATATGTGCAGAACAATAATGGAGGGTTTATGATTCATAAACCCTCCATTTTTACAGGAAAATTTTATGTGGTGGAATAGGATAATATTTGGAATAGATGGATATGAGGTTGTGATGTGGTTTCTGACTTACAGCATGATGGGATGGCTGGTGGAATCCATCTATATGTCATTTTGTAATCATAAGATTACGAACAGGGGATTTGCAAAAGGTCCGTTTTGCCCGATCTACGGGTTTGGTGCTCTTACGGTGTTTTTTATATTACGTCCGTATAGCGACAATAGTATACTGCTGTTTTTCCTGGGATCGTTTCTTGCAACGACGTTGGAATTTCTGACGGCACTTGTGATGAAGCGCATTTTCGGTGAGATCTGGTGGGATTACCATGAGAAGCCATTTAACTACAGGGGGATCATCTGTCTGGAGAGTTCGATCGCATGGGGATTCTATACGTTGTTCCTTTTTATGTTCCTGCAGAACATAGTTGCAGCGTTTGTTGCCATGATACCGGTTCGTGCAGGGCGTGCAATTGGCAATCTGATCCTGATTGGATATATTATGGATTTTTCTGCGACAATTTATCGTCAGAAGAAAGAAAATCTTCGGGAAAGCATGGATGAGGAACAAATACAGCAGATTGAACAAGCAAAAGACAAAATGAAAGATAATTTTTTGACATAATTGTTGTTGACAAAACCATAGACTGTGGTCTATACTGTGTCTTGTAAACGACAAGGACGTCATGTACAGTTAGTACATGGCGTCTTTTTGTTTGGCGGTAAATTCCGAAGGGATTTCCTGCTAAACAAAAGGCACATTCTTTTACACATTTTTATTCGAAGTCCGGAACGAATAGCATGAAGTAGTATATGATCAAAAGAAGGAAAGCGAGGAGATTCTTATGAAACTCAAAGACACAGGACTCACAGCAGAAGAATTAAAGGACATTGTAAAAAAATATATGGTAGAAACCTATGCAAGATATGATTTTATCGCAGAACGTGCAGAAGGTATGTATCTCTACGATGAAAAAGGGGTAGCTTACCTCGACTTTTATGGTGGAGTTGCCGTAAATACACCAGGTAACAGAAATCCGAAGGTTGTCGCAGCAGTAAAAGACCAGCTTGATGACATCATGCATACATTCAATTACCCATACACAATTCCACAGGCACTTCTCGCAAAGAAGATCTGTGACACGATCGGAATGGATAAGATTTTCTTCCAGAACTCAGGAACAGAAGCCAACGAATGTATGATCAAGATGGCAAGAAAATACGGCGTTGAAAAATATGGCCCGGAACATTACCATATCGTAACAGCAATCAATGGTTTTCACGGAAGAACATACGGAGCACTTTCCGCAACAGGACAGCCGGATAACGCATGCCAGCTTGGATTTAAACCGATGCTTCCGGGATTCTCCTACGCAGAATATAACAACCTTGAAGATTTCAAGTCAAAAGTAACAGATAACACGATCGCGATCATGATCGAGCCGGTACAGGGCGAAGGTGGTGTACATCCGGCAACACAGGAATTTATCGAAGGACTTCGTAAACTCTGTGATGAAAGAGGTATGCTTCTCCTTCTCGATGAAGTACAGACCGGATGGGGACGTACAGGATCTCCAATGGCATTCATGGGATATGGTGTAAAACCTGACTGTGTAACGATGGCAAAAGCTATGGGAGGCGGAATGCCGATCGGTGCATGCTGCGCAAGCGAAGAAGTAGCTGCAGTATTTACATCAGGAACACATGGCTCTACATACGGTGGACATCCACTTGCATGTGCCGCATCTCTTGCTTCCATTTCTGAAATCCTCGACAGAGATTTAAGTGGAAATGCAAAAGTAATGGGTGAATACATGAAAGAAAAACTTGCAGAGCTTCCACATGTAAAAGAAGCAAGAGGAAAAGGACTTCTGGTAGGATGCGAATACGATATTCCGATCGCTCTTGAAGTAAAATGGGCATGCTTCAGAAGAAGACTTCTGATCACAGCGATCGGCGACAGCGTAAACCGTATGATCCCGCCACTGATCCTTGCAAAAGAACACGTAGATCAGGCAATCGAGATCATGAGAGATGCAATCAACGAAGCTGCTGCAAAATATGAGGTAGATCAGAAGACTGCATAGTATAGACATTCCTCCGACTTATTGATATAATTGTATAAAAAATAGAGTACCGGCACAGAAATCCCCCAGTTTCTGTGCCGGTTTTTGAGGTGAAAAATATGTTAGAAAGAATGCAGCTTTTTCCGCTGAATTTTTATAAAAAAGCGAAATTTAACGGAAGTATGGGAAAAATGAACTATCGCCTGGCGAAAGAAGAAAAAAAGACCGATGAGGAAAATTCAGAAACGATTCTTGTCGGAAGTATCTGGGAAGGACCGTTTATTTATGATAAGATTCCACAGGAAAAGATCACAAAGAGAGAATTCCCATTTGCAGAAGAAGGAATCTGTCAGGCAATGGACTGGTTCAATGAGGAAGGCGAAAAAATGAACCGGGAAGTGTAAAGAAAGGTTCTATTTTCCTGTCAGAAGGCTTATTTATATAGTATCGATGGATGGAAAAAAGGAGTCTTATGATGCGCAAATTTCTGGCAGGTCTGCTTGGCATGGTTCTGTGCGTGCAGACCGTATATGGGATCCCGGTCCGGGCGGCAGATGTTTTCGAGCCGGGAGAAAGACCGAAAGCTATGCAGGATGTGATCCGGCAGGAGGATCCGGAGCAGACGAACAGAGACAATTCGGGCAATCTGACCGGTCTGGAACTATCTGCTGAGTCCGCAGTTATTATGGAAGCTTCCGGAGGTCAGGTTCTCTTAGAAAAAAATGCGGATGAGAAAAAGCCCCCGGCGAGTGTGACAAAGGTTATGACGCTGCTTCTGATCTTTGATGCACTGGCAGACGGAACGATCACGCCGGATACCGAAGTCACAACTTCTGAGTACGCTGCATCGATGGGCGGATCCCAGGTATTTCTGGAAGCTGGTGAGAAGCAGACTGTGGATACAATGATCAAGTGCATTGCTGTGGCAAGTGCCAATGATGCCTGCGTGGCGATGGCAGAAAAGATTGCCGGGAGTGAACCGGCTTTTGTGGAAAAGATGAATCAGAGATCGGCAGGACTTGGAATGACGAATACCCATTTTGTCAACTGTAATGGACTGGACACGGAAGGGCATCTGACGACAGCGAGAGACATTGCACTGATGTCACGGGAACTGATCACGAAGTATCCACAGATCGAGGACTACTCAACGATCTGGATGGAAAATATTACCCACACTACGGCAAAGGGCAGCAGTGAATTCGGACTGAGTAATACCAACAAACTGATCCGGCAGTATGAATACGCAACCGGACTGAAGACCGGATCCACAAGCGGTGCGAAGTTCTGCCTGTCTGCAACGGCAAGAAAAGACGGGGTCAATATGATTGCGGTTGTGATGGCAGAGCCGGATTCTAAGACACGGATAAAGGATGCCATTGCCATGTTAAACTATGGCTTTGGGAAATGCAGTATTTACCAGGATGAAAAGGCACTGGAAAAAATTGTGTATGCCGAAGTGAAACATGGAATGCAGGAGAAGGCAAAGGGAGAGACGCTGGAGGGCTTCCGGTATGTGGATACCAGTGGATCAGATCTGTCTGCCGTGGAAAAAGAGGTACAGATACAGAAACAGACTGCCCCGGTAAAGAAAGGCGACCAGATCGGAGAAGTCATTTACCGGCTGAATGAGAAAACCATCGGAAGCGTTCCGGTTTATGCGACAGAAGGTGTCGGGGAGTTGACATTTGGGGGCGCATTCCTTAAAATTCTGGAAGAAATGATGGTATAACGAAAGAGGGAAGAGATGAAGGCAACAGGGATTATCGTATTGATACTGGTGATTTTTGCAGCAGCAGTTCTTGCAGAAGTATGGCGGGAGCTGCACTGCTTCAAGATTACAAGATACCGGATCAGAACCAGTAAAATAAAGGGAGATGCCGGAAAAGTACGGATTGCTTTCTTAAGTGATCTGCATAATCATGTCTATGGAAAAGAGAATGAGGAGCTGCTTTTGGCGATCAGGGAAGCAAAGCCGGATCTGATACTGGCAGGCGGCGATATGCTGGTCGGGAAAGCCGGAAGAGACTGGACAGCGGCAGCGGATTTGATGAAAAAACTTCCACAGATCGCACCGGTCTGGTGCTGTAATGGCAATCATGAGCAGAGAATGCATGAGCAGCAGGAGATTTACGGCAAAGAATATGGATATTATGAGAATGAACTGAAAAAGGCAGGGATTCATGTCCTGGTGAATGGATCAGAAGAGATCCCGGTAAACGGGATGAAGCTGCGCTTATATGGGATGGAGCTTCCATTTGGATGCTATAAAAAAGGATGGAAGGTGTGTCCGCTTACGACTGGCGAGATGGAAGAACGGATTGGCAGTGCAGAGACGGACGCATACTGCATTTTAATGGCACATCATCCGCTTTACGCAGAAACCTACTGGAAGTGGGGAGCAGACCTGGTGCTGTCCGGACATTTACATGGCGGGATTGCCAGATTTCCACTGCTTGGCGGTGTGATCAGTCCGCAGTTCCGTCTGTTTCCACGCTACAGCGGGGACTGTTATGAAAAAGACGGGAAATATATTGTGGTCAGCAAAGGGCTTGGAACCCACACAATCAATTTCCGCTTCTGGAATCCGGCAGAGTTAGTCGTACTTGATATCATCCCGGCTTTCCTGTATAATAAATAAGGTTATCGACAATTTGACTGGAAAGGATATCTATGGGAAAAGGAATACCGGTAAAGCTGCAGGTTTTTGAGGGACCTCTGGATCTGCTCTTACATTTGATCGATAAAAATAAAATAGACATCTACGATATTCCGATCGTAGAGATCACCAACCAGTATATGGAATATATCCAGGCGATGGACAGAGCAGACCTGAATGTCATGAGTGAATTTCTGGTCATGGCGGCGACACTTCTGGACATCAAATGCAAGATGCTTCTTCCAAAGGAAGTCAATGAAGAGGGCGAGGAAGAAGATCCGCGTCAGGAACTGGTAGAGCAGCTTTTGCAGTACAAGATGTACAAATATATGTCTTATGAACTGCGTGACCGCCAGGTGGACGGAGAAAAGCTGTTCTATAAGGGAGCGACCATTCCGGATGAAGTAAAGGAATACGAAGAACCGGTAGATCTGGATACGCTTCTTGACGGGCTGACCCTGACGAAGCTGAATGATATTTTTCAGGATATCCTGAAAAGACAGGCAGATAAGACGGATCCGATCCGAAGTAAGTTCGGCAAGATCGAGAAAGAAGAGGTTACGCTTCCGGAGAAACTGGAATATGTTTATGAGTATGCAAAGGTACATCACAGATTCAGTTTCCGGGATCTCCTGAAAAAGCAGGCATCCAAGGTACAGATCATTGTCACCTTCCTGGCGGTGCTGGAGCTGATGAAGACAGGAGAGATACAGGTATATCAGGAACATACGTTTGATGATATCATCATTACATCGGACGAGGGACTGCGGCAAGGAGTATAGAAGAAAATGAGAACAAAACAGTTGGAGAGTATCATAGAGGCAATCCTGTTCACTATGGGAGATTCGGTCGAGGTGAATAAGATCGCATCCGCGATCGAGCAGGATGTGCCGACGACGGAGAAACTTATCCATAATATGATGGACAAGTATCAGAAAGAGGAGCGTGGCATCCGGATCATCGAACTGGATCATGCATATCAGCTCTGTAGCAAACCGGAGATGTATGAGTATCTGATCCGGATCGCAAAGCAGCCGAAAAAGTATGTCCTGACAGATGTCATGCTGGAGACGCTTTCAATCATTGCTTACCGTCAGCCGATCACCAAGCTGGAGATTGAGAAGATTCGCGGAGTCAAATCGGATCATGCGGTAAACAAGCTGATCGAGTACAATCTGGTCTGCGAGCTTGGGCGCCTTGATGCACCGGGACGTCCGCTGCTTTTTGGAACAACCGAAGAATTTCTGCGCAGATTCAGTGTGCAGTCTTTAGATGATCTCCCGGGCATTGAACCGGAGAAGCTGGAGACATTCAAAGAAGAAGCGGAAGATGAGGCACAGATCCGGCTGAATATTTAAAATGGAATCCATAGTATAAACGCCCGTCCCTGTTCATAAAATGGAACAGAAAAGAGCAGGAGGGAGACCGGGGCACATGAAAAAGAAAGAAAAGAAGAGGAATGGAATACCGGCACGGACCAGAAGAGGGATTCTGGCAGCGTGCATGGTATTCTTTTTTAGTTTGCAGATTTTTCAAGGAAAGATGCTATGGAGAGAATCCACAGGAGAAAGTCCGGGTAAGGTCTTATCCGGGAAAGTGCCTGCGGAAGAAAATGAACGGACACAGATAATGGAGACTACGCAGCAAAAGGAACCGGTCTCGGATGCACAGACTGCACAGGAAAAAGAAACCCGTGAGCAGGAAAGGAAGCAGCTTCTTACTCGGCTCTATGCCCGTTCCGCTGCGCTGGTGGATGCGGACAGCGGCAGGGTTCTGCTCGGAAAAGAAGAGCATGTAATGCGCCCGATGGCAAGTACAACGAAGATCATGACCTGCATTCTTGCGCTGGAAAAGGGAAATCCGAAGGACCTGGTGACAGCCTCTGCAAATGCGGTCGCACAGCCGAAGGTTCATCTGGGAATGCACGAAGGGGAAGCGTTTTATCTGGGGGATCTTCTATATTCCCTGATGCTGGAATCCCATAATGATTCTGCAGTGGCGATCGCGGAACACCTTGCAGGATCCGTTCCGCAATTTGCCGGGTGGATGAATGAAAAGGCAGAAGAGATCGGATGCACTGAGGCACATTTTGTTACGCCAAACGGATTGGATGAAGAGGATGTGGGCGGTGTGCACAGCATTTCAGCTGCAGATCTGGCAAAAATCATGAGCTACTGTGTCTTGCGTTCTCCCAAAGCTGCAGAATTTCTTGCAATCACGCAAATGCCGGCATACAGCTTTTCTGATGCTGAGGGAAAGGGGAATTTTAGCTGCAGCAACCACAATGCATTTCTTCAGATGATGGATGGCGCGATTTCCGGGAAAACAGGGTTTACCGGGGATGCCGGATACTGCTATGTAGGGGCTTTGCAGAGTGAGGGCCGCACATTTGTAGTGGCACTGCTTGCCTGTGGCTGGCCAAACAACAAGAATTATAAATGGACAGATACCAGAAAACTGATGGAGTACGGAATGGCACATTATCGTTATGCTGAGGTGTGGAAAATACCGGAGCTTTCGAAAATACCCGTGGAAAACAGTGTTTCCAAAAATGGTTTGTTTGGAAAAACAGCAGTGGAAGTGGAAATCAAAGGAAAAGAAAGTCCGGGTAAGATTCTGGTCGGAGATGATGATGTGGCAGAAGAAAAGACAGAAGTACCGGAAAAACTGGATGCGCCGGTGAAAAGCGGAACACCGGTCGGACAGATCACGTATCTCTTAAACGGGGAGAAATGGGGGAGCTGCCAGGCTGTTGTAAAAGAAACAGTCAGACGGAGAACATTTACCTGGATAGCCATGAAAATGTGTGAAATGTTTTACCAATTTAATTTTTAAAACACGAGAAGAATAAAATAGATCAAGAAAATTGCTTAAATTCATCAATGGACTTTCGCGATAAGATATGTTAGCATTAGCTAGACAACAAAATAAGACAAGAAAGTTGACGGATATTTGTGAAAAGTCAGGAATTAGGCAAATTGTGTGATTTTTATGAAAAATTTCTTGTTTTTTCATATGAACAGAAGAAAAAGCAGATGCCGCCCTTTCCAATTAAATAAAAGGAGAGAAACAAAATGGAAAATTGTAAAAAATACGAGAGACAATATTTTATGCCTCCGAAATTTGAATATGATTGGGTGAAAAAAGATTATGTAGACGCACCGCCGATCTGGTGCAGCGTTGACCTGCGTGATGGAAACCAGGCACTGATCGAGCCGATGAGTCTGGATGAAAAGCTGGAATTCTTCCAGTTATTGGTCGATGTGGGATTCAAAGAGATCGAAGTCGGATTCCCGGCAGCATCTGAGACTGAGTACCAGTTCATGCGTACCCTGATCGAGAAAGACATGATCCCGGATGACGTGACTGTCCAGGTACTGACACAGGCAAGAGAGCACATCATCAAACGTACCTTCGAAGCTGTACAGGGAGCGCCACATGCTGTGATCCACGTGTACAACTCAACCTCTGTTGCACAGAGAGAACAGGTTTTCAAAAAAGACAAAGAACAGGTAAAACAAATCGCCATCGACGGAGCAAAGCTGTTGAAACAGCTTGCTGATCAGACAGAAGGAAACTTTACTTTCGAGTACAGTCCGGAAAGCTTTTCAGGAACAGAGGTGGACTATGCAGTGGATGTCTGCAATGCAGTACTGGATGTATGGCAGCCGACAAAAGATAAAAAAGTAATCATCAACATTCCGACAACCGTAGAAAACGCAATGCCACATGTATTTGCAGGACAGGTAGAATATGTAGATAAGAATCTGAAATACCGTGATGGCGTGGTACTCAGCCTTCACCCACACAACGACCGTGGTACAGCGGTGGCATCTGCTGAACTGGCAATGCTTGCCGGAGCTGACCGTGTGGAGGGAACGTTGTTTGGAAATGGTGAACGTACCGGAAACGTGGACGTTTTAAATATTGCTTATAATATGTTCTCCCAGGGAATCAATCCGGAACTGGAGATTGAAAATGTAAATGAGATCATCGATGTATACGAGAGATGCAATAAAATGGACATTGATATGCGTCATCCATATGCCGGTAAACTGGTATTTACTGCATTTTCCGGTTCTCATCAGGATGCGATCAACAAAGGGGTTCAGGCAATGCATGAGCGTAATAGTGAGCATTGGGAAGTTCCCTATCTTCCAATTGATCCAAGTGATCTGGGAAGAGAGTACGAACCAATCGTCCGTATCAACAGCCAGTCCGGAAAGGGCGGCGTGGCCTTTGTTATGGATACCTACTTTGGGTTCAAGCTTCCAAAGAGCATGCACAAAGAATTTGCGGATGTAATCCAGAAAATTTCGGAAAAGCAGGGTGAAGTGGCGCCGGATCAGATTATGTCAGAATTTAAGGCACATTATATCGACCGCAAAGAACCATATCACTTCCGCCGATTGAAAGTAGAAGACCTCGGTGAAGAAATGCCGGAGAGTGGATTTGACACGAAGATTTATCTGACTTATACTTTTGAAGGAAACGAAAAAACGATCGAAGCGTACGGAAATGGTCCGATTGATGCAGTACAGCGAGGACTGCAGGCAGAGCTGGATATGCCGATCAAGGTGCTGGATTACACCGAGCATGCATTGCAGATGGGATCCAATGCCCAGGCAGCAGCGTACATCCATTTGATGGACGAGAGCCGCGGAATCGTGACCCACGGTGTCGGAATCAGTTCCAATATCACACGTGCTTCCATCCGCGCACTGTTTAGTGCTGTAAATCGTTTTATTGCAAAAGAAGCAGTGAAAGAGTAAGGTTAAGAACTCAAAGTCCCCATATATTTCCAGGTTCACCGAATATGCGCAGACGCATATAGGTTCCATAGAAATATATGGGGGCTTTTTAAATTTAAAGTGGGCAAAATGTTAATTTGAAGTTATCCTAACCGTTAATCTATAACACCCCACTGCCATTTCTTGCGAGACTATATGTGCTTGCGCATATTCGTCTCGCGGAGAGATGGTAGTGGGGTGAACTTTTACTTCATATTCTCGTTCGCTGTCGCTAACATCAGTTTGATTCGATTCAACTGGTTTACTTCGCTGGCACCCGGGTCGTAGTCAACGGCTACGATGTTGGCATCCGGGAAGGCGGAGCGGAGTTGTTTGATCACACCTTTTCCAACGACATGGTTTGGCAGACAGCCAAATGGCTGCGTACAAACGATGTTTGGTACACCGCTGTGAATCAATTCAATCATTTCGCCGGTAAGGAACCAGCCTTCGCCGGTCTGGTTGCCGGCAGATACGAATGGTGCGGCATAATCTGCCAATTGATAGATATTTGCCGGTGGTTCAAAACGGTTACTTTCTTCGAGCGCCTGACGCATTACCTTACGATAACGTTCCATAAACCAGATGGCGGCTTTGGAAAGCAGTTTCGTAGAAGATGGTTTGCCAAGGTGTTCTGCTTTAAAAATGTTATTGTAAGCACTGTACATGAAAAAGTCCAGCATGTCCGGACATACAGCTTCAGCGCCTTCTTCTTCCAGCAGATTAACGATATAGTTGTTGGCGGCCGGCAGATATTTAACCAAAATCTCGCCGACGATACCGACTTTTGGTTTTTTTACATCATCACGAAGTTCGATGGTATCGAAATCTTTAATGATTCCACGGATGTTTTTGTGGAATTCCGAACGTTTCGGATGTTTTACCGCTTCGATACAGATCTGTTTCCATTTTTCATGGAGGGCATTGACCGAACCCGGCACTTTTTCGTAAGGGCGGGTTTTGTAAACAACACGCATAAACAAATCGCCATATACCAAAGCTTGAATGGCACCATTGAGGAGGTGGTAGTTAATCTTGAATCCCGGATTCTTCTCTATACCGGCGCTCAATGAGATAACAGGTACCTGTTCCATGCCGGCTTTTCGCAGTGCGCGGCGGATAAATCCGATATAGTTTGTCGCACGGCATCCGCCACCGGTCTGGCTCATGATAATGGCGGTCTTGTTCAGGTCATATTTGCCGGACAGCAGAGCTTTCATAAACTGTCCGACGACAAGAAGAGAAGGATAACAGGCATCGTTATTGACATATTTGAGACCGTAATCCAGTTCGTCTTCTCCGGTAGGAAGAGGAACGATGTTATAGCCGGCAGCAGCAAGTGCCGGAATGACCATGTCAAAATGAATCGGAGACATCTGTGGTGCGAGGATGGTATAGTTTTTACGCATTTCCTCCGTAAAGATGACGCGATGGTAAGCTGCGTCTTTTACCTCTGCCTTTACGCCTTTTCGTTTCCGGTCTTTTACAGCAGAGATCAGCGAACGGATACGGATTCTGGCAGCCCC
>OLSN01003063.1_pt1 | contig 11193 bp, 9 predicted proteins | sample 1672411 | NCBI WGS metagenome assembly OLSN01 (sample SAMEA3136683, study PRJEB25190) | human gut metagenome | biome: human gut; feature: human-associated habitat; material: faeces | place: Austria | collected 2013
AGGAAGTGAAGAAACCATTGGTTTCTTCTGGCTCTTTTGCCCACTTTTCCAGCTGCTGGGAAAAGTGGGCCGCCGGAGGCCGTTCTCGTGGCCGCAGCCACGAAACACCTACATGCCATACCGCCGTTCGATGGCTTTCCCCTTGCATCCGGCGGGAAAATGTGATACAATAACTACCCAGTAACTACCCAGTCCGGAGAAAGGAGGGACTTGCCATGGCGAAAAGCGGCGGCATCAAGACCGCAGCCCAGAACCGCAAAGCCTTTCACGATTATTTCGTGGAGGATCGCTACGAGGCCGGTATCGAGCTGGCCGGAACGGAGGTCAAGTCCATCCGGGGCGGACAGCTCAACCTGAAGGACAGCTATTGCGCCACCACCAAAGAGGGCGAGCTGATGGTGTACAACATGCACATCTCGCCCTACGACAAGGGCAATATCTTCAACCGCGACCCCGACCGGCCCAAACGCCTTCTGATGCACAAGCGGGAGATCCGCAAGCTCCACGAGGCACAGAAGCTGGACGGCTACGCCCTGATCCCCCTGAGCGTCTACTTCAAGAACGGTCTTGTAAAGGTGGAGCTGGGCGTGTGCAAGGGCAAGAAGAACTACGACAAGCGGCAATCCATTGCCGAGCGGGACGCCAAGCGTGAAATGGACCGCGCCCGGCGGGAACGCTATTGAGTATACAAAGGAGGAGCATCCCATGGAAAATAACCCCATTGTCACCATCGAAATGGAGGACGGCGGTGTCATCAAGGCGGAGCTGTACCCCGATATCGCGCCCCAAAGCGTGTATAACTTCATCTCCCTGGCCAACAGCGGCTACTATGACGGCCTGATCTTCCACCGCTGCATCTACGGCTTTATGATCCAGGGCGGCTGCCCCCTGGGCAACGGTATGGGCGGCCCCGGCTACTGCATCAAGGGCGAGTTCAAGTCCAACGGCTTCAACAACGACCTGCGGCACACCCGCGGCGTACTGAGCATGGCCCGCACCATGATCCCCGACAGCGCCGGCAGCCAGTTCTTCATCATGCACAAGGATTCCCCCCATCTGGACGGCGAATACGCCGCCTTCGGCATGGTCATCGAGGGCATGGACGTGGTGGACGCCATCGCCTCTACGCCCCGCAACATGATGACCAACAAGCCCAAGAAGGATCAGCGCATGGTCAAGGTGCGCGTGGACACCAAGGGCATGGATTACCCTGAGCCGGAGAAGCTGCCGGAGCGGTAAACACCGGAAAACAACACGGTTTCAATTCCCCAGACCCCTCCCCCGCCCGATTCTGGGCGGGCAATACGGGGGCGTACTGGTTTCGACGGGGGTGTGGAGACCGGATAAGCGGGCGGTGGCGCCTGACCACCATACAACGGGCAAATTAAAATTAACTGACAACACGAATACTGTTGCCGTCGCTGCTTAACGCAGTGACCGTCTGAACCGGAGCGGCCACCGGCCGGGGAAGGCGTCGTTTAGGTGGCGTCCGTGAGGCGGGTAAGAGTTGCCCCGCCCATGCATCATGACTCTACTGAATCACCGCGTCTGTTGCGTGCCGCGGCGAGGAGGGAATGTTTAAATCGTAACTGCGCCCGGAGAAAGTCCTGTTAAAGCGCTTTCGGACAGGGGTTCGACTCCCCTCGCCTCCACCAAAAGAGAAACGCACCGCAACGGCGGTGCGTTTCTCTTTTTACCGTTTTCACTTGCGTTATGTGAATGAATTGAATACAGTTCCACAAAGCCACAAAACACAAATATTTCATTAGGTCGAAGAAAAAATAAACATGGTGTAAAATACATGTGAATTAAGCAGCCGCGCCTTTATGCAGCTGCACCTTTTGCATTTGCTGCTTTACTATTCCATATGTTATGGTACAATAAGGGTACGCAAAAGGTACAATAACCGGGGTTATCGGTACATTAACCCCCTATAAAAACACAGGAAAGAGAGAGCTGCGTATGGAACAGCATCGAATCAAGGACATTTTTCGGACGGCGATGGAGATCGGGCGGCAGCAGATTCCCTTTGGCGAAGTGGCCACCTATATCCCGGAGCTGGGCACCGCCCGGAAGGACGCGCTGGGGCTTTGCTTGGCGCTGCCGGACGGCACGGTCTATAAGGAGGGCGACACCAACATCCGCTTCACGATCCAGTCCATCTCCAAGGCGATCTCTCTGTGCAAGGCCCTGGAGGTGCGGGGGGCGGAGGAGGTGTTCCGCCATGTGGGCATGGAGCCCTCCGGCGAGGCATTTGATTCTATTGTGGAGCTGGATCTCCAGTCCCACAAGCCCTTCAACCCCATGATCAACTCCGGCGCCATCGCGGTAGAGAGTACCATCATCGACTACGTCTCCTTTGAGGAGCTGCTGGACTACACACGGCGGCTGTGCCATGATCCCGGTATTTCCCTGAACCGGCAGGTGTACCTGTCGGAGATGAATTCCTGCGACCGCAACAGGGCCATTGCCTATCTGCTGCGCAGCAAGGGGATCATTACAGCCAATGTGGACAACAGCATCGAGCTGTATACCAAAATGTGCGCCCTGAACGTAACGGCGGAAGCGCTGGCCAATTTCGCGCTGGTGCTGGCCAACGGCGGCGTCAGTCCCCTGACGGGGGAGCGGCTGATGCAGGCAGAGACGGCGCGGATCGTGCTGTCCATCATGCTGACCTGCGGCATGTACGACGGCTCCGGCCGCTTTGCCGTGGAGGTGGGGGTGCCCACCAAGTCCGGCGTAGGCGGCGGATTGATGGCGGCGGTGTACCGCCGGGCGGGCATCGGCATTTACGGCCCGGCCCTGGACAGCAAGGGCAACTGCATTGCAGGGTGCGCCATGATGGCGTATATTTCACGGGAACTGGGGCTGCACCTGTTTCAGGAGCGCGGCAAATAAGGAGGGACAGTTATGCAATATCAGAGGATCATCGAATTGAGAGACGGCAGAGCCTGCTGCCTGCGCAGCGCCGTGGAGAGCGACGGCCAGGCGGTGTACGATATTTTCATCAAGACCCATGAGGAGACGGACTATCTGCTGAGCTATGCCGACGAGAACACCATGACGCCGGAGCAGGAGGGGACGTTTTTGCAGCGGAGGGCGGACGGCGACAACGAGCTTCTGCTCATCGCCGTGGTGGACGGCCGGGTGGCGGCCACCGCCGGGATCGACGCCGTCGGCGGCAAGTTCAAGGTGCGGCACCGGGCGGACTTCGGCATCAGCGTGGCCAAGGAGTTCTGGGGCCTGGGTATCGGCTGGGCGCTGATGACGGCCTGCATCGAGAGTGCCCGGGCCGCCGGGTATACGCAGCTGGAGCTGAGCGCGGTGGCGGAGAACGGCCGCGCATTGGCGCTGTACGAAAAGGCGGGCTTTGTGGAATACGGCAGGAACCCGCGGGGCTTCCGCTCCCGCCTGACGGGGCAGTATCAGGAGCTGGTGTACATGCGGCTGGAGCTGTGAGTGATGTGGGAGCTGAACAATGATCAGCGCCGGTGCCTAGGGCTGGATCAGGTGGCGGCCCATTGGCGGCGGATCCCGGTGAAGGCCAGCCCCTATGATGACTTTGAAACCGTGGCGTATCTGGAGGACGACGTGGTGCGGAAGTGCATCAACTCCGGCGGGGACTGCTACATAGAGTACCAGCTGAATGAGCGGGTCACGCCGGATGGGCGGTATCTGCTGCCCAGAACGGAGCGGGGAAAGCCGGTGCTGCTGTCCTCCGCCAATCTGAAAAAGCGGACTTCCGTGGGGATGTGCCTGCTGTTCAGCCAGAGGGGCGCCATTGACCTGTACAGCAGTGAGCGGCAGTGCGCCTATTTCAACAACCGCTATCTGCCCCCCTTTGCGGACAGGCATGGCACCATAGAGCAGTTTTCCCAATGGGTGGAGCAGTGGTGCGCTGACACCGCGCCGGAGGACATCGCCGATATAGAGCGGTTTGCCCGTCAGCCCCGGCGGCACGTCCGCTTCCGGGAGGGAGATGTGTTCCGTTTTCCCATCGACCGCCGTCTTTACGGCTATGGGCGCGTCCTGCTGAACTATGACGCCATGCGGAAGGGCGATACGCCCTTCTGGGATATTTTCATGGGCAAGCCCCTGGTGTGCAGCGTGTACCACATCGTCACGGAGCGGGACAATGTGACGGCGGAGGAGCTGAAGGGGCTGCGGTCGCTGCCCTCCACGGTCATCACGGACAACGGCCTGTATTACGGAGAGTACCCCATCGTCGGCCATATCCCGGTAGGCCAGCAGGAGGACTATCCCATTCTGTACGGGCGGAGCATAGACGTCCGGAAAAGAGAGTGGGTCTGCCTCCAGTGGGGCCGGGTCTATCGGGAGCTGGAGGGTGTGGAAAGTGTGCTGGGTGAGATGCAGTGCAATCTGGGCAGCTCCTTTCAGCTGAATTGCCGGCTGGACATTCTGCAGCAGTGCATTGAGGCGGGATCGAACCGGCCCTACTGGGAGGGATTTTACCCCGCCTATGTGAATGGCGACCTGCGCAACCCCAAATTTGCCCAGGAGCGTGAGACGGTGGCGCGGCAGATGGGTGTTCTTTTGGCAATATAGAAGGTGGGCAACGATGTGTGCTATCAGGTAAAAAGATGGCGGGAGTGCAGAGCAGTTTTAACAATATAAGGTACCATCGATTGACAAGGGCAGACACGGTTTTGACGGGCAGAAATGCGCCCATACCGCGTCAAGTCCCTTGACAATACGGCAAGTATTCTCGGCGGGCCTTTTCTTGTCTGGACACATTTCTGCTCCGACAAAACTGCAAGGCACCTGCCAGCGATGGATTTTCGAGTGATTTTTGGTTTTTGAGACGCAGGCGGGCTGGCGCCCGCCAAGGCGAAAAGGGCAAAAAGCGCCGGAAAGACACGCTGTCAGGCGTGTTTGCTCTTGTCAATCGATGGTAAGAAAGGGTGAGCACCATGACCGTTACGGAAAAGCTGGCCGCGCTGCGGCAGAATATGGAGGCGCGCGGACTGGAGGGCTGCATCGTCGTCACCGACGACTTTCACGGCTCGGAGTATGTAGGGGCGCATTTCAAGGTCCGGGAGTTCCTGTCCGGGTTCACCGGCTCGGCGGGAACGCTGGCGGTGCTGCGGGAGGGCGCATACCTGTGGACGGACGGGCGATACTTTTTGCAGGCGGAACGGCAGCTGGAGGGCAGCGGCATACAGCTGATGCGCGCCGGCCAGCCGGGCGTGCCGACGCTGTCCCAATTCCTGGCGGAGCAGCTGCCGGAGAGCGGAGCCCTGGGCTTTGACGGCCGGACCGTCAGCACACGGCTGCACCGGACGCTGGAAAAGGCGCTGGCGGACAAGCACATCCGGCTGGACGGCGGCTTCGACCCGGCGGCGGACGTTTGGACGGACCGGCCCGGTCTGTCCGCCGCGCCGGTATGGGCCTTCGACAGCGGGGTGACGCGGCGGGAGAAGCTGACGGCCCTGCGGCAGGACATGGCGGCGCAGAAGGCGGAATGGCTGCTGCTGACCGATCTGACGGACGTGGCCTGGACACTGGAGCTGCGGGGCGGCGACGTGGCATGCACGCCGGTATTCCTGGGCTTTTTGCTGGTGGGCACGGACAGCGCCACGCTATATGCCCAGGCAGAGAGCTTCGCGCCGGAGATACGCGCCGCGCTGGCGGCGGACGGCGCAGCGCTGCGGCCCTACGGGGATATTTACGGCGCGCTGCGGGCGCTGCCGGAGGGCGCGCGGGTGCTGGCGGACAGCGCCACGGCCAACAGCCGCATCGCGGAATGTCTGGCCCACACGGCGTGGACGGACACGCCCAGCCCCGCCGCCCGCCGCAAGGCGGTGAAGGCCGGGAGCGAACAGACGGGCTTCCGGCAGGCGCATTTGCAGGACGGCGCGGCGCTGTGCCGCTTCCTGTATGAGATGAAATCACGGCCGGAGGCGTACACCGAGCTGTCCGCCGCAGCGCTGCTGCGCCGGTATCGGGCAGAGCAGGTGGATTTTCTGGAGGACAGCTTCGAGACCATCGCCGCCTATGGCCCCCACGCCGCCGTGGTCCACTACGCCCCCGCACCGGAGACGGACGTGCCGCTGAAGGCGCAGGGACTGCTGCTGGTGGACAGCGGCGGACACTACGCCCGGGGCACGACGGACGTGACCCGCACCATAGCGCTGGGCCCCATCACGGACGAGGAACGCCGGAGGTCCACACAGGTGCTGCAGGGCCACATACAGCTGGCCATGGCAGAATTCCCCCAGGGGGTTATGGGGGAAAATCTGGACGCACTGGCCCGGGGCCCGCTGTGGCGGGAGGGCCTGGACTATGACCACGGCACCGGGCACGGCGTGGGGTGCGTGCTCAGCGTACACGAGGCGCCGCCCTCCTTCCGCTGGCGCATTGCGGAGGGGCTGGCACACCCGGCACTGGAGACGGGCATGGTCATCTCCGATGAGCCGGGATACTACGCCGCCGGACGCTTCGGCATACGGCACGAGAACCTGCTGCTGGTGCAGCCGGCGGAGGCGGCGGGCTTTCTGCGCTTTGAGACGCTGACACTGGCGCCCTTCGACCGGGACGCCCTGGACCCGGCGCTGCTGACGGCATCGGAACGGGACTGGCTGAACGGCTATCACAGGCGGGTGTATGCACAGATCGCCCCGCTGGTGCCGACGGAGGTCCGGCAATGGCTGCGGGAGGTCACCGCGGCGCTGTGACAATGGCAAAAAGGAAGCACCCTGACGGGTGCTTCCTTTTTTTCAGTTTTCGTCGGTCTTTTCTTTTTTCAGCTGCTCCAGCTCGGCACGGAGCATACGGTTCTCCGCCTGGAGCTGGTCCAGCTTGCGGTGCAGCGGCGCCAGCTGGCGCTTCAGCTCCGCCGCCACCGCGCCGCGGTAGATACCGTAGCGGCCGGCCACGGAGACCACGGTCAGCACCGCCGCCGTACCGCCGGCGATGAGGCCCACCTTTTTTACATCCAGCTTACGCAGGGTATTTACCGCCGCCGGCAGCTTTTTGCCCGGCAGGGGCGCCACCTCGATCTCGATATGGGGCAATTTTTTCAGTTCCATGCTTCTATCACACCCTCCTGTATCCGGGCGGTCCGGGCCGCCGCGTATTTCTGCTTCTATTATACCCGACGGGCCGCCGCTTGGCAAGTACGGACCGTCGGGGACCGCGGCGCATACACTGGACTGCGGGCACGACCCGCGAAATTAAACACAGGAGGTCCTATCATGGCAACTTTCACCAACCAGGCAACGCTGACCTATAACGGCCAGACCACCACCTCCAACGTGACGGTGGGTGAGCTGACGGAGACGCTGACCGCCGCCAAGACCGCCGTGGTGCCCACCTACGGCACCGACGGCCGCGTGACGTATATCCTCTCTCTGGTCAACAGCGGCACCGCACCGCTGACGGGGCTGACCATTACCGACGATCTGGGCGGCTACACCTTCAACGCCGGGACGGTGTATCCCCTGTCCTACACCGCCGGGTCTGTGCGGTACTATCAGAACGGCGTTCTGCAGGCGGCACCCGCCGTCACCGCCGGGCCGCCGCTGACGTTCACCGGCATCACCGTGCCGGCGGGCGGCAATGCCGTTATCGCCTATGAGGCCGTGCCCACGGCCTTCGCGCCGCCGACGGCGGAGGGCACCGTCACCAACAGCGCGTCCGTCACCGGCGCGGGGCTGACAAACCCCGTTACCGCCACGGAGACGGTGGCACCGGAGGCGGCGCCGGCACTGACCATCAACAAGTCCCTCTCCCCCACCACGGTGACGGAGAACAGCCGCCTGACGTACACCTTCACCATCCAGAACACCGGCAACACGGCGGCGGACGCCGCGGCGGCCATCGTTATCACCGACACCTTCGACCCGCGGCTGACGGACCTGACGGTGACGCTGAACGGCACGGCGCTGACCGCCCCCACCCAGTACACCTATGACGCGGCTACCGGCGTATTCGCCACGGCGGCCGGCGTGGTCACGGTGCCCGCGGCCACCTTCACGCAGGACGCCGCCACCGGCGCGTACAGCACCACCCCCGGCACGGCGGTGCTGACCGTCACCGGCACGGTGTAAGCAAGAAAATATCCCCCGGCCTTCGGCCGGGGGATGTTTTTTATTCAAGTGCGTCGTGGCTCTCGAACACGTCGTGGATGCTGCCGTAACGGTCGGCGGGCTTGTCCGCCTCCGCCGGAGATGCGCCCTTGGCCATTTGCAGCTCCTGCCACTTCTCGCGGGTGATGAGCAGCTGGCGGGGCTTACTTCCCTCGAAGGGGCCCACATAGCCGCGCTCCTCCATCTGGTCCACCAGGCGGGCGGCGCGGGAGTAGCCCAGCTTCAGACGGCGCTGGAGCATGGACACGGAGGCCTGACCCGTCTCCAGCACCACCTCTACGGCGGCGGAGAGCAGCTCGTCGGCATCGTCGCCGTCGTCGGACACGTCGCCGGAGGGGGCCTTGCCGCCCTTGTCGGCCTTGGCGTCCACCGCCTGCTGGATCTTCTCGATCACGTCCTGGTCGTAATGGGCCTCGCCGGCCTCGTCCTTGACGAACTTCACCACACGGTCGATCTCCTCCGGGGTGATGAAGCAGCCCTGAACACGGGTGGGCTTGGCGTCGCCCAGAGGGAAGTAGAGCATATCGCCCTTGCCCACCAGCTTCTCCGCGCCGGTGGTGTCCAGAATGATGCGGGACTCCATGGAGCTGGCCACGGCGAAGGCGATGCGGCTGGGGATATTGGCCTTCATCAGACCGGTGATCACGTCCGCCGAGGGACGCTGGGTGGCGATGACCAGGTGCATACCGGCGGCACGGCCCATCTGGGCCACACGGCAGATGGACTCCTCCACCTCCTTGGCCGCCACCAGCATCAGGTCGGCCAGCTCGTCGATGACCACCACCACCGAGGGCAGCTTTTTCAGGGCCTCGCCGGCTTCGTCCGGCTGGGACTGGGCGGCCAGGGCGTTGTAAGAGGCCAGATCCTTCACGCCGTTTTCCGAGAAGAGCTTATAGCGCTTCATCATTTCAAACACCGCCCATTGCAGGGCTCCGGCGGCCTTTTTGGGGTCTGTAACCACGGGAATGAGCAGGTGCGGGATGCCGTTATAGGGAGCCAGCTCCACCATTTTCGGGTCCACCATGATGAAGCGGACCTCCTCCGGGGTGGACTTATAGAGCAGACTCACAATGAGGGAGTTGGTGCAAACGGACTTACCGGAGCCGGTGGTGCCGGCGATAAGCACATGGGGGAGCTTCGCGATGTCGCCGATAATGCGGTTGCCGCCGATGTCCTTGCCCACGGCGAAGGCCACGGCGGACTTGTGGCCGGTGAACTCCCGGGACTCGATGACCTCCCGGATGCGCACCGGGGTCACGGCCCGGTTGGGCACCTCAATGCCCACCGCGGAAATCTTGCCCGGCACCGGGGCCACCCGGACGCTGCTCACACCCAGGGCCAGGGCAATGTCATCGGCCAGGTTTGTGATTTTGGAGAGCTTTACCCCTTGGGGCTGGGCAAACTCATAGCGGGTGACGCTGGGACCCCGGACCACCTCACCGGGCTGGGCATCCACGCCAAAGCTGCGCAGGGTGTCCGCCAGGCGCTTGGAATTGCTGCGCATCTCCGCCCCGGCGGCGGTAAAATTGCCGGGGCCGCCCTGCTCCAGCAGGGTGATGGGGGGGTACTGGTACTGCTCCTCGGGCTCGGATAGTTCCTGCTCGATTTGACGGCTCACCTCCCGGGCTGCCTTTTCCAGGTCCACGGGCTCAGCCTTCGGCACAGGCGCGGCAGGCTGGGGAGGCGTGACGGGCTCGGGGGCTGTGGGCTGAGGGGGCTGCTCCGGCTCCGGGGCGGGCTCCGGCTGGGGTGGGCTCAGCACCTCGTCCGGGGGGGGAGTCTGACGACCGGCAAAGAAGGACTTCTTGCCGGGCTGGAGGGGCCTGTCCTCTGCCGGGGCGGCGGGGTCGTCCAGGGGAATGTCGATCTGCGCCTTACGGCGGCGGGAGGGGACTTTTTGCACAGGCTGAGGGGGCTGCTCTGGCTCCGGGGAGTCGCTCCCCGCCTCCTCCGCCCGTTGGGCGGCCCGCTGACGGGCTTTTTCCGCCACCTGAGACGGGGTGGTGTGCAGCATCACGAATACGCATGCCACCAGCCCCACTGCGGCCAGAATGGCAAACACGGCCTCACTGATGTACGCCTTGCCCAGCTCTGCCAGGCCGCCGCAGATCACGCCGCCGCCGCGAAATGCCTGCCCCTCTGCCCACAGGGCGGAAAGGGTGAGGGATTTTACCGGCGCGGCAAAAATGAGGTGCAGCAGACTGCCGCACAGAGCCGGCGTCAGCAGGGCGCAGAGGGCTGGAGCTGTGGCCTTGCGCTCCCGGTGCAGCAGCAGAAACAGGCCGCTTACCAAAAGCATCGCCGCCCACAGCCAGTAGCCATAGCCAAACAGGCCCGTAAGGGCGCTGCGCAGCAGGCCCAGCAGCACCGCCTGGGCGTTAAAATAGCTCACGGCCACGCATAGCGCCAGCAGCAGGCACAGCACCCCGCCCGCCGTGCGCACGGCCGGATTGGGGGCCTGGGGCGTCGGGGCGGACGGGGAGGCAGAGCGCCTGCCGCTTTGTTGTGTGGTTTTCTTTTTGGTGGTTTGAGCCATGGTATCTCCCATTCTGCCGCCGCGGCGGCACACAGATGTAAAGGATTCGGATTCTTATTTATTTAATAAGGGTCAGGATCAGAGTCAGCAGGCCCACCGCCCAGCAATAGTAGGCGAAAAAGCCGAACTTGCCCTTGGCGGCGATCATTTTCAGCAGGCGAATGCACAGGTAGCCCACCACGGCGGCGGTGACGACGCCCACCAGGTACACCGGCACTTGGCTAAGGTCAATGCCCGCATCGATGGCGTCCTTCAGGGACAGGATGTTGGCGCCCAGGATGGCGGGAATGCTCATCAGGAAGGAAAAGCGAACGGCGAACCGCCGCTCATAGCCCACAAAGCAGCCGGTGGTAATGGTCATGCCGGAGCGAGAAATACCGGGCATGGTGGCGATGGCCTGGCCCACACCCACGATCAGGGCGGAGAGGACACTGGCGCTGGACTCGGTCTTGCGGCCCTTCGGCACCCGGTCGCTGGCAAAGAGCAAGAAGCCCGTAACGATAAGGGCTGCCCCGATAAAGATCATGTTGCTGCTGAGACCCTGAACCT
>OLSN01003065.1_pt1 | contig 11191 bp, 9 predicted proteins | sample 1672411 | NCBI WGS metagenome assembly OLSN01 (sample SAMEA3136683, study PRJEB25190) | human gut metagenome | biome: human gut; feature: human-associated habitat; material: faeces | place: Austria | collected 2013
ACGCTCCAACGGTGCTCTTATTGCACGGCTGGGGCTGCGACAGCTCCATTTTTTCCTTTATTGAAAACGGTCTTTCCGAAGGCGCGTCCGTTCTTTCCGTGGACTTTCCGGGGCACGGAAAAAGCGGCGATCCACAGAAACCCTGGGGCGTGCCGGATTATACGGAACAGATCGTCCTGCTGCTGGATGAACTTTCTCTCTCCAAGGTGGACGTGGTCGCTCATTCCTTCGGCGGACGGGTAGCTCTGTGGTTGGCTTCTCATCATCCCGAAAGGGTCGAACGTCTGGTCATTACCGGCGGCGCCGGTATCCGTAAACCCGTCAGCGACAGTCAAAAAAAGCGTCAAGCTCGTTTTAAGCGTCTGAACCGCTGCTGCAACACGCTCAAAAAAGTTCCGTTTTTGAAGGAATGGATGGAGCACCTGCAGGATCGTCTCCGCCGGAAGTACGGCTCTCCTGATTACTACAAGCTGAACGAAGTCATGCGCGGCACCTTCGTCAAGGTGGTCAATCAGGATCTTTTGCCGCTGCTTCCCTCCATCGCCGCGCCAACGCTGCTGATCTGGGGCAGTGACGATACGGAAACGCCCCTATGGATGGGCCAGCAGATGGAAAAGCAAATTCCGGACGCTGCGCTGATCGTCTTTGAGGGGCGGTCTCATTTTGCCTTTATTGAGGAATGGCAGCGTTTCTTACTCATTATCAAGGAATTTTTTCTGGGGGGAAGCAAGTGAACGTTGTTGATCTGGATGTCTGGCAGGGAATGATGACGGCCCGGGAGATCATTTTTTCACTGGTGCCCATGCTCTGCTGTTTCTTTGCCGCCCGGGTTCTTCTGCATTATTTTCAACTGGAAAGCTACCAGTTTCCCGGTTATTTCCGTACCCTGAACCGAAATCGAAAACATGCGTTTCTACCGGGCATTTGCTCCGCAGCTGTGTGTCTGATTTTGTTTACGCTGCAAAATGTGTGGTATACTCATGCCCTTCAGTCCCCGGAAACGCCGCCTTCTGCGGCAATGATCTGGTTGATCACGCTGGGGCTGCTGGCCGTGGCAGTGCTGGCCGGTATCGGAATTGGCAAAGTTTTCAGCGAAAAGCACGCCAAAAAGGCCTTTGTCTTCACTGGACGCATGAGGCGGCTGATGGTGATGCTGGCGCTTGTGCTTGCGGCTTTGGGCTGGCTTTTCCAGCGCACCGTTGTCGTTTGGAATCTGTTGTTCCTCTGGCCGCTGTTTCTGCCGCTGGTGGTTGCCTTGGCCGGTCTGCTGGCATGGCCCATCGAAAAGGCTATCAGTGAATTGTACTTCCGGGACGCACGGCGAAAGCTCCTGTCCATTCCCGGGCTTATTCGTATCGGCATCACCGGCAGCTACGGAAAAACCTCTGTCAAGCACATTTTGGGAACGATCCTCAGTGAAAAGTATACGACGCTAATTACTCCCGCCAGCTTTAATACGCCCATGGGTGTGACCCGTACCATTCGGGAAAAGCTGACTCCCAGTTATCAGGTCTTTGTGGGGGAGATGGGTGCCCGCCATGTGGGCGATATCAAGGAGATGTGCCGTCTGGTGCATCCTACCATCGGCATTATTACGTCTGTTGGGCCGCAGCATCTGGAAACTTTCAAGTCTATCGAGCGTATTGCCAAAACCAAGTATGAGCTGATCGACGCGCTTCCCACGACGGATTCTCATAGTTATTTTTACAATGACGGCAGCTATTGTCTACAAATGTACCAGAAAACGGAGAAGCCCAAAACCCTTTGCGGCTCTGATGAAAGCGCAGACGTTTACGCGACGGACTGCCGTGTTTCCGGGGAGGGGAGTATTTTCACCCTGCATGTAAAAGGAAAAGGCAGCATTGAGTGCCACACTCGTCTGCTGGGCGCGCATAGTATCCAGAACATTCTGCTGGCTGCGGCTGTCGCCTCCGATTTGGGCTTGAGTCTGAAGCAGATCGCCCACGGCGTTGAAAAGCTTCAGCCCGTCAAGAATCGTCTGGAGCTCATGAACTCGCCGGGGAGCTTCACCATCATCAACGATGCGTTCAACTCCAATCCCGTTGGGGCGAAGGCCGCGCTGGAAGTGCTGCGCCAATTTCCGCAGCGGCGCATCATTATCACGCCCGGCATGGTAGAGCTTGGCGAAAAAGAAGCGGAATATAACCGGGAGTTTGGCCGTCAGATGGCCGGATGCGTCGACATCGCCATCATCGTGGGCAAAGGACGGGCCACGCCCATTCTGGAGGGCCTGAAAGAAGCGGGTTTCCCGGATGAAAATGCTTACCGCGTCGATAGTCTGGAGGAATCCACCCGTCTGCTGCACACGCTGGTCAAACCGACCGATACGGTATTGTACGAAAACGATCTGCCCGATCATTATCAGGAAGCCTGATCATCATTCAATCTGTAACCACAAGATTTTGGAGGAAGATAAGCCATGAGCAAGATTCAACTGGGCGTCATGTTTGGCAGCCGTAGCTGCGAACACGAGGTTTCGATCATCAGCGCCGTGCAGCTGATGCGCGCCGCCGACCGCCAGACCTATGACGTAATTCCGATTTATATCAGCAAGAAGGGCGAATGGTTTACCGGCGATCCGCTGTTTGATATCGCAAGCCGTTGGGTTCGTTGACGAGGTTGTAGTAACGGATGACGAAAACCGCAAGGGCATTCGCCGGGTGCAGCTGGATCTGACGGCCGGTTCGCGGGCGTTGATCAGCCGGGAGCAGGGTAAGGGCCTGTTTGCCAAGGAACAGCAGGTGATCGTCGCCCGGCTGGACTGCGTCATTCCGGTATTCCACGGACTTCATGGCGAAGACGGCACCGTACAGGGCCTTTTGGAGCTGTGCAACATTCCTTACGCCTCCTCCGGCGTAGGTGCCTCCGCCGTCGGCATGGATAAGGTCTACATGAAGCTTTTCTTTCAGGGCTGCGGTTTCCCGGTGCTGCCGGGCCGCTGGTTCCTGCGGGCCGATTGGGAAAAGAATCCCGAAGAAGTCATGAACGACATTGAAAAGAATCTGCCGTACCCCGTGTTTGTCAAACCCGCCTCCCTTGGGTCTTCCATCGGCGTCACCCGTGCCAACGACCGTGCTTCTTTGAAGGACGCGCTGGAGCTCGCCTTCGAATTTGACCGCAAAACGCTGGTGGAAAAGGGCCTGTGCGAGCCGCTGGAGCTGAACTGCTCCGTGTTGGGTTACGATGGAGAGGCCGAGGCCAGTGAAATTGAAATGCCCATTTCCGGCGGAGACCTGCTGACCTTCATGGATAAATACGGCAGCAACTCCACCAAGGGTATGGCTTCCTTGAAGCGTGTCCTGCCCGCGCCCATTGAGCCGGAATTGAAGGAACGCATTCAAAAGCTGTCCGTAGATATTTTCAAAGCCATGGACTGCAAGGGCGTGGTGCGGATTGACTACATGCTGGATCGCCACAGCGACCATTATTACATTACCGAGATCAACACCATTCCAGGTTCGCTGGCCTTCTACCTCTGGGAAGCCTGCGGCCTTCCTTACGCCAAGCTGATCGATCGCATGGTGGAATGCGCCATGAAAGCCGAGCAGGATAAGGAAGAAAACAATTACGCCTATACCTCTGATATTCTCAAGAACATCTCCATGGGCGGCAAAACAGGCATGAAAAACGGGCTGAAAAACGCCTGAAGCACAAAGGAGCTTTAGAAGGGTGGATTTATCGCAGATTATCAGTCCTGACGACATTCGAAACCTTAGCTACGAAGAATGCGAAGATCTGGCGGACGACATCCGCACCAAGATCATTCAGACCGTTTCCAAAAACGGCGGCCATCTCTCATCGAATTTGGGGATCGTAGAGATCACATTGGCACTTCACCGTGTGTTTCATATGCCCGAGGACAAGATCATTTTTGACGTGGGCCACCAGACCTATACGCATAAGCTGCTGACAGGCCGATATAACGAATTTCATACGCTGCGTACCTATGGCGGGCTTTCCGGGTTTCCCAAGCGTCCCGAAAGCCCCTATGACTGCTTTGAAGCCGGCCACGCCTCTACGGCTATTTCGGCTGCGGTCGGCATGGCGCGCGCCAGAGATGCCCGGGGCGAAAAGCATCATGTGATCGCAGTCGTGGGAGACGGTGCGCTGACGGGCGGTATGTGCTACGAAGCCCTGAACGACTGCGGCAATACCAAAACCCGACTGATTGTGCTTCTAAACGATAATGAAATGTCCATTGCTCAAAACGTGGGCGCATTGAGCCAACATTTATCCAGTCTGCGGGCCAGCCATGGGTGGAACACGACCAAGTCGCACGTTAAAAAAGTACTGGGCAAAATTCCGCTGGTAGGAAAGCCGGTGTATCGCTGTATGCACGGGCTAAGTACCATGATCAAGAGCGTCACGATCAGCGAGGGCTTCTTTCCTGCGCTGGGCTTCCGTTATCTGGGGCCGATCAACGGCAACGATCAGGAGTCGGTAGAGGGCATTCTGCGTCAGGCGGAACGGCTGGACGAACCTGTGGTCATCCACTGTATCACCAAAAAGGGGTATGGTTTCAACCGCGCCGAAAAAAACGCCGAACGTTTCCACGGAACGCCTCCTTTCTATCTGGATGAAGAAAGACCCTCTGCCTTAAGTGGCAAGGGCAATGGCGAAATCGCTACGGAAGAACTGCTAAAGCAGGCGAAGAACGATCAGCGGATCCAGTTCATTACTGCCGCCATGCCGCTGGGCACTGGGACGACCGCTTTCCGGGACGCCTATCCGGCCCGTTACTTCGACGTCGGCATCGCGGAAGAACACGGCGTTACCATGTGCGCCGGAATGGCCGCAGGAGGCTTGAAACCCTACTTCTTCGTATACTCTACCTTCCTGCAGCGCGGCTACGATCAAGTGCTGCACGACGTATGTATGCAGCGCCTTCCGGTAACGCTGATGCTGGATCGGGCCGGAATTGCCAACGAGGACGGCCAGTCCCATCAGGGCTTATATGATTTTGCCTACTTGCGCCACATTCCCAATATGACGGTGCTGGCTCCCGCCGATGAAGAAGAACTGCGGCTAATGACGTGCACCGCCTGTGCGTTTGACGGCCCCTGTTCGATTCGCTACCCCAAAAGCGCGGTTTCTCTGCCAGAGGGATACAGTGTTTCTTCTTTCGAGATTGGCAAATGGCTGAGGAACGGATGCGGTGATTCTGGCGGTCGGCAGCATGGTTGCAACGGCGCTGCGCGTCGCGGAGGCTCTGGCACAGGACGGGATCTCGCTTACCGTGGTGAATGCGTCCACCGTAAAGCCGTTGGATATGGAATGCCTCCGCCGCGTTTTCGAAATGGAACGACCGATCTTTACGCTGGAAGAACACGTCCGTATGGCTGGCTTCGGCAGTTCCGTGCTGGAGGCCGCCTCGGAAATGGGCTTCCAGCCGCGGGTGAAGCTGTTGGCAGTGGATGATTACTTCGTCCCGCACGGCGACCACGCACATTTGCTGCGAGATACCGGGCTGGATGATGAAAGCGTCATTCGGACGATACGTACCGAACTGAACCGGGAGGAATCAACGAATGTCTGATAAGGTACGGGTAGACGTGGCTATGGTTCAGCGTGGGCTGGCTCCCAGCCGGGAACAGGCCCAGGCGTTGATCATGGCTGGGCAGGTGTACCGCAAGGAAGTCAAGATTCTGAAAGCGTCTGAAAAGGTAGCGGAAAGTGACGCTCTTCATGTGAAGGGAAACTCCAATCCCTATGTGGGCCGGGGCGCTTTGAAGCTGGATAAGGCGCTGCGGGTCTTTCAGGCGGATGTAACGAACGTAGTGGCCATGGACATCGGCGCGGCGACCGGCGGTTTTACGGATGTGCTTCTACATAATGGAGCGCGTCAGGTTTATTCCATCGATGTTGGCTACGGTCAGTTGGATTGGAAAATTCGCAGCGATCCCCGAGTTGTGGTGCTGGAACGTACCAACGCCCGCTACCTGACCCATGAAGAAATTCCCTGCGTGCCGGATGTGACGGTCATGGACGTATCGTTTATTTCCGTCAAGCTGATTTTGCCGAAGGCGGCGGAACTGATGGAGCACAAGGGAAGGTTCTATATTCTGATCAAGCCCCAGTTCGAAGCGGGTCGTGAGAACGTGGGTAAAAAGGGAGTCGTCCGCGATCCTGCCGTGCATGTTCAGGTCATCGAAAACATCCGCGCCTTCCTGCTGGAAATTCACTATCACATGGCGCAGCTGGATTTTTCCCCGATCACCGGGCCGGAAGGAAACATCGAATATATTACAGAACTCCTTCCCGGCGACGAGGTCGGGGTGGATGACGCTCGGATTAGGGCGGTTGTAGAGCAGGCTCACGCCACGCTCTATGCCTAAGCTTTTCCATTTCAAAATGTTAGCTTGGAAGGCAACTTCAAACCAAATTGGAAACGTCTGAATAAAAAATAAAGCCGGTTGCATAAGTATTCGTTGTTGAATACTTATGCATTTTATGTTACAATGTTTCGGAAAGGCAGGGTGGAAAATGAAATCCATTTATGTGGTCATGCATCACCGCAAAGACAATATCGAAGGGCTGGCTTGTCAGCTGGTTCGGGCACTGACAGAGGCGGGGATCACCGTTTTTGCGGAGCCGTGGCTGTTCCACCGTCTGGAGCATCGAAAGGATATCACGCTGGTTCAGGGCAACCCTACCTATTGCGAAGCTGTGCTTTCCGTTGGGGGCGACGGCACGTTTCTACGGGCAAATACTATCGCCGTCGCCTATGGACTGCCGATTCTGGGCATCAATCTGGGTACGGTAGGTTTTCTGGCGGAAGTGGAATGGGAACAGCTGGCCGAAGCGTGTCACAGCCTTGCCATGGAGGAATACAACATCCGTGCCCGCATGATGCTCTCCGCCACGTTGGAAAGTTTCACAGACGACAGTCAGAAATCATGGTATGCCTTGAACGATGTGGTGTTGAGCCGCGGCAGGTATTCCCGGCTGATCAGCGTTAACGCTGCCGTCAACGGGCAGGATGTGGGCCGTTTTATTGCGGATGGGCTGATTGTCTCTACGCCGACGGGTTCTACCGGGTATTCGCTTTCCGCAGGCGGGCCGATCGTCCATCCGGATGTGGAATGCATTTTGCTCACGCCTATTTGCGCCCATTCGCTGCAGCATCGGCCCGTAGTCGCTGCTCCGGATCATCACGTGGAGCTCATGCTGGATGAGACCTATACCACGCGGGGCGTTCAGTGCTCCGTAGACGGTCAGGAAGTCATGACCCTTCAGCCAGGCGAACGTCTGCTGGTCACCCGTGCGCCCTTTGACGCCATGCTGATCGAAACTCAACCCCAGAGTTTTTTCACCACGATCCGTCTGAAACTGGCGGAATGGAGTCGATAACTTTCGAACCTTCAAAGGAGGCCTTTTCTCATGAAAGCATCCCGTCAGGTGACGATATTGGAAGTCATTCATAATCAGGAGATCGAAACGCAGGAGGAACTGGCGGACGCACTGCGGGAGCATGGATTTCAGGTTACGCAGGCTACGATTTCCCGCGATATTAAAGAGCTTCGTCTGGTGAAGGTGCTGGGTAAAAACGGCACCTATCATTACGCGACCGCCGCCAAAAGCGACAACGGCCTGAGTGAGCGTCTGATTCGCATGTTTGCCGAAACGGTGCTGAGCATCACCAGCGCCTACAATCAGATCATTCTTCGCACGATTTCCGGCAGTGCCAACATTGCCGCCGAAACCATCGACCGCCTGCAATGGCCGGAAGTGCTTGGCACGATCGCAGGCGACAACACCATTTTGCTGATTGTCCGCACCATCGAGGAAACCGGCACTTTGATGGAGCGTCTGAACGACATGATGCACCGCAGCTGATTGAAGGGAAAGGAAGGGCTGGACATGCTGATCTCGATGACCGTGCGCAATATTGCGCTCATCGAAAGCCTGACGATCGAATTTCATCGCGGAATGCACGTCCTAAGCGGTGAAACAGGCGCGGGTAAGTCCATTCTGGTGGACAGCATCAATTTGGTGCTGGGCGAGCGTGCCGACCGCAGCCTGATCCGCTCCGGCTGCGAAAAGGCATCGGTGGAAGCGCTGATCGACATTTCCGATTGTCCTCGTGCGCGGGAGATTCTGGCCGAACAGGAGCTTTCCGATGATCATGGGCTGCTGACTATCCAGCGGGAGATCACCGGTGAGCGGAATATTTGCCGCGTCTGCGGAACCATTGTCCCGCTTGCTTTCCTGCGCCGACTTTCCGAACTGCTGGTGGACGTGCATGGGCAGCACGAGCACCAAAGCTTGTTGGACGCTAAAAATCACATGGGCTTTCTGGACTCCTTCGGCGACGCGGCTTTTCAGCAGAAAAAGGGCGAAGTGGCGCGGGCCTACCAGATCTGGCGGGAAAGCAGCAGCCGTTTTTCCGCGCTGCGCAAAGAAAACGCCCAGCGAAACGAACGTCAGGAATATTTGCAGAGCCGGGTGAAAGAACTGGACGCGGCGCAGCTGACGGTGGGGGAATCGGACAAACTTTCCGCCGAACGGGAGCGCTATTTGGGCGCGGAAAAAATCGACAGTGCCCTGCATACGGCCTATGAACAGGTTTATTACGGAGGCCGGGAAGAAAGTGCCGTCGTAAAACTCCGTCAGGCAGCCGAAGCCATGAACCAGATCAGTGATCTGGACGAGGAATTTAAAGCGCTGGCTTCTCGATTGGAAAACGTTCAGTATGAAGTCGAAGAAATCGGTCTCGAGCTCCGTGACCTGCTGGAAAAAGAAAATTTCGACCCGGAACGCAACGAGCAAATTCTGGAACGGCTCGACCTGATCCGCCGTTTGGAACGTCGCTACGGTATGACGGCGGACGAATTGGTGGCACACCACGAAGAAATCCGGGACGAGCTGAAACGGCTTGGCAGTATGGAGGAACGGCTGCATCGAGCAGAAAGTGACTACAAGCAAAAACTGGCCTCCTATCGAGCTCTTGCGGCGGAATTGACAGAGAGCCGCAAGGCGCTGGCAGCTTGGTTTGAAAAGACCATTGAAGGGGAACTGCGGGATCTGGGAATGCAGGACACGAAATTTGCCTGCGTGTTTGAAGTGCCAGAACCCGGAAAAAAACGGATTCCCACCGCCGAGGGCGAAGATCACGTGGCGTTCTATATCGCGCCCAACCCCGGCGAACCGCTAAAGCCGCTGGATAAAACCGCCTCCGGCGGCGAACTGAGCCGTCTGATGCTGGCACTGAAGGCGGCGGGCGCGGCCCATGAAGGCATTCCCTGCATGATCTTTGACGAGATCGACACGGGGATCAGCGGCCACATCGCCGAGGTGGTAGCCGAAAAGATGGCCTCCATTGCCAAGTATCATCAGGTTCTCTGCGTGACCCATCTGGCGCAGATTGCCGCCATGGCGGATACTCAATATCGTGTCCAAAAAAACGTCATTGACGAGCGTACCTATACCACCGTCACTGAACTGGATAAAAACGGGCGCATCGACGAGGTGGCCCGCCTGATCGGAGTCAGCAGCGACCAGCAGGCCAGCGGTTTTGCCCACGCCCGAGCGCTGCTCAACGCCGGCGCCAAATGGAAAAAGGAACATCTGGCATAAGTTTAGACAAATTTGGGAATTCATCTTTTCTGTACGAATGGATTGTGCTATAATGTTTATTATAGGCATTAAATTGATATTTGTACAGGAAGGATGAATTTTCATGAGTTCCGTTTATCGCTTCCCGGGGGGGATCCATCCGCAGGAAGGCGTTGGCGGCAAGGCGGCGACGGCTGGTCTTCCTATTGTTGAAGTGCCTCAGCCGTCGCGCGTGGCCATCCCGCTTCAACAGCATATCGGCGCGCCCTGCAAGCCGTTGGTTCAAAAGGGCGATACGGTCAAAGCGGGCCAGAAAATAGGGGAGCCTGTCGGCTTTGTCAGTGCGGCGGTTCACGCTTCTATTTCCGGCAAGGTGGTGGACGTGCTTCCCTGCATCGTAGCAAACGGAACCCAGGTCAATTCCGTTGTGATTGACAATGATTTTCAAGATACATGGGTGGAGCTTCATCCTGTGGACCCGGAAAAGCTGAATGCCAAAGAATTGGCCGATCTGTGCCGTGAAATGGGTATCGTCGGTATGGGCGGCGCTACCTTCCCGACCGCGGTTAAACTTTCCGTCCCCGAAGGGAAAAAAGTAGATACGCTGGTCATCAACGGCGCAGAATGCGAACCTTATCTTTCGGCGGATCATCGGCTGATGCTGGAAAAATCGGAAGAGATCGTGCAGGGGATCGAGATTGTTCGCCGTGCACTTTCTATTTCTGCGGTCAAAATCGGCATTGAAAGCAACAAGCCGGACGCGATCGAAATGATGAAAAAAGCCTGCGATGGTCACGAAGGCATAGAGATCGTTTCTCTTCCTGCCCGCTACCCGCAAGGCGGTGAAAAGCAGCTGGTTTATGCGTTGACCGGCCGTAAAGTACGCAATGGCGCGCTTCCGCTGGATATCGGCGTGATCGTGCTGAACGTGGACACGTGTTACGTGATTCGGCGCGCCGTCTATGAGGGCCGTCCCGTTGTCGATCGTGTCCTCACCGTAGGGGGAACCGTACAGAAACCGGCCAATTATCTGGCCCGTATCGGTTCGCCGGTAGAGTGGTTTCTCGATACATCAGGCGGTCTCCTGCCCGAAACGCGAATGTTGATCTACGGCGGCCCCATGATGGGCATTGCCGTTCCGGATCTGACGGCTTTTTCAACCGAAAAATCTCCGGAAGCAATTTTGCCCGCTTTCATCGCCAAACCGATTGAATTGTTGAGTTTTGCGTTGGTTGTTGTCAAAGCAGCTCACCCCTCTTTGTTGTTCGCGGATGAGTTCGGCAAATCGGGCACCGCTTCGCGCTTTTCTTCCGCCGAATTTTGCGGTTCGGTTTTTGAGTGCTCAACCTGCGCCGCAAGCCTGTCAAAGACTTCGGGTTCGATTTTTTGAGAGAATGCCCTTTCAAGCGCACGTGTTTTAACGGCTTTTTTAAGGCATTCTTCCGTTGGGCATACATACGCACCGCGTCCCGCAGCTTTTCCTGTTAAGTCAACGTAAATCTGCCCGTCTTTGCTGCACACAACGCGCACGAGTTCTCTTTTGGGCCGCATCTCACGGCAGCCGACGCACATGCGCAGAGGGATTTTCTTTTGCAATTCGCAACCTCCGTACCGA
>OLSN01003067.1_pt1 | contig 11180 bp, 10 predicted proteins | sample 1672411 | NCBI WGS metagenome assembly OLSN01 (sample SAMEA3136683, study PRJEB25190) | human gut metagenome | biome: human gut; feature: human-associated habitat; material: faeces | place: Austria | collected 2013
AAAACAGTTTTCCCTCTTACCGAGCTTACAGATACCACATTCATAGTTTAACCTAATTTTTCTACCTTGTTTCTCTGTATTTTCTTCAAAAATACATATCCCGCTAAGCATGAGACAAATTCTGTAATCGGGAACGCCCACCAGATCAACGGAACACCCATCTGGTCATTTCTTACAAAAACAGAAAAAATAGCTTCCAATGGCAATATGATCACAAGCTGTCTGAGAAGTGATATTATCAGCGACTCAAGACCGCCATTCAATGCCTGATAGATGCCCTGATATGCCACATTGATTCCGGCAAATACAAAACTGATCGAGATAATTCTCATTGCACCGATAAAATACGCTCTTGACTGACCTGCATTGAACAGCGAGGCAAAGGCATTTGGAAAAATCTCTGTGATGAGAACGCCCAGGATCATCAATGCTATGGTATAAATAAGACCATAGCGGATTCCATCTTTGATCCTTTTCTTGCTTCCCATGCCATATGCAAAAGCTATGATCGGTGTGATCGCATCTCTCAGTCCAAAGGCAAGGAACAATACAAACTGCTGCACCTTATAGAACAATCCATATGCCGTCTGGGCGGAAGGATTGAATTTTAAAATAAGATTCATCGCATAAACCATAATTGACATAAGTGCCTGTGCAATGATTGCAGGAAGACCAATGGAATAGATTTCTTTCATAGTTCTGGCACTCGGCTTCATATGTTTTATTCCATGTTCAAATTCCTTATTTAACTTCAGATGAAATACCAGAAGCAAACCGGCAGATACGATCTGTCCTATGACGGTAGCATATGCGGCTCCCGCTACTCCCATTTCCGGAACAGGTCCAATACCATAGATCATGATCGGGTCAAGAATAATATTTATAACAGCTCCCGCAACCTGACCGATTGTTGAATAAAGGGAACGTCCTGTTGCCTGTAATAATTTTTCAAATAATGAAAAGAAGATAATGCCAAAGGACAACACACAGCAGATCCGCAAATATGTTGTTCCCATCGAGATAACTTCCGGATCAACGGTCTGAGATGAGATGTAGGCTTTCACTCCAAAGATACCAAATAACAGACATACCACATAAATAATTCCACCAAGAAATAAGCTGTTGCCTGCGACTTTTGCTGCTTTTTTCATATCTCTCTGCCCAAGTGTCATGGCAAGAAGTGCATTTGTTCCTACACCTGTTCCGATTCCTACAGCCACCATAAGCATCTGAACCGGAAATACCAGTGTGAGTGCATTTAATGCCGCTTCACTCCCCACCTCCATATTGCCTACAAATGCACTGTCCACGATATTATAGACCGCCTGCAATGCCATCGATAAGATCATCGGTATTCCCATCTGAACCATCAGCTTATTTACCGGCATCTCCCTCATCTTATTACTTTCCGCCATCTTAATTTAATCCTCCTTTTTCACACAAAAAAAGTGTGCACTTATCTTATAAGTTGGACTTACGCTGATAAGCTACACACTTTCTAATAGCAATATATAATTAAAAAAACGAGCAGCAAAACTGGATTTACGCATGTTGGCTACTCGTTCAAGACGTTATTATATTTCTCATTTTCGAAAAAGTCAAACGAAAAATTGGGATGGCTTTAATCCGACAAACTCTGCCCGACTTTCTTGGTTTGCTGTGTGGCTGCTCCTTTGATACATAACTTCCAGCCAGATGAGTGTGGTTAAAATATGCCATATGAAACCAACTCCTTATTTTCTCTTATCCCGGACAAATAATGATCCGGCGTTTTTTGTTACACTCATAGCATACATTGAAATATCGCGCGAAAAAAGTACGCACTTTTTTATTACATAGTCACCTTTTTGTAACCATTTGTTCCGTTAAAAAAGATCCAGCATATTATCCAGATAGACAGCCTCCCGGACGTGCAGTTGATATTCCGGTTTTGTCATATAATAAAGCAGAAATTCCAAGATCAATGCACTGCCAAGGCTTCGCCCTTCGATCTTAAAATGAGAAAATCCCCTCGGCAGATACGTTCCTTTTATATCATTGATTCCGATAAATCCCGGATTTGTCATTGCCTTTGAAAAACGGTAACCGCCCATGACATCTGAAGCCGTACACTCATGCTCCGGGCAATCCTCTCCAAGATTCTTGCGACTGACCGTTTCATAACATTTGCGTCTGTCCTTACACCCAAAGGAACAACATTCATTACACAGGAATTCCACTTTATCCCTCTGCGACTGTGTCAGTGTTTCCCATTTGTCCCATGCCTTATTCAATCGGAAATCCGGCACAACATAACGGAAATCTTCCCGATCTGTCTCCTTTACCAACTCCTCAAAATCTGTCAGAACCTTTGTAGTCGATGATACAAAATAAAAACCCGGATACTGCTTTTTTAGGTAATCCAACAACAGCTCCGAGTGGACGATCACCCCATTTTCTGCCTTTCCGTTTTTCTCAAATAATCTGCAAAGCTCGTTACATCTCTTATCTGCCAGATGCTCCTCGCAAAGCAGCGAGTTACTGAAGGTCAGCCGGGCTGAGATTCCATACTCGTCCATCAATTCCCGGACATCCTCCGGATCACAATCACCATATCCAACACGTCCGCCACCCCACAGGCAGTCCGCCGGAGCACCATAGATCGAACCGATCTCGCACCAGTCATAGAAATATTCTCTGTGCTCACGGAACAATGGCAGGAAGATACGATACAGCTCATAGAATTCGAACAGTCCCGGCAAATGATAATATGCTGTTTTATCTGTATGAATACATGCGTTTTTCGGTGCTTTACTAAATGTAATTGTAAATGGCTTCTGCATATATTACCTCATTTTATACTTTTTTATACATTTTCCTTTATTTTATACTTTTTTACAAGATAATTTCTATAAAGTAAGAACACCGATAGTTCCCGGCTCTCGAACGTGATCATTATATAAGAAAAATCAACCCGGCAAACATGATCACCCCGATTACATTTGCTTTTGCCGGAAGTTTTGTTGGCAGAATCACGATTGCAAGCGGCAGCAGATTAAAAATACATGCCCACGCCGGAAGTGAAGTTTTTCCTGTCACAACAGCAATAAAAAATGCTGCCGCAAATACCAACATTCCCAGATATCCCAGATACATCGTATAACAGGTTGTCTTAAAGAAATCCCATACCGCATGCAAGGCTTCTTCTGTCAGGTTTAATTTTACAAAAAACCATTCAACCAGACAGCAGAACAGATGATGCAATGCAAGATTGATAAACATGACAAGTGTTGCTATCAGCATGATCAGATAATATGTTTCTGAATACTGCCGCATCCAGTCACAAAGAGCTATGTATCCGAATATCTCAAGCGTCATTGCACACACGCCCAACAACATCGCAACCGACAGATTCTTCAGTGGCATTCCATGAAAGGCTACCTTGGATTTTTCATAATCCTTAAAATTTGTCAGATCGACTTTTCCATTTGGAGCATATGTCAGAAATCCATCTGAAATCCCACACAATATATGCCCGATCAATGCCATCACCATAAATATTTTCCACTGTAACATAATATCTATTCTCCTTTATAAAAAAATATGCCAATGCAGTTAGCCTCTGCTAACTATATTAGCATATTCTTCATCAACCATGCAAATGCTTTCGCCGTCCGGAGCACCATATTAAATTATAAACGTTTCCAGATCATCCGGGATCAGAAGATTCCCACTGAAATATTTTCTTCCTTCTTCATAATACAATTCTTTTCGATGTGAAAGATTCCGATCCTCTGTATGATACAGCAGCAGATTTTTCACATGCAATTCTTCTGCAAACTCACAGGCATTTTTCACTGTTGAATGATGCTTCTCGTATGGATGGAATATATCCGCCTGACCATCCAGACAAAATGCTTCGTGCAACAACCATGTACTGTTCTCTGCATACTTCTTTTCACATGGATTGTATGGTTCATCTCCGCAGCAGGTTAATCTCTCTCCATCTCCCAGTTCCATGCAGAAACCGAACTGTTTCGCTTTTGTGGATTGGATATCAAAAAATGTAACCCGTTTATTCAAAATTTCAACAGACTCTCCATTTTTAACTGCTATCAGATGCAGCCGTTTACCGATAAAATCTGTCTCTTTCTTTGGCAGAAGTTTTCTGGCCAGATCAAGCAGCAGATCAATGACTTCATCATGTGCATATATCACAGCTTCGCCTTCATATTCGCCCTGCTTCATATGCTGGCATATCATACGGATCATCCATATGATACCCGTAATGTGATCGATATGTTTATGTGTCACAAAGATAGTTCTAACCTCTTTCCAGTCAATTCCGGCATGCTTTAACTGATGCAGAATGGCACTTCCACCGCCACCATCCACCATAAAATATTCCTCATTTTCCTGCAACACAAAACAGGTGTTATAACATTCCGTAACAAGTGCATTTCCTGTTCCAAGCATCGTAATATTCATAAAGTATCACCTTCTTCTGATCGTTCCTTTTGTTCTTTCCATCACCCATGCAAATGCCTTCGCCGTCCGGATTCCCGGTTCTTTAAAATGATTTCCCGAATTCCATTCCAGCATACTGTCAATCTCCTGCTCCTGCAGCCATCCATACAATCCCCGGATACAATCGCCTACCGCAGCCATAACCTGATTCTTCGTTCTTTCTTCCCGATCACCAAGACTCAGATAAACAGCAGGGCTTGCAATCCCATATTCTTTCACATACGAAAGAAATCCCGGAAACCAAACCGACGGGGATGCTGCCGCTATCCCGGCAAACCTGTCCGTCTGGCAGGATGCCCAAAGTGCAAACAGCCCCGCAAGGGAATATCCACCAAGATAATAAGTCTTACTTTCATCCTTACACAATTCCAATATCTGTGCCAGTAACGTCGACGCACCCTCGCCAAAATCTTCATTTCCAAATACAGCAGGTGCTCTCCACGGAGACAGATCCTGATTCCAGCTATCTACTTTAACTGCGACCATCTGAAATTCCAGAGAAGTCCTCTTCTTTATCTCTGAAACCTCATTTTCTATATCATGCACATCATGATCTCCCACTGGCTGAATCAATACAATATTTGCTTCCGGATCACCATATTTATATACAACCATTTTTGCTCTCCAAATTTAAGTATATTATTATAATATCTGAAACACCACCACTCCGCAAACACATAATATACTTCCCTTTCTCCTGAAATACCGGACAAAATAACGCTATCTGATCAAGGCACTTCGATTATATTGCTGACTCTGATATACGTTCCATTTATATATGCCTCAAGCCAGATCGATGTATCCGGATATGTATATTCTGCCGGCAGCTGCAATTCACCTCCTGCTGCTCTATCCAAAAGAAGCGAACCATCCCGCTCAATATGCCAGCCCAGATTATCATATCCTTCGACTTCATCTCTTGTGATCACGCCATTTTCATAAGTCAGTGTAAATGCTTCAACAACCGGTGTTTCTGCAATTAACTGATATCTGTGCGAAAAATACCGGATACTTCCAAATCTTCCGTTTTTCTTTTTATACACAACCGTTGCATCGCAGTCTCTGAAATTAATACCGGCTTCCCTGCCAACGATCGAGCCGGTTTCAGGGCCGGGTGTTCCAACCATACCTGATACATTTACATTTATCCAGTCTTCAGAACCATAAATTTCTCCGCCTGCAATTCCTACATACGTTCCTCCAGACACATATGCCTTTTCAAAAGTGATATTCTTCATCTGCAAGGAATAAGAATATCCTACAAATCCGCAATGTCCACCGTATTTTGTAATATACTTCGAATGTTTGTATCTATATGCATATTTTTTATTATATGATTTTGTCCATCTATAAGCCCCACAAATGTAGTGTGCTCAAGATATCTATCTGGTCTGTACCATCCGCCCATCGGAACCCATTCCAGACCGTCAAGATCTATATCCGCCTCAAGGTAGAGTTCCACGGAATCATTATACCCTTTGACTGCATTGACATAATACACAACTCCAGCCAGTTGTTCCTTTGTTTCTACATGAAACACGGGAGCATTTTCTAATGCCCAGTCCGTGTCCGCAATCTCCATGATCGAGCCGGTATCCCCATAATTTTCCCAGTCTGTTTTTGTCGGATCATAGTCCTCATTAACACTGTCCTCTGAGTCTGCATATGAATATTCTTCATAAGTACTGTCTTCCAGATCTGCATCTGTATAATTCTCATATATTGATCTTGGAATAAATATGCCGAAAAGCACTCCGAATATAATTATAAATATTTTCCACATAGTAATTTCCCCTTCCCAATTATATAAACCCTATCTTTTTGTTACTGCCGTATCAAGGACATATTTTTCTTTTATCTGCTTTAACATCTCCATATGCGGCATCTGCAAATGCTTCCTTGTCTGTTTCCGGTTACGTCAGCGTCCCAACCTCGATCAGATTTCCATCCAGATCATAGAAACGAACCACCTTCTGTCCCCAACTGTGAACCATAAGTGGATTTACATATTCAATCGATGGATATAACCGCTCCAGCTTTTCAACAAAAGCTTCGATATCCCGCTCCTCAAAATATAGCTCGGCGGAATTATTGTGGGATATCACATCTCTTTTTAGAAAATCTTTCCATATCCTCTCATCCTGCAATACAAGTCCTTCCGTCAGGATCAGATTTCCGTCATTATCTAATATTGGTTCGAGTCCAAACAGATCATGGTAAAATTGCTTTGACCGTTCAATATCTTTCACAACAATTAACACATTCCTCAGTCTCATTCCACACCTCCATATTTTTATCTGTTTTAAATGATTTCCGGTCTTTCACATAAAAAGTCACATTTACCTTCGGACTCAAACAGGCACTTGTATTTACCGGCACTATGCATCTCATTACGAAATCTTTGGTAATGTCAATATATAATTAACTGGATGCAGTTATAACTCCACCTTTATTTTTTCTATTTTCTAATATATGACTCTGCCATAGACAGCAGCGTTTCTCTGTTGTTCAACTCAGGACTGCCAAGCACCTGATTCAGAAGCTCCTGCAGGATATCGCCGATCTCTTTTCCCGGCTTTACGCCAAGTGCGATCAAATCCTTTCCATTGATGGCAAGCTGTTTAATCGTCAGACAATCTTTCGCATCCGTGATCTCCTGATACAATTTCTCCAGATGCTCGATGCTGCCTCTCCGTTCTTCTAACTTATAATCACTCTGCGCCGCCATATCCGCCCGGCGGATCTTGATATAATAAGGGAAGAAATCTGCTCCCATCCTGCTGAGTGCTTTTCGGAAGGTTGTCTTTTTCAACATCTCCCCTAAACCATAATCATGCCACAGTACCATCTTGCATACCAGATCTGTCGTTTCATTGTCAAACCGCAGTCTGCGAAGCACCTTACGGGCAATCTCTGCCCCCTTCTCATTATGTCCATAGAAATGGTCGATACCATTTTCATCCACGGTATGACATTCCGGCTTTCCCACATCATGAAGCAGCGCAGCCCATCTGCATACTGTAGTTGGCTCGATAACCTTAACTGCTTCCATTGAATGAACGCCTACATTGTATTTATGGTATGGATTATTCTGCGGCTGTTCCATCATTCGGTCAAATTCCGGCAGGATATATGCTGTTATGCCTGTCACATATGCTTCCATCAATTTCTCCGGATGCGCAGAAGTCAGCAATTTGTCAAGCTCCACGCGGATACGTTCGGCACTGATATCCTGTAAGAACTGTGCCCGCAGGATCATCGCCTTTCTGGTATCCCTCTCGATCGTGAAATCAAGCTGGCCTGCAAACCGGATCGCCCGAAGGATTCTCAGAGCATCTTCATCAAATCGTGCCAGCGGATCACCGACCGCCTTGATGACCTTATTGTCCAGATCATCCATTCCACCGAACAGATCGATCACACCTGCTGAAGGACTGTATGCCATAGCGTTGATCGTAAAATCCCTACGCTTCAGGTCTTCTTCTAAATTTGCAGTAAATTCCACAGAATCCGGTCTTCTGTGATCGGAATATTCTCCATCCACCCGGTAGGTGGTTACTTCATATGCCTCTTTACCAAACATAACCGTAACCGTACCATGCTTAATTCCGGTATCGATCGTCCGTCTGAATAACGCCTTTACCTGTTCCGGTCTTGCTGCTGTCGTAATATCCCAGTCTCCCGGTTCTCTGCCAAGAATACTGTCTCTCACGCATCCACCAACAATATAGGCTTCATACCCGGCAGCTTCCAGTGTCTCTATTACCTTTTTCGCATTCTCCGGCATCCTGATCTCCATATCACAACCTCCTCCTTGGGTATTTCTATGCCTTTCTGTACACAATACCATTACTTTATTTTTTGATAGGGTATCTCTCATCTTCTCTTCTATTATACCCTATGATCTATCCTTCACTTGGGTATCACTTCTGTTTTCTAGCTGTCATACCCACGCGCCTACCCTTCGGCGGGGTATTAACAAGATTTTTCATCCAATATACCCTTAAGCGCCACCATCTACGCCATATTTCATGATTGCGCCACCATCTATGCCATATATTTCATGATATCAATTGAAAACAGCATATTCCATCCCAAATATATATTACATTAAAATAGGTGATAACAATCTATTAATATGTTTGTTATCACCTATTGCAAGTATCATAAATTCCGCAAAATCAAATACACTACTTATCTATCATCTGCTAATGGCTGGTCTTTCTTTTATCATACTTTGCCAAAGTATACCATAGTCTTTGCCGGTGTTCCTCTTAGTATGCCTTGCCAAAGTATACCATAGTCTTTGCTGGCTTACCGCAATGTACACAGACATCGGACAAATGCTCCTGCTCAAATGGCATACATCTGGTTGTTGCACCGGTCTCATCCTTGATTGCTTCCTCACAGGCTCTGTCGCCACACCACATAGCCTTGATGAATCCCTGCTTTCTTGTCAGAATGTCAGTGAATTCTTCCCAGTTATGAGCCTCATGTGTATTGGCATCTCTGTGAGCAGTTGCCTTTGCAAGCATGTCTGCCTGCATCTTCTCAAGGATCTCTCCAACTGCTTCTGTAATATTATCTAATGAAACAACTGTCTTTTCTCTATTATCACGACGCACGATAACTGCCTGACCAGCTTCAATATCCTTTGGTCCGATCTCGATACGAACAGGGATACCACGCATCTCCTGCTCAGAGAATTTCCAGCCTGGGTTCTTATTAGAATCATCCAGCTTAACTGTGAACTTCTCAGAAAGAGCAGCCTTGATCTCCTGTGCCTTTTCAAGAACACCTTCCTTCTTCTGGTTGATCGGAATGATCATAACCTGTGTAGGAGCGATTCTTGGTGGAAGCACCAGGCCGCTGTCATCACCATGAACCATGATGATCGCACCGATAATTCTGGTTGACATACCCCATGAAGTCTGGTGTACATACTGTAATTTATTATTTGCGTCTGTATACTGAACGCCAAATGCCTTGGCAAATCCATCTCCGAAATTATGGCTTGTACCGGACTGAAGTGCCTTACCATCATGCATCAGAGCTTCGATCGTATAAGTAGCCTCTGCACCTGCAAACTTCTCTTTATCTGTCTTACGTCCCTTGATCATAGGAATAGCCAGAACCTGCTCACAGAAATCAGCATAGACATTTAACATCTGGATGGTTCTTTCCTCTGCTTCTTCTGCTGTAGCATGTGCCGTATGACCTTCCTGCCATAAGAATTCCATCGAACGAAGGAAAGGTCTGGTTGTCTTTTCCCAACGAACAACTGAACACCACTGGTTATAAACCTTTGGAAGATCTCTATATGAATGAATGATATTCGAATACAGATCACAGAACAGAGTCTCTGATGTAGGTCTTACACATAAACGCTCCGGAAGTGGATCCAAGCCACCCTGTGTTACCCATGCAACTTCCGGTGCAAATCCTTCTACGTGATCCTTCTCCTTCTGAAGAAGACTTTCAGGAATGAACAATGGCATATATACATTTTCTACGCCTATTTCCTTGAATCTTCCGTCGAGTTCCTTCTGTATATTTTCCCAGATGGCATAACCGGCCGGTCGTAAAATCATGCATCCTCTTACACTTGAATAATCTGTAAGCTCTGCTTTCTTTACAACATCTGTGTACCACTGGGCAAAATCTTCGTCCATGGAAGTAATAGCCTCTACTAATTTCTTTTCATTAGCCATCTCAATTTTCTCCTTTATATACTTATAAAATAATCCTATCGTGCAGCCTTTTAAATATGTCTGACATCTATACCTGTCCTTTAAAAAGTTACATACCTTCTGTCATTATATAGATATAACCTGATATTTTCAAGGGATTTTTGCCGGTTCTGCCAGAATTATACTTTGTCAATAGAAGTGCAACAAATTTTTTAATTTTAAGGCAACTTTTTTTTCAAGTTGCCTTAAATTGGACTATCATATATTTCCAATGCGTGTAATTGTTCTGTAAACAATTCCCGGCTGGTACGCCAGTTAAACATTTTACGAGGATAGTCATTTATCCAGTCTTGTATATACAAAACATCATTATCACCATACTGGTCCAGATCTGAACTCTTGGGAGCATGACGACGGATAAGGCGGTTATTGTTTTCATTACTACCACGCTCATAACTACTATAAGCGTGACAATAGTAACAATCTATCCGGTGTGCTCCATCCGGCGATGTTTCAATGCCGGATGCATCCGAGAATTCAACACCATTATCTACAGTTATCGACTTGAATACATCCTTAAAACGATCACCCCACAGGCGTTCTAATTCATTGACCTGTTCGACTACAGACCTAGAGCCTTGATCTGACAGTTTGCGCACAATCTCCATTCTGGTAAGTCGTTCAGTTAGTACGAGAAAACAGCCCTTTGTTATACCCTGTTTACCTTTCACTGTATCCATTTCCCAATGCCCAAAGGTAGTACGTTTTGAAATCTCAGCAGGACGCTTTTCTATCGAAGTTCCAGCAGACTTACGCTTCTGCACTGGCTTCTTATACTTCTTTTTCTTCCTATCACCTTTAATCGGAAGATAACTACTATCAAGCAGATAGAACACATGATTATCAATATATCGGTACAAAGTTCTAACACTGATCCGAGTGTCAAACTTTGCAGATGCTTCTGCAAGTGCGGCAGATGGACTA
>OLSN01003078.1_pt1 | contig 11137 bp, 9 predicted proteins | sample 1672411 | NCBI WGS metagenome assembly OLSN01 (sample SAMEA3136683, study PRJEB25190) | human gut metagenome | biome: human gut; feature: human-associated habitat; material: faeces | place: Austria | collected 2013
GTATCAAAAATTCGGGCGTTTGTATAGGCTTTTTTGAGAAACTCCGAACTTTCTTTCCATTTTGTTACCTGAAATGTGGTCTGTGCAACTGCAAAAAGGGGTTTTTGGGGGTCAGAGGGGCCTTTCCACGCCTTTAACTCGGCTAAATCGGCAAAAACGAACACCTCGCCCCGGGTGTGTCCCACAATGCCCTGTACCTCCGGGTGGGTCTTATCCCCCGCCACCAGCAGCACCGCACCCTCTTTTTCGGCCTGTGCGGCAATGCGCTGGATCTTCTGCACAAAGGGGCAGGTGGCGTCATGGTACGGGATGCCGCGAGCTTCCAATTCGTCGTAAACGCTGTGGGGCACGCCGTGGCTGCGGATGACCACCTCGCACCCGGCAGGCACATCCTGCACGGTGTCCACTACCTGTGCACCCTTGCGCCGCATATCCTCCACCGCCTGCGGGTTGTGGATCAGCGGGCCCAGCGTTGCCACTTTATGCCCCTCGGCCAGCAGGCCGTAGGTCAGTTCCACGGCACGGTTCACGCCAAAGCAGAACCCCGCCGTTTTCGCCAAACGGATCTCCATCTCTTACGCCCCCATCTTTTCCCATGCTTCCAGCAGCGCCTGCTTGTTGGCACGGAGCTTTTTGGTGTCCCGGCGGCCCTCCATGGCAAACTGTGCTGCGGGCATCGGCTCGCCGTAGATCACCCGCACCTTGCAGAACAGGTGCATCTTCCTGTCCGGGGTGTCGTACAGGATGCGGCAGGGCACAACGTCCACCCCTGCCTCGGCGGCAATGACGAACAGGCCGCTCTTGGGGGGCAGAAGCTTGCCCTCTTTTTCGCGGGTGCCCTCCGGGAAGATGAGCAGGGTCTTGCCCTGCTTACAGGCCTCCACCGTCTGGGAGATGACCGCCATCTCGTCCTTGGTGCCGCGGACGCACACGCCGCCGCAGCAGCGGAAGAACCATGTCAGCAGTGCGTTGATCTCGAACAGCTCCTTTTTGGCGAACACCACCATCCGCCTGCCCCACCGGGTAACGACGATGAACACCGGGTCGATGGCAGACACATGGGTGGGCGCAAGGATGTAGCCCTTCGTCTGCACCTTTTTCAGGTTTTCGCGTCCCTCCACCCGGATGCGGAAGCCGATGTGCCACACAAGCCACGCAAGGGGCACCAGAATATAATATAGTACCATTTTCTATTCCTGTCCTGTTTGTTTTATCAGCCGATCTTTTGGGCAATGATCTGCTTCATGGCATCAAGGCTCTGCTCAAAATCCAGCTCCGAGGTATCCAGCAGCACGGCGTCCTCTGCCTGTTTCAGCGGAGCGGCGGCGCGGTGGGTGTCCTGATAGTCCCGCTGCTTCACGTCTGCCAGCACCTCCTCATAGGGGGTGTCGATGCCCTTGACCTGATACTCCTTCCAGCGGCGGGTGGCGCGTGCCTCCGGGCTGGCGGTCAGGAAGATCTTCACCGTAGCGTCCGGCAGCACCACCGTGCCGATATCCCGGCCATCCATCAGCACATCCTGCTTTTTTGCCATGCTGCGCTGTAAGTCCAGCAGAAATGCCCGCACCGCGGGGTTTGCGCCCACGGCAGAGGCTGCCATGCCCGCGGCTTCGGTGCGGATGGCAGCGCTCACGTCCTCATCCTTTAAGTAGATGTGCTGCTCGCCCGCAATGGAAGCCAGCCGCAGCTCGATTTCCGGCAGCAGGGCGTCCACCGCTGCGTTGTCCTTGGGGTCCTTGCCCGCGCGCAGGGCGTACAGGCCGATGGCGCGGTACATTGCACCAGTGTCCACATAGATATAGCCCAGCTCTGCCGCCAGACGGCGTGCCAGAGTGGATTTGCCTGCACCCGCAGGCCCATCAATTGCAACAGATACCATAATATGTTCTCCTTATTATATATAATAGTACACGGGAATGGACTGCACTGTTTTTTTACAGGTTATTCGCAAAGCTCTGTGCAGTGCAGAAAGCGATCTGCAGATTGTAGCCGCCGGTGTAGGCGTCCACGTCCAGCACCTCGCCCGCGAAGTACAGCCCCAGCGCCTTTTTGCTCTGCATGGTCTTGGGGTCCACCTCCCGCACCGATACGCCGCCGCTGGTGATCACTGCGTGGGCAAGGTCGCCCCGGGCGTCAATGGGCACCTGCCAGTGCTTGACCAGCTGCACCAGCTCCCGCTTCTGCTCCCGGGTGATCTGGTTTGCCTTGGTGGCGGGGTCAATGCCCCAGCGCGCCACCATCACCGGCTGCATGCTGGAAGGCAGCAGCTTGACCAGCGCGCCCTGCGCCGCGTGGTTTGCCAGCAGGGCAAAGTCCCGGGTGATGCGGTCGTACAGCTGCTCTTCGCTCAGGGCGGGCTTCAGGTCGATCTCCGCGATGTACCTGTGCTTTTTCATATCCCCCAGATGGCTGGACGCGCTCAGGGTCAGCGGCCCGCTGATGCCAAAGTGGGTAAACAGCATCTCGCCCTGCTCGTCAAAGATGGCCTTGCCGTCCTCCAGCAGGGTCAGGGTGACGTTTTTCAGCGCCAGCCCCATCATCTTTTTGCAGTCCGGGTCGCGGCTGACAAGGCTGACCAGACTGGGCACCGGCTCCACAAGGGTGTGTCCCGCCTGCTGCGCCAGCTTGTAGCCGTCACCGGTAGAACCGGTGGTGGGGTAGCTCACGCCGCCGGTGGCCACCAGCACAGCGTCTGCCCGGTATTCCCGGCCGGAAGTGCCCCGCACGCCCACGCAGCGCAGCGCCGGGCCTGCCTTTTTCTTTTTGGGGTGACGCGGATTTTCCGCTGCCGCCGGGGCAGGCTCTACCTCCGGCACGATGTCCTCCAGCAGCAGCTTTTTTGCGCCGTCGTAGACGATGTCGGCGTCCTGCGCATAGCGCAGCAATGCCTGCCGGATCTCCTCCGCCTTATCCGATACCGGGAACACCCGGCGGCCACGCTCCACCTTCAGCTCCACGCCAAGGCCTTCGAACAGCTCCATGGTCTTTGCCGGGGGGAACGCTCCCAGCGAGGAGTACAAAAAGCGCGGGTTCGTGCGCACATGGCGCAAAAACTCCTCTGCCGGACAGTCGTTGGTCACGTTGCAGCGCCCCTTGCCGGTGACAAGGATCTTCTGCCCGGGCTTCTCGGTATGCTCCAGCACTGTTACCTGATGTCCCTGCCGCACGGCGGCACCCGCCGCCATCAGTCCGGCTGCCCCGGCTCCCACGATCAAAACCCTTGCCATCTGTTATCCTCCCAAAATCGCCTGTTGATTCTATTGTATCATACCAGAAACCCCGCGCAAAAGCAATGCAGCGCCGCAGGAAATGAATGGATTTTCGGTTCTTTACCCTCTTGACAAAGCCGCCGGGCTGCTGTATTCTTTTTACAGACCGTTAGTTTGTAAAAAAGGAGCATCCGCCATGCCGCGCAACAAATACCCGGAACAGACTGTGGAAAAAATTCTGGACGCCGCCGCCCTGCTCTTCCTCCAGAAGGGCTACCAGAATACCACCCTGCAGGACATCATTGATGCCACAAAGCTTTCCAAAGGGGCGGTATACCACCACTTCCGCTCCAAGGAAGAGATCGCGCAGCGCGTCGGTGACCGTCTGGGCGACCAAATGTGGGAGCCGCTGCGCCATATCCGGGACGACCCGGCCCTGACCGGGCTGCAAAAGCTGCAGGCGGTGTTTGCAGCATCCTTTGCCGGGCAGCGGCAGCAGCAGATCGCGCAGACCTTGCCGCACCTGTGCAGCAACCCGCAGTTCCTTGCCATGGAGCTGACCAACATTGAAGCACATTTAGCCCCGGAGTGTATTGCACCCATGATCCGGCAGGGCATGGCAGACGGCTCCATCCACACCGCCGATGCCAATGCGCTGGCGGAAGCGCTGTTCGTGCTGGCAGACATCTGGCTTTCCCCCCAGACGCGCCCCACCACGCCGGCTCAGCAGCGGGCGCGGAATCTCGTGTTTCAGCAGATGACCCACGCGCTTGGGCTGGACCTTTTGACGGATGCACAGGCCGAACAGCTGGTGCAGCTGTGCACACCGGTCAAGGGCTGAATTTTCCGGGCGGAACGCTCCACCCTTTTTTGTGCGCCTTTACAGACCAATGGTCTGTATTTAAAAACAGGAGGTTCCCATGAACACATTTTTCCTCATCGTCCTCGGGCAGATTATCTCCCTGTTCGGCAATGCCGCCCTGCGGTTTGCGCTGCCGCTGTATCTGCTGCGGCAGACCGGTTCCGCTGCGCTGTACGGCGGCATCACTGCTCTTGCCATGTTGCCTGCTCTGGTCGGAATGCTGACCGGCGGCGCACTGGCAGACCGCTGCCGCAAGACCCGCCTGATGGCGCTGCTGGATCTGGTGACCACCGGTATTGCGGCGGCAGCCGCTGCCGGGTTGCCGCATCTGCCGCTGCTTCCGCTGGTTCTGACCGTGCTGGGCAGTCTGTACGCCATTCAGGGGCTTTACCAGCCCGTGGTACGCGCCTGCCTGCCCCTGCTGCTGAACGGCACCCAGCTGCTGCGCGGCAACGCGGTCATCCAGCTGGTGGATACCGTGGACGAGCTTCTCGGTCCCCTGCTGGGTGCTGTTCTGCTGGAGCACTTCGGCATCCGGGGTCTGCTGGTGCTCTGCGGCTGCTGCTTTGCACTTTCTGCCGGGATGGAGCTGTGCCTGTGCATCCCACAGGATGTCCCATCGGACACAAAAATCTCCGTCCGTTCTCTGTGGGCCGACCTGCGGGAAAGTGCGCAGTTCCTCACCGGGCAGGCTGCGGTGCTGCGGTTAGCTGCCGCCATGGCGGCTGTAAACCTGCTGGAAGTCCCCGCCCTCACCGTAGGTGTTCCGGTGTTGGTGGTACAGACTTTGCAGAAAAGTGATGCCTCCCTCGGCCTTGTGCAGACGGCGCTGAGCGCGGGCGGCATTTTAGGCGGCGTGCTGGCCGGAACCGTCTTTGTCCGGCGTCCCATCCGCAGCGGCACACCTCTTTTGCTGGCGCTCAGCGGCGTGTGCGCCGCGCTGGGGCTTACCCTCCGGGTGCCCACGCTCCAGTTCGGCAGCATTCTGGTGCTGGGGGCTGTGTTTATGGCCGTGGCGGCGCTGTTCAATGTGTGGTTCTTTGCGCAGCTGCAAGTGCTGGTGCCGCAGGCACAGCTGGGCAAAACTACCGCCTGTTGCACCGTGCTGGCCTGCCTGACCCAGCCCATCGGACAGGCAGCCTATGGCATTGCCTTCCAGCACTGGGCTGCGCACCCGGCAGATGTACTGCTGGCAGCCGGGGTGCTTTCGGCGCTGGTTTTCTGGCTGCTGCAAACGCGCCGTACCGCCTGACGCAGCAAAAAAGGAGCCGCTATTGCAGCCCCTTTTATGGTTTGCTTACTCCGGCAGCTTTGCCGGATCGAGGTAGCTTTCGCCCTGCTTTACCTCTACATGGATGTGGCTTTCCTCGGCGCACTCGCAGCCGACAGTGCCCACCGTGCCCAGCTTCTGCCCGGCGGCTACGGTCTCCCCGGCCTTTACGGCAGGGTCAGCCACGCCGCACAGCCGCCAAAGGCGGCCAGCGGCATCTTCCAGCACCACCACGGTGCCCCAGTTGCCCTCTGCCCCGGCAGACACTACCTTGCCCGCCACGGGTGCCGCCACCGCAGCGCCCTGCGTGCAGGCGTAGTCTACACCGTTGTGGGTGCGCCAGTCCCCAAGGGTCTTGTTATACACCAGTTCATCGCCGCTGAAGGCGTTGAGCACGCGCCCCGGCATAGAGGGCGCGGCGGCAGGCTGTGCCGAACTGCTGGCAGGCGAGGATGCGCCTTGCAGTGCCGAGGGTTCGCGCAGCGAACCAGAGCCAGACTGCGCACCAGAGGATGCACCAGAGCGCTCCTGCTGCGGCACATCTGCCTTGCTGTTTGCAACGTCGGTCACGGGCTGCTGCCATGTGGTATCCTCCTGTACGTCCCAGTCCGGTTCTGTTTCCGGGGTGGTCTGTTGGGTGGTGCCGGGGGCGTCCAGTCCATCCAGACTTTTTTGCAGTTCTGCCCGCAGGGCGCGCACCGCCCACACCCCCGCCGCAGCCGCAGCCAGCAGGCTTGCGGTCAGCAGCAGAGCAAAGCCCTTGCCGTGCAGAAATTTTTTGATCTGCTCCATGCTTGTTACTCCCATCTGTTCGTTTTGTGTACGGGGTCTTTTTCTGGGCTTAGTGTGGGACAGCGGCGGGCGGTTTATGCAAGGGGACAAAAAAGACACGCAAAAAGGCTGAGCAGCCACTTTTTTGCAGCTACTCAGCCTTGCTGTATCCCGTTTTTGGTTACTTCCGTGCGATCATTTCGGTATAAGCCAGCACCAGCGGGCCTACGCCCTTGGCGTCGTTGCAGACCACCGGCTCGCTGAAGTAGTAGGCCAGAGAGCCGTCACGGTGATCCTTGCCGCCCAGACCTGCCACAAGGCAGATGCCGTCCAGCTGCAAGCTGCCGTCCGGGTTCTTGGACAGGTACCGGTCGCAGGTGCCGTAGAAAGCCTTCTCCGCCCATGCAGCCATGCGTTTGGGCAGGTAGCCCAGACGCACGCCCTTGAGCACTGCGTAGGCAAACAGGGCGGTGCCGCTGGTCTCCAGATAGTTGCCATCGGCCTCCGGGTGGTCGATGACCTGCCAGAACATCCCGGTCTGCTCGTCCTGGAACTTGTGCATATCCTCTACGGTCTGTTTGAGCATGGCCATGATGCCGCGATACTCGTTGTACAGCTGCTCGTCCATGCGCTCCAGCACGTCCACCATTGCCACAAGGAACCAGCCCATGGCGCGCAGCCAGAAGTTGGGGCTGCAGCCGGTCTCGGGGTCTGCCCAGTACATCTGGCGGCTCTCATCGTAGCCGTGGTAGTATAGGCCAGTCTTTTCGTCCCGCATGTGCTTTTGGATGTTCATGAACTGCTTGTAGCTGTCGATGCAGCCCTGCATCTTATTGAAGCGGGTCTCGTACTCCATGTAGAAGGGCTGTGCCATATAAGTGCCGTCCAGCCACACCTGCCACGGGTAGATGTCCTTGTGCCAGAAGTTGCCCTCCTTGGTGCGGGGCTGGGTGAGCAGCTGGCTGCGGATGGTATCGATGGCCTTGCGGTACTTCTCGTCCCCGTAGATGTCGTACAGGATGAACAGGTTCTTGCCCTGATTCACGTTGTCCAGATTGTACTCCTTGGGGTCGTAGGTCTTGATGGAGCCATCCGGCTGCACAAAGTAGTCGATGAACTCCTTGGAAAACTCCAGATACTTCTCGTCGCCGGTGGTCTTGTACAGGCTCAGGCAGGCGGTGATCATGCAGCCGTCGATGTAGTTCCACTTGTTGGGCTTGCCGCTGCGCACCTTCTCGATATTCCACATCGGTGCCTCGGCGCTGGAATTGGCGATCAGGTAGTCCACATAGTCGCCCAGCATGGACAGGATCTCTTCATGGGTCATGGGTCAGTCCTCCTCAAAATGTCCTACGTTGGCAAAGTGCAGCCGCTCGCCCTCGTAGCCTTCGATCTTCACGTTGTGCAGGTCGATCTCCCTGACGTTCTCGGCATAGATGGCCAGCTTTTTCACCAGCGGACGGTTGTCGGCCATAGCTGCCTGTCCCTCCTTGGCGTTGGGGTCAAAGGTGATGCTCACATCCCGCATGGTCACCCGTTCGATGGGCTGCTCCGGCAGGCCATCAAAGTAGCAGCCCGCGAACTGGGCATCGGTGGCCACGATGTTCTCCATGGTCAGGCTGCCCAGCTTGGGGGTGTACTCGTCCACCGGCATCGGCTCGCGGCACTGCACATAGGGGCCGTGGCCGTCCGGGTCGCAGAAGTAGAACATATTGATGACAAAGGGTGCCTTGACGCCCCGCATCTCCACATTGCGGAACACCAGCCCGTCGATGACGGCGGTGTTGCCGCGGCCCCGGCGGGTCTTGACGCGCAGACCGCGGTCGGTGTGGTCCATCAGGCACTGGGTCACTACCATGTCCTTCACGCCGCCGCTCATCTCGCTGCCAATGACGATGCCGCCGTGGCCCTTGTCCAGCAGGCAGTTGCGGATGACGGTATGCTCACAGCTGCGCTTCAGTTTCATTCCCAGAAAGACCTTGCTGGCCTTCATGGCGATGCAGTCGTCGCCCACATGGATGTTCATGCCGATGATGCGGATATACTCGCAGCTCTCGGGGTCGATGCCGTCCGTGTTGGGGGCGTTGTAGGGGTTGTTGATGTTGAAGTTGAGCAGGTCGAGGTGCTTGACAAAGATGGGATGGATGGTCCACGAATAGCTGTTCTGCACCGTGATGCCGTGCAGGCAGACGTTTTCGCTGTCCACCGCAGCCACGGCCCGGGGACGCCATGCGATGCGCTTGACCTTGGGGTTCACCCACCAGTCGCCGTTTTCGGCATCGCAGTCCAGCGTGCCCTCACCGGTCACCACCACGTCATGCACCTGCGTGATGTTCAACAGACCTGCAAAGCTGTCCAGCGGGTTGCCCTCCCAGCCGGTCAGGTAGTACTCGTCCACCTCGTTCTCGCTGGGCAGCACGCCGGGCAGAATGGGGTAATGGGTGCGGTCGTTGTCGCCCAGCAGCACAGCGCCCTTTTCCAGATACAGGGTGGTGTTGCTCTTCATGAACAGGCTGGCGGTGCGGTAACGGCCGGCGGGCACATACACCGTGCCGCCCTTGGGACAGGTGGACAGCGCCGCCTGCAGCCGCACGGTATTGTCGGTCTCACCATCAGCCACCAGACCATAGCGGGCAGCATCCACAAAGAAGGTCTCGGCCTCGGTGGTGAAATCCAGCTTCAGGGTCTCGCCCTCGGCCTGCACCTCCACCGTATAGGTGGTGCCAGGCAGCAGGGAGAACAGGGAAAATACATTGGTGTTGCAGGCTTCGTATACCGTTTTGCCGTTCAGGGCAACGGTAAAGGGGTGTGCCGGACGGTAGCACAGCTCGTTTTCCAGCTCGAAAACGGCGCTGCGGGTCATGGAACGGATCAGGGTCAGATTCATGCGAAATAACCTCCTGTGAGTTTGTCTTGCCCCCACGGGGCAGACGTGGTATCATGAGGAAAAGCGCTCTCCCGGCTACCGGGAGGGTTATTCTCGGAAAGGATGCGCAAAATGAAAGCGGAACGGGAAAAGATCAACGCCAAGGTAAAGGCAGACACCGTGCGGCTGAACGGCAGCAAGCTGGAGCTGACGGCAGACGAGGAGATGTGCACCTTTCTGCTGGTAAGCGAGGGCAGCTGCACCCTGCAAATGGGGGAAAACAGCCTGCTGGTAAACCCCGGCAGCGCGCTGCTGCTGGGCGCGGGGGACGCGGTGCTCTCTGCCGCCGGTGCAGCCGTACCGGAACTGGTGGGCTGCCGCTTTCCGCTCAGTGCCCTGCACGAGCTGCGCAGTGCCACCCAGCGGGATTTTGCCCGGCTGTTTTTGCCCGGCGAGGTAACGGTGCTGTACGGCCCGGTGCCGTGGGTTCGCCGCCTGCGCACCCTGCTGGAGATGATGCGCTCTGCCATGCCGGAGCAGGACTACCCCGGCGGGCTGTACCTGCTGCTGATTCTGCACTATGTAGAGCAGGAGTGCCTTGCCGAGAGCAGCGCCGCAGCGCGCCCCCGCAACGAGACCATTGAGCAGGTGTGCGCCCACCTTGCCGCCAACTACCGGCAAAAGTTCTCTCTTACCGAGGTGGCAGCAAAGTTCTACCTCTCCCCTTACTATCTCAGCCGCCTGTTCCGGCGGGTGACCGGGCAGTCCATCGTGGACTACCTGAACAACCGCCGCATCGAGGCTGCGCAAAAGCTGTTGGAGACCACCGAGCTGTCCATCAGCGCTATTGCCGAGCAGACCGGCTTTGCCAGCGCAGCCCACTTCCGCCGCGTGTTCCGCGAGGTGATGGATATCAGTCCTTTGCAGTACCGCAAGAAAAATAGGGAATGATGTATCAACCAAAACACCCCCTGTGCCATCCGTTGGGAGCAGCACAGGGGGTGTTGGTCTTGGTCAGATGTTCTTATGGCGCATTAGCCCTTGACGGCACCTGCGGAGATACCTTCAACGAACTGATCCTGTGCACAGAAGAATACGATCAGCTGCGGCAGGATGGAGATGAGGGACAGCGCAAGGATCTTGTTCCATGCAAAGCCGGTATCACCGTCCATGGACAGCTTGACGAACAGGGACATGGGGTACTTGCCAGGGGTGCTGACGTAAAGCAGCGGGCCCATAAAGTCGTTGCAGCTCCACATGAACTGGAACAGTGCGCAGGACACCAGAGCGGGTCCCAGCATGGGCACGATGACCTTGTACAGGGTCTGGAAGGAAGAGCAGCCGTCAATGGCGGCAGCCTCGTCCAGATCACGCGGGACGTTGCGCATGAACTGCACCAGCTGATACACGAAGTAGGTCTCGGTAGCAAATGCGCAGTGCACCCAGATGGCCAGATAGAAGGGGCTGTCCACCCAGCCGAACTTGTTGTACAGCAGGTACTGCGGCACGTTCAGCACGACCTGCGGCAGGAACAGGGTGGCCAGCATGATGTTGAACAGCAGCTTGCGGCCGGGGAAGTCGAAACGGCCAAAGCCGTAAGCGGCGATGCAGGCAGACACCACAGTGCAGATCACCTTGGGGATGACATAGCTGTAAGTGTTGAGCATGGCCTGCAGGATGTTGATGGAGCCGCCGAAGTTGTTCAGGGCGTTGCGGTAGCCATCCAGCGTAGGCTTTTTGATCCACAGGCTGATGCCTGCAAAGATCTCGCTGTTATCCTTGAAGGTAGCGCTGATCATCCACAGCAGAGGATAGATCATGATGACACCAACCAGGATCAGCACGAAGTACTTAAAGAAGGTTGCGATCTTATTCGATGCTTTCATTCCCATATTGGTCACCTTACCTTTCATCCGAGTAGTAGACCCACTTCTTCTGGCTGGTGAACGCAATGATCGTCAGGATGCAGACGATGATGAACATGATCCATGCCAGAGCAGAAGCCATGCCCATGTCGTAGGACTTGAATGCGTAGTTGTAAACCAGCAGGGAGATCAGGGTAGTGGAACCACGGGGACCACCGTTGGTGATGATGTAGGGGCCGTTGAACTCCTGGAAAGCCTGGCAGATCTGAGTGACCAGGTTGTAGAAGATGATGG
>OLSN01003081.1_pt1 | contig 11135 bp, 6 predicted proteins | sample 1672411 | NCBI WGS metagenome assembly OLSN01 (sample SAMEA3136683, study PRJEB25190) | human gut metagenome | biome: human gut; feature: human-associated habitat; material: faeces | place: Austria | collected 2013
TTTCCAGTCCGAAACAACTGCTCCCTGTTTCGTGACCACCTGTAAAATCTGCCCTGTCCCCATGTCTGCTGGAATATCTATGGTTATTGTCTGCGGTGAATTAGAGAGCAGATCACGATAAAGATTATTCATGTATTGGTTTGTCATGTACAAGCATTCCTCCCGAAGTTAGATAAGACTAATTAAATTTTACAACTTCCAAAGTAAAAAGTCAAATTTTGTAATCATGTAAAAAGCAGACACTACTTAATGTAAATTACAAACTTCACTTACTTCCATTTCTTTCTGCATCTCACAAGACGATAAAGTCACTTTTAAAACCCATTGTACTGACAATTTAATATTAATTCTCATTGTTCTCCCTGCACATCGCTAAATTATCTTATAAATATGGCATTTTAGGAACACCTGACAGTCCGAGAGTTAATTTTATCTGAAGTTCATATTTATCGTGCTTTTATTGCAAGTAATAATGTTTCTGATAATTTAGCTGTTCTAAAGTGCATTTTTGTCAATTGGTTTAAAATTTTTTCCACACTCTGATAATTCCACGACATTAGGCTATCTACAGTACTAACTATGTTTTTACCACAAAAAACTTTATAGGTCAATCTCCATGTCCATTGATCCATCCCCACTTGCTTTATATCGGTAATATACGTCTCATAGCGCAATCTTCCTTGAGTAGCCACCGATATTCTACTTCCTACTGGCGCAACAAGAAATTTCGGTTCTAAAAGTTCTATCAGGATTGGGACATTTATATTCAAATTTTTATCTAATTTATACAATAATTTTTCTTGTTCATCCCTTTTTAAATGTCCAAGTACTCCCATGCACATTACACCACTTATTTTATCTCGAAATGAATATTTACCTACATCTATCGGCAATAGAGAAATTCTCTCTTTAACTTCATTATGCTCCATTAATCTTGCCATAAACGCTGTTCTCATATAAGCCGATGGTTCTAAAGCAATTATTTCTTTATCACATATCATATTAGCCATCTCTATTGTTGTTTTTCCAGTTCCTGCACCTATATCCAAAATGATTCCATCTAAATCCTTAACCATATCAGCAAATTTGTTTAAAACAATTTTTTTGTTCCCTATCTGTGAAAGAGCTGATAAATCATAAAATTCTACTGTCTCTCCGTATACATTCTCAATTTCATTCAATCCCGTCATTCTCCTTTTTTATTAAATGTCTTTTTTCCAAATCATAAAATATACTTTTTATGTCACCAAAATTGTCATAATCAACGATATTCATATAGCCCACTTTCTGACATATTTCAGACCATAATTTTGATACATATATTTGATATTGCGCCATGGACATTTTTTCTGTTCTATTTTGCTTAAATAAAATCTCTAAAGCTTTCTTTACTGCATCCGGCCATATTTGTTCAAACGTTTCTTTTACTGATGGTAACATTACATTTCCTATAGTAACACCAGAGGGTATATTTACTTCCTCTTCTACATTAATACTTAGTGTTCCATATTCATCTCTTGGCATATGCAAGAAAGGAAGCCATATTACCGGACCATGGGTATTGACCAGACAGAGCCGCCCTGTGGAAAATGTCAATTCTATTCTATGATATAAATGTAATGGATGGTCTATATCGTTACGATCCACATTGGTATTCACTATAAATGTTACCGGAACCATTCCAATTATACCACTAATAACTCTGTTACCCCCTCCTGCCATAGAAGTTGTATAAGATTCTGCTACATTTCCCAATTTCCATGTAGATAAGCCTCCCAACGCACACCCCAATATATCTATTCCATCATATAATACATGTATAGCGCATTCCAAGGATGCATTTATAAGATGAGCATGTTTACTTATTATTTGTGCCGCCTCTAAAAAATCTCGAATTGGCTTGATATACCGATAAAATGGATTCAACATAAAAGCGGCACTTCCGGATTCTCTTATACAATTAACAATTTCTACCTCATGAGCAGGATGTTCTAATAATGTTGGTATCCCTTTTGCAAGTATACTTTTAGCTATATTGGCACCGTTTCCACCTCCAGCCGCATTAGGTACAACTACACATGCTGCATCAACATTTTGATTTATTTCTTTAATATCCGTATACATTGGCACATTTAGATTCTTTGAAAGAAGTCTGGATCTATCGCTTCCTTTTCCCAATATACCCATAAGCTCATATTCTTTACTTTCTGCAATAGCTTTCAAATAAATTTTCCCAAATCCTGTTCCACATACTAAAATCTGTTTTTTCTTCATATCTTTCCCTCTGATTTGAACTTATCTATTTTTTTAAGTTCATCTAACACTTGATATTTTTCAAGATAACTTGCCATTGTATAAATTCCATCCTTCCTAGGCATTTCAAATATTGCATTGGCAGTAATCGCTAATATTTCGCCAGTTAAAACACTCGGATTTTTTCCTTCAAAATAAATGCATCTACTATCATTTCCTTTATTTTGTCTTACCCATATAAAAGCTTTTTGGTTGCTATTTTTCTGTCCCATTAATGCATTTACTAAATCTTTTTTTTGACAATGCGCCTTATTTACTATTGAAAATAAACTTACAGGTGCCGCCGTATATGAATCAATATTAAGCATATATTTCCCTTGTATAATTTCTTGAATTTCTTCTGTAACATATGGCAATATAGATAATTTCGAAATTCTTGTTGGAAGATTCAGCGGACTTCTTTTCTGAGCAGGTAAAATTTTTCCATTTCGCACACATGCCATAGGAATTCCAGCTTTATAACTTTTTATTTCTTCCACATAATCGATTGCGGCAGCTTTTGAAAAATTATAGACACCTCCAATAATCATCTCTATTAAGTCATCATTGAAAGCTTCTTTAAGCACAGAAGACAACATCCATCCTGATAACCCCGGAAATATTCCCGAACCAACTATAGCGGTACCTTTCATGCTAGAATTCCTCATTTTTCTAATTAAATGAATTCCTCCTGGGTCAACATACGGAATATTCTCTGCCATTGCTTCAAGTAACATTTTTTCACTATAGTCTGCGGAAGGTCCGATTGCTCCTATTACCAAATCACTTCCTTTAAAGAATTTTCCAATATTACTTTCCTTATCAATATCAAGTTCAAATAATTGGATGTTGGGAGCCATATACATTCCTGTATCTTTTATTGTTTCTATATTCCGTACACTGACTCTTAATGAATAGCCTAACTTACTTAAAACCTTACACGCTGTCACACCAACAGTACCTGTTCCGCCAAGAATACAGATTGTTCTGCGATTATTTATCATTTTCTAGTTCCCTCATAATAATATCAAAAATGTCATTACTATTAGATTCAAATTCTCTAACGTTACCTAAAACAGCCTTTTCCCAAGATTTAATAGCAACTGAATTTCCGTCAATTATGCTTATATCTCCTAAATATAAATCACTTTCTTTTGCTTTAGATGGATTTATTAAAAAAATGCGGTTAATAATAATGTTTTCCCCCAATAGTTCACTTGCCTTACCAAGAATAAGTAAATACAGAGAGAAAGAGATAGATGTGGAGTCCGGTATACAATTCAAAAAATCCGAAATTTCTAATATGCTATCACTATTGTTATCCAACTCTTTCAACTTTTCTACTGTAAGTTCGCGCAATATATAAGAGAAATAGGAACTCCATCCTTCTGCAATACCCGACTGAAGAATCAAAGCCTGCGCATTCGGAAAATCTGAAACTAAAGTTGTACAAACTCGTACTCCTTCACTCCATCCATAAAACAGAATTCCTTCCACTTCAGACAAGCCAGAAACAAATCTCGTTACCTCTCTGGCATCCCGAATAATTATTTCTATATCATAATTTTCTCTTTTATCATAACGAAATACCGCATATCTAGCTTTCACAAACCCTTCGCTCAATAAATCAAAATTACGGGATACTATACCTCCCATGGATTCAACTGTAGCGTGCCGATCAGATGGACCGGAACCATGAAATAAAATAATCGTTTTCCATTGACCTTGCCTTTCTGGCAAATCTAATTCTCCTGAAATTTTCATTCCATTTTCCAAAGTAATTTCCAATTCTTTTACAAACATATTTTTATTCTCCCTAATATTTTTCCATAAATTTCTTTATATTATTTACATAAGCGCCAAAAATATCAGTAATATATTGTTTATCAAAGATGTCAATAATATAATCCCATGAAATCTTCAAATATCCCAAATCATCTCTTACATGGTGATCTAAAACCACCTGCGGTGTTTGGCTTATCGCATATTCTTCTTTGAATGAATATCTTTTTTTTGTTACCTTAGACACATTCCCCTCCAGCATACAAGTAAACACTACTGGCATAATCGCTTTTCCTGCTCTACCTGAAGAAAGCATTTTTAATATATTGCTTCCTTCAAATTTTCTATATTGAACTAACCGCCACATCTGTTCTTGAGTTGCTCGAATAGCATCCAATAAAGAATCCGTTTTTTCTTGGTATGATATTACTGCATTGTTAGTAAATTCACCCAGTATCCCATTCACATCTTCATGCAATAACTGTCTATTAAACAATGTTACATTTATGGAAAGTCCTGGAGTTTCACTATATTGTGCCAGTGTTTTCATAAAAATTGTAGAAATTACTGCAGCAGGAGTAAAATGATAGTTTTTTATTTTCTGATATAATCGTTGTGTTTCTATAAAAGAAAAATCACATTCAATTCTATCAAATCTTACATTCTGCACTTCTGCAAATTTTTTCTGGTAATTCAGTTTGGGAAAGCTCGGCATATTTTTTACTTTTTCTTTCCAGTATTCTTCAGCTTCCAAATCTCCTTTATCTGTTTTTAATCTCATGTAATTCATAAAAGAGATTCGTGGAAATTTAACATCTTTTCCATAGTACAAACTGAAAATCTCGTTCAACAGTAATTTTGCACTCCATGCATCCAAAATAATACAATCAAAATCTACATGTAAAACACTTGTCTTTCCTGATGTTTTCCCAACGCAAAAATGGAACATGGGCCATTTATAATAATTATACCTACGATGACTTCTCTCTAGCCGCTTTTGCTCTCTATCATTCCCATCATATAATGAATAAACTGGCACAGAATAATATGGCACATTATCTAAAAAACTCGCTTTCCCCTCATGTGTTACAATCAACCGTAATGCATCATTTTTAGAAATAACCAGATTTATCATTTGCTCAAGTCGTTCAACATCCAAAGATTCTATTGTATATTCGATGTAATAATGCGCATTTATATTTCCCAACTCACACCCAGCCGTTTGTCCCACAACATAAGCTGTTTGTATTGATGTTAATGGAATCACATTTTTTTCGATCATTCGAAAGAAATCTAAAATTTGACCTTTAGCCATTTTAAGAATCCTTAATGTTTCCGGTGCCAATTGTCTGTTTTTAGATCTGTATCGAATTTTCTCCCCTTCTCCCCAAATTTGAATGCCATTCTCTCTAAGTTGCTCCAAAAACTCCAAAATATCGGTATCATTATTAAATATGTATTTACTCATTACGTTTCCTCTAATATATATCTTTCGATTTTGCTGATAGTCGGATACTCAAATAACTTGCCGATATCCATAAAACACCCTATTTTCTCCGTCATTTGGTTAGTAATTTGTATTGCCTGTATCGAATTTCCACCTATTTCAAAAAAGTTATCATTTATATCAATATTTTCAATTTTTAAAACTTCTCTCCAAATTGCGAGTAATTGCTCCTGAAGTTGAGTAAGCTGTTTACAATTATTATTCTTTTTAAAAATAGGCTTTCTATTTTTTTCTGCAACAATCAAAATTTTATGAATATCCTTTTTCCCATTTGAATTAAGCGGAATAGCATTCGTTTTAATATATTCTGTTGGAATCATATAGATCGGAAGATCTTTTTTTAACATTTCCTTATAAAACTTGTCTATCCGGTCACGATACCTTTTTTCCTCTACTAATACAGCACATATGTCTTCTATCGCATTATCCCTTTTAAAAAAAACAAACGCTTCCGTTATACCTTGAATCCTTCGTAATGCAGCTTCAATTTCGCCCAATTCTACCCGATATCCATTGATTTTTACCTGATTATCCAATCTTCCAAGAAATTCAATATTACCTTCATTCCAATACCGTCCCATATCTCCAGTACAATACAATCGTTCCCCAGTTCTATCTAAAACAACAAACTTTTCTTCTGTTTTTTCATTATCGTTTAAATATCCCTGTGCAACGCCATCTCCGGCAATATAAAGTGTTCCCGGTACCCAGTCAGGGCAATCTTCCATATTCTGATCCAGAACATAATACTTCTGGTTTGCAAGCGGTTTCCCATACGGAATACTCTTCCAATCTTCCGGCACAATCTCTGGGATCTCGAAATGATTGGACCAAATACTGCCTTCCGTCGCTCCTCCAAGTGCAACAATCTCAACATTCTGAAACAGATTACGGATTCTCCCCGGAAGTGAAACCGGAACCCAGTCGCCACTCATCATTACCAACCGCAACGATTGTGAAGTTACCTGCCTTTGATATTCCTCATATTCTGCCAGCATTTCTACAAAAGCTGGCACGCTGTTCCATACGGTAATATTCTCATGATTCAACCAGTGAATCCAATGCGCTGGATCTTTTCCATATTCCGGATCCGGAAGAACCAATTTCCCACCTGCGCCTAAAACGCCAAAAACATCATAAACAGACAGGTCAAAATGAAGATTGGAGATTCCAAACGCCGTATCCTGTTCTGTAATCTGATAGCGTGCATTGATATCCAGTATTGTATTCACTGCATTATGGTGAGTAATCATTACTCCTTTCGGCATCCCGGTTGTTCCCGACGTATAGATTACATACGCAAGGTCTCCCGCCTTATTCTCCTGTGCTTTGTATTCAGAATCGGTTTTTAATCCAGACACAGAAATACAATCCCACTCGTGCAGCCATTCGGTATCCTGATCATACGCCTGATTCTGCACAAGAATGATTCTTGTTCCACTGTCACGGAGAATCTTTTCAACTCGTTCTCTCGGATTATGGATATCTATCGGAAGATATGCGGCTCCGGCAAACAGGATTCCATAAACAGCAACTACCTGCTCCCACCCTTTTTCCATAAATACAGCTACCGTCTCTTCTTTTTTTATTCCCATGCTCTTCAACTGCCCGGAAATGTAAAACGCCTCTTCTTTTATCTCCCGATAAGTCATCCGCCTGCTGCACGTTACCAGCGCCTCCTTATCCGGAAATTTGTCTGCCGCCTCCAAGAATAATCCATCCAACGTTTTCTCTTCAAATTCAGCCGCCGTTTCATTCGCCTGACGCCGTTTTTCTGAAATTTCCGCTGTTACCAGACTTGCCGTTTTTTCCTGCATGATCTCCGGATGAACTGCTAGCGTATGAAGCAGGCCGGTATATGCCCGGAACATCTCATCCAGCATTCCCGGATAAAATAATTCGTCCACGGAATCCCAAAACAGGCATAAACAGCCATCCATTTCAACCACCTGATGATCCAGCCACACCTGCGGCGTCTGTGAAATGTTATAGTTCAGTTTTCCAAGCCACTTTCCTTCATTCCACTGCTCCACGCCAAGGCCACTGGTAAACACTACCGGCATAATAGCGCCCCGCATATTTCCAGTCTTTTTCTTTAATTCGCGCTCCAGTTCAACCGCGCCATAAGCTGTATGCTCCAGATCTTCTGTAAGCTGCTTCTGAATTGCCTTTGTCCTTTCCGCAAAATTATTCCCTGCATTCTTTATCTCCAGCAATGTCAGTGTTGTAAAATCTCCAACCAGATTGTTCACTTCCGGATGCAATTGTTTCCGGTCAAACTGCGTCAGATTAAGTGTAAAATCCTTATTACTGCTCCACAAGCGGAGAGTCTCCGCATAAGCACTCATCAAAAGAACAGAAGGCGTTACCTCCAGTCTTCCCGCCGCGTCTTTTACAGACTGCCATTCTTTCTGTGACAGTTTTGCGCTCCGGCGACAGAAACGCTGCTCTGTAATCTGGCTTTCGTTCTTTGCAAGCGGCAGATCCGGTGCGTCCGCAAAAGTCTCCACCCGGTCTTCCCAATATTTTTTATCTTTCTCATAAGCAGAGGTAGACTTTATCTGCTCCAGTCCCAGCACGTAATCCCGGAAAGACAAAGTAATCGGCATTTCCGCTTTTCCATTTCGATATACTTCTGCCCACTCATTTAAGAGATGGAACATACTCCAGCCATCAAAGATAATATTGTCAAAACTGATATGGATTCTATGCTTCTGGTCCTCTATTTTAGTGATTCGCACATCAAACAGAGGCCATTCATCTGTCTGAATTACCTGATGAGACATCTCTGCCCGTTTTTCATCCAATGCCTTTTCTTTTTCTGTCACTTCCAATTGTCGGATATCCGTCACGTCAATATGATACTGGGGAGTATTCTCCAGTATGCGCTGCATACCATCCGGCTGGATAATAACACGCATCATCCCATGCCTCTGTATCAACAGATTCCATGCCGTCTCTGCGCACTCAGTATCAAGGCCGTCTGCATCCAGTTCAAAATAACAGTGCGTTGCAACATTCCCCAATTCATACAATCCGCTTCTGCCAAGCCAGTAAGCATACTGCACATCGGTTAATGGGAACGGATGATATGCTTCCTCCAGATTCGGTTTGATCTGCAGTGTATCTTCTTCTTTCTGTTCGGACTGTTCAATAGCTTTTGCCAGAGATTTTACGGTCAGATTTTCAAAAATCGTGCTGATCGTTATTTTGCAGCCGAAGGTTTTCTGTACTTCCGAGATCAACCTTGTGGCAATCAGCGAGTCTCCCCCAAGGCTAAAATAATTATCTTCAATTCCGATATTTTCATATCCAAATAATTGTTTCCAGATATCTAAAAGCTTTTCTTCTGTTTCTGTCGTTGCCTTTGAAAATCGGATAACCGCAGTTTCTTCTTTAAAATCTTCCCGCAATTGCTTCCTGTTAATCTTCCCATTGGACAATGTTGGGAGCTGCTCCATGAAATGATAGTTCTGTGGAACCATATACTCCGGCAGTTTTTCTGACAGATATTCCCTTAGTGCTCCATTATGATAGGACAGGACAGACGCCTGCTGTCTGCTGCAGCATATACATCTTCCATATCTCTCTGTCACAGCACAGTCTTCGCCCAATCCTGCCTCTGATAAACATTCTCTCCACAGCAGGCAATCCGGGGTAACCAGCCCTGCTTCTTTTCTCTTGTCCCGAATATCCGCAAAACCATTTTCCAAAAAAGCCGCTGTAAGTTCCTGAAGGTATGTCCTTACCACAAGGTCAGTCATCAGCAATATTCCGTTTGGCTTCAGTAATTCCGCTACTTTCTTTACCGCATCCGCAGCATCAATATTTCTATGTAAAGCATTTACCGATATCACAACGTCATAACTATGCAAGGACATCTGCTGCTTATCCATGCCTTCTTCCAGATTCAGCATCTCAAACTCGACTCTCTCATATCCCGCAAGTTCTTTCTCTGCTTCCTGCAGAAAATATTTTGAAGAATGATTAACGTCCACAGCACTGTTTGTACTTCTTGCCGCTTCCGCATGGGCATGGATCATTACGTCCGATCTTCTTGCCTTTAACAACAGTCATAGATTTCTTCTGGGCTTTGTAGAGCTCTTTTCTGCGTTCTTCTGCCAGAAGCCTTAATCCCTGCACCAGTCTTTCCACTGTTTCCTCGCAGCCCGGAATCCTCCGAAGCAGCATATTCGGAGCCAAAGCCGGCTCTTTCTGGTAGAATACGTCCAGCGGAACTTCATTCCCAGTAACCATATGCTTCAGATACGGCTTCAGTTTATTAAAATACGTTTCCGTATCTCCAGCTTTTTCCGGTACAGCCACTTCCTTCCCGGTACGCGATAGTCTGCCGTCCTCTTCTCTCAGGATTCCTTCCTTCTTTAAAATTTCCAACCATCTTGCCACAGTATTCTTCTGTGTTTCCGTAATGCTCCCTTTTTCAAAAATTTCCTTCTGCGAAAGAACTTCCTTCTCTGATACAAAAATGCCTAACTCTATGAGTGTCTCCAGCATAAGCTGTACACATCTCTGGTCTGCATAGGCAAGGAAATTTTTGTATGCTGTCTTCCGTTCCTGCTGCATCTGCCAATTGCTGACATCATCCTTCAGTTCTTTCCAGCCCCCGCCAAAGATATCTGTGCCGTACAAATACGTTGTAACTTTAGAATCTTCCTGTATCGGCGCTCCGATATAAGCAGCCAGCGTTTTATTGCCATGACCATCACTAACTGTATCAACAACTGCATGAGCCACACCCGGAAACTCCTGAATCGCATGTTCAATTTCTCCCAATTCAATCCTGTGTCCGCGAATCTTTACCTGATGGTCTTTTCTTCCCAAAAATTCAATTGTCTCATCATCCCAGATTCTTCCGAGATCGCCGGTCCGATACCATCTTCCATACTGATCTGTGATAAATTTCTGCCCCGTAAGCGCAGAATCTCCCCTATATCCTTTTGCTACACCAAAACCGCCAATCCAGAGTTCGCCTTCTGCCCAGTAAGGGCAATCCCTTCCATACTCATCCACAACACGATATGCCTGATATCTGAGTGGCTTTCCATAAGGAATAGATTTCCAGTTTTTCGGCATCGGCAGGGTAACATTCTGATAATTGGACCAGATACTTGCCTCTGTAGCTCCTCCCATAGCGACAAACTGGCAATCCTCTGTCCATGCCGCAACCCTCTGCGGGAGATCCATCCCAATCCAATCTCCAGAAAGCATAACCGCCCTGATCGGCAGTTTCTGTTTCATGGATTCCGCCCGTATCAAAAGCATATCTAGAAGCACCGGCACTGAATTCCAAACGGTAATCTGATATTTCAACACTTGTTCCAGCCAGTAATCCGCATTCCTTCTCTCCTGCTCTGGAAGCAATACCAATGTTCCTCCTGCGCCTAAAATTCCAAAAACATCATATACCGACAGGTCAAAATCCATAGCTGATACAGCCAGCGCCCGATCTGCACTTGTCACATGGTACTTTTCATTAATATCCTGAACCGTATTCCATGCGCTTTCATGCGCAATCTCTACACCCTTCGGAACA